>Ga0182030_10016132_pt1 | contig 14582 bp, 16 predicted proteins | sample 812S3MmetaG_FD_121299 | JGI IMG/M metagenome (GOLD analysis project Ga0182030, IMG submission 121299) | Permafrost microbial communities from Stordalen Mire, Sweden - 812S3M metaG (Illumina Assembly) | ecosystem: Environmental > Terrestrial > Soil > Wetlands > Permafrost | place: Sweden... | reverse complement strand
ATTTGATCAGAACGCATAGAAAGACTCCGTTCAACATGGATCTGTTAACGGGGTCGTCCGTTAACACCAGTGATTGTTGCGTGGACTACGGAGCTCGTCGTAAGCGTGGGAATCTGTGGCCAAAGCCGAGCAGGCTGGATCCTTCCAGATCGCGTCTTGTCTTCATTCTACGCTACAACCTCTTCACAGCGCGGGAATTCGCGGGAACCGAGTAACACTGTCGGCATCCTCTCTCTTCGACTGGGAGTGATGAAACAGGCAGGCCTGCCGAGCCTATTCTTCAACCGGTGGCGGCTTTCATCGTCTATCGATCCCTGCTACCATAAAACTCGCATTGTCCCATGCATGGGACACATCAATGAAGCCCGTGAAAGAGGTTCTTTAGTGGCAGACACAACCAAGATTGAAGACAAGACAGAACGCAAGAAGCTGAAACGGGCCGCCCGCAAGAAGGCCGCACCCAAAGCCAAGCGCACCACGCCGCGCGGCTCCAACAAAAAGAAAGTCAAGAAACTGGCACGCGGACAGTCGAAGCGGTAACGCACGACTTCGCGAGACATCAGCTCCGGACCGGCTTACTCTCAAGCCGGGGTCCCCAGCGACAGGTCTTCGTCGCTGGGGTGGAAGTGCCGGCCCGGAGTTTTCAATTTTTCCCGCCTCACGCTTTTCGACCAGCGACCTGTATCAATTCCCGACACATTTCTGCACTCGTAATTCCCTCGCTTCCGGTTCAAACCTCATCATGTACACTGCGGCATAAGCATTCCCATACTCAGGGAAAACATCCTCGTCGGGAATGCTCATCTTCTTTCTGAAGACGTTTCACCTGGACCTTGCACCCGTGCCTACGTCGAGACGAGGAGAACTGCGCTGCCAAGCCAACTGCTTGCCTGCAAATCCATCGATAAGCTGATCCGCGACTCGGAAGAACCCGAGCACGCCCTGAAAAAGACCCTCGGGCCGTGGTCGCTCACAGCTCTCGGCATCGGCGCAGTCATTGGTTCCGGCATTTTCACCGTCATCGGCACCGCCATCTCCGGCGAGCAGTTCGACACCTCCAGCATCCTCAATACACCGCTCGCAGACTTCCTCATTCACCACACGGCAATGGCCGGCCGCCCCGGCGCGGGTCCTGCAATCGCCGTGTCGCTGATACTGGTCGCGTTTGTTTGCGCGCTGACCGGCCTTTGCTATGCCGAACTCGCCTCGATGATTCCCATTGCTGGCTCGGCTTACACCTACACCTATGCGACCATGGGCGAACTCATCGCATGGATCATCGGATGGGACCTGATCCTGGAGTATGCCGGCTCCAACATGACCGTGAGCGTCGGCTTTGCCGCCCACGTCGTCGATCTGCTGGACTGGTTCGGCTTCCATCCGCCCGCGACTTGGATTTCCCCGGCCTATCTGCCGGAAGGTCTGCAGGATCTCGCCGGCAACTGGCTCTATCAACCTGGCTGGCACTTCGGCTTCAACATTCCCGCATTTCTCGTGGTCCTGATTCTCACTGTCATTCTGGTGCGCGGCATTCGCGAATCGGCCTCGACCAACAACATGATGGTCGGCATCAAGCTCATCGCCATCCTTATCTTCGTTACCGCGGCCATCCACTTCATTCATCCCACCAATTGGCATCCGTTCATGCCCAACGGAATGTCCGGCGTCCTCACCGGCGGGTCAATTATCTTTTTCACCTACATCGGATTCGACTCGGTATCGACTGCCGCAGAAGAATGCCGCAAGCCGCAGCGGGATCTGCCCATCGGCATTATCGCCACGCTCATCGTGTGCACAATTCTCTACGTGGCCGTCGCCGTCTGTCTTACCGGTCTGGTGCCCTGGAAGTCCATGGTCGGCGATGCAGCACCCGTCGTGAATGCGCTCAAGAAGCTGTCTCTCTTGCCCGGCGGACATTCGCTCCACTGGATCAGGTTGGTCGTCCTTTTCGGCGCCATCATGGGCATGCTGTCGTCGCTGCTGGTCTACCAGCTCGGCCAGTCGCGGGTCTGGTTCTCCATGTCTCGTGATGGCCTGCTGCCCAAAGTCTTCTCGAACGTGCATCCCATCTTTCGCACGCCGGCGTTCTCCACCTGGGTCGCGGGATTCGTCGTCGCGATTCCTTCAGGCCTATTCGACATCGGAACACTCGCCGACCTCTCCAACATCGGAACCCTCTTCGCCTTTGTTCTGGTGTCGATCGGCGTCATCGTTCTGCGCTATCGCGAGCCGGAGCGCCGCCGCGGTTTCCGCGTTCCCTTCGGTCCCGTCATTCCGCTGCTCAGCGTGGCTTTCTGCTTTCTGCTGATGGCTGGCCTGCCCATCATCACGTGGTTCCGTTTTCTGATCTGGCTGGGAATTGGCCTCGTAATCTACTTTTTCTACAGCCGCCACCGGTCTGAGTTTGCGGGCCTGCGCTGAGAGATCTTCGACCACCAGCCGCAAGAGGTGTTCAGCTAGCCAATGACCGAAGCAATCGCCTGCCGTAGCGCTTGCTGATCGGCAGATTGCAAGGCGCCCAGTTGCTTAAGAATGAGGTTTTGTTCGATGGTGGCGAAGACCGGCTTGCTCATGGAAGGCTTCAAAAGGCCAGCCGCCTGCCATTCTTGAATAGTCACTTCGCCCACACCTGAGAAGAAATGAAGTTGGCTCGTGATCGCCATGATCACGACATTGGGCTTGGCTGTGTTGTAGGCAAGATTGCTGATCACGACAGCAGGACGCTGCTTGAAAGCGGCCTGGTTGGTGAACGGGAACCGCACCAGAACGACATCGCCGAATTTATAGGGCATCGTAGGCGTCGTCTTCCGAATTGGACCAGACAGCCTCGAATGCAGGTTCGCTCGCCGTCGCCGCAGCCCGCGTTAGCCCACGCTCCTGCCCTCGGAACCGCAGGAACTCGATGAAGTCTTCCACTTCGGCGGCCTGCTCAGGACTCAGCAACCTGATCTTCTCCGTCAATGCTGCGGCATTTTGATCCATATGGTTCGCACCCAGCGCCTTCGATTTTACCTCGATCATAAATAAACCGGATGCGGCATCTGTTACCTGGCTCGTCACCGGTCTGCCGATTTACTTCTTTTATAGCCGCCATAGGTCGAAATTTGCCGGACTGCAGTAGCCTTCCGCAGGGGAATCGATGGACACTTGCCTTCACGCGAGGAATACTCTTTCCCTATAGGCACTACGAAGGGTAATTACTCCGCAACAGAACAAATCATCGATCCGTGAGAGCACAATAAGCCTGCACGCCGGAGAGCCGAAATGCTGGAGACATGATCTCGGTGCCGCCTGGGTCAGCGTGGAACAGGCAGCCCTGGCGCATTTTCAGCGAGAGGGGTGGTCGGGTGATTCGGGAGAAGGAAAAATTGCTCTTTCCCTAATCAAAGCCGCATCGTTCACCGTGCTACCGGCGACCCTTCACTCTAGGTATGTGGAATCCATTTACAGCAACAATCCAGGCTTCATCGATATCCGGGAACACAACATCAAACTGGGTATTGATCCCGAAACCCAGGCGTCATCACTTGTGGAGGCGTTCAATAGCGAGCGAGAGGCGGAGTCGACCATGAATTAGGCAGAATCAACCGGCCATTCCTCCTCGCGTATATTCGTTTATCCGGCCGCTCCGCAAGACCTAATACATCCAGCTGCACTCCCGCGTAAAGTCGCTTTCCTCTGAGCGACGCCACCCGCCGTCCGTCTTCTCCACTTCGAAGATCCCACCGCTGCCACAGAAACTGCCGCACATTTTCACCACCGACACCAATGCCCTCGTGTGCGTGCTGTCAAAACCCGGCACTCCCAAAAAGCGCACGTGCGCGACCCCTTGGAAGCTCTCGCAACGCGCCCGCTCCTTGAAGTGCGTCTCAATGCATTGCTGGGCAAGGACCGCATCAGTGCGTGAGATGAGCCGGTAGCCCGCGGGAATCGTGAACTTTTGCTCCCAGTAGTGACTCTGCCGATTCGCAGACGCAAACGCATCCGTCATCTCGCGCTCCTGCGCCGTAGCGGGCTGCAGGCAGCTTCCATTCACCTGTGGTATGTCCGTCACCGACTGATCCGAAAAAACCAGCGGCTCCTGCTGTGGAGCCTGATAGAGCGCCGAATACACCTCGTACGCGTCGGCAGGCGCGACTCCTCCGCCCGGCCCATTCAACGGGCTCGTCAGAGAAAGGTCGGTAACCGGCTTCGCGGACAAATCGGGAATCGGCTTCAATGCCGGTGCGCTTCGACGAGAGCGGCAGCCCACTCTGGCCCACACAAAGGCCAGCAATACCACCAACACCACGCATGCCGCCCAACCGCGTCTGACTTGCACGTTGCTCATTATCGCTCGCTTCCTGAGGCGAGCGAGAGAGCCGCGCCCAGGCTTCCAGCGCCACTATTGCGAATGTCTTCGATTCAACGCCGCGATCCATGCCTTCGGGGGCGTCGCGAAATTAGCTTTGAAGAGCGAGACAAATGCGCCGGGTTGCTGATAGCCCACCAGAAACGCCGTCTCCTTCACGCTGCGTCCTTCGACCAAGAGCTCGATCGCGCGGACGAGGCGTACCTGTCGCCGCCAACTCTCGAAATCGAGACCCACTTCGCGTTGAAAGATTCTCTCCAGAGTGCGCACGCTCACTCCAGCGAACTGACACAATTCTGTCTGAGGCAGGCGCAACGCAGGATTTGCCAGCACTCGACGCGCAACCTTCTGCGCCCGAGGATCCCTCGGCAACACCACATGCGTTGGCACTGGGTCGGCGCACCTCAGCTCAGCAACCAGTAGTACGCGAAGAGCGCTCTCGACCTGGTTGTTGTAGCGCAGGCGCCCAGCACGCATCACAGCGAAAATGAGCTCGCGCATGAAGGAACCAATATGCAGCACCCGGCATTCGGGAGTAAGGTTCGCAAGGGTTCGCCGCAGATAGAGGGTGCGCATCGACACCGGGCTTGACATACGAATCTCGTGCAGTGTCCCGGCAGGTATCCACAGACAGAACCACGGCGGGATCACCCACAGACTCTTGCCTGAGGTAACCTCCATGACTCCACGACTGGCATACACCAACTGATCGGAAGCATGGGCGTGAAGCGCGACATGGAAACCGCTCGGATAGTCGCGGCTGTGGGTCGAGACGGAAACCCCGCGAGGCGGATCGTTTTCGCGAACGATGAGATGGCGCATTAGAGGAATCATATGGCGTTCCAGCTCTCTTGCGACAGGGGCGCGAGAGGCGTCATCATTACGGCACCACCCCGAGCCTACGGCTCGAAACGGAGGTCTTATGTCCTTTCGACGATTTGCTGCCACTCTTCTGCTTGCCTGCGCGTGGACCTTTTTCTGCGCGTCCGGAAAAGCGGCGGAAGGCCCGATTGCCTGCGCGTCCAACCCCGTCGCACATCAGCTCGATTTCTGGCTTGGCGACTGGTCGGTGGACTCTGGCCGCGGCCGCAGCAATGTGCATCTTGCTCTCGACAAGTGCGAAGTCGTTGAGAGTTGGGCGAGCAACGACACCGACCATCGCGGCGAAAACACTATCGCCTACAACTCCGAAGAGAAGACCTGGTATGGGCTGTTTGTCGATAATCGGGGCCGCGCCCACATGTTCAGCGGCACAGTCGCCGATGGCTCAGCTGAATTCCAGGGTCCCGGCCGGGGCGCAAATGGGACAGCTGTGCTGAAGCGTGTGCGCGTGGTTCGAGTGAACCCACAGACCGTGGATCAGATCTGGGAAAACTCGGAGAACAATGGGGCGACCTGGACCATGGATTTCAAGATGGAGTATCTGCGAAAGACCCCCTGAACCCAATGCTGCCTGTGAGAGGAACGCAATAATAATTCGGCGGCCCCCCAATTCTGACCCACAGAATCGCCAGGACGACAGTCGCCGTGGCGTACACCATCCAACCGCTCTTGAACGCCCCACGCCTGCGAATCAAGCCCCGCTCCCGCGGACTGAGAGCCAAACGATATTCGCCTGGCTCGTCCGTCCTGCATTATCTCTCCACTGCGTCGGACTCGACGAAGATTCCGGTCGACTGGCCATCGGCGATTGAAACTAACTTCGAAGAGTGCCGATAGAGACTCGCTATTGTCTATATTCAATTCCCATTCTGAAGAAGTGCTCGACAAAAGAGCTGGAGTCGAAATGCCCAAATAACAGAGGCTACAAGCCTCATGGGGACATTCAAATGAGCCACTTCACTCGGATTCAAGACCTCAAGCAGAAAGAGTGCATCGCCAATCCGACCGCGCGCTTCCTTCTCAGCAAGATTTATAGCGAGTCGAGTGTGAATGCGGTTGAAAGGAGTCGGGTCTACGGCCTTGATAGCAGAGAAGAAGCTCTCCGCGAGGCTATCAATCTCATTGGCGATTACGATCTGTCTACAACCAAGTTCTGCCAGCAGAGTTTTCTCGAAGCCCAAGAAGGTAATCCAGCAATGGATGCGGCGATTGCAGATCTTGCCAAACGTCGCCGAATCACACTTGGCGATTTCACCATCGAAATCGACGAGCTCTAAAACTAATCTTCGCAGCGCCGTCCTCTCTTCGTCGAATTCGGACGCCGCAATTAGAATCGCAATTATTCCGGCTTCACGCCGCCGAGATTCGCCTCGTACACTCTATAGATGGACGACATCACCGCGTTCATCCGTCGCCTGCCCAAAGCCGAGTTGCATCTGCATCTCGAGGGCACCATCACGCCTGCAACGCTGGTTGAGCTGAGCGCACGCCACGATGCGCAGCCCTTCACGCTGGCCGAGGCCGAGGCTCTCTATCGCTTCACGGACTTCACCGAATTCATCAACGCGTTCAAAGCAGTCACACGCCGCCTCATCAGCCCGGAAGACTACGAACTTGCCGCCTGGCGCATGATGCAGGCCCTTGTCGCGCAGGGCGTCGTCCACGCCGAGGTCTACATTTCCGTGGGAGTTGTTTACTTGTGGCGCAATCATGACCCAGCGTGCTTCGAGCCCATCTTCGAGGGCCTCGAACGTGCGCGCGAGCGCGGCCAACGCGAACTCGGGCTTTCGCTTTACTGGATCTTCGATGCTGTCCGCCATTTCACCGTCGACGAAGCGGAACGCGTCTTCCGCAAGGCCGCTGAACTCCGGCGAATTTATCCCTCGATCATCGGGATCGGCCTTGGAGGCGACGAGCGCGTTGCTCTCTCTGAGCCGTTTCGCAAGCTCTATGCCCAGGCTCAAAGGGCTGGCCTGCGCCTCACCAACCACGCGGGAGAAACCACCGGACCAGAAGCGATCTGGGAAGCGCTCTCCATCGGTTCTGAGCGTATTGGCCATGCACTGTCTGCTATCCAGGACTCTGCACTCCTCCAAGAGTTAAAAGCCCGGAGGGCGCCGTTGGAGCTGAATCCTACGTCCAACGTCCGTACCGGCGTTTGTCCGTCATTCGCCGCGCATCCGCTGCGACGCTATTTCGACGCCGGCCTTCTGGTCACCGTCAACTCCGACGACCCCGCTTTCTTCGGATCGGATGTGGCCAACGAATATTTGCTTGCGCACACCGAGCAGGGATTTTCCCGAAATGAACTGCGGCAGCTCGCAGCCAATTCCATTTTGGCAAGCTTCCTGCCCGAGTCCGAGAAAAACTCGTGGCTCGCGAAGTTTGCACCGCTAGAATGAAACACAGTACAGCATCCAACCAAAGTTGTAGCTCTCACTTTTTCTATGTGAGACCAGTCAAAAAGAAACTGAGTTATTATTCGAAGCAGGAGGCTGTGGATTATGTCCTCAGAAGCCGATTCCGTCACATCGCTGGAAGAATCACGTGAAGGCACCGCTCTTCGCGTGCTCGGCTGGTTCTCAGTGGGCATGGCTGTCGCCGCGCTCAGCTTTTTTGTCGGCCGCGAACTGCGCAGCCGTTACAAATTCAAGAAGCGCACACCCTACGACTTTTACTCGAACGCCGGCGAGTCTCAGTCCGCCGAGTTCGGCATGGGAATCTAAGACAGCACCCTATACATGAAAAGAGCCCGCCTGAGCGCGGGCTTTTTCGTGTGCGTTACGCTGTTCCGGCATTCTCCGCATAGCACCCAGTTCGCGCGGCTCCTCAGTTCAGCCGAGCATTGGCATCGGTCGGCCCGGTCTCGGCGCCCAACAAAAACGAAGGTTTGTTGCGCAGTCCTGGCAACCTTTCTTCTGCGCGCTGCTTCTTATGTCTAATACCGGACATAGACAACCGGCCCACACCCAATCCGCCTGCAGAAGCAAGACCACTGGCCTGCGGAGGCGCTTCCCTCCAGCTTCGCGATGCCGAATTCATGGCACCCTCACCAGAATAAGGGGTTACGCCATGGACCAACTAGGCGACGAAAACGATCCAAAATGGTTCGGTGTTCGGGAGACTCTGCGCAAAAGCCAGAACCTCGCGGTCGCTGGCCAGTTTGCGGCCACAGTCATGCATGAAATCAACAATCCCCTCGAAGCAATCTCAAACCTGAACTACCTCCTCCACGACGGAGCCGACAATGCCATCGCAGTGAGGCAATACAGCAAGCAGATCGATGAGCAGCTCGCGGTCCTGATTCGCATTGCCCACCAGACCCTGAGCTTCTATCGCACGCCCGTTGAGAAGTCGCTGGTCGCGGCCGCCTCCCTGGCTGAAGCCGCTCTTCGCATTCACGGAAAAAGCATTGCGGCGAAACGCATCCGCCTCAACGTTCGCCTATCGAGCGAAGTCACAGTGGATGTACACCCTGGAGAAATGCTCCAGGTGATCTCGAACCTCATCTCAAACGCAGTGGATGCACTGCCCATCGAAGGCACCCTCTACGTGAGGGGCCGCCGCTCGTGCCGAGGGGTTCACATCCTGGTCGCCGACGCCGGCCCCGGCATTCCTGAATCGATTGCAGACAAGATTTTCGATCCCTTCTTCACGACCAAGCAGGACAAGGGTACAGGCCTTGGGCTTGCCGTCTCAAAGGCGATTGTCGAGAAACATCACGGCCAGATTCGAGCCCGCAGCAGCACCAGGCCTGGACACAGCGGAACCGCGTTTCGCATCTCGCTCCCTTGACGCAGCGGAGCGCTGCCGGCTAATTGCGACCTATGTGCGTTAATCGCCGCGGCTGATTCCGACCTATGTGCGCTATTGGACATAATTCCAGCGGACGAAAGCATATAGTGGCTCCCAAGTTCGTTCACAGGTTTTTTTGCTCAGACGCGCAATTTCCCCTCGCCATATTTGGGCGTCTGTTCCTTGCGAACTGATGCAGGTTGCCCTCAATGGCGCAGAAGCCTTCCAATTTGTTGCTCGATTCACTGCCGCACGGCCAGCGAAAGCTTCTGCTTGCGCGCATGGAGCCTGTCTCGCTTTCCGCGGGAACCATTCTCTACCGTTCAGGTGAACAACCGGAATACGCTCATTTCATGCTCTCGGGAATCGCGTCCATTGTCACATTCATGGCCGACGGAGCGGGCGCGGAAGTCGGTTTGATCGGCCGAGAAGGCGTGGTTGAGGCAATCAATCTGATCGGCTCCGCAAGCCCACCCACAACAGCGTTCATCAGGGTCGAAGGGACAGCACTTCGGATCCGCTATGCAGAGTTGCAAAAGGAGCTGTTCGCATCCGGAGCCCTCATCCGGCGCATCCTGCAATTTGTGCAGTGCCACGGCTTCATTCTGAGCCAGCTTGCCGCCTGCAATGGACTCCACGAGATTGAGGGGCGGTTGGCGCGCTGGCTGCTCATGGTGGAAGACAGAGTTGAAAGCAACAAGTTCTATCTGACTCAGGAGTTTCTTTCCGAGATGCTCGGAATCCGGCGAACCAGCGTCTCTGCAGCTGCAGGCAGCCTCCAAAAGAGCGGGCTGATCGCATACCGGCGTGGCAATATTCAGGTGCTCAATCGCAAGGGGCTTGAGGCCGCAGCGTGCGAATGCTACCCGGTTGTGAGAGACCTGGCCGCGTACCTGAATCAATAAATCTTCCAACTTTGATCCTGGGCCGCCGCCGGTTGATGGTTGCAGGCCGATGGCCACGAGACCTATATTGGTCAAATCTTTCCTGCATTCTGCAGAGATGGTTTTCCTGAGAGGCCCAAGCGATGCAGACGGCGCTGCTTTGCATGCACCGGGAATTCCGATCCCCGTGATTCCTCTGATCCATGGAGCTATTCAGTGAAACAGTGGTTTGCGTCCCTCCTTCTTGTGGTTTTCCTCGCGCCGGAAACACGTGCGCAGGAGCCCGTGGTTCCGGCGCAAGACATCGACGCCTTGTTCAGGAGTCCTGACCCGAGGCTGCAAGCCAACAAGATGGTTGTATACGGCATCTACCGGGACCTGTTGCAGGCCGGCCACTGGGAACTCGCCGACAAGTATCTGACAGATCGCTACATTCAGCACAACCCGAACGCGGCGTCGGGTCGCGAAGGCGTAGTCAGGTACTTCACTGAGGTCCGGAAGGCTAAGCCCCAGCCAATCCCGGCTAAATTGAACAGCCCGATTGCGGCTGTCATTGCCGAAGGCGATGTCGTCACGGTACTTTCCGTTGCCGAGCGAAAAGATGGTGCGGGCAAGCCGTACACGACGACGTGGTTCGACACCTGGCGCATCAAGGACGGAAAGGCCGACGAGCATTGGGATTGCGCCACGCGGCAGTAGGCCTCGCGCACAGGCGACCCTTTCAAATACTTCTGCTCCGGACGCGCTAACCTAGATACTCCTCCTGCAGCGCGGTATTCACACAAAGGAGTCATTGATTCGGCTCATTTCTGGGGTATAGTTTAGCGATTCCTGAAAAGAGGCAAGTCAAGGCCATGCAGGCGTTCTTGAGATTCCTGTGCTGGATATTTGCGATCAGCGCAGTCCTTTGTGTCCAAACTGCACTTAGATTCCTTCCGGCTATGTCGGGGACCCTGCAACATCTCAATACGCTTCGCCCTTTGATTGTTCCATCGGGGTTCCTGGCTGCGGCATTCGTATTTGTGATGGCCTGGTGGACGCTTTGGCGGAAACGACCGTCGAGACGGATATGGGGAGTTGTCGCGAGCCTCATCAACATCGCGACGGGCGTTTGGCCTTTCATCGTAGCGCCACGCGAGGTTTTGGCGGGCTTCGGAGTCTTCGGCGCTCTTTCGGTATTCGGCCTCGTGACCCTTCTTGGAGTGGTCGGCATCATCGCATTTCTCAGACGCGAGCCGGAGGCGGTCCCAGCCCGAAACTCGGCCTTCGCCAAGGTGCGCGGGGATGGAACGAACTCCTTGGTAAACAAATTAGCATGGGTGTTGATAGGAGTTTCCTATTTGGGAGCGTGGCAATGGTGGCAGGACTGGGCGGTCAAAAATGAAGTTCCAGGCGGACAGCTGACGTTGTTCGTCATTTTGCTGGCGGGGTTTCTGGTGACTTTCGTCCATGAGCTGGGCCATACAATTTGCGGCCTCATGCTTGGGATGAAGTTGCGTTTATTCTTTGCCGGACCCTTTCAATTGTATTTGCGCGAAGGCAAGTGGGAGTTCAAATTCGATCCCCGAGGCATACTCGCGGACACAGGCGGTACCGGGGTAGTCCCGACGGCACCCGATCAACCGCGCTGGCACGATGTCGCCGTGACTCTCGCCGGACCTCTTGCAAATATCGCGGTGGGTTCAGCGGCGCTTTCGATCGCCTTCATTGCGGATCCAGCCTCGCCGGTGCAGTCATACGGATTCCCGGCACTGTTCGGGGCATGGAATCTTGTCAGCTTTGTTCTCAACCTCATCCCGCTCCGTACAGGGCCTCAGTATTCCGATGGTGCGCGCATTTTCCAGGTGCTTACACACGGCCCGTGGGCTGATTTTCATCGGGCGGTCTCTATGGTCACATCGAGCCTGGTGACGTCTCTTCGCCCAAGAAACTATGACATGGATGCGATTCGCCGTGCGTCGGCAGGGATTGCGACGGGGACACAGGGACTTATTCTGCGTTTGTATGCCTACTCACACTACCTTGATTGTGGCGATCTGGTCGAAGCGCAGCAGAGGCTTACCGAAGCCGAGTCGATATATCACACTTCCGCTTCCGACATTCGCGTTGAATTGCACACAGTCTTCGTATTTGGAAATGCCTACGTAATGCGAGACCCGGCGGCGGCGCGCCAGTGGTGGGAGCGGATGACAGCGAAGAAACCGACTCGCTTCAATGTGGACTACTGGCGGGCGAAATGCTCAATGCACTGGATAGAGGGAAACTCCGAGGCGGCGAACGAGGCGTGGAAGAACTGTGGCGAGGCCGCAGATCGGCTTCCGCAGGCAGGCGCCTATCAGTTCGACCGTTACTGCTGCGAGCTTTTGCGCGAAGCGCTTCGAGTTGACCGGCTGGAGACGGCCGCGCCTCTCTCCATCCCGCGATAGTTTCCTGTCCATCTCCGCTTTGATCTCTCTCACTGGCGGATTGCGGTACCCTAGTCCCTTATGGGGCGCATCCGAGTTCTTCCCGATCAGGTGGCCAACCAGATCGCCGCCGGCGAGGTGGTTGACCGTCCTGCTTCGGTGGTGAAGGAACTACTCGAGAACGCACTCGATGCCGGCGCCTCTCGTATTCGCGTCGAAGTGGAGGCGGGCGGACGCAGGCTGATTCGCATCACGGACGACGGGCAGGGGATGAACCGCGACGACGCCTTGCTGGCGTTCGAGCGTCACGCAACCTCCAAGCTGCGCACTGCCAACGACCTGCTTTCGATCGCCACGCTCGGCTTTCGGGGTGAGGCGTTGCCTTCCATCGCTTCCGTAGCTCGCGTGACCTTGGAGACAGCGACGGGAGATGAAGCCGCGGGGACCGTCCTTGAGATTGCAGGCGGAAAGATTCTTCGCGTGGATGAAGCCGCATTACCACGCGGAACCACAATCGCAGTCGCGGATCTCTTCTTCAACACTCCGGCTCGACGCAAATTCCTCCGCGCAGAATCAACCGAGCTGGCGCATGTAACTGCACTGGTCACTCACTACGCGCTCGCACATCCGGAAAAACACTTCGAACTTCTCTCAGCCTCCCACACGCTTCTTTCGGCCCCGCCCGTTTCCCGGACCGCCGAGCGCATCTATCAGATTTTCGGGAAAGACACGCTTGCCCAGTTGCTTCCCATTGCCGCTGAAATCCCCTTGAAGCATGCCGGCCTTCCGGAGCCTCCGCCGTGGAAGAAAGATCCAGACGAGCCGCCGCGCGACCCCGGCTCCCTCAGGATTACCGGCTTCTATTCCAAGCCCGAACTGCAGAAGCTGAATCGCAACTCGATCTACATTTTTGTGAACAAGCGGCTCATTCGCGATCGCCTTCTGCTCCATGCGATCACCGAGGCCTACCGCAATATCATTCCTCCCACTAGCTTTCCTGTTGTCCTCCTGTTCCTCGAAATGCCTCCCGAAGAAGTGGACGTGAATGTCCATCCCGCCAAGACCGAAGTCCGCTTCCGGCAGCAGTCGCTGGTCCACGATTTCGTCCGCGATAGCATTCGAACTTCTTTGATCCAAGCTCGCCCGGCTGCCGGCTTTCTGGCGGCGCTCGATTCTGCAGCGGTCGCCAGTCCTTCCTTAATGCCGCCCGCTCTATCGCCATTGCCCGGTTCTCCTGAGAGTGCGCCGGTTCCGTCTTCAGGAAGTGAACCCGCCGGTCTAGAGCCGAACGCGGCCGTCGACACAGCCCTCACTGGGACCTTCCAGCTCACACCGAAGATGCCGCCACCGGTCCCCGGCCGATTCACCTTCGATCCCACTCCCTTGAGCGGTGGTGCTGCCAGCCCGCAGTTCCTGGCCAATGCCGCAACCGTTCTCCTCGAAGCCGCGAGTGAATCCTTTGTCCATGGCTGTTCTTCAAGTCCCGCGGGATCCGGAGCGTTTGAATCGAATCGTGCTCTCGAAACGGCACAGGTCGAAGCCGAACAGGCTGCATCGAATCTGAACCACCTCGGTTCATTGCGCCCTCTGGGACAGTTGCGAGAGTCCTTCATCCTGGCCACTGGTGAGGACGGCCTGTGGATAATTGACCAGCACGTCGCTCACGAGCGGGTGCTTTTTGAAAAGATTTTGCGCGACCGTCAAGTCGAAAGAGTCCAGCGGCAACGAATGCTCATGCCCATGCTGATGGAATTGCAACCATGGCAAATCGTGCTCTTTGCCCAAATCGCCGAGGAACTGGAACGAAATGGTTTCGAGGTAGAGCCCTTTGGCCCGCAAACACTTGCAATTAAAGCAGCTCCGGTTGGTTTGGAAGGTGCGGAGCTGGAGCGAGCCCTGATCGAGATGATCGAACAATCAGGGGCCGACGAACGCGCGCAGAATCAGCCACTTACCATACTACGGACACGAATTGCCGCTTCCATCGCCTGCCACTCCGCCATCAAGATCAATACACCTCTTGACCCCGCACGTATGGAATGGCTATTGTTGGAGCTTTCAAAGACCGAACACCCAACGAGTTGCCCGCACGGACGTCCAATAGCATTGCTCTATTCCTGGAAGGATATTCAGCGGGCTTTCCATCGCATCTAATTCGGATTTAGAATCGGTTTAGGGATCACCCTCTCCAGAGAGGGTGGCCATCGGGGCCAGCACGAGCCTGGAAGCGAGGGTTTTTCTTTGACAGCGGAACAATTAGAAGCT
>Ga0182030_10016131_pt1 | contig 14583 bp, 17 predicted proteins | sample 812S3MmetaG_FD_121299 | JGI IMG/M metagenome (GOLD analysis project Ga0182030, IMG submission 121299) | Permafrost microbial communities from Stordalen Mire, Sweden - 812S3M metaG (Illumina Assembly) | ecosystem: Environmental > Terrestrial > Soil > Wetlands > Permafrost | place: Sweden... | reverse complement strand
CCAACACCCCAAAATCCTTTGCGATTTTAGCCAGGATCGTGTTGGCCGTAACGTCTTCGGAAATAACGTTGGCGAAGATGGACAGGGCCGTGATACCGATAGTCCCAAGGATCATCGTCAAGGAGTTCCCCGCAGAGGCTCCGTTTTGAATGATCGGAACAGCCGAGGAGCAAAGGCCAAGGATAAAATCCTTGAGTACCTTTCCCCACATCGTAAGGGGACTGCAGTCCTTGGCCACGGTGTTGGTAACCACACCAAGAATCATGACTACAGCCGAGGCGATAAACATCGCAATTTGAAGTGCGGATCCATTGGGGGCAAACAGCACCCCAATGAGAGCCGGGAGAAGACTTAAGCCACCATCCTTTAACGCTTTCAGGGCATCCTGGATCATTGCATTACTCCTTGTTTATTGTTACTCCGCTTTTGGGCGGGATTGCTCAAACATCTGCCAGTCTAACATGCTTTTAAACACGCAGGTTGGATATTTGCTTCCGAGGCCCCGTTTTACACCCCGGCAGCCCGCGTTGTATCCACGTTCAGCCTTATCTGTATCCCCGTGGTATTTGTCCAATAAATACCTCATCTGGCCGCAGCCCAGGAAAAGATTTAATTCCTCATTGGCAATAAGTTCATGGGCCAGGAAGTCTGGAATCGGGAACTTTTTAGCCCGTAGGCGGACCGCTTCGTCCTGAGCCGTGTCTACGGTTAGTCCAGCCATACCGAAAGACCAGCCCTGGTGCTTTAGTTTTTTGAACCGAATCATGTTGACCCAGTTGCTCTCCCATGAAAATTGGGCGAAGGTCCGATCAAAATCGAGGTTGAATATAAAGCAATCCATGGCCAAGGCGTCAACCAGGCCAAGAGCATGGCCGAAAGACATTTTTCGAGTGCCCTTATAGTGCTCTGAATAAAGCTTCTTTATCCAGGCAGCCGCTCTTTCTTTTTTGTGGATGCTTAGGGCTTGGCAATGTATTTGAAATGCCCCAAACAGGAACCAGAGGATTCCGATAAGGGACAGGATTATGTAGAACTTTTGATTATTGGTGGAGGGAAGAGGAGTAAAGGGGTGGCGCATGGCCTAGTCTATGTCCCCGTTGTACACGGCGCTGTATTGGCCGTTCCAGGCTTTGGGGTCAGGGGGGATAGAGTTATTTGGAATGAATATCCTTCGCCCGGAAGCCGGTCCGCCGAGTTGAAAATGAACCCACGTAGCCGTGTAGCACTTGTTTTCCAGGTAGATTTTGAGTTCCTGCATCAGGTCCAGGTGAAGAAGAACCCAGGTCCATAAGGAGCCGTCCCTGTCCGAGATGTCGCAGGCCAGTCCCTGCAAGTGTTTCGAGTTGGGGGCCCCCCCACAGGCTTTATTCACCACAGGTGGCCTCCAACCTGAATTCACGATCATGGGGTTTCCATAGATGGTTCGGATTTGGTTCATGGGGACCAGGAGGGTGTCCAAGTTGTCTGATATTTGCTGCGTGTAGTCGGAAGCGTAGGAGACCCCCTGGCCTTGGAGCAGTTCAGTTTTTAGGATAGGCATTAGATAGCCCTTTTTTTAAATTCAGACAGTGACCTGGCATCTTCCCTGGCAACGCTGTTTTTAATTAGATCGTCCACATTTAACATGGTTTGGCTGTTTCGGACTATCGCCGCATGAGTTTCATCAATCACACTTTGATAGTTTTCAATATTGATCGTGTTTTTTGCCGCAATTATTTTTAATTCTTCGATAGAGATTTCTATAACCGAGAACCGATTCCTAAACTCCGAGTTTGTGTTTTTTAAATCATCTTTCACTTCTGCAACCCTATCCGCCACATGCTTTAAAGTCGTAGCCGCAACTTCCTTAACACTCTCTACTTTTTGAGCAACTAGCTTTAGGCTATCTATTGACGCTAAGTTGGACTCATCTTCCTTTGATTGGCCTCTCAGCCACACAATCAATCCACCAACCATAGTGATGAGTACGAGTAACACCCCTGCGGCGGTCAGATAGATCATGATCCATTCAGGCGTCATTAGTTTTTCTCCGGTGCAGGGGCTAATTGATTCCCAACAGGTGAATTTGGGTTCAATTGGTGAAACCTATAGTTCTGATATTCCTTCAATCCCCACATGAACGCAGGGACAACCAAAATGCAAACCACAATCAAAAGAAACAAGGCCACACGTTGAGCTTGCTTGTCTTTTATCCGTAGGATAATGGCCGCTTCATTGAAAAGAAATCCAAGGGGCTTGATTAGTAGTTTTAGCCAGGACATTTGGGTTCGCTCCTTAGTGCGCCACATAAATAACGATTGGCGTCAAGGCCGTGTTTAAAACCGTCATTGGGCTACACATAACAACAGTCGGAGTGGCACCGGGAGTCGGATTAATTTGAACGTTGTATTTAGCGGCCACTACTGAGCCAGCACCAACATAGGTTCCAATGGTCACGGTTCCAGTATTGATGTTTCCGGTAAACAAATCATGCCCATAGCTTCCAATGTGAACTGCCCAATCCGTTGTTTCGTTTTGTCCTTCGTAAGCGCCTAAATTGGTTTGATAATTTCCTTGGGCGTTCTCACCTGCGCTTTTCCCAACATAGACGTTGTATTGCCCCGTGGTAACGAACTTTCCGGCGGATGTTCCTACAGCAACATTATCTGTACAGGACGTGCAACCGTTTAGCGCATAAGCTCCAAAAGCAGAATCGTCATCGGTGGTTGTAGCCGCGGCAAACGCCAACGCTCCATCAACCGTGTCATAAGAAGATGAAGTCATTGCTTGACCAACGTCTATTCCCATTAGGTTGCTGTAAGTTAAACTTTTTGCAGTTTTGGCTACTCCTGCTCCAATTAAAACATCGCCCCCGCCGGTTGTAACTGAATATGCGCTGGTTTGACCTACGACGACCGAATAAGCAAAGTTGGTTACGGAGTTAGACCCACCGTTCCCATCGCCAATCCATAAGTTTTCAGAAGCTCCAGGACCATTTATGTTATTTGAACCCAACCCAAAAGACATGTTCGTACCACTGTAAATCGTATTAGACAAAACAACGTTAGTGGCAGTAGGGGTGGAGGTAGGAGTGGGAGTGCCTGTTACAGTTGACGTGGGTGTGTTGGTTATGGTCAGCGTATTCGTAGGCGTATTAAACGTCCCCATCTGATACGGAATCCATTTGTAGCCCATTTTTTGGGAGTAGTCGTACCGCTGCCCCGTACTGGTATCAATCGCCTCTGTCCCCTCTGCTGGGGTTGGTATCGCAGTCATTGTGGCCACATTGCCCGGATACAAAACGGCCCCCACTGGCCAGGGGAGCAGAAGAAGCCCAAGTAAAAATAATCGCCTCAAGTCAGAAATGACCATGCTCCAGCTCCTGTTCCACCAAGATAGACACCGATTTGATTCGTGTCCGTAGCGAATCCAAAATCTCCCAACTGGCAGCCAGCCAGGTTTGTGGCCGTCATCAAAACCATCTGAGCGGTAGTGGCCAGAAAACGTCCTTGGTTTCTCCACAGTGAATTTAAAGCATCCCAGCGCCAATGATACCCGGTATCAGCCGTATAAGCCACATCCCCACCTACCAGGCCTGTTTTTGTCAGTAAGTCCGCATAGCTGGTCGCAGTGTACGTGTAGACTCGCGTTGTCATAATTTTCTCACGTTAATGGCCATCCATCCTTTTTCGGTATTTTCCGGTTCAAACTCCACTTTTTCCCCAGTCTGTAAAACCTTGAATCCATCCATTTGGATGTTTTCAAAGTGGATAAAGAAGTCTTTGCCAGTTCCATCTTCGGTAATGAAGCCATAGCCTTTATCCTGTCGAAACCACTTGCAAGAGCCGGTGGGCATTTAACTATCCTATAACAAAGTGTAGTAAAGCCTGTACCACTGTCCGTTTAATCCCACTAGCTCAAAACAAGAGGCGGCCTCGTTCACGGCGAAGGATGCTACTGCCCCCCCGCCGTCCTGAGAGTAAAAATATACGACAGGCGTAACGTAGGCTCCTGGACCGGAATTAATAAACAATATCCTTTTCCCAGAACCTATTTTCGGAAGGGCCACGTATACCGGACCTGCGCCCCCTCCACTAAAGCTAGTCGTATAGTATATCCCGCAAGAACCCGGCATGTGGATAGGGCTGCCGAGGGATCCGAGAGGGGCACTTCGGACTGTATAAGAATCAGCTTTTGGAAAAGTGGGGTCGATTTGCTGAAATTTGAGATCATCAATCCAGAAACTACCTGCCACTGCGCTACCCGGAACACCCCCTGTTATTAAAACGCCATAAAAAACAGCATCGCTTGGGGGCATTTGGAAAAGGGTGTTGTCCCCATCTGGAGACGCGATACAGCCCTCAGCGAACGTCCAAGTGGATGGATTTCCAGTGGCCTGGGCCCAAATCACGGATTTCGGCGTAGAGCAAGCCGTCCCATCTTTTTTGAACCACAGGATTTCAATTTTATTAGACATCGTGGGAGCGCTGGATTTGTACCAAAAAGAAACGTAAAGCCCCTGTCCAGGGTTGTAGGGGATTTCAGTCTGAGATTGAAGGAATCCGCCACCGGCTACTCCACCTGTAGCAAAATAAAACGAGTTTGTCCCGCTGGCCGATGTGCTATTGTCCACTCCCCCGGTGCCCCCGGGATAGCTCGTAAACCCCCAACCGTCCGGAATGGTTCCGGAGGACACCTGTTCAAAATTAGAGTTGCCGGGGGAAAGGACGTTTCCAATAACGGAGTTAAGGTATTGAATCCATTGCCGTACAAGGATAGCCCAAGTCAGTCGGGTCGCTGTTTTTGGTAAAGGATCAACTATGGTTACAGGAGGCAATTAGAGAGTCCTTTCAAACCAGCTGAAACAAAACGGATACTGGCTAAAACCAAACGGACACCAGCTCACTATCCGGGTCGGCACTGTCAACAAACCCGTTGTCATCAGACCACCATCCACAATTTTGAATGGTCCAGGCCTTAATGGCTGGATCCCAGGCATCATTCCAGTCTAGGGAACCTGTCCCGTAGCCAGCCAGGTTGGCGAACCTGACCGGTATACCTTCTTCCCCGGACGTGAACCCGTCCTCCTCAACCCAAAAACCCGTTTTGTTGCTGAAGTTATGAAGATTGGATAAAGTGACCTCCACGCCGGTCCCGCCGTAACTGCCCACGTTTGATCCAGCAGAACTGGCCGCAGAGCCCTTATCTACTTCCACAATCTCAAATATATCGTCCAGATTGTGCCTTGCATATTGTATATGAATCTGGTTGGTAGGTGAAAGCAAAAGAGCGGACCACGGGAGATTTATGGTGTATATTCCAGGCTTCTGCCCAAGGAACACCAGATTTCGAGTGGCCCAATACTCCGCATCCTGATCGTTGGACACCCCGATGTTTTGAGGTCCAACACTTGTGAGGGAGGGTTGGTTTTTTGAATATTGCGTGGCCACTTTATCCACGACCAAGGTTTCCCCCCACTTATCCTGAGTCCTTGTGGCATAGTTTATGGTGACTTCACTTTGACATTGGAGGTTCGGCTTTACTTCCGAAAAATCAAGGATGGAAAGATCATCGAATAGTGGCAACCCCTCTCCAGCCAGGGGGACGAAAACCACATAGTTGAATAGGCCGTTGGCGTCTACAAATAAGTATGATCCAACCACCTGGTTAATTATTTGGGCTACTGCGGCCAGGGTTTGATTGGTGTTCAGGAAAAGGGACGGCACCAACATGCTTTGTTCTGTGGCCGGGGTTGTACCGCCAATAACCAGATTTTGTCTGGAGGTGCTGAATGATCCTGTATTAACTTCCGTTTGACCGCATTGGGCCAGCAGGTCCAACATCATGTCCGAAGCATTGCTCATCCAGGAACCGTCCGCATTCGGCTTCCCATGAAAGTCCACACTTACAGCAGATTGCCCGTCCCAGCCAGGGAGAAGAAATTCACCGGCAGATAAATACTCCGCTCCAACGGATATCGTGTCCCATGTCGTGGCCGCGTTGGTCCGAACCTCATCAATGGAAAATATCGCGTGGTCAGCAACTTTAAATCTATTGGTGCCAACATCGATGCAAACAGCAGGAGCCCCATAAATTAATCCGTAGGCCCAAGGAACAGGGGTTCCAATGGCCGAGTCCTGGGAGTTCATGCCCGGATATAGGTCAGTGGAGTAGATGTTTTGTGGAAGATTTTGAGTAAGTTGTTGCTTCGTTTCCAAATTGTTCATGATGAACTGCTGGTTCGTTTTTTGCCAGTTGTCGTTGAGCCAGGTGCCGACACGCTCATAGTCAGCGTAGTCCATGAACTGACCCAAGGCCGGATTGTCCGCCCCGAGGAGGACAACGGTCTGTCCCCCGTCCCAGTCCAGGTCCGTGTAGGAATCAAAAAACCCATGAAGCGTTTCGTCCGGGGAATTATCAAAGGTGGTCGTCCCACCGGCTATTTGACCCACTCCGGAAAAGTCTTGCTCCACACAAAGAGATATTCCGGGGACCGTCACTAAGACAGGGTGGTAAAAAATTCCGTTGAATATCTTGTCCCCATGGTCAGCCAGGTAGAAAGTCAACTCCAAAGTAACCGTATTGGCGTCCTGCCTGGGGTCCGCCCCAGCGGCCAGGTTGATGTAGACATTCACCTGATCCCAATAATACGAGTTGGGCATACCTACAACAGCTTCGGGGCTGTGCACTAAGGTTAGTGGAGTCTCATTGAAGTTAGCCCCTGTCACAAACGCTTCCCCATCAAAGGGGAGGGGGGTCCAATATACCCAACCTGTTTCAATCAGCCCTAATGTGTCCCCAGAATCATCCACCAGGAAATTACCGGCATCGTCCAACAATCCACTGGCCAGATCCGTATAGTTCCAAAACTTGACTGTACTTAGCGCGGAGATTTCAACCAAGTAGACAGATTGGAGGTCTGTGGAATTATAAAGAACAGCCGACAAACTCACAGCTGTTCCTCAAACATGTATGCGACTACCCAATAGGTCTGTGTGGGGGACACCACGGAGGTTTGCTTTTTATGTGAGGCCTCCAGCTTCACGTAGTAAATTTCTTGGTATGGGTCAACCTGATCGATCTGAAGAAAGAAGTTTCTGTTCTGGCCTATTTTGGCAAAGATATAGTCCAGTTGATTAATCACATTTTGGGCCATGGGGGGAAAAGTCAGGGTTATTTGTTTAAATTGTGGCAGCACTTCCACAAAAGTCTGAAGGCCCACACCTTTGGATTTATTGGACCCATCAATTAGCTCGATTAAAATACCATTAAAGGCTGGTGCCTGGGGGATGTCGTAAGTTTGGCCAAGGAATATCCTGCCCACATCCCGCGTTTGGCTGGCTGCTGATTTGTAGTATTTGAATTGCCAATAGCGATAGGTCGGGGCCCCCGGAGTTGTTTCAAAATACCCCTCGAAATATTGGTAGGGGGACTGAGCATCCGTTATGGAACTTTGATTCAGGGTTTGGGAAAATGGAGGCAAGGACCAGGAGTTGACTGAATTCCCGGCAATGGTCACCGGACCGTCCCCCCAATCGCCACTGGTGAATCCGGTGGTGTCCCCGCTGGTCATCGACCCCTCGTTGAGGGTTGTAAAGAAAGCTATGAAGGCGTCTACCGAAACAGGTGCCCCAAAATCTATAGTCAGGGTTTCCGCGCCTAACGTGTTCCCACTCCTCCAAACACGGCTGCGGAACTGGGTTTGAACGTTGGAGGCCGGAAGCATTTGGGCATAGGAACTGGGGACCAGGGAAGAGGCTGGTAAAGCGTCAAAGGTCCGGTTGTCCCAGAATAGGCGCACACTCATGGATTCATCGCCTGTTTTGAAATTGCCCCAGGATGAATGACCACTCTTCCTTCACGGGAAGCTTTGGCCACCGCTCTTAACCAGGGTTTGGAGTCTAGGTAGGTGATAATTTGAAAGGTCGGGGAACCCGAAGAACCTGATCCAGAGGCGGTTGGATCAGAGCCTCCTGCGCTAGAAGGTGCTCCACCCCCAGCGCTGGGCTGGACCCCTACGCCCATTTTTCCATTACTGAGCCTAGTTACAGGCAAAATAACCTCTGGGCCTGCTTCACCTACGGTGACCGCTGTGGCTTGATCAAATACTCCCCCGTTGGCCATAGCAGGCATACCCAACGCGGACACTGCCCCAATCAGCCCCACAATAAGGGGAATAGCCAACAAGGGATTGGCATCCAAAAAAGAAAAGGCCTTGGCTATGTCTAACTGAACCTCTAGGTACTTTATTCCCCACTGAACCACGGAGTCCAACATGCCTGAGAGAGCTTTACTTGTGATACTTCTCCAATCAGCCGCACCCGTGGTCAAGGAATCCGTAACTCCTTTAACCATGTCATTCATCGCGGTGTTCATGCCCTCAAACAAGGTTTGCCCAAACTGGTGCATCTTATTGAACGCCTCAAACCAAGTTTCCTCTATCTGCTGGGATGTTCCGTCGTTATTTTGTGTCTGCTTTTTAAGCTCACCTTTTTGATATGTCGTAAGCCCTGCCCACCACGTTTGAATGCTTCCTATCGCCCCACCGGCCACAGATTTTATTTTGTCGTAAGCAGTTTGAGCCCATCCGGCCATGTCGTTAAAACTTTTACCGATGTCCACAGAGGAGTTCATTGAGTTAGCCATGTTTGTCTGCATGTCTTTGGACGCTTTTTGAACGGACATACTAAGTTGATTAATGGCCATCATGGAAGAGTCCCCGAGCCCGGGGATGTGGGATAAAACCTTTTCTATGGCGATTCCAAAACTAAGGACACCTACTTGCAGTGCGTCCCAAAGATACAGCCCCAGGCTTTCTATCGATTCCCAATTATCATAAAGTAGTTTTCCAACAACCACTACTCCAGCAACAGCGGCAATCCAAGGTAACAGTGGGAAAATCATATCTATAAAACTAGCCGCGAGAGTCATCGCCCCTTTTATAAGCGGCCCAAATATATTTAGCAGTGCGCCCCCAGCAGCAGACATCAGCTTCCAAGCCCCTATCGCTGGGCCTATTGCTCCCAATAGTGCTCCTAATCCAACGATAACGTCCTTATTGGTGTCTGACAGCCCTTTAAACCACGTCATAACATCCCGTACCACGTTGTCCAAAGCATTGAGGGCTGGCACTAACATGCTCATGATCGTGCCGCCCAAAGGAACAAGGGCCTCGTTCATGTCAGTGAAGTCTCGCTTCATCTGATTTGCAGGCAACTCAGCCATCGCTTCTGCCGATTTCCCATAAGCCTTGTTTAAATTACCCATGATAATAGTTTGGGCATCCCCGATTTTTCCCATAGCCATGTCATTTTCTATTGCTTGCCTTTGAGCCGGAGAAATGTTGGCTATCGACAGGCGTAAAAGATTAAAAGCCCTAGTTGGGTTCTCCAGGGCCGCTCCTATTTTTTGGCTGGCTTCTGCCAACGATGTCCCGGACTCCATCGCAAACCCGACAGCATCATTAGCCGCATCCTTAAACGTGTCTCCTGAGATGTATTGGAATTTCAGTAGGGAGTCTATGACCCCCTGCATAATGGCCGTCTTACCCATACCAGATATGACGTTTAAATTCGAGGCCATCACAGTGAGTTCTTTAGAAGAGAAACCAGATGCATCCCCGGTGCCTTGTATCTCCGCGTTCATTTGAGCAACGGCCTGGGTGCCAGCGTTGAAAGATTCAACTGCCGTTTTGGCCAGAAAAGTTAGAGGAACAGTTATTCCAGCGTCTAAGGCCAATCCTGTGCTTTTAAAACTATCCGCCATGGAGGATGTTGCTTTGACAGTAGCTTGTTGCGCGGAAGACATAGCGGCAGTGTATCCGGAAGCATCTCCTGTTATTTTTGCCGAAATGTCATCTATCGTGCTCATTTTTTATCCGGATACCTTTCCATAAGGTCAAACAATTCATCCGGCGAAGGAGGAGGAATAGGCTTCTCTATGTTGTTGGCCTCCTGCCACCCCTCAAGAGCACTGTAAAACTCTGTAACCGTTGAGGACCAAAACTCGGAACGGGACCAGCCTAAAACTCCCATTCCAACTTGCATCCACCTTCGCCAAGGAAGATCGGTTACGGCGTCCCCTTGGCTCCTTCGTTTCCCTCGTCTTCTTTCAAGGACTCCTGGCCTGACAAGGCCACGCCTATGAATTTACCGAGCATAGCCAGTCCACTCAACGTCCCATGCTTGACCAGCAACTTTCCGAGCCCGTTGTAACTCAACTTTGGCTCAGACTGGGCGATGTAGATCATTCGCGCCACTTCTTCCATAGTGAAGGAAGGCCGCTCTTGCCGGAACTCATTTGAAATTTGGATGAAGGATCGTTTTAGGGTTGACTCCATGTTTGCGATATTCTCAAACGATGGAACCAGAACAAATTCCCTGTCCCCAATTTTTCCCTTAACTTCCCCCCGGGCCTCGTTAGCTGCTCCTGGTGTTTCCACTACCGCCTCCTGTTAATTTGTTGAACCTACCTTTTAGACGTGAGGCGTCAAAACCACCGGGCCGCTGGATTCCAGCGTCATGGAGTATTCCTGGGCCCCGTTATAGTTTCCGGTGTACTCGAATTTGGAAACCAAGAACGAGCCAGTGATAGTGTCTCCATCTTCAGCGGTCAACTGAAAATTGGCCATGGCCCCATTTATGGAGAACCCACGGACATAGTTTTCCCCAACTGAATCCTTGAATATTCCAGATCCGGAAATGGACAAGGACCGATCCCCCGTATTGGCCAGGAGAGTTTTCCAGGGCGCTTCGTCCTTCGTGGTGATGTCCACCACAGCGTTTGCAATGGACGCGGTAGCGGCCCGAAGACCTCCCACCGATGTGTAATCTGCCGGGGACACACCATCTGTCACCTTCAAAAGAAATAACCGGCCTTTAGATGCTCCGTAAGGGGTTGGCATTCACATCCTCCTAAGATTATGCGCTACCGGGCCAATCTGGTCCGGACATCGTACCTGATGACTCAAGTGTTATGTTGTAAAGCAACGCTCCATCGTGAGCCCCATTGTACTCTAAATTGGACACCATGAACAAGCCGGAAAAGTTCTCCCCGGACTCCTCAAAAATGACCCTACAAAGGTGCAAAGTATGGGAAAAAGACCACTGCTCCACTGCCTGTTGCCCTAGATCATTCTTAAAGACCCCTGTGCCAGTGAGAGTGATAGTTTGGTTACCACAGTCAGCCAAGATTTCACGCCACCCCGCGCTTTTTGTGCTAGTAATGGGGACAATTGTGTTCCCTATCTTTATCCCCGTGGTCTGGAGGCCCATGACCGTGACATAGTTGCCCTGGGTATTTACCTGGAGAAGGAAGTTCCTGCCTAGACGAATGCCGCTCATTTAAAACCTCACCCTTAAATTAAAATACAACTAGCGGCATCAGCGTTCCAACCGTTTCCCATCCTTGTTCCTGTAAAACGAGTCCTTGGTTCTTTCCACCCTCGGAAAAATAAACCGAATGGATGAGCAGTTGACCAGCACTAAGCGCAACACACGGGAGCCAATCTATCGACCGTCCATAATCACCCGTGCTGTCAAACATGGATTTACCAATCGTGGAAATGATCCCGAAAACAGAACCCTGAGCAATTAAATATCCTTGGCTCGTAACATCGGGGTTAGAGGCGAAGTCGGGGATGAAGGTATCCGCAACGCATGGTACTGATAGGGTTAGGAGTAAGAGAAGTGCTTTTACCATATTTGATGCGCCTGTGGGGGAGTGTAAAAGGTCTGAATCCCTGCGCTTGTTCCCCCGTAGCTTCCTCCTAAGTCTGTGCAATGCTTGCCCGAAAATACAACGTCTGTGAAAGTAATATTCGAAGCTCTTGGGTCGCTTGAGCCAATACCGGAAACGTTGATGTATGTCGGGCTTCCTCCACTTGAGGATTGAACCGTACAGCCTCCGGGGTCGCCTATAGCTAGGAAGTTTTTGGTTACGTTGATGGTGTTTCCGGCGGTGAGTTTAAGAATGCCTTGTTGGTTTCCGTAAATCGAAAGATTAGTCAGTGTGCATGTTGGCAACTTAACCACACTTAGAAAATTGGTTCCACTTTGTGAGTTTAGATTGTTTGGATAAAGCGTTAGGGTGTCGCTTCCGTTCCCGGAAAAAGTTCCAGACAGGTAATTTAAAGTTACGCCCATGCTACCACCCTGCCCAAGACACGCCGGGCCTGTTAGGGTTACGTTTCCAGCTTGATATATAAGCCCGGTTAGCATCCCGCCGTTGCCCGTCCAATTTCCTCCCGTGAGTGTCAGTCCTGCCGCCGCAGAATCATAAACATAACCAGCCGTGCCCGTGAAGTTTGCAATGCCGCATCCGCTAGTTGAAATAGTTAATACGGCAGGCACAACGTTTTGAAGATAGGTAAATGAATTATGATAAGTGAGTAATAGAGTGTGTGCAGATGTTCCGGTATGCACCAAATTCGGCCAATTATTAGTCGCATCCGTCAAAACAAAATTTCCCGTCATCTGTATCGTACACGCTGAGTTGTTTACGGTTCCTGCGGTGTAGAGAAGGGTGCCGGTCGAGAAGTTGAGGTTTCCGGCGAAGGTGACATTGCCTGCTGGCGTATTTATATTAAGTGTGGCATTTGTTAAAAATCCGCCAGTTGATTGGCAAGTAACTGCTCCTGACCCATTCATAACAATGGTTCCACTTGCCAGGCTTGCCGATGATGTGCAAAATATATTCCCGCCAACATAGAGTGTAAATCCGCCGGAGGGGTTCATATTGTTACTTGTAGCTCCGAGAATAAGATTTGTGCAGTAAAGATCACTGGCTAGAGTTACTCCACCAGAAGTCGCAGATGACCAATCAAGATTAGCGAATGTCACACCAGTCGATGTATTCATATTTGCCGGATTTGTAAAATTCAAAGTTGCTCCTGTAGAATAAACACTCCCTGCTGTCCAACCCAATGTTCCTGTGGCATAGTTTAACAAGCCAAGAATTGTCACGGTTGCTCCGGGGGCATTAAACCAAAGGCCTGAATTTACCGAACCTGTGCTAGTTGTTTGAATGCTTCCACTATTGACGAAAGTTATTCCCATACCCGCAACTGACCCCGACCCCAAACTCACCGCACATCCTGAACCTGTCATGGCGATTCCGTTGGTGGCGAGGGTGGCGGTAAAACCGTTGCCGACAGTGAAGATGCCAGATACTGACACCGGCCCACCCGTTTCGGTAAATGTCCCCGTAGAGTTATATCTGAGATAGGGAATGACCACCGTTCCAGGCGTGAAGGTATTTGCCGCCATGTTCCAAAACCCACCCGATGAAGTCACGGTAACACCCGAAACTAAGGTGATATTTCCGGTCGTGGTTAGATTATTTCCCGCCTGATAAATCGTGGTCGTGCATCCAGCAGAAGCAGTAATGGTTGCTGACGCTTGATTCCCTATCAGCGTCACATTCCCCGAACCGTTTGATAAAAGAACCGTATCCCCTGGCGCCGGGAAAGTTCCTGTATTCGTAGCGGAGTTATAAGCTACAGTTGACCATGTTGAGGTGACGGCCCAACTTCCCGCCGCTAATGGGCCGCGCAAATAATAAGTTGTCGCCCCAAACGATTGAGAGGCTAGGAATAAAAAGAATAGGGCCTTCTTCATTTGACACCTGCGAGGTCAATGGAACTTTGTCCTGTAAATGTTCCAGCAGAAACTGCGGCACCATTAAATCCAAGTATAGGTCTGCTCGGTGCCTGAGCGTAAATCGTCCTATCCACATTTATTCCAGTGGCAAAGTTAGGACCAAGAGTGACTGGACCCCAAAGGGTAGCCACTCCATCAGTTATCCAAAATCCACCATTCGTCACTTGATCTGAACTTGTCACCGAGAACCCACGAAGGTTGTTGTAGTATCCCGTGACCGCAGTAGATAGGGTTTGGGCAGAGGATGAAACAGCGTTGTTTGTAAACGAATATTGAAGAGGTGTTGGGGTGGCTGTCGGAGTCAGCGTTCCAGTAGGAGTGGAGGTTGGTGTAAAGGTAAAGGATGGAGCGATGATAATTGATGTTCCTGAATTTAGTCCAAAAGTCCCAGCCTCAATCGTGGCAATTTGAGCGAGTTGAGTTTGAACGGAATAGACTAAAGCGACCTGAGTCAATTGAATATCTTTCCCAGCCATCAAAGTTGCATTTGGAGTTGCAACATTTACTTGAATGGTTGTTCCAGCTGATAATCCAACCGTTCCACCAACAACCGTTACCGGATATTGTGGAGTTGGAGAACTACTGAACAACCAATTAGTTATCGATACACCCGTTCCGCCAGTTATTGATACAGCTTGAATGGACGGCAAATTGATAACTGACACAGGATACTGTGGAGTTGGACTAGAATTAAACATCCAGTTTGTAATCGAAGTTCCAATCCCACCTGTTAATGAAACCGGTAGTGCTGAACTAGCTGAAACTAAATAAGTCGTTGGAACTACTTGTGGTGTAAGATTTGCAACTGTTATCGAATTAATAACACTTACCGGAATTTGAGGGGTTGGAGAACTACTGAACAACCAATTAGTTATCGATACACCCGTTCCGCCAGTTATTGATACAGCTTGAATGGACGGCAAATTGATAACTGACACAGGATACT
>Ga0182030_10016130_pt1 | contig 14583 bp, 13 predicted proteins | sample 812S3MmetaG_FD_121299 | JGI IMG/M metagenome (GOLD analysis project Ga0182030, IMG submission 121299) | Permafrost microbial communities from Stordalen Mire, Sweden - 812S3M metaG (Illumina Assembly) | ecosystem: Environmental > Terrestrial > Soil > Wetlands > Permafrost | place: Sweden... | reverse complement strand
CGACTTGCTGACGCTGTCGGACAAGCCGATCCACGCCTACAGTCTCGGCAAGGAGCGCATCCGCGACGGCATCGAGATGGCCCGCCTCGCGCGCGGCATCGACGACGCGACGCTGGAGCGCGAGCCCTCGCTGTTCACCGTCATCAACTCGTCCTCGCCCTTGCGGCTCGATGCGCCGATGATGGAGGGCGTGTTGCAAATGGCGCGGCGCAATCAAGTCGTCGTGCTGACGCCGTTCACGCTCGCCGGCGCGATGGCGCCGGTGACGCTCGCCGGAGCGCTCGCCCAACAGCACGCCGAGGCTTTGGCGGGCCTCGTCATCGCCCAGACCGCGCGCGCGGGCTCGCCCTTCGTCTACGGCGGCTTCACCTCCAACGTCGACATGAAGTCTGGCGCCCCCGCCTTCGGCACGCCGGAATACATGAAGACCGCCATAATCGGCGGCCAGCTCGCGCGCCGCCTCAAGCTGCCCTATCGCTCCTCCAACGCCAACGCCGCCAATTCGTTGGACGCTCAGGCCGCCTACGAAAGCGTGTTCTCGCTGTGGGGCGCGGTAATGGGCGGCGTCAATCTGCTCATGCACGGCGCCGGCTGGATGGAGGGCGGCCTGCAAGCCTCGTTCGAGAAGATGGTGCTCGACGCCGACCTGCTCGACATGGTCGCCGAGTTCCTGCGCCCCGCCAAGGTCGACGTCGAGGAGCTAGCGTTCGAGGCGATGCAGGAGGTCGGGCCGGGCGGCCATTTCTTCGGCGCGCAGCACACGCAGTCGCGCTACCGCAACGCGTTCTTCGCGCCGATGATCTCCGACTGGCGCAATTACGAGACGTGGCGCGAGGCGGGCTCGCCGACCGCCTACGATGCGGCCGAACGGCTCTACAAGGCGCGCCTCGCCGGCTTCGTGGCCCCGCCGATCGAGCCCGAGCGGCGCGAGGCGCTGGAGGCCTTCGTCGCCCGCCGCAAGGCGGAAGGCGGCGCGCCGACGGATTTCTAAAGGCTGTTGGAGATCGAGTCGATGACGCAGGCCGCATTCACGCCGAAGCAGACGCGCCTCCTGGAGATCGTGAATGTGCTGCTTGCGTTCGCGCTGTTGGGGTTCGGCCTACTTTATCAGATCAAGGGTTGGAAGCTGGACGGCTCGGACCTGATTCTCGTCGGCATCCTCTTCGTGAATTCGACCAATTTCCTACGCGGCGAACTGGGGCGGGCCGCGACGCGCGTCGATGACTTGGAGAAGCGCCTCGCCGCCCTGGAGAGCCATCCGCGTTGAATTCGCCGCTGCGCCTCTCCCCTCGCCTCGCCGTCGCCGCAGTCTTCGCCGCCTTCGGCGTTTGCGCGGGCGTCTGGTCGGGCGCGAGCGCGGCCATCGTGGCGCGCGTCGGGATCAGCGCCAGCGCCTTCGGCCTCGCGCTGACCGTGATGACCGTACTCTATCTTATCGCCATGTCTGGAGCCGGGGCGCTGGCGGCTCGCATCGGCGTGCGCCGGTCGATGCTGACGGCGCTCGTCGCCATCGGCCCAGCGCTGGCTTTGCTCGTCGCGGCCCGCTCCGGCCTGTGGCTCGGCGCGGCGCTGGCGGTCTATGGCGCGCTCGCCGGCTTGCTCGATTCGACGATGAACGCGGAAGGCGCCCGCGTCGAGCAGGACGGCGGCAAACCGATCTTCGTTCAGTTTCACGCCATCGCCTCCGCGACGACGGCGTTCAGCGCTCCGGTGGGCGGCTGGCTCGCGTATCAGGGCTACGCCTGGGCCGCCGCGTTCCTGGCGCAAGCGGCGCTCATCTTCGCCGCGCTCGCGGTGGCGGGCGCCATTGTCGAGCGTCCCGCCGACGCGGCGCGGCTCAACGGCGAGCCCAGCCTCAAGGCCATCGACCTCGCCCTCGCCGTGCTGGGTCTGGCGGTCGGCGTCTCCATCGTCTGCGAGACGGCGGCGCTCGCCTGGAGCGCGCTGCTGCTGCGCAAGACCGCGCCAACGCTCGCCGCCTACGCCGGCCTCGGCGCGGCGTTCTTCGCCGGCTGCCAATCGGCGATGCGGTTCCAGATCGACCGCCTGCGCCACGCCGTCGACGACCGCGCGCTGATGCTCGGCTCCTTCGCGGTCGCCAGCCTCGGGCTGCTGCTGGTCGCCGCCGACCTCGGCTTCGCCGCCAGCGCCGGCGGCTTCGCTTTGCTCGGCGTGGGCACGGCGGCGATCGTGCCCTGCGGCTTTTCGCTCGCCGCGCGCCGACCGGGCCTCTCGGCGGGCGCCGCCATCTCCGCCGTCTCGTTCTTCGGCCTGTTCCCGCGCGCCCCCGCGCCGCTCCTGACCGGCCTGATCGCCGACGCCTTCTCGCTCTCGACAGCCTTCCTAGTGCTGAGCCTCGGCCTCGCCGTCGCGCTCGCGGGCGTCGCCGCTTTCGTCCCCAGCGCCCGCAGCGCCTTCAAGAAACCGCTCGTCTCCGGAGGAATGGCCGAATGAAAACCCATGCTCAGGTCGTCGTCATCGGCGGCGGCGTCGTCGGCGCCAGCGTCGCCTATCACCTGACCAAAGGCGGCTGGAACGACCTCGTGCTCGTCGAGCGCGCCGAGCTGACCTCCGGCTCGACCTGGCACGCCGCCGGCGGCATGCACACGCTGAACGGCGACCCCAACGTCGCCAAGCTGCAGCAATACACCATCAATCTCTACAAGGAGATCGAGGCGATCTCCGGCGTCTCCTGCGGCATGCACGTCACCGGCGGTCTCAACCTCGCCGGCACCAAGGAGCGGCTCGACTGGCTCAAGATGGCGAAGGCCCGCGGTCGCTACCTCGGCATGAACCTGGAGATCCTCTCCATCGACGAAGCCGCGAAGATGTACCCCTTCATCGAGGAGAAGCATTTCGTTGGCGCCATGTTCGACCCCGTCGAGGGCCACCTCGACCCCTGGGGCGTCACGCAAGCTTATGCGAAGTGCGCCCAGATGGCCGGCGCCGAGATCGTCCGCTTCAACCGCGTCGTCGACCTGAAGCCGCGCCCCGACGGCTCCTGGGACGTGTTCACGGAAAAGGGCAACATCCACGCCGAGCACGTCGTCAACTGCGGCGGGCTGTGGGCGCGCGAGGTCGGCCGCATGGTCGGGCTGGAGCTGCCGATCCTGGCGATGGAGCACCATTACCTCATCACCGAGGATCTGCCCGAGGTGATCGACCCGAACGTCGACAAGTTCCACGTCATCGACTTCGAGGGCGAGATCTACATGCGCCAGGAGCGCGGCGGCATGTTGATCGGCACCTACGAGCAGGCCTGCGTCCCCTGGAGCGAGCGCGAGACTCCGTGGGACTTCGGCCAGAACCTGCTGCCCAACGACCTCGAACGCATCGCGCCTTCGCTGGAGACCGCGTTCGAGCACTTCCCCTCGCTCGGCAAGGCCGGCATCCGCAAGACGATCAACGGCCCCTTCACCTTCGCGCCCGACGGCAACCCGCTGATCGGTCCCGTCCGCGGGCTGAAAAACTTCTGGGTCGCCTGCGGCGTCATGGCGGGCTTCAGCCAGGGCGGCGGCGTCGGCCTCGCGCTGTCGAACTGGATGATCGAGGGCGACCCCGGCCACGACGTCTGGGGCATGGACGTCGCCCGCTACGGCGACTGGGCGACGCTCGCCTACACCAACGCCAAGGTGCGCGAGAACTACTCCCGCCGCTTCCGCATCCGCTTCCCCAACGAGGAGCTTCCGGCCGCGAGGCCCTTGCGCACCTCGCCGATCTACGACCGCCTCGTCGCCGACAACGCCGTGATGGGCGAGGGCTGCGGGCTGGAGCACCCGCTGTGGTTTGCGCCCAAGGGCGTCGAGCCGGTCGAGAACGTCACCTTCCGCCGCTCCAATGCGTTCGATCACGTCGGCGCTGAGTGTCGCGCGGTGCGCTCAGGCGTCGGCGTCACCGAGATCGCCAATTACGGCAAGATCGAAGTCGAAGGGCCTCGCGCCGCCGAGTTCCTCGCCAAAGTCATGGCCGGCCGCATCCCGCCGGTAGGAAAACTCTCGCTCTCGCCGATGCTGAACGAGAAAGGCCGGCTGATCGGCGACTTCACCGTCAGCCGCTACGCCCAGGACAAGTTCCTGCTGATCTGCTCGCTCGCCGCGGTAGACTACTATCTGCGCTGCTTCGAGACGCACGCTATCGAGGGCGTGACTTGCCGCGGCGCGTCGATGGACTATCCCGGCCTCTCCGTCGCCGGCCCGAAGTCTCGCGAACTGATGCAAAAACTCGTCGGCCGCGATCTCGCCAACAACGCCTTCCCGTTCCTGTCTTTCGCCAAGCTCGACATCGGCATGATCCCGGCGCTGGTCGGCCGCGTCAGCTTCACGGGCGAACTCGGCTATGAAATCTGGGTCCGTCCCGAATACCAGCGCGCGTTGCACGCTCTCCTGCTGGAAGCCGGCGAGCCGCTGGGCCTGACGCAATTCGGCATGCGCGCGCTGCTGTGCCTGCGGCTGGAGAAGAGTTTCGGCACCTGGTTCCGCGAGTACCGCCCGATCTACGGCCCCTATGAGGCGGGCCTCGGCCGCTTCGTCGATCTCAAGCGCGGCGGCTTCGTCGGCGCCGACGCCGCCGCGGCGGAGAAAGCCAGCGGCGGCAAGCTGCGCCTCTCGACCTTTGCAGTGGACGCCGCCGACGCCGACGCCATCGGCGACGAGCCGATCTGGCGCGACGGCAAGGTGATCGGCTGGGTCACCTCCGGCGGCTACGGCCACACCGTCGGCCAGTCGCTGGCGATGGGCTACATCGAGAAGGACGCGGCGCAAGCGATCGACGGCTTCGAGATCGAGATCATCGGCGAGCGCCGCCCGGCGCGCCGGCTCGCCGCGCCGGCCTATGACCCGGAGGGGGTCAGGATGCGGTCATAAGCCGCAGGTCTTCTTTCGTACACGGGCGGATGGCCGGGACCAGCCCGGCCACTAACTGTTCTTACGCCCCCGGTCGCAGCTCCATCGCCGCGACGCCGGCCGCGATGTTGAGCCCGGTCTGAACCTGCAATGAAATCGGCTGCAAACTGACCTCCCGGCTGGAGCCGCCCATCAGCCCGTTGGCGCCGAGACCGACGCCGACCGTCGCCGAAGCGCCGAGGCCGCTGTAATCGCCGGATAGCGCGTTACGCAGCCGTCCCGCGGTCGGCGCAAACACGTCCCACACCAGCACGCCGCGATCCGTGCCGCCGAGATCGAGGCCGAATCTCTTGATAAAGCCGTGATAGGACTCAGCCCGGCCGCGCACGGGCAGGAACCTGCACTCCATCGCCTTCGACGACGCGATAATCATGCCGAGGCCGGCCGAGACCTCACACTTCAGCTGCCCGACCTTGACCTGCTCGGCGAAGGCGGGACTGGCGAAAGCCAGAGCGGCGGCGGCCGCGAATAATGCAACTTTCATACTACTTTCCTCTCAAAACGCGCGCGGCGTCTCGGATGGCGACAAACGGTAGCCGCCCCGATGCGTCGGGCGGGCGGCTTATCCTTCGCAATAGTGGCCATAAGACGAACACGAAAAAACCCCCCGGAGAGACTCCGAGGGGTTAGCTCAGGCGGCGGGCGTACAGGCCCGCCGGGGAAAACGCGTTACGCGGCCTTCCGGTCCGCACTCTGCTGACCGATCTTGACCAGCAGCTGCTCAGTCTGCTGCTCCTCAGCCCACGTCTGCTTCAGCAACTTCTCGGCCTGCGGCAGCTTCAGCACCTTGGCCCAGGCGGCGAGTGCGCCATATCGCGCCATCTCGTAATGCTCAACCGCCTCGGCGGCGGCGATCAGGCCGGTGTCGATGACGTCGGTGGAGCCAAACTTCTGAATGGTTTCCTCGCCTTCGGCGATGATGCCGTTGATCGCCTCGCAGGTCTTCGGCTCCGCCTTCTCGCCGATAATCTCGAACACCTGCTCCAGTCGCGCCAAGTGCTCCTTGGTCTGTGTGTGATGCTCGTTGAACGCGTCCTTGAGTGCGCTCGCCTTGGCGGCCTTCGCCATCTTCGGCAGGGTCTTGTAGATCATCTTCTCCGCGAAGTAGATGTCCTTGAGTTGTTCGTGGAAAAGTTCGTTAAGCGCTTTGTCAGCCATTTTGCATGCTCCATAATGGTTGTCTCAGATTAACGGATAGGCGCGCGGCAAGTTCCGGGAGAGTCGTTGCCCGAGCTATTGCGCCGCGACCGTAAGCAAACATCAGAAACGTTCCGGAAATAGCAGATCACAAGCCCAAGACGGTCTATGATTTGATTGCAACAAATCTTCACGTATCGTTTCCGCCATCGTCGCGTTATTGCCGCAGGAGAAAAAATGACGACGAACATCAAAACCAAATCGGGACGCTTAGCCCTTCTAGCCGGCGCGCTCACGCTCGCCATAGCGGCGGCTCCGACCCTCGCAGATGCACGCGGCGGCGGTGGTGGTGGAGGGGGTGGCGGTGGCGTCGCGAGTGGAGGAAACCTCGCTGGCGGCGGTGGACACGGCGGCTTCGGCGGCGCGGGCGGTTTCGGCGGCGGCCGCTCCTTCGGCGGTCAGGGCCAAAGCGGCGGACGGGTCGCAAACGGTTATGGACACGGGAACCGCGGCCTGAACGGCTACGATCGAGGGTTCTACGGCTATGGCGGCGGCGGCTGCGAACCTTACGCCCCGTATCCGTACCGTTCCTATCCGTACTCCTACTGCGGCTACTGAGCCTTTCGCGCACGGCCAATTGGCCGGGAACGACGAATCGTCTATGGCGGGCGCTCACCTTCGCAAGGAGAGCGCCCGAATGAAACTGCCGAGCGAGCTAGGCCCCATCCACTTCATCGGGATCGGGGGCATCGGCATGTCCGGCATCGCCGAGGTGCTGCTCAACCTCGGCTATAAGGTGCAAGGCTCGGACGCCTCGGACAACGCCAACGCTAAGCGCCTGCGCGAACGCGGGGCGCAGGTCTTCGTCGGCCACCGCGCCGAGCAGATCGGCGACGCCGCGGTGGTGGTGGTTTCGTCCGCCATCAAGCGCGACAATCCCGAACTGGCGACGGCGCGCATCAAACGCGTGCCCGTCGTGCGCCGCGCGGAAATGCTCGCCGAGCTGATGCGGCTCAAGCAATGCGTCGCCATCGCCGGCACGCACGGCAAGACGACGACGACCTCGCTGGTGGCGACCCTGCTCGACGCCGCCGGCCTCGACCCGACCGTCATCAACGGCGGCATCATCAACGCTTACGGGACCAACGCGCGCCGCGGCGCCGGCGACTGGATGGTGGTCGAGGCCGACGAGAGCGACGGCACCTTCCTCAAGCTGCCCGCCGACATCGCCATCGTCACCAACATCGACCCCGAGCATCTCGACCATTTCAAGACCTTCGACGCGATCAAGGACGCCTTCTATTCCTTCGTCGAGAACCTGCCGTTCTACGGCTTCGCCGTGATGTGCCTCGATCATCCGACCGTGCAGGAGCTGGTCGGCCGCATCGAGGACCGGCGCGTCATTACCTATGGCGAGAACCCGCAAGCCGACGTGCGCCTGCTCGACGTCGATCTCACCGGCGGCGTGACCCGCTTCAACGTGCTGATCCGCGACCGCCAGACGGGCGCCGCCACCTACGTCGACGAGCTGACGCTGCCGATGCCCGGCCGCCACAACGCGCTCAACGCGACCGCCGCCATTGCGGTCGCGCACGAACTCGGCGCCTCGATCCCGACTATTCGCAACGCCATCGCCGGGTTTGGCGGCGTCAAGCGTCGCTTCACCAAGACCGGCGAATGGAACGGCGTCACCATATTCGACGACTACGGCCATCACCCCGTCGAGATCACGGCCGTCCTGCGCGCCGCGCGCGGCGCGACCAAGGGGCAGGTCATCGCCATCGTGCAGCCGCATCGCTTCACCCGCCTGCAATCCCTGTTCGACGCCTTCGCGCGATGCTTCAACGACGCCAACACCGTCATCGTCGCCGACGTCTATCCCGCGGGCGAGGCGCCGATTCCCGGTATCGACAAGGAGGCGCTCACGGCGGCGATCAACGCGCATGGCCACCGCCACGCCCTGGCTTTGCCCGATCCGAGCAAACTCGCCGGGCTCGTCAAACAGTTCGCCAAGCCCGGCGATTACGTGGTGTTCCTCGGGGCCGGCAACATCACCCAATGGGCCTATGCGCTGCCGGAAGAACTGGACGCGGCGTGAGCGATCTGAAAGCCGCCTTCGCGGGGTTCCGCGGCCGCGTTAGCTTTGACGCGCCGCTGGCGCCTTACACCTGGTTCCGCGTCGGCGGGGCCGCCGATGCGCTCGCCTCGCCCGCCGACGAGGAGGATCTGGCGCTCCTGCTCGCCGCTTTGCCGCGCGAGATTCCCGTCACGGTCATCGGCCTCGGCTCCAATCTGATCGTGCGCGACGGCGGCGTCCGCGGCGTCGTCATCCGGCTCGGCGGGCGCGCGTTCGGCGCCGTCGAGACGACGCCCGACCATCGCGTGATCGCCGGCGCCGCCGCGCTCGACGCGTCCGTCGCCAAGTCGGCGGCGGAGGCCGGTATCGACGGGCTCGCCTTCCTGCGCGGCGTGCCCGGCTCCATCGGCGGCGCGTTGCGCATGAACGCCGGCGCACATGGCGGCGAGATCGAGGATTGTCTGGTCGAAGCCGCAGGCATTGACCGCGCAGGCGGCAGAAAGACTTTCGACAACGCCGCGTTGGGCTTCAGCTATCGTCACAGCGAGGCGCCCGACGACGTCGTCTTCACCCGCGCCGTGTTCCAGGGCCGCCCGGGAGAGCGCGCGACAATAGAAGCGGAGATGCAGCGCATAACGCGCGCCCGCGAAGACTCGCAGCCGATTCGCGACAAGACCGGCGGCTCTACGTTCAAGAACCCCGAAGGGCACAAGGCCTGGCGCCTGATAGATGCGGCCGGTTGTCGCGGGCTCGTCGTCGGCGATGCGCAGGTTTCCACGCTGCACTGTAATTTTCTCATCAACCGGGGCGCCGCGACGGCGCGCGACATCGAAACTCTCGGCGAGGAGGTGCGCCGCCGCGTGTTCGAGACAAGCGGGGTGGATCTGGAATGGGAGATCAAGCGTATAGGCGAACCCGCGGCTTGAGGGCGCATGGCGCGCATTGAGCGCGAACCGCGGCGACCTCTTATACACACGTCCGCGTTGCAAAAAAACCTTTCTCTACAACCGCATGCAAAACAGAAATTTTACGCCAGAGAACACCGGACTGTGACATTGCGGCGACAGTCCGTTGGCATTAGCGCAACGGCGGGTAATCAATAAATTTTTAATGTTCGCAAGACTTTAGGATTAAAGGCGAGCGACGCTGCGTTTCAAGGCCGTCAATTGCGGCGTCCCCAAGGGGGGCGGAGGCGCAGCTCCGGAAAAGTTTTGAGTGCGGCGCGCAAGAGGGCTGGCGCAGAGGCTTTCTCTGAATCAAGCATTTGCATAAAATCCAGTTTGAACCTGCCAAACAAACATCGCGGCATGGGCCTTTTGCAGTGTCTGTCAACAGGCCATTTTCGTTGCCCGACCGGCGGGACCGTGCCATACAGAAGTCCAGGAACTCGGCGGGCGGGGCCGAAAGATGTTGCATACTTACAGATATGCTGGCGTTGCTGGAAATTCCATATTTCCATTGCAGCGCAATGGCGGCAGAATTTCCGAGCTAATCCGCCGGAAGATTGTTTGTGCGATATATGCGGAACTTATCTGTCCAAGCTCCTTGCCGCCTCCGGCTCGCGCGAAAGATTTGTGAGTCGTCGTTTTAGACTCGTGATCGCGCAGGATGACTTGCTTGATTTACGATGAGTTGAAATCGGAAACGCTTTCCGAAGCGGAACCTCATGGACTTATGATGCGAAACTGGCGACAGCACAGCGACAATATTTTCGAGCGGGCGCCTCTTGCCTTGCTGTTCATCGACGTGGATGCGTTGCGATGGCGCAGGCCGGCCGAGCAATATCTCCGTCTGTGAGAGTTGCCGCCCTTCGCGCGAAGGGCTGTGGCGCCGCGCACGCATCCGCACTCACATATCGGGATTGATCACATGCCGTCCTCTCATCGAACATGGCGCGGAGGCGTACTCTCGTGAGCGCGAAAGGCCCGTTACGCGCGACACCGAGGAGCGCGCCGATTATGATCGACGACGTCTGGCGAAGGGCTTCCGAGCGTTTGCGCGCCGTGTTGGGCGAAAGCGTTTTCAGTTCTTGGTTCGGCAGTCTCAGGCTGGAGGAGGTCGTGGCGGGCCGGGCGCGGCTTTCGGTCTCCACTCGCTTTCTGAAAAGCTGGATTGAGGGCCATTATCAGGAGAAGGTGTTCGCGGCGCTGACGCAGGAAATCGACGGCCTCGTCGCGATCGAGATTTACGCCCGCTCGATGCAGACGGGCGCGCCGCCGCTCGCCGAGATCGGCGCCGAGACGCGGCCGGTCCATTCGCCCAGAGCCGAAGCCGTTAGCGCGCCTTCACAGCCGAAACCGAGGTCGGAGGGAGCGGGCAAGCCGCTCATGGGATCGCCGCTCGACCGGCGTCTGACCTTCGCCAGCTTCGTGACCGGGCGCGCCAACCAACTCGCGCTGTCGCTGGCGAAAAAACTTTCGGAATCGCAGGACGCGGCGATGACGCCGCTGTTTCTTCACGCTTCCGTCGGTCTCGGCAAGACCCATTTGTTGCAGGCCATCGCTCACGCCGCGATCGCGCGCCGCCAGTCCGTCGTCTATCTGACGGCCGAGACTTTCATGTACGGTTTCGTCAACGCCTTGCGCAGCCAGTCGGCGATCGCGTTCAAGGAGCAGTTGCGCAACATCGATCTCTTGATCTTCGACGACGCGCAGTTCCTGCAAGGCCGCGTGATCCAGAACGAGTTCGGTCACGTGCTCAATTCGTTGATCGACGCCGGCCGGCAGGTGGTCATCGCCGCCGACCGGCCGCCGTCCGAGTTGGACTCCGTCGACGAGCGGGTCCGCTCAAGGCTGGCGGGAGGCATCTGCGTCGAGATGCTGGGCTTCGACGAGCCGCTGCGGCTGAAGATTCTGGAAGCGCGGCTGGCGGCGGCGAAGCTGTTGCATCCCTCGCTGGAAGTGCCGCGCGAGGTGCTGGCCTTCATCGCCGGCGCGATTGTCTCCAACGGACGCGATCTCGAAGGCGCGATCAACCGGTTGGTCGCTCACGCGCAACTCGGCGGCCAGCCGATGACGCTGGCGGCTGCGGAAGTTGCGGTGCGCGATCTGATCCGGCCGCGCGAACCCAAGCGCGTCAAGATCGAGGACATCCAGAAGCGCGTCGCCAGTCATTACAACGTGTCGCGCGCCGATCTGTTGTCGTCGCGCCGCACCGCGGCGGTGGTGATGCCGCGGCAGATCGCCATGTTCCTGGCGAAGTCGCTGACGCTGCGCTCGCTGCCCGAAATCGGCCGGCGCTTCGGCGGTCGCGATCACACAACCGTGCTGCACGCCGTACGCAAGATAGACAATCTCTGCAACAGCAATGCGACGCTGCGCGACGAAGTCGATCTGCTCAAGCGCATGCTGCTGGAGTGAATTCGTGACGCGGGTGTACAAGGTCGTCGGCCACGCCGAATGGGCGGCGGCCGCGCGCGAAGGTGTGTTTCTCGGCTCCGCGATTGATATGAAAGACGGCTACATCCACCTGTCCGACGGCGAACAGGTGGAGACAACCGTCGCGCTCTATTTCGCCGAACGCGACGATCTCGTGCTTATCGCCTTGGAGGCCGAGCGGCTCGGCGCGGCGCTCAAATGGGAGCCGTCGCGCGGCGGCGCTTTGTTTCCTCATCTCTACGCGACGCTACCGCTCGACGGCGTCGTGTTCGCGAAGCCGTTTTCATCGCGCCGGCCGGAAGAATTGCGCGCGCTGCTCGCGGCGGACTGAGTGCGCATTACGGCTCGCCTGCTCGGCCTGTTGCCGCCGGAGGTCGCGCATCGCGCCGCAATCCGCGCCGTTGCGGCTTATCCCTTCCGCGTCAGCGCTGACGGCGATCCGCGCCTGCGCATCGACGCTTTCGGCCTCAGCTTTCCAAACCCGCTGGGGCTGGCTGCCGGTTTCGACAAGAGCGCCGAGGCGGTCGCGGGGCTTGAGCGGCTCGGCTTCGGCTTCCTGGAAGTCGGCACGCTGACGCCGAAGCCGCAAGCCGGCAACCCCAAGCCGCGCCTGTTTCGGCTCAAGCGCGACGCTGCGATCGTCAACCGCATGGGCTTCAACAACCACGGCTATGCGGTCGCGAAGGCGCGGCTTGCGCGCGTCAACCGGCGAGGACTCGTCGGGGTCAACATCGGCCCCAACAAGGACGCCGCCGACCGCATCGCCGATTACGTGCTGGGGATCGAAACCTTCGCCGATCTCGCCGATTATTTCACGATCAACATTTCCTCGCCCAACACGCCGGGCCTGCGCAATCTGCATGCGCGCAAGGATTTCGACGCGCTCGTCGGCGCCGTGCTCGAAGCGCGCGAGCGTGCGCTGAAGCGGCGGCCGGTGCTGGTGAAAATCGCGCCCGACCTCGACGCCGATCAGCTCGAAGACGTGCTCGCCGTCGCGCTGGAGCGCCGGGTCGACGGGCTCATCGTCTCCAACACGTCGATAAGCCGTCCGCCGACGCTGCTCTCGCCGGAGGCGAGCGAAACCGGCGGCTTGTCGGGACGGCCGATCTTCGATCTTTCGACGCAGATGCTGGCGCGCTGTTTCCTGCGCTGCGGCGGCGCGTTGCCGCTCGTCGGCGTCGGCGGCGTCGAGGACGCCCGCACGGCGCTCGCCAAGATCGAGGCCGGGGCCAGTCTCGTTCAAATCTATACGGGATTCATTTATCGCGGGCCGGGGTTGGTCGGCGAGATCCTGCACGGCCTCAGCCAGGAAGTCGCGCGTCGAGGCGCGGGCTCCATCGCCGCTTTGGTTGGAGCGCGAGCAAGCGAGTTTGTCGCCGACGCAGCCGCGAAAGCCTAGCGGCCTGACAAAACAGCGTCGGCGTCGTCATGCCCGGACTTGTCCCGGGCATCCACGTCGCGCCGCGTCAATGTCTTTTAAGGATGAAGTGCGTCTCGTCCCGGCGTGGATGGCCGGGACCCCTTCGACAAGCTCAGGACCCGGCCATGACCGAGTCGGCCGGGAACAGCGGCAGGCTCAGTTCGCGCCGAACGGATGCTTGGCGGAATCGCGCTTGGAGACAACCTCTTGCGGGGTCGGATGACCGGCGACGGCGCGCTCGATCGCCTCCTTGGTCGCCTTGTAATTGTACTCCTGGATCTTCTTGTCGTCGTTGGCTTCCCAATGGATGAACACGCCGACGCAGATGAAGACGTCGTCAGCCTCCCAGGCGGGGATCGTGCCGTCGGCGACCGAATCGGCCACTGCCTTGGCGACGGCGTACTGCGCCGGGCCGAACATCTGCACCGCCTGCTTGGCGCCCTTGATCGTCACTTTGTTGAACATGACGGTGTTGGGCTTGACGGCGAGGTTCGGCGCGATGACCGCGAGCAACGCCGTGAAGCCGTCCTTGTTGTTGACGAGCGCGTTGGCGAACGCGGTCTCGGCGGCGCTGCCGCGCGGCCCGATCAGGAGATCGATATGTGCGACTTCGTTGCCGTCGCCGACCAACGATTCGCCGACCATCAGCTTGGTGATCTTAGGCATCTTGAATTCCTCCCAGCTTTATTAAAGGCCATCCGGCGCACGGTCCCCTGAAAAGCACGGGCCGCGAACCGACTATCCTTGTTGTCAGCATCCCGCTTGAGGGGCGGAATCGGTTGGCCGGATAGGCGCGGCCTCCTTAAGCCGCGCGCGACACTCAATCACTGTTGCGCCGGCGCCGCAAGCTTCTCGTCGCGCAGGGATGCAAGGTAGGCGGCGAAAACCGAGGCGACCGTGAGATCGGCCGTCGCGCCGGGATTGAGTCCGCGCGCTTTCAACTCCCGGTCCCAGGCGGCGAGGTCGGCCCCGCCGAGTGCGCCTACCCGCGTCGCCGCGTCTCTCCGCACCGCCTCCGCCGTCTCGCGGCCGAATTTCCGCGCGATGTGCGAATCGGGCTCGGCGGCCAAGAACGCCAGATACACCGCCGTCGTCGCTTCCGCCGCGTCGGCCCCTGCCGCGCGCGCCTTCTCGTAAGCGGGCGCGCCGAAGCCCAGCACGTCGGCGAAGCCGCGCTGATATTGCCGCGCCACGAGATCGCGCTCCGCCGCCGCCGTCATGGCTTCGCGCAGCGAAACCCGGGGCGGCTCGCGCACGTCGTTCCGCTCGACCGTCCCGAGCCCGCCGGGATTGGCGAGCGCGATGGCCGCGAAGACCGCGCGCGTGTCGTCGGGGTCGAGGCCGTCGAGCACCGCCGCCACGGCGTCGCGAAGTCCGCCTCGGCGCTCAGAAGCGGCGGCGAGCGGGGCGCAAAGCAGCACAATGCCCAGGTTGGTGTTCTGCCCAACCGCCGCGCGCGTCGCCGTGACCGCCTCGAGCACGCGAGCGCCGACGCGGGCCCCTCGCCGCGCCACCCCGACCGCGCTGACCCGCGCGCTGGTCTCGAAATCCGCCACCGTCATGCCGTGCCCGTCGGCATGGCGATGCACGTTGCCCGGCTTCAGCGCGTCGAGTTCGGCGAGACAGGCGGTGATATAGGCGTCGGCGATGGCGTTCATCGCAGCACGTCCT
>Ga0182030_10016129_pt1 | contig 14584 bp, 12 predicted proteins | sample 812S3MmetaG_FD_121299 | JGI IMG/M metagenome (GOLD analysis project Ga0182030, IMG submission 121299) | Permafrost microbial communities from Stordalen Mire, Sweden - 812S3M metaG (Illumina Assembly) | ecosystem: Environmental > Terrestrial > Soil > Wetlands > Permafrost | place: Sweden... | reverse complement strand
GCAATGCCAACCAGACTCACCGCTGCTTCCCGTAAGACAAAAATCACACCGCTGCCAGCAACTTCGGCAATTTCAAACCACCACAAAACGCTTTTGCCATGCGTTCATGAATAATGCAGGTTAATACTCCCCAGATTTACTAGCGTGTTACTTCTGAAATATATCCATGTCTGAAATATGTATCTGTTCACAATTGACCGAGCCGTGAGGATAACTGAGATTTTTCTGGAAATGATTGGGCTGCAAATTCTGGGGCTAAGGGTCTAAAATTCTTGTATGACTGATCGTATCTCGCTCACACTTGCCCAGGCCGACCCAGAGGTTGCCGCCGCCATTGCACAGGAAACTCTCCGCCAACATGAGGGGCTGGAGATGATTGCCAGCGAAAACTTTGTCTCTGAAGCGGTGCTGGAGGCGGCTGGCTCGATCTTTACGAATAAATACGCCGAGGGTTACCCTGGGCGTCGCTACTATGGCGGCTGCGAGTTTGCCGATGTGGTGGAGAATCTGGCACGCGAGCGGGCCAAAGAGATTTTTGGCGCAGAGCACGCGAATGTGCAGCCGCACTCTGGATCGCAAGCGAATGCTTCGGCCTACGCAGCGGTTTTGCAGACGGGCGATACGATTCTCGGACTCGACCTGGCGCACGGCGGACACTTGACGCACGGTCACAAGTTGAGCTTCAGCGGCAAGCTGTATCGACCCACGTTTTATCATGTGCGTCGCGATACGGAACTGATTGACTACGACGAGATGGAAGCGATTGCCGAGCGGGAAAAACCGAAGGCAATCATCGGCGGCGGCAGCGCTTATCCGCGCATTTGGGATTTTGCGCGTATGCGGCAGATTGCCGATAAGGTGGGCGCGGTTTACATCGTCGATATGGCGCACATTGCGGGATTGGTTGCTGGCGGCGTGCATCCTTCGCCCGTGCCTCATGCGCATATTACAACGACAACTACGCACAAGACACTACGCGGGCCGCGCTCGGGGCTGATTCTTACCAGTCAGGAACTGGCCAAAGCTGTGGACAGCGCAGTTTTTCCGGGCCAGCAGGGTGGACCGCTGGTACACATTGTGGCGGCCAAGGCGGTTGCTTTTGGCGAGGCCCTGCGCCCTGAGTTCAAGACTTATGCGCAGCAGATTGTGGCCAACGCAAAGGTGCTGGCAGCGTCGTTGCAAGAGGCAGGCTTCCGTATCATCTCTGGCGGAACGGACAACCACTTGATGCTGGTGGATGTGTTTGCGAAGGGGATACTTGGCTCAGAGGCCGAGTTGGCATTGGGCAAGGCCGGCATCACGGTCAACAAGAATTCGATTCCTTTCGATACCAATCCGCCGCTCAAGTCATCGGGCATTCGCGTGGGCACGCCAGCGCTGACTACGCGCGGCATGAAGGAAGCGGAGATGAAGCTGATTGGCGCATGGATTGCGAAGGCTCTGGATCTTCGCAATGATGACGCGGCTCTGGACAAGATTCGGCATGAAGTGGCTGAACTGGCGGAGAAATTTCCGTTGTATGCATGGCGTCGCGCATAGTTACATGATTGCCAATATCTCCCGCTCTTTATTTGAAACAAATGAGGAGCGGGATTCTAAACGAGATAGATACATAATCGAAAACCTGATGGATCACAGCGCAACTTGCCAGAGTGGTACGGGTTCAATGTACTGTAGTCAGGATGGCCTAATGCGAGAAAGGGCAGTGTTCTAACAAGCTGCCAACTCTGAAGGCATCGAGGAGGACGTTATGCGTACAGCAAAAATTGCATTGATAGCACTGCTTTTGGCCGCGATTCCGGCGTTTGCAGAGCACCAGGATAAACAGCACTCGGCGCCTGCTCGCGGACCGGCTCAATATCACGGTACTCCCCATCAGGCTGATCCGCAGCGCAACTTCAGCGACAAGGCCGGCCACCCCAATGCTCCGCACGTGGATGGCAAGGTCTGGGTCGGTCACGATACAGGTCGTGACGATGCACGTTATCACGTTGACAATGCGTGGGCGCACGGACGCTTTACAGGCGGCTTTGGTCGCGGACATGAATGGCATCTAAGCGGCGGAGGACCGGGACGCTTCTGGTTCAACGGCTGGTATTGGAATGTTGCGCCAGCCGATGCGGTCTACTGCGATGGTTGGATGTGGGATTCAGATAACGTTGTAATCTACGACGACCCTGACCATGATGGCTGGTATCTGGCCTACAACACGCGTCTGGGAACCTATGTGCACGTGCAATATCTGGGACAGTAGACGAACTGAAACGCTGAATATGAAATTGAACAACAAGCGGGGTCGAGCTGCAAAGCTCGGCCCCGCTTGTCTTGATGGGTGCCAACAATTACAAGAGTGAATATACAGAACAACCGTGAAGCGATAGGATTATTTGTCAGTCGGGAACAATGGATTGTTTCTGATAACGAATTGCTCGGTCTGTGAACGGACTTCAGATTTGAGGAAATGAAATGAAAGTTGTGTCGATCCAAACGTTCGTGCGTGTCTTTGCCGGAGTGTTACTGAATATACTTCTGCCTGCATTTTCAGTTACCTTTGCCGTTGCCTATGCCAAGGCGGAGTCTGAACCGATCGTCATGACCGGAGCGGACGTGCGACCAGCAACGTCGCTGAACGGCGAGTGGGGAACCATTGTTGATCCGTATGCAAATGGATTTTCCACTTTTTATCACAATCGCAAGGCACAGCCTGGAGATACCTTTCCGACAGAATACGATTTTGGAAAAGCACCCAAGTTGAAGGTTCCCGGCGATTGGAATACGCAGCGCGAGCAGCTTTTTTTTTACGAGGGGACGATGTGGTATGAACGCGACTTTACCTATCAGCCCAAGGAACATACGCGTATCTATCTGCATGTCGGTGCGGCCAATTACAAGTCGTGGTTCTGGGTCAATGGGCAGAAAGTTTGCGAACATGAGGGTGGATATACCAGCTTCAATTGTGATGTGACGAAGGCGATCCGTGCGGGTGCAAATTTTGTGGTAGCAGCAGTTGATAACACGCGTCACGAAGACGGTGTGCCCACGATGAAAACCGATTGGTGGAACTATGGCGGCCTAACACGCACTGTCTCGCTGATTGAAGTTCCAGAAAGTTTTATCGATCAATATGATCTGCATCTGAGTCGCGGCGAAGGTTCTTTCATTGATGGATGGGTGCACGTGGAGGGTGGAGTTACGGGAACCAGGGTTGAGGTGGAGATTCCGGAGTTATCTGCGAAGACCACAGTGACGCTGGGCGAGGGAGCACGCGCTGCGATTCATTTGCCAGTGATTAAGTTGGAGCGCTGGTCGCCAGAGTCGCCCAAGTTATATATGGTAAACCTTCGCACAGGCCAGGATGCAATTGAAGATCAGATAGGTTTCCGAACGATTGAGACACGCGGCACAGAGATTTTGTTGAATGGAAAGCCTATCTTTCTGCGGGGCATTTGCATACACGCCGAAGCACCTTATCGTACCGGTCGTGCCTACTCTAAGCAGGATGCGGAGATTCTGCTGGGCTGGGCGCAGGAGCTAGGTGCTAACTTCGTTCGCCTTGCGCACTATCCTCACGATGAAACCATGTTGCGTGCTGCAGATCGCAAGGGATTGTTGGTGTGGGCTGAAAATCCAGTGTATTGGGCGATTCAGTTTGATAACTCAAAGGTACAAGCCAAGGCCCAGCAGCAGTTAGATGAGGAGATTGGAACCTCGCGGAATCATGCGGCCATCATACTGTGGTCGATGGCCAATGAGACGCCAACGAACGAGGTAAGAACAAAATTTATTGAAGCACTGGCCGCGCATGCGCGTGAGATTGATCCGACACGATTGATTACAGCAGCACTGCTGGCGCGCACCGAGGGAGATACCAAGATACTGGATGATCCACTGGGCAATGCGTTAGACGTACTCGGCACCAACGAATACATAGGTTGGTATGAGCAGAAACCGGAGAGCACCGACGATACCGAATGGCGTGTAGACTACCAGAAACCACTTATAATGAGCGAGTTTGGCGGTGGCGCCGAGGCTGGCCTGCATGGCGGTGATGAGGAACGTTGGACTGAAGAATATCAAGCCAATATCTATCGTCATCAACTGGGAATGCTGAACAGAATTCCGCAACTAAGAGGAATAAGTCCGTGGATACTGATGGATTTCCGTTCTCCAACGCGTGTACTGACAGGAATACAGGATGAGTTCAACCGCAAGGGACTTATCTCGGATCAAGGTCAGAAGAAGGCTGCGTTCTATGTGTTGCAAAAAGCTTACAAGGAGAAGACGATAGGTAAGCCTGAATGAAAAATAATAATTCCTATTTGTAAGTTGACGATTTATCGTCGTCAAGTTGTGAAAAAGTGGATTTCTCAGTTATGCTTGACTTATGGCTATTGACTCTATACTTGCACAAATCGACTTGGAGATTGCTAAGCTCACGCAGGTTCGCTCCCTGCTGGCTAACACTGGCAAAGTCACAGCGAAGGTAATTGAGCGCACAACCCGGAAGGCTAACAAGGCAGCAGCCAAAGCAGCCAAAGCAGCAAAAGCACCGGCCAAGGCCAAGACGCGCAAGAAGCGCGTACTTAGTCCCGAGGCGCGCAAGCGCATTGCGGATGCACAGCGGAAACGCTGGGCTGCTCAGAAGGCAAAGTAAGAATCGTAATCAGACACCTTCCGTTTTTCTCGCACTTTGAACGGCCAGTCAGTTGTCGCTCGTGTTGGACGCGGGGTTAGATTCGCGTGATGCATCTTAAAGCACTTGGTTCAGTGGGCGGCGGCATTTAGAAATCGCTGCCCCGCTGTGCTGATGTTGTCTTGGAGTTGCGGCTTTCATTGCATCGTAGTTGTTTGACCGTTGCCTCACAACATATTTCAAACTGAATTGCACTGATAACTATAAGTAGACTGCGGGGAACGCTATTCTATTTACAGACGACTATGCCATTACTTGAACCAATTCCTTCTCCGGTTGAATTTGCCGACATTGCCGCACTTGAGTGGGAGTCGCTGCTTGCGCTTGTCTCTACGTTTGCGGCTTCGCCAGTTGGCCGATTCGCAATTCTCGATCTCAAGCCTTCAACCGATGAAGCATGGATCATTAGCCAACACCAACTCACCGGTGAGGTACGTTTGACGCTGAGTGAGCAGGTATCCATTCCATTAGGCGGACTGTTCGATCCAACGCAATTGGCCGCCAAGGCTCAGATTCCTGGCGCCGCGCTTGAGGCAAGTGAGTTACAGTCCGTTGCTCGATTAGCCAACGATGTCGCCTCGTGGCAATCGCTGTTGCAATCGCCACCAGCACGATTGGTGGGGAAGTTGCCAAGGCTTGTTGAGTTATCAATCGCGCTGGCTGGCAGCAGTCTGCGTCCGCTTGCTGAGTCGATTGAGCGAACCATTCAACCGGATGGCTCGCTTGCCGACAATGCTTCGCCAGAACTGGGTCGCATTCGTCGTGAGCAGGATCGGCAGCAGCGTGTGATTGAAGAAAGCCTGCGTGCAGCGTTGCGCAAACTGTCATCCGATGGCGCAACGCAAGAAGACCTCATCACGATTCGCGGGGATCGCTTTGTGATTCCTGTGCGCAGTGAATTGAAGCGAAAAATTAGTGGCGTGGTCCACGGTGCCAGCTCATCGGGTCAAACCGTATATGTCGAGCCGCTTGAAACGATCGAGCAGAACAATGAGTTAGTACGATTGCTTGAGGAAGAACAGGCTGAGGTTCATCGCATCTTTGTGGCTCTTACTCGACAGGTTGGCGGTTATGGGGTGGCATTGGTTGCAGGCGCGCGGGTGTTGGCGTTGGTGGATACATTGCAGGCGCGCGCAAGATTCGCGCGGGATTATGACTGCGTGGCCCCGGCAATTACACCTGATTTATTGCGGCTTGAAGGTGCGCGGCATCCGCTGCTTGAAAAGCGATTACGGGTAACGGGCGGCAAAGTCATTCCACTAACTTTGGAACTTACAGAAGCGAAGCGGCAACTTATCATTAGTGGGCCTAACACGGGCGGTAAGACAGTTACGCTCAAAACCACGGCGCTATTGGCGATGATGGCGCAGGCAGGATTGCCTGTGCCTGCGACTGCGGCAAGCTTTCCTATACTTACTGCTTTCCTGGCAGATATTGGCGATGCGCAGTCAATTGAAGCAGCACTCTCAACTTTCTCTGCACATATAACTAACTTAGATCGGCTGTCACGATTGGCGGGCAAGCAATCTTTGGTCTTGCTGGATGAGTTGGGTTCGGCTACTGATCCTGAAGAAGGCTCGGCGCTGGCCGTGGCGATCGCGAGTCACTTTTTAACAGCAGGTGCGTGGTCGCTGATCTCTACGCATCACACTTCACTCAAGGTTTATGCGGCTAATACTGAGGGTGTACTAAACGCTGCCGCAGGAGTTGACGAACTGACTCTTGCGCCTAACTATCAACTTAGACTTGGTGTGCCGGGTGCTTCGGCGGGTATACAAACTGCGGAGCGGCTGGGATTGAATGCAAGCATCGTAACTGCCGCGCGCCAGCGCCTTGGTTCGCAGCAAGTAGATATTGCGCGGTTTCTGGATAAGTTGCACAACGACTTGACGCAACTGGAAGTGGATCGCAAGGCCGCGCGCGAGCAGCAATACGCACTGAATCAGGAGCGGGCAAAGCTGGCGCGTGAGGGCGATGTTGAGTTACAAAAACGTACGCGTGAGTTAGAGACAAAACTGGCTTCGCTGCTCAAGGATTTTGAATTTCAGATGCGCGAGACGGTGCGGGCTGTTGAAGATCGTGTTGGTCAGCAGAAGTTATCGAAAGAGGCGGAACGCCGGATACTACGTCTGCGTCGCGAGTTTCAAGAGAGCTTCAATCAGACAGTTGTCGCGCATCGCACAGGCGCGGATCAGGGCGATGCCAACGCGCAGCCACACGTGCTGAAACATATTGCGCCGGGCGATCAGGTGCGACTGAAGTCGATGAACAAGATTGCTATTGTGCAACGCGAGGTGGAGAAAGATGTGTTTGAAGTTGCGCTGGGCACGCTTAAAATGCGCGTCAAACGCGATGAGCTTTGTGAGGTTCTGCGGACCGCAGCCACTGAGGCAAATGAAAAATACGACCCGCTAGCCGCAGCACGCAAGCAGAAGAATGTACACGTGACCGTGACCAGCGCCAACACCGACGATATGCGCATGGAGATCAATCTGATTGGGCGCACGGTGGATGAGGCGACTGAGGAGCTGGAGAAATATCTTGATCGTGCATTTCTAGCAAGACTCCCGCGTGTGCGAATTATTCACGGGCACGGCGCAGGAATTTTGCGGCGTGGTGTGCGTGAGTTTTTGAAAGGCCATCCGCACGTGGCAACGATTGCCGAAGCTCCGCAGAATGAAGGCGGCCAAGGAGCAACGCTGGTGGAGTTGAGGCAGTAGTTGCCGATATGGTATTGGGGAGAAGCCGATGCCGATGAAATTGAAGAGAAAGAGATTCGCCAATCGAGCCGAAAAGGCTGCGTGGTGGGAAGCGAACGAGGAAATTGTCGCGGACTCATTCGAGAAGGCCTTGAATGAAGGCTACGTCGGCCCCTGCACCGTTGTTGTGACCGGCGACTCGACTACTACGAAAATTCGTCTGGGTTCCAGAGATGTTGCTAAAGCTCGCACGAAAGCTGTCGAGCGCGGTCTGAGCCATCAAATTTACTTCAAGATAATCATTCACGAGGCGCTACGCAACATAGAAGTTGGCCTCAAGGCCGTGAATTCCTGAAAGATCATTCGCTCTTTCCAAGTCCGAAAATCAGGACCTGGGGCACCCGGTAGTCCTATAAACCATATACGAGTCTGGGAGGATCTGCGCGGGAATCGTTACCGGCGCATCGCGCTCAGCTTGCGTATTTAATCCGCCCTTCCATTGCTGCTTTCATTATGGCCTTGACCGTAGTCAAATCGTCGTCGCTCTTGACGGGATAATCCTTCCACTGTCCATCGGCGTCATAAGTTGAGATGATATAGTGCTTCCGTCGCACGGACAGGTAAGCGAAGACACGGTTATTGGCCTTCATTGAGATCGAGTTTTGGATGGGATCAAGCGAAATATTTCCAGGTCTCCAATTCTTGATTTCTTCGAGAAGCGAGGAGACCACTGCTCGAACTTTTTCGTCCGTAATGTAGGCAAGGTGGTTTTCAATATGTGAAACCGAGGCGATCTCAGGCGGCGTGGGGATCTCCCTCTCCATAAAGATCGGCAGGAGATCCTCATCATCCTCAAACTTGAGGCAGTTGTATGTGAACAAGGAGATCGGTAGGTCCAGCCACTTGCATCTTCCGACGAGCCTCTGAGAAAAGTCTGGGGCAATGAGGAAAAGGCGCGCTTTCTGCGCGGGGTCAATCGAGTGAGCTTTGTATTGCCTTGCGAATGATTCAAGGTGGGACGAGATGTAGTCATAGTAATCGAGTCCTTGGACCAACATGCCGTCGTCTTGAATGACCTTGAGCTCTGCGACTACCAAGGAGTTGCCACTGTCTACCATGAGAACGTCGAGACGACCTCCAGCCGCCTGCTTCTGGTGATCCACAAACGCCAGACCCTCTTCGATCTGCGGGCTGTGACGCCGAACGAGTTCTTCAAGTTGTTGCTCGGAAACATCGACCTTGGTGTAGCTTTTCATTGGTAGCACCTCTCACACTCCACGCGTTGCCCAATTTATACTACGCCATTGCCTCGCGGCTCATCGGCTCAAACTTCAATTGGTTAGTGGTGCGGTCTACGTCGATTTTTACGTGTGCGCCGTGTTGCACTTCGCCGTTGAGAATCTTGATCGCAAGCGGGTCTTGAATCATGCGCTGCAGGGCGCGTTTGAGCGGGCGTGCGCCATAAGCCGCATCGGAGCCGGAGACGAGGATCAGTTGGCGTGCAGGCTCGGTGAGTTCGAGTGAAATCTGTCGGTCTTCAAGCAGCTTGCTCAGTTCGTTCAAACGCAGGTCGAGTATCTGGCTCATCTGCGCGGTGCCCAACGGACGGAAGATCACCATATCGTCAACGCGATTCAAAAACTCGGGGCGGAAGTGCTCGCGCAGTACACGCATCACAGACTCACGTGCTTGATCGAAATCATTTTCTGTTTTGAGCGTGTCGCCGATCAACAGATGTGCGCCGAGGTTTGACGTCATGATGAGCACGGTATTTTTGAAGTCAACGGTGCGGCCTTTGGCATCGGTGAGGCGGCCATCGTCCATCACTTGCAAAAGAATGTTGAAGACATCGGGATGCGCCTTTTCGATTTCGTCGAAGAGGATAACAGCGTAAGGACGACGCCGCACGGCCTCAGTCAACTGACCGCCTTCATCGTAGCCAACATAGCCGGGAGGCGCGCCAATCAAGCGTGCAACGGCGTGCTTCTCCATGTACTCGCTCATGTCGATGCGAATCATGGATTGCTCGTCGTCGAACATGAACTCGGCGAGGGCACGCGCAGTTTCTGTTTTGCCAACGCCGGTTGGTCCAAGAAAAATAAAGCTGCCGATGGGGCGGCGCGGATCGCTCAAGCCAGCACGAGAACGGCGAATTGCATTGGCAACGATGGTAAGAGCGGCATCCTGGCCGATGACGCGCTCACGCAAACGAGTCTCCATCTCAACAAGTTTTGTGACTTCGCCTTCAAGCATGCGCGAGACGGGAATGCCAGTCCATTTGCTGACGATGCCTGCAATATCTTCCTCGTCCACTTCTTCTTTGAGCATACGTGCAACGCCGGAGTTGCCATCTTGAATCGCGCTCAACTGTTTGAGTTCCGCTTCAAGCTTGGGCAGCTCGCCGTACTGAATCTGCGCGGCGCGTTCCAGCATTCCCTTGCGCGTTTGCTCTTCCGCCTCAAAGCGCAGAGCTTCTATTCGCTTTTTCACTTCGCTGATGCGGCTGATAGCTTCGCGCTCTTTGGTCCAGCGTGAACGCAGAGCTGTAATCTGCTCGCGTAGTTGCGCCACCTCGCGCTGAACAACATTGCGACGCTCGATGCTGTTCGAGTCCGTCTCACGCTTCAATGCGGCCAGTTCAATTTCAAGCGAGATTGCCTCACGCTCAAGCTGATCAATTTCAGTGGGCACGGAGCCGATTTGAATGGCAAGCGATGCCGCGGCTTCATCGACCAGGTCGATCGCTTTATCAGGAAGAAAACGGTCGCTGATGTAGCGATGCGAAAGCGTTGCAGCGGCCACAATTGCAGAGTCCTTGATGCGCACGTTGTGGTGCGCCTCGTAACGATCTTTGAGCCCGCGCAGAATCGCGATAGTGTCTTCAACGTTGGGTTCGCCGACATAGACGATTTGAAAACGCCGCTCCAGTGCTGCGTCTTTCTCAATGTATTTGCGATACTCGTTCAACGTGGTGGCGCCGATGGCACGCAGTTCGCCACGCGCCAATGCTGGCTTGAGCATATTGCTGGCGTCGATGGCACCTTCCGCTGCGCCTGCGCCGACGAGCGTATGCAACTCGTCGATGAAGAGAACGATTTCGCCGTTTGATTCTTCAATCTCTTTCAGCACGGCTTTGAGGCGGTCTTCAAACTCGCCGCGAAACTTTGCGCCAGCAAGCATGGAACCGAGATCGAGCGAGATGACTCGCTTGTCGCGCAGGCTCTCAGGCACGTCACCAGAAACGATACGGCGTGCAAGCCCCTCTACAATCGCAGTCTTGCCAACACCTGGTTCGCCAATCAGCACAGGATTGTTTTTAGTGCGGCGGCTCAGCACTTGAATCACGCGGCGAATCTCTTCATCGCGGCCAATGACGGGATCGAGCTTGCCACGGCGCGCCAACTCGGTAAGGTCTTTGGCGTACTTTTCCAGTGCCTGAAATTTGCCTTCGGGGTTTTGATCCGTCACACGCTGCGATCCACGCACAGCGGCAAGCGCCTTGAGAATTGCGTCATGCGTTGCACCCAGCGCGACCAACGCGCCGCTGGCTGCGTCATTCTTGAGATGCGCCACACTCAGCAGCAAATGTTCAGTTGAAATGTACTCGTCTTTAAAGTTGTCAGCCTCGCGGAAAGCCTGCTCCAACGCCTTGTTGAGAGCCTGACTCAGCCCCGGCTGTGAAGCAGAGCCAGCCACACGTGGCAGCTTCTCTTCAATCGTGTGCAACTCGTGCTCCAACTGCTCCAGCGGCACGCCAATCTTGCCCAGCACAGAAGGGATCACGCCCTCGCGATCTTCAATAAGCGCCAGCAGCAAGTGCACCGGCAGCACCTCTGGATTGCCAAGGTCGGCGGCGTGTGTCTGCGCCTGCTGAATTGCTTCCTGCGATTTGACGGTCAGTTTTTCCCAACGAATAGCCATGAATACTCCAGTAGTCAGTTCTCAGTTGCCAGTACAACGTACGTTGTTCAGAAGCCATCTCATATAGCAGTTTTGAAAGGGCACGGCTTCAGCCGTGCCGATAGCGAACTAAATCAGAGTCCGGCTTTAGCCGCTGAGGGAATGCCTGAGGTTGAAAATACGTTCCCTCAGCGACTAAAGCCCAGTTCTACTTTTCTGCTCAGGCCGCACCACTCAAGTCATGCCCTTTCAAATCAGAGGGCCTACCCGCTGTCCACTGACCCCTGACAACTGATCCCTGCTCTTACGCTACATTGATCCTGATCTGCTTCGGCTGAGCCTCTGGCTTCTTGGCCAACTCCAGTTTCAGCACGCCTGCATTGTAGCTCGCCGCCACGTTCTCTGTATCCACAGTAGTGGGCAGCGTAAACGCGCGGAAGAAGCTACCATAACGTCGCTCAATGCGATGGAAGCTCTGCTCCTTCACATCGGCCTCAAACTTGCGCTCGCCTCTGACGGTCAGGGTGTGGTTTTCCACGCGCACGTCCAAGTCTTTCTGGTCTATCAGCTTGCGGGCGTGGGCAACCTGCTGCGGGGTCATTTTCGGCTTGCGTCCGAATTTGACGCCGCGCTCCATGAGGTCGTCGAGCATGGCGATCAGATCGCGCAAGCTGCGGCCCAGGCGGTCAAGTTTCCACACAATGAGCGTGTCGCCGTCCTGCAATGCCTTGAGGCAACGGAGCAGGGCAGGGCGCTTAGTCGTGGCTCCTGACAAGCCCTGGTCCTTGAAAAACGTCTTGCATCCGGCCCGCTTCAAGGCAGCAAGCTGCAAGGCTGAACTCTGGTCGTCAGTCGATACGCGGGCATAGCCGTATTTCATGGTTTAATTATGGCCTTGACATTTGACCCATGCAAGCCCTTGAAAACACGACGCGGCGGTCGTGGGTCAACACTTACCCTTTGTGTCCCAAACCGCACTCGGTGAGGGGTTTATCAACTGGTAAATTCCGAGTAGCCGGTGATTCTATCAGAATTTGCGAAATGCTCAAGAATGGGCTCATAATGTGGAGGAGGCCCACGCATGACGCTCCTTGATGCACGCGACCTGCAAGGTTCGAATGAAGTCGGCGAGGATACTTGGGAACTGTTTGAGTCAATTGAACAATCGTTCGGCGTTGATCTCGGCGATTATCATGATCTAGCCGGGATCAGCATCCAGGAACTGAGTCAACGCATTGATGTGGTTGCGAAGTATCAAGTCGAGGACTCGTGTCTATCGATGGTGGCATTCAACGGACTGCGCCGAGCTTTTCAGAATATAACCGAGACCCCGCGATCTGCTGTCCACCCAGCCACACGGATTCATGATTTGCTGCCGTGGCGGACCCGCCATTTGCAATGGGCTTCCCTTCAGTCGGAGCTTAGATTGGAACTGCCTCAATTGAATTTGCCATTATGGCTTCTAACCCTGTGTCTTGTCTTGCCTGTGTCTTTTCTAGTTTGTGCGCGTGTCTTCCTGGGGTTTCGGATTAGCGGTGGCATCATCGCCATAGGTTCAATTGTCCTGATCCTGCTCGCGCTTCGTGCAACAATGCTGTACCCCGCCAGAGCCGTACCCGCGAGTATCGAAACGGTTGGCGATCTCGCCAAGGCAGTCATCGCACGCAACTACAAGAGCTTCGCCAATGCGCATGGCAGTTCCCGCGAACGCGGTATCCTCCCAGCTCTACGGCTTCTTGTTGCGATGCAAACTTGCATCAGCATTGAGAAGATTCTCCCGGAGACACGCATCCCATCGGACCTCAACATCTACTGAGTCGGCTGGCTACGCGCTGTCGTTCCCGTATCGTGGGCAATTGGGAAATAACCTGATTTTGGTCTAATTCCCGGTGGCGGTGACTCGGGCGTAAGGGCAGCTTCGCTGCTCAACACCTTCAAATTAGAACTGCAGGTTATTGCGTTCACGTAACGGGTCAGGCATCATAGCTGCATGGCAACCGAGAAGCCGCATCCAAGGCGTCACTCGTGGGACGCGTTCCCCTCGTCGATCAAATTGATCGACGCGCTGCCTTTGTGGGCCAAAGTGATCTTCCTAGTGCTCGGCGGGGCTTGCTTCCTGTACTCCATCGCGCACTACGGTCTGGGGACCACCCTGCTGCACGTGATCTTCAGCCCCTAGCAGTGAAGGTCGGCGCTGTCTGAATCGACATTCGAGTGGATACAATCCGCGTAAACTTATTCCATGAATCGAACCAAAGGTACAGGCAGAATTAATTGGGCGCTTCCGGTGGGAGTAGCAGCGGGTCTTCTAATTCTGTCGTTGGCCCTAATTGTGTATACCCCCTATGCAGAGTTTCCACTGACGCTCGTGGTGATGCCGCTCGTCTGCATAACGCTACTCGTGCTGCTATTTGTTGCAGCCGTCCGCAAAAGGAAACGTCTCCTTACTTCGGTGGCTTTAGCTTTACTCGCGGTGTTTGCCACCTCGTTCGCAGTGTTGAAGCTGCAAGAACCAATGAGAGAATCTCTGCGCTGGCTTCTTTGGTCGAATCGTTTCAAAGCAGAGTTGCAGCGGGCACCTTCTGCCCATCCGGGCGAACTCAGGCACATCGAATGGCAGGCTACCGGCTTTGCTGGAGTAGCAAATGACACCATCTATCTCGTTTTCGATCCTTCTGACGCTCTTGCCTCGGCAGCACGAAACGGTTCGGCGGGAAAATACGCTGGCGTCCCCTGCGAAGTTCTCAAGGTTCGACGTCTGGAAAACCAGTGGTATTCCGTTCGGTTCTACACAGATGAAGCTTGGGGCGAACGCAATGGGCTAGATTGCCGGGGGAACGTGCCATAGGTGAATACTTACGCTTTGCGACCAACCGATGATCGCGGTCGTGGAATGGCCCAACCAGCAGTTATTTTTCAGTACTCTCACAATCGACAATGGAACACCGGCCTTCTAAGCCGGTGCTCTATTCCCCCGCTGGTTGCTCGGCCAATGAAGCGCGGGCGGGATGCCGGGGCCACAAGGGGCGACGGCTTGCTCCTTTAGAGACCCAAGCCAAAATCTTCTCCTTGCTCCTGCTTTGGCGCAATCTCCCGCTGCGGCGTGACTGCCTGCTCCTGCTTCTGTTCTGGCTTCATCTCCGGCGCATGGGCGCTGCTGTGCGAAACGTCATGCCCCAGCGCGGCTCCCAGCTTCTCGCGGTCGTTGGTGAAGATTTGCGCGTCGTATGCGCCGCGCGAAACGGCAACGTAGGCCATGCGGTTGTTGAGCAGGTCTTTGGCTCCCAGCTCG
>Ga0182030_10016127_pt1 | contig 14584 bp, 12 predicted proteins | sample 812S3MmetaG_FD_121299 | JGI IMG/M metagenome (GOLD analysis project Ga0182030, IMG submission 121299) | Permafrost microbial communities from Stordalen Mire, Sweden - 812S3M metaG (Illumina Assembly) | ecosystem: Environmental > Terrestrial > Soil > Wetlands > Permafrost | place: Sweden... | reverse complement strand
TTGGTTACTTTGAATCATAGTTAGAATAACCACAAACAGAACAACGCCCGTCCCATCATTAAATAAGCTTTCAGCTTCAAGGATCGTTCGCAGACGTTCAGGCGCTTTTACTTTTTTCATAATTGCCAATACGGAGACGGGATCTGTTGGAGAAATGAGAGCACCAAACAGTAGCGCATAGTTTAATGGGATATGCCAGAAGTAAGATAAAGAATACCCCACGAGCAGAGCAGAGATGACAACGCCTGGAATTGCTAACAGAGCAATGGATTTCCAGTCATGTTTTAGATGTTCCAAATTCAGGTGCATTCCACCTTGAAACAAAATTGGTGGAAGGATGAGAAAAAAAGCTATATTATGGGTTAACGAAATTTGGGGCAGGAGTTTAGTTAAAGCAATGACTAAACCAATCAAGACTAAAGCCGTGGGAGTGGGCTGTTTTGCCCAACTTGGGAATTTATTCATTGATTAAAATTAGCGTTACTTGAGATTAAAAGCAAGCTTTTTCACTCACATTTCGTTAATTCTTCTCAATGGTGTCCGAAGGTGAATATAATGGCCAAGCAAACTAATACAAATCGGCAAAAAATATTTCAAGGCTGCTACAGGAAAAGAAGAAGGCATATCCTGACAAATTAAAGAACCAACAGAACAAAGGATTTAGGACTAAATAAAAAATTACACATTTCCTGTAATAACATTTACAGGAGAAATTTTGCTCAAATGCTTTAAGTATCGTTCTTAAAATTTCTATAGCATTTTGGTGTATTTTTGATAAATTGAAGGCTCCTAATATGGCTAAAATAGTTGGGATCACATACGATTTAAAGAGCGACTGGCAGGGATCTTCCACGGACCCTATTGACGCGTCAGCTGAACTCGACGGGCACAAGACGATTGAAAGCCTTAAAGCAGCCCTTGAATCAGCAGGGCATAAGGTTGATTTGATCGGCGGGGCCTGCCAGTTGATCGATCGCGTCAAGAGCGGAAACTTGAAGGTGGACATTGTCTTAAATATTTCTGAAGGTTTTAAAGGTCGTAACCGTGAAAGTCAAGTCCCCGCCATTTTGGACCTTTACAATATTCCTTTTGTCGGCGCTGATGCGTTGACCTTAGGGGTCACCTTAGATAAAGTGGTGGCTAAAAAATGTTTTATTGCCGATGGGATCCCTACGGCGCGTTATTTTAAAGCCAGCCTGGAAGATAATTTATTTGATCTCAATACCATCGGTTTTCCTTTGTTTGTCAAGACCCTTCATGAGGGCACCTCCAAAGGGATCACCCAAGCCTCACGGGTGGAAAATTTCCAACAGCTTAAGTCCCAAGTTGAGCATATCTGTCGCAATTACAAGCAACCGGCCCTGGTTGAGGAATTTATCAAGGGCACTGAGTTTACGGTTGCGGTGATAGGCAACAACCCTCCGGCGGCCATGCCGGTGGTGCAATACGCGATAGCAGGAAAGACAAGTTTGGGAAATGAATTTTATTCGTATCACCATGTGGCTGAAAAATTGGTAGAACATATTTGCCCGGCACCTATTGACGAAAAAATGGCCACCCGCTTGAAAGATTTAGCCCTCCAAGTTTACAGATCAGTGGATTGCCGTGATTTCGGGCGCGTTGATTTTCGTGTGGATGAAGCCGGCAATCCCTATGTCCTGGAGATCAACCCATTACCGAACTTGAATCCTGACGACGTGTTTGTGCTTTTTGGACGGGCCGTGGGGATGTCGTATGATCAGATCATTAACAGAATCGTGAATGAAGCCTTGGTTCGTTTAGGACTTGGAGAGGAAGTATCCCGAAAATGAGTTCGCCCAATATACCATTGTCCCCTCAAGAAGAGCGCGTCATCAAGATTTTTCCAGGAGCAACGCTCGCTGATTGGGAAGATTGGCAATGGCAGATCAGAAATCGTATACGTACTCTTGATCAAATATCCAAACTAATGAAATTGACTCCCCGCGAAGAGCGAGGAGTCAAAGGGGCAGGGGATAAATTGACCATGTCCATCCCCCCATATTTTGCCGCCTTGATCGATGAGAATGATCCTCAATGCCCTATCCGTTTGCAATCAGTCCCTTTGGATTATGAATTTGAGACCACCCCGGATGAAATGCTAGACCCTTGCGGTGAAGAAAAGAATTCCGAGGTACATGGCCTAGTGCACCGGTATCCGGACCGGGTGCTTTTCCTGGTCAATGAGATGTGCGCGATGTATTGCCGTTATTGCACGCGTTCGCGCATGGTGGGTGACGGCAATCATACGCTCAATACCGCCACCTATGACTCGGCGCTCAATTATATCCGCAAGCACAAAGAGATCCGGGATGTGCTGATTTCCGGCGGGGACCCGTTGACCTTAGGGGACCGAATGTTGGAGTATTTGATCTCTTCTGTTAAAGCGATCCCTCACGTGGAATTTGTGCGCATCGGTACCCGCATTCCGGCGACCTTGCCCCAAAGGATCACCCCGGAATTGATCGCCATGTTCAAGAAATATTCACCGTTGTGGATGAGCGTTCATTTTAGTCATTTTAAAGAAGTGACCCCGCGCGTTAAACATGCCTGCAACATGATCGCTGATGCAGGTATTCCCATGGGCAGTCAAACGGTGCTGTTACGGGGCATCAATGATTCACCGGATGTTATGAAAAAGCTTTTTCATGAGCTTTTAAAGATCCGTGTCAGGCCCTATTACATCTACCAGTGCGATCCTATCATCGGCTCCAGGCATTTTCGCACCACCGTTGAGACCGGCATTAATATCATCCAGAATTTACGCGGGCATACCACCGGCTATGCCGTGCCGACCTATGTGATCGATGGTCCCGGAGGCGGGGGTAAGATCCCTATCAATCCGGACTATGTGGTCGCAAAAGAAAACGGCCGTTATACCCTGCGCAATTATGCCGGAGAACTGTACACGTACATTGATCCCACCTACTAAACGCTCGTAAATGATGGTTAGCAGGTACCTCCAACATGTCACCCCCGAATGTCGAAGACCCCGCTTGTCCCGCGATTTTTGGCGGGGCCAAAAGCGGTGGTTTCAATCGGTGGGCCAAAAATACCGGATAAGGTGGGGTTAAATCGCAGCTTGGCTTCATGAAAATCCCAAGATTATGAACAATCTACGTCGTGCCATGCGACAGGTGAAAGACGGCAAAGTTACCAAGGTTAAGGACCAACAAAAATTCTTTGATAGTTTATGAATTTCACGCTAAATTATTCAGACTTGGCTAAAGAAAACCTTATTGCGATGCAAGATTAACGTGGAAACAGAAAGGCCATCATGAATAAAAGTAATACCGCCCAACTCGCTTTTGGTTTTGTATTAATTATAGGGGCAGTCAATTTATTTGCTGATTTTACCTATGAAGGAGCAAGAAGTATAAATGGGGCCTTTTTATCAAGTTTAGGTGCTAGTGCTGTTGTAGTTGGATTTGTTGCAGGCTTTGGAGAGTTAATTGGTTATGGGTTACGCTCGATAACAGGATTCTTTGCCAGTAAAACCCAGAAATATTGGGTTTTTGCTTTAGTCGGCTATGCAATTAATATGCTTGCTGTGCCAGCCATGGCACTGGCAGGTAATTGGCCAATGGCGGCGGTGTTGATAATCGCCGAACGCACGGGAAGAGCCATCAGGAAACCATCTGTTGAAACCATGCTTTCTTTTGCCGGTCAAGAATTAGGTAATGGTTGGGTATTCGGGCTTAATGAGTTTATGGATCAATTCGGCGCAACAGTAGGGCCTTTGATTGTAGCTTGGGTGTTATTTGTCAAAAACAGCTATAAATATGGGTATGGTGTTCTTTTAATATCAGCACTTTTATGTTTAGCTATGGTCATAACAGCCAAGTTGTTTTTCCCTAAACCACAGGATTTGGGTAAAAAAGAGCCGGTGGTTTTAGCAACCAAGGGATTTACAAGTGCTTACTGGCTTTATTTGATGGGCGGCGCTTTAATTGCAGCGGGGTTTGCGGATTTTGCTTTATTGGCTTTTCATTTTGCTAAGACAAACAATGTTCCCATGCATTGGATCCCTATTCTTTATGCGATGTCTATGGCCGTCGCAGGAATTAGTTCTCTTATTTTTGGCCGCTTACTTGATAAGATAGGCCCCAAAGTGATGCTGGTAGCCTTTTTTCTGGGGGCATTTTTTTCTCCCTTTGCTTTTTTAGGGAAATTCTTGTTTATTGTTATTGGCATGATTCTATGGGGCATTGGCATGGGCGTGCAGGAATCCCTTCTTAAAGCAACACTGGCTAATATGATCTCCAAAGACAAAAGAAGTACCGCATTTGGCGTATTTGATACCGGATTCGGTATTGCCTGGTTTTTAGGAAGTGCGACGATGGGTATTTTATATTCAAAATCATTGCTAGCGATGATTATTTTTTCTGTAGCGTTACAAATTATTGCTTTACCTATATTCATTATTGCCATCAATAAACAAGAACCGAGTATAATGCCCAAAAATGTATAAAGATAAGGCCATTTCATTGGTCATTCCCTGTTATAACGAAGAAGAGGGGTTGAAGGCGATGTTCCCGCAGGTCCCTCTTTTTATCGATGAGGTCATTGTGGTGGACAATAATTCCACCGACCATACGCTAGAGCTTGCCTGCCGGTACCATGCCAAAGTCATACAGGAAAAATGTAAAGGATACGGGTATGCCATTAAAGCAGGGCTCGCGCGCTCCAGAGGCGATATCCTCGTTGTTTTAGATGGAGACGATAGTTATCCTTTGGGAGAGATCGAGAAATTGCTGGATTTCTTGATGACGGATAAAAAAGATTTTGTTTCCGGGTGCCGTTATCCGCTTCAAAAGAAAAGTGCCCAGCCGCTGCTTAATACGATAGCAAATACTTTTATTACCTGGCTTTCTAATATTTTATTTTCAATTCAACTTGAAGATTCTCAATCGGGGATGTGGGTTTTGAGAAGAGAAGTGCTCAATAGCCTGAGCATTCAAAGCAATGGCATGAGCTTTTCACAAGAAATCAAAATAAGGACATTATTGGCCCCTGATCTTAATTTTGCAGAGATACATATTGCGTATGCCCCGCGCAAAGGAGATGTAAAATTCAAAGTGGGCAAGGATGCATTTTTGAATTTTCTAAACCTTGTGTTACTTCGGCTGGAACTATGGAGAAAATGAGAACTAAGCAAGCATTTGACAAAGCAAATACATGTACTATAATACATCCTTCCTACAACAGTCAAACTAAGTAAGGAGCAGTGATTTATAATGTTAGAAGTCAAAGTCAATGATAAGAATAGTTTTGAAAAAGCGATGCGCTTGTTCAAAAAGCAGTGCCAGAAAGATGGTTTCTTAGTCGAGCTCAAAGAGCGTCGCTTTTATTGTAAGCCTTCCGAACGCAAACGTAAAAAAGGCAAGAGATAAATCCTTGATCAAAGTCAAGCGCGCGTTAATTTCCGTTTCCGATAAAACCGGTTTGGTGGAATTCGCTAAAGGCCTGCAGAAGTTGGGCGTAGAGATCATTTCCACCGGCGGTACTGCGGCGCTTTTACGTTCCGCTAATCTTAACGTCAAAGAGGTTTCCGAGTATACCGGTTTTCCTGAAATGCTGGATGGCCGCGTCAAGACCCTGCATCCCAAGATCCACGGCGGTCTGTTGGCCGTGCGCGATAATCCTGAACACATGAAACAATTGGCTCGTCACGATATCGGTCTTATTGATATGGTGGTGGTCAATCTTTATCCTTTCGAAAAGACGGTCCAGAAAAAGAACATATCCCTGGAAGAAGCCATTGAGAACATCGATATCGGTGGGCCCTCCATGCTGCGTTCCGCGGCCAAGAATTATAAAAGTGTGGCGGTCATCTGCAATGCGGGACGCTATGCGGAAGTGCTCAATGAACTCAATAATAACAGCGGTATCTTATCGGATAAGGTGCTCTCCAACCTGGCTATTGAAGTCTTTGAACGGACCAGTAGCTATGACAGGGCTATTCACGAATTCTTAAAAAATCGTTTCAAGGCAGACAACTCTTTTTCTTCATTCCCAAAGGATTTTACTTTTTCATTTAGCAAGGTCCAGGACCTGCGATATGGCGAGAATCCCCACCAGACCGCGGCTTTTTATAAGGACAGCATCCCTCATCAGGGTTTGGCTGACCTTCGGCAATTGCAAGGCAAGGAACTTTCTTTTAACAATATCCTTGACCTGAACGCGGCGGTTGATATCATCCGTGAATTTGACGCTCCGGCGGCTGTGATCATCAAACACAATAATCCTTGCGGCGTTGCCCAGGACAAAAGCCTGGATAAAGCCTATATTAAAGCGTACAAATGCGATTCGCTTTCTGCTTTTGGAGGCATCATTGGTTTTAACCGTTGTGTGGATGCCAAAACCGCTGCGGCTGTCATTAAAAGCGGTTTTATGGAATGCATTATTGCCCCCGAATATACCGAGGAGGCCAAATCCATTTTTGCGGCGAAAAAGAATTTGCGGTTACTCGTGTTGGATTTGTTCGGAATAACCCCGGAAACTTATGATTTCAAGAAAGTGTCCGGCGGTCTATTGCTTCAGGATAAGGACAATCGCACGCTTAAACCGGAAGAATTAAAGATCACAAGCAAGATCAAACCCACCAAGTCCCAGATGGATGCCTTGATCTTTGGCTGGAAGCTCGTCAAGCATGTTAAAAGCAATGCCATTGTGCTGATCAAAGGGACACAAACAGTAGGTATCGGCTGCGGCCAGACCAGCCGTGTGGACTCCGCGATCCATGCCATCCGCCGGGCAGGACCTTCTGCGCGAGGGAGCGTTTTAATATCGGACGCGTTTCTACCCAAGCCTGACACTGTCACCATTGCCGCGAAGGCAGGCATCAAAGCCATTATCCAGACCGGCGGATCGATCATGGATGCTGACGTGATCAAAGAAGCCGATAAAAAAAAGATAGCCATGGTCTTCACAGGCATCAGGCACTTTAAACATTAAAACCTGGTCGTCATGCCCGACACTCACAGTTGTTCGTCATTCCATAGTAATATGGACCACTCAGAAGCAAATTCTTATTTAGACTCCTTTGTCAACTTTGAATCCCAGCTTCATAAACTGGGCCCTGAAGATTTTAATCTGGGTCGCATTGTGAAATTTTTGGAATTAGCCGGTAATCCGGCCAAGGACCTAAGAATTATCCATGTTGCGGGGACCAAAGGAAAGGGTTCGACCTGTGCGTTTTTAGCCAGGATCTTACAGGAAGCCGGATTTCGGGTGGGATTGTATACTTCCCCTCATTTGCACAGGGTCAATGAGCGGATCCGTATTTTAAGCAAAGAAAATCTTGGGTCCAAGGATGATTTCAGCGGATCTATCAGCGACGATGACCTGGCATCTGTGTTGAGGACTTTACGCCCTTTTGCCGCGGCTATTCAGAAAAAAGGGAATGTCCTTACCTATTTCGAAGTCCTGACGGTCGCTGCCTTGTGTTATTTTGCGAAGTCTCGAAGTAACGTGGTAATATTAGAAACCGGTTTGGGCGGGCGTTTGGACGCGACCAATGCCGTGGATTCGTCCATTGCCGTCATAACTGCGGTGAGTTTTGACCATACTCGGATTTTGGGCACAACTTTACGGCAAATTGCATTGGAAAAAGCGGGTATTATAAAGAGCTCCCGACAGAAAGTCGTGATCGCTCCTCAAGAGAAAGAAGTCATGGACCTGATGCTCCAGCGCTGTGGGGAGTTCGGTGTTTCTCCGGTAATTGTCCATCCTGAAAAGTATGAAAATTTCAAGATCGGCCTTAAGGGCAGTCATCAAATGATAAATGCCGCCACGGCCATTGAAGCGGCGGGTATTTTACAAACAATGGCCTTTAAGATCAGCGATGAAGCGATGAGAGAAGGTTTAAAGAACGTCCGTTGGCCCGGGCGCTTTGAAGTTTTAAGGCAAAGACCGGATGTGCTTGTTGACTGCGCGCATAACGAGGCTTCTGCCAAAGCCCTTGCACAAACCTTGGCTGAGGCGTACCCTCATCAACGGGTAATTTTAGTATTAGGTATTTCGCAAGACAAGGATGCACAGGCCATTTGCAATTCTTTAAAGAAAAACGCAGCCCATATTTTCCTCACCTCAGCCCATCATCCCCGTGCGCGCCTTTTTACACAAGATGAGGGCAAGAAGTATTTTGAAGAAAAACCTTTTGAAATCATAGATACTCTGCCCAAAGCATTATCAAAAGCTTTGCTGATAGCCGGACCAAAGGATGTGATTTTAGTGACGGGTTCTATTTTTGTAGTGGCAGAGGCAAGGGATTATATATTGTAGGGAGTTAAAGTTATGTATCAATACAAAGGCTTGGAAGATACTATCGCAGCAATTGCTACTCCTGCGGGACAAGGGGGGATCGGCATCGTGCGTGTTAGCGGCAAGGATGCGGTTACTATTGCCGATAAGGTGCTGTGTCTTCACGGCGAGAAAACATTAGGGCGATCCAAAAGCCATACAGTGCATCATGGTTGGGTCAAAAGGTCCCATCGCCTTGGGGGCGAGGATATTATTGACGAGGTTTTAGTGACCTTAATGAGGGCGCCTAAAAGTTACACCGCCGAGGATGTCGTTGAAATTAATTGTCACGCAGGCTTAACGGTCTTGAATGCGGTGCTTCAAACCCTGTTGTCTGCCGGAGCGCGTTTGGCTTTACCCGGAGAATTTACCAAACGGGCATTCCTTAATGGGCGCATGGACCTGGCGCAGGCAGAGGCGGTGATCGATATCATCCAGGCCAAGACGGAGATTTTTTTGCGCCAGAGCCATTATCAATTAAAAGGCGAGTTGTCAACCCAGCTTAATGGCATGAGGGAAGAATTGATACAGCTTTATACCATGCTTGAGGCATTGATCAATTTTCCCGAAGATGACCTTGATGCTCAAAGCCGCCGGCAGATATTAAACCGTACCGGGATCCAACACAAAAAAGTCGGTGAACTTTTGAGCTCTTCCGAAAGCGGGCGTATTTTAAAAGAAGGCATACGCATCGTATTATGCGGCAAGTCCAATGTGGGCAAGTCTTCCTTGCTTAATGCCTTGCTCAAAGAGCAACGGGCCATTGTCACGCCCATCGCCGGCACCACGCGTGATGTCTTGGAAGAACAAGCGCAGATCAAAGGTATTCCTATCTCGTTGGTTGACACCGCCGGTATTTTGGAGCCAAGGGATTTGATCGAAGAGGAAGCGATCAAGCGCAGTCATCTTTATATCAATAGCGCTGATCTGGTGCTACTGGTGTTGGATAACAGCCGCCCTCTGGAAGAGCTGGACCGGACTCTTATGGAGAAATTAAGGACCGTCCGGGTTTTGGTGGTGGTCAATAAGGTGGATTTAGGAGGACAGTTGGACATATCAGTTCCCCAGGGAATATTCGGGCCGGAACATATGGTGGGAGTCTCAGCCTTTGAGGCCCCATCAATTCAAAAGCTGGAGGCCAAGATCGTTGATTTGATAGGTGTCTCCCATAACGTTGATACCCACGGCATTCTTATCAGCAATATCCGTCATATCAAGGCTTTGGAGGAAGCTCAGAAGAACTTGCAGGATGCCTGCCGCCTATTGAATGAAAAAGCCCCGTTGGAATTCATCTCCGAAGAGATCAAAGCCGCAGTCAATCAACTGGATGCCATTACCGGCCGCAATATTGACGAAGATCTGCTCGAGCTCATTTTTTCCCAATTCTGCATCGGCAAGTAGAGACCCTTAAATGTTGTCTCCGTAGAGACGCCATTTTTGGCGTCTCTGTATCAATATTTATATCCAGCGTCCTTGTCGGATGTTTCAGGAGCGGTGAGGTAGTTTTTCGGCTTTGTCTGACTGCTATAAATGGCCAGTATTTTTTTCATGGTTGCGGGGTCACTCATGATCTGGCGGGTCAAATCCATCATTTTGGGATTGCTCATCAGCTTGACCATGTCATGGGTGTCAATTTCTTTTTGGATTTCAGGGTCCTGCAGCACTGCCTGGAAGCGCGGGTCTTCGGCCAGGGATTTTTTATCATCGATAGATGCAGTGCCTGCGACTGCGCTGTCATTTTGTCCTGAAGCAACAGAAAGGCTTTCCCCTAAAGGTTTGGCAATAAGATAAGATGCCGATCGTATGACATCATCGTGAATAGCGGTCAGGGTGTCTCCCCACGGGGGCAATACGGCTAAGAGTATTAAGGTAAATATAATAAACACCCATCCCCAGACAAAGGTCAAAAGTGAACCACCTAACCGACTTAAGAGACCTGGTTTTATTTCAGTATTAGTGGATTTTGCCAATGTTTTAAGGAAGGCTTTAAGAAAAAAATGCAATAGAAACGGACCGAATAATCCTATGATCAGGCTCAAGATGATGTCTTTGGTTATTTGATAATAGATGATGCTGATGATCGTAGCCACTATAATAGAGAAGGGAATGATCAAAGAAAGCATAAATCCGCGCATGGCCCCGCGGATCAGGAAGAAAATACTTAAAGTAAAGGTGATAAAGTCTGTGACAGCCATTTAATGTCCCACTATAAAACGCAGTTGAGCAAGGTAATAAATTACCAGGAAAGCGCAATAAGCCAGAGGAAGAAGAAAACAAAGCTTAATGATCCAGGGAAAGGTCAGTTTAAGTTTAGATTTAGCAAGTTTTTCTTTGATTTTGGCATATTCATCTAAGGAAAGCTGTTTGGTCTTTTTAGAAATAGAGGGATTTTCTACCATACAGTCGATAGTATAGCATTTGCGTATATTTGCTGCAATGGAAATAAGGGTTAAAATGAGTGTTTAGAGTTTAATTATTTATAAATTTTTAATTAAGATCTTGGTTTGTTCCACAAGTGCATTGTTTCCTATGTCTTATAGTAAAAAAGTATTTTTCATTTTAATTTGCTTTTTAGGAAATATGTTTTAAACTATAAATATAAAGGAAACGCTTTCACAAGCTATACCCTATTATTCTCCATATAAAATGAGGACTGAATATGAGCGCTGTTTCAAATCAACGTGTAGAATCCAGGTTTGATTGTTTCGTTCCCGTAGAAGGTAAAGAAGGCCGTGAGTTTGAACGGACTAAAACACTGGATATCAGCCGCCATGGGATCGGCTTTCTAACCTCGCAAGCCATTGGGATAAATCAAAAAATAGCACTGGAGATCGTCCTTAAACAAAACACAGAACCTGTTATGGTGGTTGGTGTTGTGAAATGGGTGCGTAAAATCGGGATCACTGACCAATACCGGGTGGGCATGGTGTTTTCAGAGATCATTTCGGGTTCTTCATCCCGATTGGATAAATATTTTACTTCTAAGCGTTGGGAAAAGAATATTTAGAGTTAGAGAGATCAACTATGCCAACGGCCGTCGAAACGAATTCAGAACGAAGGATATTTGAGCGGTTTTCGGCCCGTTTTCCGGTAAAATTTAAAGATGCCAGTGAGGATTACGGCACGCAGGTCTTTTTAAGGGATGCTTCCGCCGAAGGCGTTCATATCATGACCAAGGAACGCTATTTTTTAGATGACCAGCTTGAATTGGAAGTTGAATTGCCCGATGGCGGGGAGCCATTGCTTTTAAGGGGGCATGTGGTTTGGGTAAAATTGTTGAATTTATCGTTGTGGGATGTGGGAATCCAGTTTTCTCAAATTAATTTCATCAAAATGCAACGCCTTTTTAAACTCACCGAAAAGATCGCCTGATCTAAACCAGCCAGAAGTTTTATGCCTGCAGAACCGTTTTTTACATATCTACCTGATGGAGTAAGTTTTACCTCAAACCAAGCAACTTTTATCAAAACCATCTACGCGCCTTTATGCGGCATTGATGCCCTAAGTGTCAAATCCTCCATTACTCCTTTTTTAAGCGGGGACATCAAGATCGATAAATTCCGTTACCTGACCAAGCCTGTCTCCCGTGAAGATTTGCGTGTTGGTACCCGTGATTTTTTTGTTTTTATCAAAGATAAAGGTGTTTTTAGTTTTTCCCAGGAGACCTCGCTGGATGGGGCTTACCTGGAAATCGGGCCTCTGTGGCATAAAATCACGCGTGTCTATAAGCCGGCAGGTGTGGAAATAAGTACCATAAATTTTATTCCTGTTACCGGCGAAAACGTGGAGCTCATGCAGGTAACGGTCAGGAATATTTCTAAAAAACCGGTCAAATTTACTCCCACAGCTGCCATTGCTCTTTTCGGCCGGTCTTTAGCCAACAAACATGACCATGAACATGTAACCGCCCTTTTAAACCGGGCCTGTCAGATGCCCCAGGGCGTAATGACGCGCTCAACCATGGCTTTTAATGAGGAAGGGCACCAGCCAGGTCATGGTGTTTATTATGTCTATGGAACACAAGAAGGATCAGGCGGGCCCATAGGTTCTTTTCCGACAGCGGATAATTTTTATGGTGATGCAGGTTCAGCTTTAAGGCCTCAGGCGGTTTTCGAGAATCTAAAACCGTCAGTTCTAGGAGTCCATGGTCTTATGGGTAAAGAAGTGGTGGGCGCGCTGCGATTTAAGGACATGACCATCAAATCCGGAGAGTCCCAATCATATATCGTGGCTATAGGTACCGAGCCCCATGAAGCTAACGCGAAAGAAACGTTCAGCCGTTTTAATACCGCAAAAAAGTTTGCCCAGGCCCTGGAGGCCAACAAAAAATATTGGTCTGATAAAATTTCTTCCATTGTTTTTAGCTCAAGTGATGAGAATTTTAATTCTTGGATGCGATGGGTCACCCTGCAGCCGGTATTGCGCCGCATTTTTGGTTGTTCGTTTTTGCCCGACCATGATTATGGTAAGGGAGGGCGTGGCTGGCGGGACATTTGGCAGGACTTATTATCGCTGATCCTTATTGAGCCGCATTTAGTGCGCCGGGATCTGATCAATAATTGCGCCGGTATCCGTATCGACGGCAGCAATGCCACCATCATTGGGGCGGGCCCAGGCGAATTTTTGGCTGACCGCAATGCCATCACCCGTGTGTGGATGGACCATGGGGCATGGCCTCTTTTGACCGTCATGCTTTACGTCGACCAAAGCGGAGATTTTGATATCTTGCAGGAGAGGCAAAGTTATTTCAGGGACCCCCAATTGTCCCGCACGCATGAAAAAGATATAGGATGGGTCAGTCAGTACGGACATAAATTGTTGGATAAAAAAGGCCATGTGTATGAAGGCACCATCCTCGAACATCTCTTGGTGGGGCATTTGACCCAATTTTTCAACGTCGGGGAACACAATATCATCCGCCTGGAGTCTGCAGACTGGAACGACGGCCTGGATATGGCCTCAACACGCGGTGAGTCCGTAGCCTTCAGTTCGTTTTATGGCGGCAATTTATTAAAGCTTGCCCAACTTCTGGAAGATATCTCTGAGATTAAAGGGACTACGACGATACGCGTGTTCCGTGAGCTGTTGATCTTATTGGACACCTTAAGTGAAAAAGTCAATTACGATGACTATCAGGAAAAATACAATCATCTTTTCGGTAAATATTTTCATCATGTGCAGCCGGCTTTAAGCGGCGAGACAGTTGATATTCCTGTTAAAGATCTGGTCCGTGATTTGCGCACCAAAGGCCACTGGTTATTTGCCCATATCCGCCGTCAGGAAAAGATCCATCTCAAGCAAGGGAATACGAGCTATGAGTGGTTTAATGGGTATTACGATAATAAAGCCCAGCGTGTGGAAGGCCTTAAAGACCAAAAAGTGCGCATGACCATGACCGGCCAGGTCTTTTCTATCATGAGCGGGATGGCTACAGCTGAGGAAATTGAGAAAATCATTATCAGCGTCGATCGCTTCTTAAAAGATAAAGAATTGGGAGGCTATCGCTTAAATACGGATTTTGGCCTGGACCATTATCTGGATCTGGGCAGGGCCTTTAGTTTTGCGTATGGCACTAAAGAAAATGGTTCTTTTTTCAGTCATATGAATGTCATGTATGCCGCGGGCCTTTACCAGCGGGGGTTTGCCAGGGAAGGATTTTTGGTGTTGCAATCTATTTACCGCATGGCGACCGACGGGGCGCGCGGTAAAATTTATCCCGGCCTGCCGGAATATTTTGATGGAGAGGGACGGGGCATGTACCATTATTTGACCGGTTCTGCCAGCTGGCTGGTGTTGACGCAATTGACCCATGTCTTTGGCGTGCGGGGATTGCGCGGGGATCTGATGCTTTGCCCGCAACTCGTCAAAGAAGAATTTAATAAAAAGGACATTGCCAGTGTTTCATGCTATTTTGCGGGCAAGCGCCTGACGGTCGAATATCATAACCCTAAGAAATTAGACGCCGGGCAATATGCCATCAAGGAAATCCTGATCGATGAGAAACCCGCCGCATTCCAGCCTCTCGCTTTAAACCAAGCTCGCCTTCAAAGAGCAATTTTAACCAAAGACGCCCACATCAAAGTCACACTTGGGTAATAAAAATATGCTATAAATAATATTGTATACACCGAGTTTGCTTGTTATAATGCAAAACTTAAAATAGAAATAAACGGTAGGTCCCCTCAAGCGCCACCGCAAAACAAGGGAATAAGGTAAATTGGAAGAAGTAATGGAGCACTCAAAGCACCATGTAACAGCCCCG
>Ga0182030_10016126_pt1 | contig 14585 bp, 16 predicted proteins | sample 812S3MmetaG_FD_121299 | JGI IMG/M metagenome (GOLD analysis project Ga0182030, IMG submission 121299) | Permafrost microbial communities from Stordalen Mire, Sweden - 812S3M metaG (Illumina Assembly) | ecosystem: Environmental > Terrestrial > Soil > Wetlands > Permafrost | place: Sweden... | reverse complement strand
TCGTGCCCGCAACCTGACCACGCCCCGCAGGCAAGCCGCCATCCTCGGTCAATGGTCAGGCCGCCCTCATCGCCCTGGCCGGACATCCCAATCGCCAGTCAGGTCCCTCGCCAGTCAGGTCCGGTTGCCTGTCAGGCCGTGACTTTCAGGCCGCCACCCTCAAAACGGCGCCGGCGCGCCGCCACCGGTGCCCGGCCCGGCCCCGCCCGGCACGAACTTGCCAATGTTGCCGAACAACTGTTGGAGGAAGCTCGCCTCGGTTCCGGGCGACGGCGTCGTGCGGGCGATCACCGACACCGGCACCGCGTCAGCTTTGTCCTTGACGTCGATATGCTCCAGCACCCCGGAATCGTTGAACGTCATGACCACGACCTTCTGGCTGACCACCGCCGGGGTCGTGCCCACCCGCTTCTGGGTCCGCTCGCCGATATACAGCCAGGTGTTGTCGTCGAAGGTGGCATGGGCAGTCGGCGAGCCGATCAGCGCGGTGACGTCCTGCTTGGTAGAAGTGCCGGGGACGAGTTCCTTCAACTCGTCCGCTTCCGGGTGGTTGCCGCGCACCACCGGCGCTGGCGCGAGCCAGCCGCAGCCGGCCAGAAGCAACACAAGTCCCAGCGCGGCAGCGCGGGCGATGGACGATCTGGACATAAAGTTCCTCAAGACAGGGCAATTCCTCAAGCCGCGGCGGCAGCTTCGGCTGGACGCGGGACCGCCGCAATCCTAACTGTGCGTGTCACGTCCCCGCCCGCGCTGTCAATTGGCGAAGCGGCTGGCGGACGGCGCGACCGGTCGGGAAAGGAACAGCGTTGGCCGCATTCTTCGGTCTGCCACGGCGGGGCCGCCACGAGCGCACCGGCTTCAGCCTCTATGCTGCGGCGGTGGCGGCGGCGCGCGAGCCGTTCCTCTATTTGTCGCTCGGAGTCGCCGACACGCTGGACGGCCGATTCGACCTGGTGTGCCTGCACGCTTTCCTGCTGGTCCGACGGCTTCGGCGAGAGGCCGAACCTGGCCCGGCGTTGGCGCAGGCGGTATTCGACGCGATGTTCAGCGACATGGACGTAAGCCTGCGGGAGATGGGCGTCGGCGACCTGTCGGTTGGCCGGCGGATGCGCGCCATGTGGGAAGCGTTCAACGGCCGCGCGCATGCCTATGAGGCAGCCTTGGCCGCGGGCGATGCAGCGGCGCTGGAGGCGGCCCTGGTGCGCAATGTCTGGCGCGGTACTGTTCCTGCGGACGGCTGCGCCGCTGCCCTGGCGCGGCTGGTGACAGCACAGGCAGAATACCTGGACGGCCAGGAATTTGCCGCGTTGGCCGGCGGCACGGCCGTCTTCCTGCCCGCGGCAACGGCACTGCACGGGGCCGAGCCACAGCCCATGGCCGAGCCGCAGCAAGGGGCCGAACAGCAGCACGGGGCCAAGCCGCAAACCGTGGCCGAGCCGCAGCCGTGACGGCCGAGTTGCATCGTCCGGTGCCGGCGGACCGCGTCGGATCGGGCCGCCTCGACGTCACCGTGGAGGCCACCGCCACGGAGTGCGCGGCACTGGCGCGACGGATGCATGTGCCGGAGGTGCAGGCGCTGCAATGCTCGTTCCGTCTGCGGCGGCTGACCGCCGATTGCATCCTGGCCGAAGGCCGGCTACGGGCCAGAGTCGTGCAGACCTGCGTGGTCTCGCTCGACGACTTCACCGCCGAGATCGACGAGCACTTCCGCGTCCGCTTCGTCCCGGCAGGGCAGGAAAGCGACGATCCCGACCCGGAGGCGGATGACGAAATCGGCTACACGGCGGGCGCTTTGGACCTCGGCGAGGCGGCGGCAGAACAATTGGCGTTGGTGCTCGATCCCTATCCGAGAGCGCCGGGAGCAGAATTGCCGGAGGTCGAGAGCGACGGTCAGGAGCACCCGTTCGCCGCGCTACGCCGACGGCATTGACGCGCCTGCGTCGGGGCATGGGCCCCCTCTCGGGCCTGACCCTTCCCGGGGGCCCGGCCTCGATGGGCGCGGCGCATGCCTGGCCGCGTCCCGGTCGCCCCGAGCGTCGGGGCGTGGTCTGCTTTGGCAGGCGGCGAAAACCTGGGTGCCCCGTCGGCGGCGGATCCACGTCGCCGTGGAACCGGCGATCGGCGACGCTGGGCCCTGGCCGTCGCTACGCTGCACCGGAACCGTGACGCTCGATCCGGTCGGCGTCAGGCGGTGGACTGACGCTGTCGGCGGTGTGAAAGCCTGCTTGCTGGACGCCGGCGGACCCGTGCCTGATAGTCCCCGCATGATCCGCAAGCTGCTGACCGTCGTCGAGGAAACCCATCAGGAGCAGGGGCAGGACATCAAGCCTGCTACCCGCAAGGCCGCCGCCATCGCGGTGATCGACAACCCCTTCGCCGGCCGTTTCGTCGAGGATCTGACCGAGCTGATCGACCTTGGCGCCTTGCTCGGCACCCTGCTGGGCGAGCGAGCGGTGCGCGCTCTGGGTATTGCCCCGGCCGATGTGCACAGCTACGGCAAGGCCGCGATCGTCGGCGAGAACGGCGAGTTGGAACATGCCGCGGCGGTCTTGCATCCCAGGTTGGGTGCCCCTCTGCGCCTGGCGGTCGAGCAAGGCGCCGCGATCATCCCCAGTGCCAAGAAGCGCGGCGGCATGGGTGCCGCGATCGACGTGCCGCTGGGCCACAAGAACGACGCCTGGACGTTCAGCCATTTCGACGCGATGGAACTGCGCGTGCCCGATGCGCCGCGCGCCGACGAGATCGTGGTCGCCATCGTGGTGACCGATGCCGGTCGTCCGCTGGCGCGCATCACCGGCTCGCCGCCGTCGGTGCCAACCGGCACCGCCGTATAACCGACGCCCCTGCGCCAAGCGGCCAGGGAGCCTGGATACGATCGCTAGCGCCGGTGAGGATGCCGTCGAACCGGAGCGCGCAACCAGTTGCTTTTGATGCCATGAATCCCGAGCAGCAGGCTGCTTCGGTCCAGGCTGTCTCAGTTGCGCTTCATCAAGAGCCGGCATTGCGTATGCGTCATGCAGCGGCAGCAGGTCGCCGGCCGGCAAAAGACCCGCGCACAGCAATTGCTTCCGACCCGCTATTTCGGATCGTCCCCCACCCGCTATTTCGGATCGCCCCCGACCCGCACCAGCAGTTTGCCGAAATTCTGTCCGCCCAGGATGCCGGCCAGGGCATTGGGTGCCTCCCCCAGCCCATCATGCACGTCCTCGCGATACGCCAGGCTGCCATCTGCCACCCAGGGCGCGGCCAGCGTCTGCCACTCCACCACTTTCTCCGGCTTGTCCGAGACGATGAAGCCCTGGATCAGAATGCGCTTGCCCACCACGAAGCCCAGGTTCGGGCCGGGTGGAAACTCCGCCTCGTTGTATTGCGACACCATCCCGCACATCGCCACTCGGGCGAACGGGTTCAGCAGGTCGAACACCGCCGCCTGCACCGCGCCGCCGACATTCTCGAAATACCCGTCGATGCCGTTGGGACAGCTCGCCGCCAGCTCACGCCGCAGATCCAGCGAGCGATGATCGATGCAATCGTCGAACCCCAGAGTTTCCTGCACGAACAAGCTCTTCTCCGCCCCGCCTGCAATGCCGACCACGCGCGCGCCGGCCCGCTTGGCCAACTGCCCCGCCACCGAGCCCACCGCGCCGGACGCCGCAGAAACGACCACCGTCTCGCCGGCCTTCGGCTGGCAGATCTCGGAGATGCCGCGATAGGCCGTCGCCCCCGGCATCCCGAGCACGCCGAGATACGCCGACAGCGGCGCGCCATGTCGATCCAATTTAACCAGACGTTCACCTGACGTCAGGCAATGTGTCTGCCAGCCGCGCGCACCCACCACCACATCGCCCGGCGCGAAACGCGAATCGGCCGATGCGATCACTTCCCCCACCGTTTCTCCCGTCATCACCTCGCCGATCTGGATCGCCACGGCATAGGTCTGCTGTTCCCGCAGCCGGCCGCGCATATAGGGATCAATGGACAGCCAGATGGTGCGCGTGACCACCTCGCCCGGACCGGGTTCCGGCACCGCATCGTCGTGCAATGCGAAATCGTCGGCGCTCGGCGCGCCGGACGGGCGGTGCTTCAGCACCCAGGAACGGCGGATGGTCGAGTTCTGGCTCATATGCGGGGCTCCGGATACCAGGCGAACATTCGCGATACTGCCCCGAAGCGCCCGTGGCGTCGATTGCCGTACGGGAACATCCCAATATCGGTTTGCACGACATTGTGGTGACATCGCCGCGATCCCGCCAGAATCCCGGGACATCGTGCCTGGAATCGGCGTATTGACCATGCCCAGCCTGAAGTTGTCCGCATCCGCAACGCCTATTCCGCAGTGCACAATGACCGTCGGGAAGCAGCGATGCAGGAATGATCAACGCGACTTTGGCTGGCGTTGGAGTTTGTTACTTTGCTGATACCGGGTTGGGGCGCATGTTATGCGACCGTCCTGGCCGGCCACCACTGAACCATCCGGCGCAAGCGTCGGTGACGCGTTGAAGGATTGACCATGGCTGTTATCGAAATCCGCACCGAACCCTCCGGCCGCACGCGGATGCTGTTCGACTTTCGCGCCGTCGCGCCCGGCGGAGACGACGTGGCGCGCATCACCTCGGCGATGACCCAATCCTGCGGCGGCGCAACCGACGCGGCAGCGAGCACGCCGCCGCGCCGTGGCAAGTCTCAGGCTGCCTCGGACCGCAGCACCAGCCGCCCTGTCACCTTGCCGTCGCGCAGGCGCATCAGCGCGTCATAGGCTTGGTTTTGCGGTACCATGGCGACCGGCAGTGCCGCCAGCGTGCCGTCCTGCGCCAGCTTCACCAACTCGCGCAGCTCCTTCGGATTGCCGACATAGCTGCCCTGCACGGTCAGTGCGCGGATCGCCATGATCGGCAGCGGCAGTGACAACTCGCCGCCGAACAGGCCGACCTGGATCAACTTGCCGCCCTTGCGCAGCGCGCCGAAGGCGAAGCGTGCGGTCTGCGTGCCGTTCACCAGGTCGATCACCGCCAGCACCGGCCCGCCAGCCGCTTCGATGATGCGCTTGGTGACACCGTCGCCGCTGCCGTCCACCACCTTGTGCGCGCCCGCTTTCAGCGCCGCGTCACGCTTCTCGGCGCTGATGTCCACCACGACGATGTTCTGGTGGCGCAGCGCCTTCAGCACGGCGATCGCGTTCAGCCCCAGCCCGCCGGCGCCGACCAACACGATCGCCTCGCTCGGCGGCATCGGCATCACCTTGCGGATCGCCGAATACACGGTGATGCCGGAACAGGCATAGGTCGCCGCGACGGCGGGATCCAGCGTGCCGGGATCGACCAGGTGCCGCGGATGCGGCGCGATGACATGCGTGCCGTAGCCGCCATTCGCGTACACGCCGAGGCTGTGCGCCGCGACCGTGCACATGTTGTCCTCCTCGGCCAGGCATTTTTCACACGTGCCGCAGCCAAGCCAGGGGAACACGATGCGCAGGTCGCCGACCTTCACCCCCGTGGCATCCGGGCCCAGCTTGACGACGCGCCCGACGATCTCGTGCCCCATCGCCAGCGGCAACGTCACGCCGCGATCCTTCAGCGACATGTGCTGGCCGCCACCGAGATCGTAATAGCCGTCCCAGATATGCAGATCGGAGTGGCAGACGCCGCAATGCGTCACCTCGATGAGCACCTCGGTGCCTTTCGGCTCCGGCGTGGGGAGTTCGATCTCCTTCAGCGGTGCCCCGTTCTCGACCACGGCCCAGGCGCGCATGTTCCGATCTCCTGTACTGGCGTTACGGGGGATGGATACGCTTCGGCGGGGTGGGGTCAAGGGCGGGCGGTTGCTATCCTGTCCAGATGAGACCACATAGTGTCTCGGATGGTCCTGGAGGGTTCGATGTCCGTCGCCGCCGCTTCCGTCCCCGAGTTGCTGGGCCTGCGCAAGCATGCCTCCCGCTCTGAAGGGCCACTCGGACTGATGAGCGAGGTCGAAAAGGGCCTGCCTGTTTCGGCGCTGGACCGGATCGTCCATGCCGTGGCACCGGATGATTCCAGTTTTGGCCACCGCCTCGTACCGCGCGCCACATTGGCACGCCGGCGCACTCAACCGTCACCACGATTGACCCCGGACGAAAGCGATCGTGTTGCCAGGCTCGCCTCGGTTTGGACATTTGCCAAGGACGTATGGAAGAGCGACGACGAGGCCCGACGGTGGCTATTCGAGCCACATATGATGTTGGAGGATCGGCGTCCAATCGATGTCGTGCTGGCCAGCGAATTCGGCCGGCCACTTGTCGAAGACATCCTCGGCCGATTGAAATACAGCACCGGCGCGTGATGGCTCAGCGGCTGGATCGCGTCCTGACCGCGTTCCGCATCGGCGATCCAGACGGCGCATATCCGATCTTCGACGCCACCGGCTCTCGTCTGGCGCCGGGCCGGTGGAACACCGAGACCAGCCCGCTGATCTACGCCTCGGAGCAATATTCGACCGCGATGCTGGAAATCCTCGCGAACGGCGCGGGGCGATTTCCCGCTAATCAGCACTTCATCCAGATTACCATCCCGAATGGCCTGAGCTACGAGATGTTGAACCCGGCCCATCTGCTGGGATGGGACGCCGACCAGGCGAGTGTTTCCCGGACCTACGGTGAAACCTGGCAGACCTCGCGCCGCTCGCTCCTGCTGCTGGTACCCAGCGTTGCCGCGCGCATGGAACTCAATGTGCTGATCAATCCGGAACATCCCGAGTTCCCGCGCATCACTCAAAGCCTGCATCAACCGGTATGGTGGGACCGCCGGCTTTGTGGACCGGGATGAGCGGGAAACGCACGGCTTGATCACTTTTTTTCAGCAGCAGCGCGGCTAGAACCGCGCCGACACCTGCCCAAAGGTCCTTGGCTTTCTCCTGATCAAACTTGAATGCCTCAAAATTTTTGGGACCTGACAGGTTGTAGAAGTGCCACTCAGCCAAGAAATACAGTGGCGGGAGCACAGCCCAACCTGCTGCAGTGACCTTCAACCAGAAGAGCCATGTCGCCTTCCTATCCTGACCGCCCGGCGACCAGATGAAAAGCCCCACCACAATCGCAGTGAAAGCGAGAGCCAGGAGTCCCAGCCAAACGCCGTCTCGGTGCAGGTCGCATAGGCATCCGGACGTGCAGAGTTGGATTTGAATCTTCGGATACATTTCGCTGCTTTGCACCGCGAGATTCCCGGGGTCCGGCATGGACTACCCCCGCTTCCCCACCGCCTCCGGATTGACCACCCGCACCGGCTTCCCATCCAGAAACGCCAGCGCATTTTCCATGCTCTGCGGATAAAACTGTACCCACGTTTCCTGCACGCCGTAGCCCAGATGCGGCGTCATCACCGTGTTCGGCGCGCTGCGCAACGGATGCCCGGCCGGTAGAGGCTCGCGATCGAACACGTCCAGCGCCGCAACGATACGCCGCGCCTGCACCGCCTCGATCAGCGCCTTCTCATCGACGATCGGCCCGCGCGAGGTGTTCACCAGGATCGCGCCCGGCTTCATCCGCGCCAGGTCCGCCGCACCGACCAGCCCGCGCGTGCGGTCCGACAACACCAGGTGGATGCTGACCGCATCCGATCGCGACAACAATTCCTCCTTCGAAACCAGCGTCGCGCCCGCCGCCTGTGCCTTTTCCGCGGTCAGGTTCTGGCTCCATGCGAGCAGATGCATGTTCAGCGCCCGTCCGTAGCGTGCCATGTGGCCGCCCAGCCGCCCCAGCCCCAGCAATCCCAGCGTCTTGCCCGCCAGGCTGATGCCGACCGGCACGCCTTCCTGAAACCGTCCCGCACGGATATTCGCATCCCCGGCCGCGAGGCCACGCGCCGCCGCGATCAACAGGCCCAGCGCGAGTTCCGCTGTTGCCGCCTCGGTGTTACCGCCGCCCTGCGTGTTGCACACCACCACGCCGCGCGCCGTGCAGGCCGCCGTATCCAGCGATGCATTGCGCGCACCGGTCATGCCCAGCATCTTCAGCTTCGGCAGGCGATTGATCAGGCTGCCCGGCAGCGGCGTGCGCTCCCGCATCGACAGCACGATGTCGAAATCCGCCAGCTTCGCCGCCGCGTCGTCCTCGTCGGCGAACGCCTGCTCGAAGAACACCACGTCCGCGCGCGCCATCAGCCGCGACCAGTCGGCGCTGGTCTGCGCCACGCCCTGCCAGTCGTCGAGCACCGCCACCTTGGTCATAGCCACCTCCCTCTTGTTCCCCGCCAGTTAGCGGCGGGTGCCGCGAACACGCAAGCCGGCCCAACGGCGCGCGAAACTCGTCCACCTTGGCGAGCGGTCCGCCAGGATGGCGTGCGCGGGGGCATTAACGTTCCAGCAAGCATCCACCCTATAAGGTTTTGGCGGCGGTCGCACCGCGCAGCCCTGAGAGCGCGGACGACGACAGCGGTCGCGTCGTTGCCGTCCCGATCCGTGTGCCCTTCCGAAAGAGAGAGAACCTGGTCCGTGCGCGTGCCTCGTCCAGGACTCCGATTGAGGATCTACAGCAGCACCGGCATCCTGGTCGCGCTGGGGCTGCTGCTCGCGGGCATCGCCGTGGCCGAGCTTACGACGATCGATCGCCAGGTCACCGCGATGGCGGTCCAGTCCGACGACAACGCACGCGTGCTGCAAATCCAGCAATTACTAGACGATACCGGCCGCGCCACACTCGGCTACTGGCTGTCCGGCGACGCCGCATTCCTTAAGCAAGCTGGTGACGCCGACGCGAGCGCGGAGGTCCTGCTGCGGGAAGCCGCTACCGCGGCGCGGCAAGAGGAGGACCGCCGCGCGTTCGCCGCCGCCATCGCCGGGATCGCCGAGTTCCGGCGCACCCGCAACGTGCTCGTCATCATGGGCGATGAAGTTCGCGACATGAAGCGCGACCTGGCGGATGGCGGCGATGCGATCGTCCAGCAGAGCGCCCGACTCGGCAGCGCGGCCGTCGCCTCCGGCAAGCCGGACCTCGTCGATGCGACCAGGGCGATCGAGCAATCGGCCTGGCAGGTGCGCAGCGATGCATGGCGCTTTCTCGCGGCCCCCGACGCAGTGCACCAGGCCGCGTTCCAGGCGAACGCTGCGAAGGCGCTCGACGGCGTCAGCCATCTGCAGGAGATCGACGCACCGGATGACGTGCAATCGCTCGACAGTGCCGTGGGCGTGGCGATCGCCTCCTACGGCTCCGGTTTCACACAGCTTTCCGAGGAGATGCTGAAGCAGCAAGACCTGTTCGATCGACAGATGCAGCCGCAGATCAATCACCTGCTTGAGATTGTGCGCAAGGCAAGCGAGACACAGCAGCAGGAATTCGCCGACGCCAAGCGGACCACCGACGGACTGATCACGCATACCATCACCGCGCAGAAATCGATTGCCGGCCTCGCACTGTTGGTCGGCCTGGCGATTGCTCTGCTGATCGGGCGCAGCGTGACGCGTCCGCTGGCCCGCATGACCGAGGCTATGACGCGGCTGGCCGAGGGAGACACCGCGGTCGTCATTCCGTCGCGCGATGCAACCGACGAAGTGGGTGCGATGGCCAATTCGGTCGAGGTATTTCGTCAGAACGCGATCGCCCGGGCGCAGTTGGAGGCAGCACAGCAGCAGCAACAGCAGGACGCGGCTCGGGAGAAGCGGGCCGCGCTGATCCAGATGGCCGAGACGATCGAAACCCAGACCACACTCGCCATGACGCAGGTGAGCGGACGTACCGCGTCGATGGGAGCGAGCGCGGGGGAGATGGCCGCATCGGCAGCACGCACCGGTGCCGCGGCACAGGATGCCGCCGAGGCCGCCACCCTGGCGTTGACGACAGCCCAGGCGGTCGCCGGTGCGGCCGAGCAACTCGCCGCCTCCGTCAGGGAAATCGGCGGCCAGGCCAGCCAATCGACGCAGGTGGTCACTCACGCCATCGATGCCGGCCGCGTGACGCGGGAAACCATCGAGACATTGCATGAGCGCGTCGCCCGCATCGGCGCCGTTGCCGACATGATCAGCGAGATCGCTGCCAGGACCAACCTGTTGGCGTTGAACGCCACGATCGAGGCGGCGCGCGCCGGCGAAGCCGGAAAGGGTTTCGCCGTGGTGGCGTCCGAGGTGAAGCAACTCGCCGCGCAGACCGCTCGCTCGACCGAACAGATCGGACGCCATCTCGGCGACATACGGTTGGCGACCGACGCCTCGGTCAGCGCTGTCGGACAGATCGAGCAAACGATTGGCGAGGTCAGTGCCATTGCGGCTGCGATCGCCGCCGCGGTGCACCAGCAGGATGCCGCGACGGCAGAGATTGCTCGCAGCGTTGCGGAAACCGCGACCGCCGCGGACAACATTGCCCGACGGGTTGCCGAGGTGACCTCCGAAGCAGACCAAACCGCCCGACGTGCCGCGGATATGCGTGATGATGCAACCGGGTTGGAAACTGCCGTGGATGACTTAAGGCATGCGGTGATCAAGGTCGTTCGCACGGCGACAACCGAAGTGGATCGCCGCCATCACGGGCGCAGAGCAGTCGCGATGGCGTGTCGTCTCGGGGTGGATGAACATACGCTCCATCACGCTGAGATCGTCGATCTGTCAGACGGTGGTACGAAAGTCTATGGCGGGCCAGAAATGCCGGTCGGCACGGTCGGACTGATGCGCCTGGAATCGGTTGGTCTCCCGTTGCCCTTCATCGTTCGATCCGTGCAAGGTGAGGCCCTGCATCTGGAGTTCCGTCTGGGCGATGCAGCCAAGGTCGAAGTTCGACAGCTTCTGGAAAGGCTGACGCTGGAGCACGCGGCCTGAATACGCGCTACCGGTGGCAAGCGACCGGCTCCCCCGCCCCTTGAGGGCTTGGGCCGCGAAGCGGACCAAGGTTAGAGCATTTCCACCCTGACTGGAATCCGTTCACCTCGTCATCCCCGCGACAGCAGGGGACCCAAGGTACGTGGGTCCCCGCTTTCGCGGGGATGACGAATAGGCACCGGCCTTTCCAGTCACGGTGAGAATGCTCTGGCGGGAGGGGTTGTTGCGGCAACGGGGCATTGGCGTGGCTCTCGTTTTCGTCCCACGATGCCCTGGTAAGCGGGATCCCGATCCCGAACCAACCAAGGAGGAAGCCACCATGTCCGAACTAAGCGACATTCTGCGCAACCACGCAAAAGAGAAACTGGCGCGCGGCGAGGTCGTCGCCTCGATGACCGTCCGCCTGTGCCGCACGATCGAGATCGCGCAGATCGCCAAGACCTCCGGCTTCGACACGCTGTATGTGGATATGGAGCACAACACGCTGTCGATCGACGCCACCTGCCAGATCTGCATCGCGGCGCAGCAGATCGGCATCACCCCGCTGGTGCGCGTGCCGGCGAACGCGCCCGAGTATATCTGCCGCGTCCTGGACGGCGGCGCGATGGGGGTGATCACGCCACATATCCGTTCCGCGGCCGAAGCCCGGGAGATGGTGAAGCTGGTGAAGTTCGCCCCGTTAGGCGAGCGTTCCGCCGGCGGCGCGCTGTCACAATACCACTATCGCAGTTTTCCCCTCGCGGAAACCAACGCCGCGATGAACAACGCCACGATGCTGGTGGTGATGCTGGAAACCGTCGCCGCGCTGGAGCATGTCGAGGAGATCATCGCGGTGGACGGCGTCGATCTGCTGCTGGTCGGCAGCAACGACCTGTGCAACGAGATGGGCCTCACCGGCCAATACGACCATCCCCGCCTGCGTGACGCTTTCTCCCGCGCCATCACCGCGGCCAACGCGGTGGGAAAACACGTCGGCATCGGCGGCCTGGCATCACGCAACGACCTAATGACGCAGTTTGTCAAAATGGGCGCGCGCTATGTCTCCACCGGCACCGACATGGCGTTCCTCACCGCCGCCTGCGCACAGAAAGCGAAGTTCGTGCGCGACATCGGGGTGTAACGTCGTCGCCGTCACCCCGGCGCCAGGTACCGCCAACAGCCGGAACCGCATCGGCGCCGGGAATCGCGAGCCGGACAAATGGAACCCCGGAGGGCTTCCGCCGCCCAATCAACGCGCAGTGTGATCACCCGGCGTGGCGATATTGGCGGCCAGCACGGCTTGCTTCGGGGCATTGGTGCCGACGTCCGACGCGTACAACTGGGCGGCCATGCCGTCCGGCTGATTGTCGAACGCGATCCGACCTTCATAGGCGCCAAGAATGCTGAAGACGCCCATGCCGAACAGGGCAACGGCTGCGATCAGAGCAATGCTCGATTCATTTGTCATGGTCCCCTCCATTCATCCGTCTGGCCCGGCCGACAGGTGTTGGCCCCGCGGCGTCCTCGACAGGAGGAGTGGTATGCGCGTGATCGCAATTTGAATACTGGAAGTCCAGGCTTGCTGATCCCGCCAGCAATGGACCGGACATGTCGCGATTTTTCGCCGGGCAATTTCACCCATTCAGGCGGGGTCATTCTTCGAATGCCCGGCGCCGGTCCGCAAGGATTTTCCGGTTTCGTTCCCGTTGCTGCGGCCACCTGCGACGCGCTGTAGGAACCCCAGCCACGCAACCTCGGACGTTAAGAATAAAAGTCTCCCGCCCACCCGGGCAGGAGGCTTCCGCCGCTTCGTTGCCGGCATGACGGGCGAGCCGCAGCCCCGGCCGGAGCCAGGGGCAGCGATCAGGGAACTATGGCGTCACGTGGCCGATGAACTTCTCCGGCGGCCTTGTGCCCCATTGCGAGCGCAGTCCTTCCTCCGCCGACACCAGGTTCCCGCCATTGGCCGCGTTCAACCGGTCGGTGTCGGCCCAGTGCTCGTGCACGCGCATCCACGGATCGGCCCAGTAATCATAGACCTGGCTGCCCAGCAGATGCCGGCCGATTCCCCACATGTGCTCGTATTTGCCCATGCGCGACAGATGCTCGTGGCCCATGAACACGTCGTCGATGTCATGCACCTCGAACGAGAAATGATTCAGTCCGACCCGCTCGTTTCTCATGCAGAAGAAGGCATGATGATCGACATACTCGTCGCCGTTATCCAGCCGGCTGAACTGGCCGATGATGTTGCCTTGCTCGCCGGCATAGACGTCGTCGGAGCCGATCAGGCCCAGCGTCTCGCGGAACCAGCGCACCGTCTCCTGGTTCTTCGGCGTGCCCATCACCGCGTGACCGATGCGCTTCACCCGCGATGGGCCCTGGTCGATGCGCATCACCTCGCCGGCGCGGTTCAGCGGTTCCTGCCCGGAATTCACCGGCTGCCGCACCACCTCGATCGGCGCCACCGGTTCGATCCCATAGACCACCTCGATCGTGTAGCCGTTGGGCTCCTTTAGACGAACGCGCTTGCCGCCGCCCGGTTCGTCGATATGCTCGATCCCCGACGCATCCGGTAGCTTCGACGCCGTGACCAGATCGTCTTCGTGGCGGGCATACCAGGCAAAGCCGAGGAAGGCCGGGTCGCCCTTCTCGGTAATGTGGATGTGGTGGCAGGGATCGCTGCCGCGCATGTACAGCGCCGTCGGCGTGCGCGCGGCACGCACCATGCCGAATGCGGTGAGAAATTCCTCCTCCTGGTCCAGGTCCGGCGAGCGCAGCCGGCCGAATGCAAGATCGCGCACCTTGATGACGGACATGGTCTCCCCTCCGAATTCCCTGGCGACAGGATGAGCGATCATCCTACGGCCTGGAACCGCTCAGTTGCAAAGCCGCGCTACCGGGACGCTGAGCGGAGGGGGCGCCGACCGAAGGGGACGATGATCCAACCGCGCGACGCGATACCGCGCAATGCGACGCGGCCATCGGGCTCAGCCTTGATGCAAGGCTCCGGGGATGCCAAGCGGCGGCTCGTCCGGCAGCAGGACGATGGCGGCGCCCGACACGCTGGCCGGTTGCTCCGTCGGGCCGGCCTGCGGCGTCACCACCTGCAAGTCGGGCGACAGCATGCTGAAATCGACCATCAAGCCGAACGACACCGGCTGCGTGTAAGCGGCCCCCTGCACGTGCACCGTGCTGAGCGCGGCAGCGTCCGTCGCGCCCGACAGGAACAGGAAAGACGGTCCCTCGCTGCCGAGCGAGGAGACAATGACAGCACCCGAAACCGTGTCACTCATGCGGGCGTCCTTGCGATGCGTTGCGCTAATAGGTCGGTATGCGCTGCCCGACAGTCAATGGAGGCCGGATTCCGGGGGCCGGGGCGTCCCTCGGGGGGCATTGTTTACCGCCAGCGGATGACACTGGAAATGTCCGAGCGTTCATCGGTCCAAAGCTCGTTCCCGGCTGCGGCATGTCCCACTTTTCGGCGGAGTAGGCTTCGCGGTCGCTGCCGTGGGGTGCCATGACCACGACCTCGGCGGCAGTCTGGCGTGGCACGCCGGCGCCGGGCGACACATCGGCCGGCACATACCGGCACATACACGAGCGGCGCGCTGGCGCGCCGGCATTGTGTCGGCCATGCGTATCCCTCGCGGGACCTCCAGTACGTTACGTAACGGATGGCGCCGCCCCCGGGCGAGCGGGTTCATCCCCGTGCGGCCGCGGCGGCCCATGACGGCGTCGGCCATGAATGCGGCAGGAACCGTGCAGACATTTGCCCAGGGAAATGGCCAATGCTAGAACAACAGTGTCGATCTGGCCGGGGATGGTACCGA
>Ga0182030_10016125_pt1 | contig 14585 bp, 8 predicted proteins | sample 812S3MmetaG_FD_121299 | JGI IMG/M metagenome (GOLD analysis project Ga0182030, IMG submission 121299) | Permafrost microbial communities from Stordalen Mire, Sweden - 812S3M metaG (Illumina Assembly) | ecosystem: Environmental > Terrestrial > Soil > Wetlands > Permafrost | place: Sweden... | reverse complement strand
CTGCTACGTTTGGAGTCCCGCGTTTACGCGGCTCTTACATTCGAGAAGGCCCGGACCGCCTGAAGGCGGGACTCCAAACAAAAGTTCCTCCCTTATCACGGTAGCAGTGTCCAGATGCGCCCCTTCCGCACTATCCGGATATTCCCCAGCTTGCGCAGGCCATTGCGACGGATTAGAATGAGCGTCGTGGCGCGGCAATTACGAAACGGGCATCCCTAAAACGAAAGCGATGCATCCCTCCCAACTAAGCACGGAGGAGCACGGGCGGCTGCAAGAGAGCGCGCTGTTCAATGATGACCTTGCGCCTGTTCCGCCGGACCGGCGTTCGTGGAGATACTGGAATTATGCCGCGCTCTGGATTTCGATGTCCGCCTGCATCCCCACTTACATGCTGGCGTCCTCCCTGATCAAGGACGGGATGAATTGGTGGGAGGCCATTCTGACGATTTTTCTGGGCAATGTCATTGTGCTCCTTCCGATGATCCTGAACGCCCATGCGGGCACGCGCTACGGCATACCGTTCCCGGTCTATTGCCGGGCGGCGTTTGGCACGAAAGGGGCGAATGTCCCGGCGCTGTTGCGCGCGTTGGTGGCCTGCGGGTGGTTCGGCATTCAGACGTGGATCGGCGGCGAAGCGATTCATAAAATACTGGCGGTTTTTTTTCCGTCAATGGGCGGAGCCGCCCACAATGCCCTGGGCATTACCCTTCCGCAGTTCGCCTGCTTCCTCTTTTTCTGGGGCATCAACATGTTTGTCATATATAAAGGAATCGATTCGATTCGCATTTTGCTGAACATCAAAGCGCCGCTCTTGATCGCCCTTGGCCTGGTCCTGCTGGCCTGGGCCTATCACGCGGCGGGCGGGTTTGGGCCGATCTTGTCCCAGCCTTCCGCTTTTGAAGCGGGGCAGCCCAAGAGCGGACAGTTTTGGATATTCTTCGTTCCGGCACTGACCGGCATGGTTGGTTTTTGGGCGACGCTTTCCCTGAACATCCCGGATTTTTCCCGATACGCGCACAGCCAGCGGGACCAAGTCGCCGGCCAGGCGCTGGGTTTGCCCTGCACGATGGCGCTATATTCGTTCATCGGGGTGGCGGTGACTTCGGCGACGACGATCATCTTTGGCCAGACGATTTGGGACCCGGTGGATGTGTTGATTCATTTTACCAATCCCGCGATTCTGGTGGTGGCCATGCTGGGAATATGCCTGGCGACGCTGGCCACAAACATCGCCGCCAACGTGGTCAGTCCCGCCAACGATTTTGCCCATCTGGCCCCGCGGAAGATTTCCTTTCGCACTGGCGGATTTATTACAGGCATCATTGGCATCTTGATGATGCCGTGGAAACTGCTGGCCAATCCGTCCGGCTATATTTTTACATGGTTGATTGGTTACAGCGCCCTGCTTGGCCCCATCGGAGGCATATTGATTGCTGATTATTTTGTCTGGCGCCGCTGCCGGTTGAATTTGTTCGCGCTTTATCAGGAAGAGGGCGAATATCGATTCAGCAACGGATTCAGCATTGCGGCGCTCCTGGCGCTGACCGTCGCGGTACTGCCTAATCTGCCGGGGTTTCTGGTGATCATCAACGCGGTGCCAAAGGAAAGTGTCCCGGCCTTCTTTATTTCAATCTACAATTACGCTTGGTTTGTGGGATTTTTTGTGGCGTTCGTCGTGTATCTCGCGGCGAGAAAAGTGTCGGCGGCTCCCAGGTCAAGCGGGCTCAAAACAGACATGTGAGAACTTCCGTTTCCATTCGATGGGCAAAAGAGGAGGACGCCGACTCTTACCCGGCGCTCGGCTACACTGCGGCCAAGACTCAAGTGGTCGAGCGGAAATTATTGACTGGCGCGAGTTGAGCAGCCTATTGCACCAGGGCGCGGTAAAAGCGCGACTTGGCCGGTGCGTTGCTGTCAGTCCACTGCATGGTTTGGCCGGTGCCGGAAATGTTGGTGGCCAGGGTGGTCCAATTCGCCGAACCGAGGGAACTGGCGCATTGCACGGTGTAATGTTTATTGACAACAGACGGCCATTGCAGGGTGAAGTTCGACGGGGCGAAAGTTGCGACGGGCGAGAATTGAAAAACGGAGGCCGGGTCGTTCGGATTTGTTCCGGCCACATATTCCTGCCAGTTGGATGCGCCGTCGCCGTCGGGATCGGCATTGGCGGCGGAAAGAGCATTGGAGACGGTGCCGAACCAGAGCAATCGCCACGAATCCGGGATGCCGTCGTTCCAACTGGAGGCGCTGCGGTTACCGACGGTAATCAGCCCATCCTGCACTGTGGCCTTAAAGAGGCCGATGCCGTTGGGCGAGGCGGAGAAATGATCGAAATGGACGCGGTAAGCGGAGTTGGTGGTGACATTGGAGGGCAGCGTTACGGAAAGGGCGCCGAGGATGTTGGTTCCGCTGACGCCGACACTGTCCGAGTTCAGCCAAGCGGCGGCATAATCGTTGGGGCCTTGCGTGGCCTCGGTGAAGAGTGTGCCGAGATTGGTTACGCCCGAGAATGAAATGGGAGTGGTCAGAGGCGGAGAGCCGTCCAAGGCTTCGACTTCAACCCGAAGCATCATCACGGTAATGGGAATAGAATCAGCGGCCAAAACCCTGACCGGCACCTGAAGGGAGAGGTTGCCGGTGGTTTGCACCTGGTCCGCCGTGACGACAATGGAACGAGGACCGGAAGAAACCAGGCGGGATACAATGGCCGGAGTGTTGGAACCGAACGGTTGATTGATCAAATTGGCGTTGGTAAAGGCCACTTTGCCTTTGGAGGTATTCTGGCGGTAAACCCAGACCAGAGAAGGATCCAGTGAGCGGCGGTATGTCACATAAACATCGTCCACGGCCAGGACGTGGTCTCCGTATAAAATGGTGTTTATAACGGAATCGCTGTTTGGGTCGTATTGATTATTCGTTGTTCCGTTGGAAGAATCCATGGCGTCGAAGTAGTCGCTGTTCAAAGTGGCTAAATCGGGGCCATTCACGCCGTAAACCGCCGTCTGAAACGTTTCGGTGACATCGTTGTTCTGCAAATTAGTATCGCCAAAATCGCCGGCGTTGAACCAGTGGAAGGGGGCAACGTCACCCACCAGATAGTAGAGATTGGTGCGGACAGTGACAATTTTGGTGGAATTGACCGGGCCGTTGGTCAAGGAACCGTTGGTCGGCGTCTCAATGAAAACGGGAGTGGTAATGCCGTCTGAGGTGGCGGAAGGACTGCCGACCTGAATGGCGTATTGCTCGCCGTCGGAGGCAGAGCTCGGCACAGTGAAGGAAAAGCCGCCCACCACAATCTGGCCACCCGTGTTCAAAAACACCGTGTCATGAGCGATGGAATAAGAGATCAAGGTCTGGTTTTTTGTATTATACAGGTTCGTGGCCGGAGGCCGTTCGACCCAGCCGACGCCGAGCAGATCAACCGCAGTGGTGTTCGTAAAAAGCAAGTTAGTCATCACGCCGTTGGTGACCACATTGGTGGTGATCACATTGGTGGTGAGGATGAAGCCGGCGACCATTTCGGGCGGGATGGGATAATAGACAGGGCCGGGAAACTGTTGCATGAGCATGGACGAAAAAGTGATCGAATTGCTGCCCGAGGTGGGGACGGGGGGCGCGGTCAAACCGTTGGCGGTCAAGTTGGTTATGGCGAGGTTGAATTGAAGGGTGTACATGATGTCGGCAGATGGGATGAGCGACATGGTCACCGGGGCGATGAAAGTCTGGCCGGGGGCGGTAATGAATTGGCTGGAAGCTTCGCCGGTGGCAAAGCCAAAAGTGATTTCATCGGCGACAAAATCCGAGGGGGAATATTGCGCGGTCACCGTTCCGCTGGGGGCGAAAACGGCGAAGGCATTTGAGGTGAAGGCTTGAACGGTCAGGGTCGTGTTCGAGCTGGGATTGAAGGAAATAAGCTGACCCGAGGTAATACCCACGGTGGACGAGGCAGGGAAGGTGTTAGCGGCGCCGGGGACGGGTATCGAGCCGTCCAAGGTGTACCACATTTGTGCGTTAGCCGTATTGTCAATCAAGGTAATGGCCTCCGGGTTGAGGCCCACAATGTTTGGATTGGCCGTGACGTATTGAATTTGGACGCTGACCGCCGCGCTGGAGGGACGTCCGGTGGCCTGGCTGATGGACTCCAAAGTCAGAGCCGGTATCGTTGGAACATTCAAAGAAGGAACCCCGCTGGGTAATTGGCCGATATCAACCGCTGTAAAGGGCGTAACAGTCTGAGTATTCGTACCCGGAGGCGCAATAACAGAACCGGTTGGGCCGTAGCTCATGTAGGTGAACACCGTGGGGTCCATTTGTTCGATAGCCAGGACGGCCGTGTTGTTGAATACGGAGATCCGTTCGGTAATGGGATTAAACTGCGCCGAGGGCAGGCCGTTGACCAAAGGAAAAGTCACATATCCGATGACAGGATTGGTGACGGGTTGCGGAGGCGGGGGCGGGACAGTGGGCTGCAAGACGCGCAACGCGTTGTTACCCATGTCCACAACATAATACCCAGAGTCAACCAAGTCTATACACATTCCGAACGGCTGATTGAATTGAGCCACGCCAAGTGCCCCGTTAACAAAACCGGGCGCCTCGGCCACTCCCGCGACGGTTTGGACGTAATAGCCCGGGGTCCCCTGATAATTTGTCCAGAATAGAGTCCGGACGGTGGCATTGCCGGTGTCGGTTATGGCCAGAAGGTTGTTGTTAGTGTCCCAGAGCAATCCGGTGGGCTGCTTGAATTGCGCGCCAGTCACTGCGGAAGAATCATTGGTGCCAATAACCCGGGGCGTGCCGGCCACGACCTGCGCGGTCGCAGTCCCGTTGCTGATCACGCAAATCACCTGATAATAGGAATCCGCCACCCAAATGTTACTGTTGGCATCCACCGCGACTCCGGAAAGGTTCCGGAATGCAGTATTGACAAAATTGTATTGAAAGCCGGTCACCAGCGTCGAAACGGCATTGTTGCTTGACAACTGACGCAACGCGCCGTTTCCCTGATCGACGATGTAAAGAGTGGCGCCATCGTTGGCCACCGCAATGGCGGTGGGAAAGGAGAATTGGACGCCGCCCATGTTGGTGCTGAGGTTCGCGCCATCGACCAGGCCGGGCTGGCCCGTCACCCCCGCCAAATCCGTTACCACCCCCGCCAGCGTAACAAAGCGAAGCTGTTGATTGCCTTGATCAACAACGACCAACCCGCCCCCGCCGCGGTTTGGGGCATAGACAATCCCCTGCGGTTGATTAAAGCGCGACGCGACGCCTGTCCCGTTATTGGCCCCGGCATAGGCCGGCCCGTCCTGCCCGGCAAAGGTCGACAGATTCGTCGTGCTGGGAACGTATTTGGCAATGCGATTATTGACGGAGTCGGTAATATAAACATTGCCAGAAGGGTCCGTGGCAACACCATAAGGCTCGTTGAGACCGCTGGAAACATCGGTGGAAACATACTGGCCTTGGAGCCGGTCTGCCAGAATGGTCACCGCTACCAGGATCGCGACAAACAGCCTGGCCGGGGATGAGACGATTAAAGTGCGGATTGTGTTATTCATGGCTGTATTTGAATGCGATAGAATTGCGCATTGCCGTTGTATTTGCTCTGGATGAATTGGTAGTTGTAACCGTCGCCGGTATTGGTGTTAATCGGCGTCCAGCTTTTTCCTCCCAGCGCTGGGATGGACTGCAGGATGTAAGTCTTGCCCGGCGCGGTCAGCCAGTTTAGGGCGACGCCACTGGCGCCGCCGGCGGAGAAGACCGCGCTGGAAAACTGAAAGACCGAAAGTGGATTGGTGGGGTCGGTTCCGGCCAGATATTCCTGCCAATTGAGCGCTCCGTCACCATCGGCATCCACGTTGTCGGCTGCCAGGGGATTGGTCAGGCTGCCGAAGAAATTTATTTTCCAATCGTCGGATGTGAGCGAGGGCTGCTGCAGCGCGGCCGAAAGGACCCAGACGTAGCCGGGGAAACTCTCCATGGTGTATTCGGTATTATCGTCTGGCGCGCCGCTGACGCCGACAAAATGCACGACATAAGACTGGCCGGCCTGGGCCGCAGCCGGGACGACAAAGTTCAGGACGCCCAAGTAATTACTGTTTTGCAAGGGCCTGGCAAAAGAGCCGATTTCCCAGGCTTGGAGAATATCATTGGCCGACAAACCGGGCGCAGAAATCCCGTTGGAAATTGCCGGGGCTGGAATAAATTCGACCGCGCCCATGGGCGGGGCACCGCCGTTGCCACTGACGATGGCGCGGAATTGGAAGCCGGCCAGACTATAGCCGGGCAGGATTTTGGCGTAAACAGGCAGAGAGCAGGACTTGCCGGGAATGAAATTAGTGAGCGTGCCGGCGCCGATCGAGGCCTGGCATTGCCAAACCAAACCGGGCGGCGATTGCTGGACAGCATTGTGAACAAAAGGATCGCTGGGAAGTCCCTCAGGGGTTTCCACGCCCAAGAGCAAGCCGCCGGGAGTCCAGGACCGGTACCAATTATTCGTATCCAAACCCAGGGAGCGGAGCAAGATGTGGTTCCAATCCTGGAAATCAATTTTGTTATCGCCATTGTGAGTGGCAGTTTGAGGCCAGACATCCATGGCGTTAAACGCGTCGCTATAAAGCGGTGGAACGCGGATGCCCATGGAGGCGTAGAAAGCGGAATTGAAATCGCTGTTATCCAGAACGCCGTCGCCAAACTCTCCCGCATCGTAGCCGGTGGCGGGGGTGGAATCACCGACCAGGTAAGGAATATCAGCGACGACCACCGTTTGCCGGGGCATGGGTGTCATTGGAACTGCATTGGTAAATCCGCCGGTGGTGCCGGAGGGATTCACTATATTGAGGTAATAAGCCTGATTGGTATCCGCGGAAGAAGGAATCTGAAATTCGAGCAGACCGACCACGCCATAATTTTGAATGTCCAACCCTGATCCCGATCCTTCCGTATAAACCGCCAGACCCAATCCGTTGCTGGAGGCCGCGTAGGGCATGATGTTAAATGTGACCGGTGCATTGGCGGGGGCGGCCCCCACCATTTGCACAAAATCATTAGCGGTAACGGAGACCAAGCTCAACGAAGAGATCGGGTTGGTATTGGGCGGCACGGGCGTCACTTCGACCCGGAATTCAAGCGACTGAATCTGGTAGTTGCTGCGCAAGTCCAAAACGAGCGGGATAAAAGCCGTGGAACCGATGCCGGCGGACGGGCTGCGCACAAATCCCAATTGATTGGCAGTGGGAGACAGGCCGGTCAAGACCGCGCTCTGCAGGCCGCCGTTCATCGCAATCATTTGCAAAGTGCCGAGGTCGGTATAGGCATTGCACCATTGGAAAGTACCGATGAAGAGGCCGTTGGTCGTCGGGACGAAATTATTTATGGAGGGGCTGTTGGTAGTAGGCGGGTTGCCATCTTCCGTATAATAGACATTGGTGACCGTGCTGGTGACGGTGATTGTCTGGCATTCGGGATAATAGCCGGATTGAGGATTGATGGAGATCACCGGAATGACGGGCAGGGTGATGAAAGTCAGATCGCCGCCGAAGTTAGTCCCGGCACTGTTGAAAGCCACCACTTGGAAATGGTTGGAAGTTCCGCCGGACAGATTGGTCAATGACTCACTCACCAACTGGTTGCTTCCCAAGTTGTTCGTCAGAAGGTTTGTCGCCGTCAGGTTCCCGTAGTTGGTGGTGGCGCCCCACTCGAAATAATAGCTGGCAGGCGCGTTTTCGGGATTAACCGAGGCGTTCAGGATCGCGTTGGTGGAAGTGATGTTGGAAGCCGCGAGAGTGATGGCAGTCGGTCCGACGGAGAGTGTGGTGAAAGCGAAGTCACCGCCGTAGTTGGTGCCGCCGTTGTTGATCGCCACCAATTGAAAATGGGTAAGCGTGTTCGGCTGCAAACCGGCCAGAGGCAACGCGACCGCGGTCGTTGCGGCCAGGTTCGTAGTGAGATTGCCTGTAGCCGTGACATTTCCGTAATTCGTCGTGGTCCCCCATTCGAAGTAAAAGCTGGTTGCGACACCCTCCGGGTTGATCGTTGCATTCAAGGTCGCATTGCTGGAAGTGACATTGGAAGGCCCCAGGGTGACGACGAAGGGCTGGAGGGCGAGAGTGGTGAAGGCCATATCGCCGCCGTAGTTGGTGCCGCCGTTGTTGATCGCCACCAACTGAAAATGCGCGAGCATGTTCGGCTGCAAGCCGGGGAGCAGCATCGCCACTGCGTTGACCCCGCTCAGGTTCGTAGTCAAGGTGTTGGTCGCCGTAAAGTTCCCGTAGTTGGTGGTGGCTCCCCACTCGAAATAAAAGCTGGTGGGAACGCCTTCGGGGTTGACCGTTGCGCTCAAAATCGCGTTGCTCGACGTGAGGTTGGAAGCGGCGAGCGTGATCACAGCCGGACCAAGAGCAGGGGTGATTAGGGAGCGGTCGCCGCCGTAACTGGTGCCGCCGCTGTTGATCGCCACCGCCTCGTAGTGAGTCACCGTGTTCGGTTGCAAGCCGCTCAAGGTAATCCCCACTGAATTAGTGCCCCCGAGGTTGGCGGTCAGATTTGTCGAGGTGGTGTTGTTGGCATAGTTGGTGGTGGCACCCCATTGGAAATAAACCGTGGCGGCCGAGCCACCGGGATCAACCGAGGCATTTAACATCGCGCTGGTTCCGGTGATGGCGCTTGCCTCCAGCGTGGTTACAGTAGGAAGGTTGGTGGAAGAACCGCTCGAATTGGTTGAAATGACTGGGGTGAGTCCGCTGCCGGCAACGGAGCGGATCAGACTGTAATAAAGTTCCGTCACGAACAGCGCGCCGCCGGGACCAATCGTAACGCTGACCGGCAGGCGGCTGGAAGCGTTGTTGCTGAAAGTTCCAGCCGTCCCATCCACCCAACCCGGATACAATGCGGGATTGCAACTGCAACATGCCGCCGGCCAAACATTGCTGGCCGTGCCGTAGAGCGTGGTGGTGTTGTTGGCGGTGTCAATTACACGCAACGCGTTGTTCATCGTGTCGCACACGACCATGCGTCCGTCGCCCGAGGCGGCGATGCCGCGGGGTTGATTGAATTTGGCGACGGGCGAACCATTGAGAGAAGGGGGTCCGTTGACCATGCCCGCCCCGGGGCCGCCCGTGATCCACACCGGGCTCGAACCTCCGGCAGTGGCAATGATATAAATGGCGTTATTGCGCGTGTCGGTCACGGCCAGCATCCCATCCTGGCGCATCGAGAGCCCGGCTGGGGCAAAGCCGTAATGGGCCACCATCGTAATATAAGTGCCAGTGTAGGGTTGCGGTATCCGGACAATGCTGCCGCCGGAACTGTTCGTAAATGAGATGTAAATGTTGGTGCTGGCATCACCGCCCACCGCTATGGCCGTGGCCGAACCATCCCCCATCGCGGACAGAGGGATGTTCATTAGAAAATTCAAATTGGGAAATGAGCCCGTAACGTCGTAATACTTGTAGAGCGTCGTCGTAGTCAGCACGTACAGGTTATCGGCTGAATCCACCGCAACGCCGACCACATTGGGGAAACTTCCGGAGGGATGATAGGTGATGCTTGCGGAGCGATTGCCCGCGAGGGTCACGTCCTCCAGCGCTGAGTAGCTGGTATCGGCCACCCAAAGGTCACCCTGTGAGTCCAAGGCGGCGGAGCAAGGCACTCCGAATTGGGCAACATTCCAGGTGTTTCCGGCAACAAATCCAGCGGTTGGACCGCATTCCCTGCGCACGCCGCCCCCGATGGTTTCCACGGAAACTTGTCCGAGGAGAAGAGGAACGAAGGCCAGCAGACCCAGGGCCGTCAGCACCGCCCGCCACCTGGCCGGGAGGGGGCCGGGCCCGATTCGTTTCATTGGAATTGAACTCATAAAAAATGGGTCAGGGTTCGTAGGAAGGAGCAACGCCCGCTTTAGGCTTGGTCCAATCGTATGGCTTGCCAGTATCCCAGGGAGCTTCCTCAACATCGGAGGGTGAAGAGCCCTTTCTCTTCAAGAATGTCGAATTGCCAGGCTGAAAGTCACTGTCCTGAATGATGGTGGGAGTGACAAAAATCAAGATGGTGTCCTTGGTGCGGGATTTACTGTCGCTGCGGAACAGATAGCCGAGGCCAGGCAAGTCGCCGAGGAACGGCACTTTGGTGAAATTCTTGATGACGTTATCACTTTCCAAGCCGCCCAGGACGAGGGTGTAGCCGCTGGGCACGGAGGCTTCGGTGACAATGCTGCGGCGATCAAAAATAGGGGCAGTATTGACCTGGCCGTTGAGAGTATCGCTGGCGACCAAAGCATCCTTTTGCGAAATTTCAGGGCGCAAATCCAGCAGGACGTTGGTGGGGCCGGCAATGCGCGGCAACACGGTTAGTTTGACACCTACTTCATTGAGGATGGTGCCACCGACCACCTTGTCATAATTGGGCAAAACGGTGGCCAGGCCCTGGGAGGCCCCGGCCGCGGGCGCGCTCTGCTGCTGTTCGAATACGGGAATATTCTGCACGACCATCAAGGAAGTCTTTTCTCCATCCAGCGCCACCGTGCGGGGGAAGGCAATCGACTTGGTGTCAGCATCGGTGTTCAGAAAAGCCAGCACGGCCGAAACCCCGTCGGCGTTGAGAAAAGCTGTGGCGGGACTAAAGCCGCGGGCGGTGTTCAAGGACAGGCCGCCGCCGCTGGAAGGCACGCCCGGAATCGTCGTGGTCAAAGAACTGACATTGCTGACGATGGTGCTGATCCCGCCGCCTGACGTGCCATTAATGGGCGAACCGCCCGGACTCGTCGTAGTGGTGGAAGTGACGGGAGTTGTGCCGACCTGGCTGGAAGATTGAATGGTGCCGCTGGTCAGTCCGTTGCCGAAGCTGACATGCTGGGCGGAGAGTGTGCCAGTCCAATCAACACCTTTGGCCGAAGTAATGTCCTTGGTTGTTTCAATAATTTTGGCCTCGATCAGAACCTGCCGCACAGCGGTGTCCAACTTGGAAATGAGAGCCAGGACAGACGGCAATTCTCTTTCTGTGGTGCGGATAATCAATTTGTGGGTGCGGGCGTCGCTGATGATCGTGCTGCGCACGGACAAGGTCGGCTGCACTTCCGCCAGAACGTTGGTCGGGTTGCCATACTCGAGTTGGACGACAGTGGTGAGCAGAGGCTCCGGGGCGGCCATGTCTTTGGCCGTGATGCGGCCAATGGGGCTGCCCGGGTCGGATTGCAATTGCCAGCCCCAGTTATTCAGGAGCGCATAAAGAGCGGTCTTGGCCGTCAAATTTTTCCACTTGATGTCGATATTTGGGGGTGTCACAGGAACAGGGTGGCCATCAGGACCGTTCGCGGTCAGCAGTTTTGGGTCAAATATAATGTTTAGGTTGGCCTTGAGAGCGAGCGATTTGACGGCTTCGGTCAAGGGGATGTCGTTAAACTGCACCACCTCCTGCAATTCGTCGGCGCCCGAATCGTTGGTCAAGGAGACCACGTTGGGGCGAACTGTATCGGTGTCGGTGCCATGCGCGACAACGGGGGCTTCGGGCGGACGGCCCAGAGAGTCGCCCGTGCTGGGCGTAGTGCTGGGCGAACCGGAGGGAACGGCCGGGGTGGGCGCAGCCGGGGCAGGGGCGCCGGGAAGGGTTTGGGCGAGTGTGGCCGCGCAGGAAGCGAGGATGACCGCCATGACGGCAAATAGATTCACGGTCTTCATAGGGCTAATGCAGGTTCAATCATTGGCTGGCAGGTAATCTTCATGTTACGTCAATACTTTTTATTATCGATCATCAGTCTCTTGGCCTCTGCGTCCCCCTCCACCCGGACCAGGACATAGTCGTTGCCGACTTCCAGGCAGCGCACGAGCACATGGCCGCCGGGCACACGGACCGATTCTTCTTCGCCGGTCTCCAGAATCTGGTCATTGATGACCACCTCTCCGTGTTTGCTGGCCCGAACGATGGCCTTGAGCACCAGCACCGGGTCCACGCGCACCGCCGCCTGGGATGCGCTCTCCGGAACCAGGTCGCGGCGATGGGAAGCGGGATAGAACGGGTCCCGCCCTTTTTCAGGAGGCAAATCCTCAAAAACAGAAACGTAATCGTTGGTGGAATTAGCCTGGACAGTCCCGACGGCATTGGTCTTGGCGGTTTCAGTCTTGGGCTTGGACGAGGGCGGTGCCGGTGAGTGGCTGCATCCGGCGGCCAGAGCCAATGTCAAAACAAGTCCGCACAGGACAGAAAGTTGCCGGCTGTGACGGAATGGAAGGAAAGCATTCATTTTGTATCCCCGCTGCCGGCCACAGGCGCGACAACGTCGAAAGTCATCCCCAGTTTCTCGGCTTCCATGCCTGCGCCGGCACTCGCCGTGACGTTTAGGTTTTGAACGCGAAAATAAGGAAAAGCATTCTCAAAATCGGCCAGGAATTTTCCGCACTCATGATAGTACCCGGTGCCCCGAAGATGAAAGGTCGCCCAGCGGTAGGGAAACTTCGGCACAACCCCCAAATCGCTCACTTCAGGCTGGCTGTAGGAATCAATATTGACACCTTTGTGCGACTGAACGAAACCGTTCATTGTGTCAATCAGCCAGGCATAAGCGTCCCGATCCGGGGCCAGGCCGGCTTCGCGTTTGGCCAGAAGTTCGCTGCGGTTGCGCAATTTTTCGCTGATTTCGTCTCCGCGCCGCATCAAGGCCTCGGCCTCGCGAAGTTTTTGCTGCATGTCGGCGGATTTTTGCCGGGTGGTCTTGAGCTCGTTCTGCTTGGCCATGACACCGAAATACCAGAGCGCTGCCATGAGGGCGACAGTCGCCACGGCAATGCCGATCAACTGGTCACGCTGGGCTTTGGAGAGTTTATTCACTGCGACGAGCCTCCGGAAAATGTGACGCCAGGGTGAAGGTGACAAATTGCCGGGTCGGATCCACCGGATCCACCGTGAGAGGACCGAGTATTCCGTCCATGACAAAACCATCGCGGCGCTGCAGGCGCTTGGCAAAGAAATCAAAAGTGCAGAGGCTCTCTTTGAATTTCGTATAATTCTGGTCGCCCGGCTTGAAATCCTTGGCCTCGAGGGTCAGGTTGACCTTCTCGACCATCGCCCCCGGAATGTGCGATTTAATTGCGCCGGCGCCAACGTCGCGGCCTTCTTCCTTGATACAGGCTTGAGAGCCTCGCAAGGCGGTGATCTGAATGTGATCGACCATCGTTTTTTGCAGGGCATTGAGAACGGGCGCCCATAGGAAACGATTGGTGGACAAATAATCCAATTGAGCCAGCTTGTGCTCCACTTCGACCGTTTTGACCTGCTGGTTGGTCACTGCGGAATATTTGGTCATTTTGTTTTTCCAGTCCGCTTCGATGTTGTTGCAGTTGTGTTTCTCGAAAGAAATGTCCAGTTGCAACTTGGCGATCCAGATCGCGACGACGCAAACCAGGAAACTGCCGATCCAAATGCCGCGTTTGACCGGGTTTTTGCGGCGCATTTCCGCGGCGGCTTGGGCCTCAGCCAGAAGATTGATGCGGATAGGCATGGTTAAAGTGGTGCAGCCTGCCAGCTCTCCGCGAACAATTCGCGCCGGCGACTCTCCAATCGTATTTGTAAAGTAAGCAAAAACACCACATCGCAGAGAACCAGCACATCCTGTGTCAGTTCCCGCTTAAGAATCGGAGTAGCAACTAGCGGGCCGCATTCGGATCATAGTGAAAGGCAAGAGTTTAAGCCGAATGACTTGGAAATTCTTGCCGTGTCCCGGCAGTTCTTGCCGGGTGGGGCGTCCCGAAAACACACAAGGGCCGTCCAGTTTTTTTCGGATGGTGCAAGCCTGTTTAAGGCTTGGCTTCGGTCGGTTCCCCTTCGGGTACGGGGGCGGGTTCCTTTTCTTTTTCTTCTTCTTTTTCCCTGGACGATTCGGACGAAGTCGAAGGCTCTGTCAATTTCATGGCACCGGCAAACAGTCCTGAGAAAATTCCGCCGCTGAGCAGGGTGTTGCGAAAGAATTCCCAGGTGGGTGGATACCCCGGCAAACCGGTGGTGATGGCCTGGATCCATCCCGCCAGTGTCTTTGCGTAAGGCAAACTGAGCCACGCGGCGGTATTGGTCACGATGTAAAACAGCAAGGCACCCAGCAAGCCGCCTCCGGCCAGCATCCACACCGGTCTTTTCCCGCCAAAGATTCGGCCCAAGGCGATTAGCCCCGCATAAGCCAGATAATTTGGCGCCTGTAGCAGAAGGAGATGGCCCAAGGTATAATCCCCGGGTAAATAGAAAAATAAAGTGATTAAAAAATCGCTGACTGCCAGCACCCCCAACGGGATAATCCAGCCGAGCCGCCCCGGCAAATAAAGCCCCGCACAAAACATGATGGCGTAAGTCGCGCTGAAGTTCTGCGGCATCAATCCCGGCCACCGGCTCAGCGCAAAGACCACGATGAACAACACCGGCCAAAGAAGCTTTTTCTTCACAATCCGATCATACTCCAAATGTCGACCGTGACAAGCCAATCCCTTTGTCAAAACTCTTTAGAAATGTCCCCTTCTTAACTCACGAGAGAATGTCCCTTTCTTGACTGTCTCTGTCCCTGGTCCTTCTTGGGGCGCAGGGCGGTGGACGGAGGAAGGCCGGAGCGT
>Ga0182030_10016123_pt1 | contig 14588 bp, 12 predicted proteins | sample 812S3MmetaG_FD_121299 | JGI IMG/M metagenome (GOLD analysis project Ga0182030, IMG submission 121299) | Permafrost microbial communities from Stordalen Mire, Sweden - 812S3M metaG (Illumina Assembly) | ecosystem: Environmental > Terrestrial > Soil > Wetlands > Permafrost | place: Sweden... | reverse complement strand
TGAACCAGAATTCTTCCATCACTGCTTCGAGCTGTCTGGGGCTTTCCACATCTCTGGTGAGATTGGCAAGTTGAAATTGTTTTTGCGCGCGGTTGAAGTAGTCGCTCATGGGTGTGGGCGTTCGATCGGGCGCTGTCGGGACGGAAGGAGTATTTATTGACTCTTGTAGCGCCTTTTGCGCATTGATTTTTTGTCTCTCGTTCTGCACCGCTTTGTAGATGCGTAGCAGATCTTCGTTGCTTTCCCTCGAGGGATCGCTCGCAGCTACCACGGCGCTAACCGCTGGTGATTCGGGAATGGATTGCGGGTTTAATTGCTCTTCGATAAAGCCTTTCAATCCAAGCGATTTGACGTATTCGATGTCGCCAGGGCGTGGACCGAAAGTAAGGCGGTTGAGTAAATGAATTACGTTTTCGTCGCTCGCCGATTCTTTGAAGGCAGACTCTTTGCTCGCTGCAGCACTAACCGGCAAGATCGGCAACGCCGCAAGTAGTATAAAAGTGGCGCAGGCAAATGAGTTTAACTTCTTGATTCTGATTCTATTTCTAGCTGGCAAGAGTTTCGACATTAGCATTTCTCTCTCGGACGAAAACGGTTCTGTCGGTAATTTACCCACAAACGGCACTGACCTTGCACCTTGTGCGCCAACGCGTCAAGTTTAGATGCAAAGATCTGTTTATATCGAAATTATAGTCGGTTGCACGTGCATTTGACGTGAATGTGCCACAGCGCGAATCCCTAAACAACTTCCGCTATGCTTTTTTGGTCCGTCCCTGACTGCTCGTGAACCTCATGATCGAACCTGTCTGTGCCAGTTTTCTGCGCGAACTGCAAAATGGGCAGCCCGCATGCCCTTCCTTTCGCGCTCTGATAATTCGATAAACTGGCGCCTGCCAGACGTGATCGGCAGATTTAGGGCAGCGCCACCAAACCACTTTGCTGCTTCCAGGAACGACTTGTGATGGCAATAAAGGCAGATTGCGAGATGGATGCCAGAGCGCTCGCGCTACAATAGGGAACAATACAAGCAAATTATTGTCATTCCCAACTTTTTGGTTGGTGCAAAATGGGCAACCTGTGCGATTGCGAACGCGATCGGCGACTACGGCTTGCCAGAGATGCTCGGGATTGGTTTTGCACTTCCACCAGACAAGTTCATGGCTGTTGATGGATACGTCAGCCGGAGTTAAGCGGCGGTTTTTCTCTCGTTCGAGTGGTGGCACGCGGCGATTTCTAACGGCGTGCCATGTGCCTTGCACTTCTGTCCAGAGCTTGCGGTTCTTCGTGGAATGCCATTCTTCAGAGATGGCAGGAAAACACGTTGAGAGGCGGTTCTTGTCAGTTAGATAGTAACCGCTACAGAATGGGCAGCTGTCATTTTTTGATGTGCGAGTGCAGATGACTTCCTGCCACTCGTGACGGCTGTCCTGCCGGCATCGCCACCAGACGTATTTGGATGATCCATATGAAACTTGCTCTGCTTTTAAATCGCCGTTTCGCGTGGGGTGCAATTCTCGGGCAATTTCGGGACTACGCAGGGCTAAAGAGCGCTGGGAGTCTACTTTTATCCACGAGCAAAAATGACAGTTGCTGCCTGTCCCGGTTCGGGCATAGACTGTTGTTTCATACACATGCTCCGAACTCAGCGGGCATTGCCACCATACTTTTCGTTCACTACCAGCGGTGATATTTGAAGGGGTTAGCTCACCGTTTAAAGTTGGATGCCATTGCCTCGCGATGTCAGGAAACAAGGAGCCAAGGCAGTTGGCCTCCAGGTGGCAATGGGGACAGCTTGAGCCAGACTTGACTCGCCGGCTGATTGATCTTTGCCATATGTGTTCGTCATGTTTTGTGCACTGCCACCATGCGCGGTAGTTTGAATTGGCGGTTAATCGCTCGGGTGAAAACGACGAGTTTCGGCTGTTATGCCACTGTTTCGCTAACTCGGGATGGCTCACAGAAATCGCAGGCAGGCGCTTTTGTCCTTTAAGCATAGAAGAACCTCAGAGCGAATTTTTGAGATGCAATCTTTGGGGCAATTGAAATTGCATTTTACTTTTTCATTCTGTTGCTCGCTTTTCCAACAACTCAATTGGCAAATGGCTGATTGATGCCACACACCCGCTTAGTTTATTCTCATGTCGTGTTTTGATCTCGTGCTTTCGAGGCAATGACTGAACTTTAGCGCGAGTTATTTTGAAAGCCTGTGATTTTATCTTTGAGAAGGCGCGCCAGCATTAATGTGCGGTGTTGAGTGGGGGAAACAACATTGTGATTGTTTAATGCGATAAGGACAATGACAGAATGAATAACCAAGCTATGGGCGCTGGATCTGGACCTGAGCAACTTGCTAAAGCAAGGCGGATCCGCTCGAATATACTCAAGATGGTGTGCTTTGTGTTTGTGGCGTTGCCACTTCCGCTCATAGTCGTGTTCGGCATGCCAATTTGGACTGCTTTCATTTCATTGATTGTGGCGCGAGTCTGCTTTCTTTACAGTCAGGAACATCGGCGTGCTGCAGAGCGTGCTGATCATGGAGGCAAAGCTGAGCGCGTTGTCGCTGATAAGTTGCTTAAATCGCTAGCGCCTGGTTGGACTCTGGAAGCCGGCATCGTTTTTGATGGCATTGGTGATATCGATATCTTCGTCACATCACCTTCAGGGAAAGCTTTTGTTATCGATGTGAAATCTCATCGAGGGGCGGTTAAAATCGCAGATGATCAAAGTAGATTGCTCAGACAGATCGACGGAGAAGAACGCGAGTTCGAACGAGATGTGCTCAAAGGCGTATGTGTCCAAGCCGCCAGAATCGGTCGGGAACGGAGCTTGAATTATGTAATTCCGGTGCTCGCTTTTACCAAGGCGAAGCTATTGATTGAAGGACGAAAGGTCAACAACGTAATTGTTGTTGAAAGCTCTTATTTGGTTGAGCTGATGGAATCGATCGAAGCATCTACGACACCAGATTATATGCAAAATCGCTCTGGCTCAGGTCCTTCTGACTCAATTCGCTCTGAGGCAGGCCTCTCTGAAGCGAGTCTTTCTGGCTCAGGTCGCTCGGCAGCGTGATATATGTTATGTTCAGATTTGCCTGATGCTCTACAGACATTGGTAGAGGCGAGCCACGCTCGCCCCCTTCGATGCCAATGCTTCGTCTGCTTTTCTCAGTCGCTTTTTCTTGTTGCTTCCTTGCGTTCTACGCGCGCACTGGTTGCGGTACGTTCAACGCAGGCACAGCTTCGCCACTGAGGAATGTGGCGAGTTGATCGAGCGAGAATTGAACTCCTGAGAAGAACTCACCGAAGTGCCCGTACTTGGCGCTCGCTTCATCAAAGCGCATTTCGTAAATGAGTTTCTTGAATATGACTGGATCGTCAGCATACAAGTCAACGCCCCATTCGTAGTCGTCGTAACCAATCGAACCGGAGATGACCTGCGTCACCAAGCCGTGATAGGTGCGACCAATCTTGCCGTGATCGAGCATCAACGCTGCGCGTTGTTCAAACGGAAGCATGTACCAGTTAACGTCTTCGCCGCGCTTTTTATCCATCGGATAGAAGCAAACAAAACGACGTTGCGGAATGCGTGCCCAGAGCCGTCCAGCATTGTGCGGCGTGCGCGCCTGTTCCAGCACCAATGAGTCGAACGCGTCGATCCATTCCTGGGTTCCGATTTTAAGCCCCTGCTGATTGAGTGCGGCGTGAATCTTGCCGGTGGCATCGTATAAGCCAAGTTCCAAGATAGAGACATAAGAACTTGCTTGCGTCAGGAATTTTGAGAGGCGTAATTTGTCAACGACCGTCTGCGCCTGAGCAAGGCCTTCGTAGCTCTTGCTGTAATGAGTAAGCATGAAGTCTGTTTTGTGTCCGATCATTTGAGCTAAACCCAAATCGGATTCTTCGGACTTTTTCAGCTTCTCAAGCCCTAAATTGGCTTCGCGAACAATTTCGTTGCGCTCGTGTTCTGGCAAACTGTCCCAGGAAAGGCGATCAAATTTGTACATGCGATGGAGGATCCACCAGCTGTCCAGGGATTCGGGAACACTCGGATGACGCATATTATCACTCCTTGAAAACCGCAACTTACGCATATAGACTAAGCCAGAGCGCGCGGATTCGCGCCGATGCTAAGCAAGTCTTATTAATCAAGCTGCTTGAAATCGCCAGAGAGAGCGCCGTTCAAACCATGAATGGCTGAATTAGGGTGAAGGTATGAGACCGCGACGTTGGGCGTTCATCATGATAATTGTGGAGGGATCGGCAAAGTCTCCACCCATTAACGCTTGATTGAGGATGGCGGCTCGGCGGCGCGCTTCTGCTTGCGAAATGGCTTGTGCGTTTTGTTGATTATTCTGATTTGCGATCGCATTTTCGGCCTGGGATTTAAGCGACAACAGCCCTGGATGATTGGGCATGAGTTTGAGCGCAGCGTTGTAATCGCTCACAGCACCAGTCAAATCCTGGGTATTGAAACGGGCCGCGCCTCGATTTCCGATTGCTTCAACATACTTAGGATCGAGGCGAATAGCTTCACTGTAATCGCGAATGGCATTGGCGTAGTCTTTTGCCTGATCAGCTTTGTAGGCGCGAGCGTAATAATCTTTGGCGCTGGAAAGCTTGGGCAGTGTTGCTTGCGGTACGCCCTGCGTGGTGTCGTGGACCGCAAACGGCGATTCATCGGCGAAGGCTGCATCCGCGAACAGCGGAGTTGCTGCGATGGTAATAAGTGAGAGCAGGATCATTTGTACTTTCAACATGAGCGCTTTCCAAAGGGGTTCGACAGTGTGTCTACGAGAATACGATACCTTTTTAGCCGGGGAAAAGCGCATGTTAATGTTTGCTAATTACATCTTCGCAGCAAATGGACTACGGCGGCGCAAACTATGGTGTCAGAAGGGTTTCGGCTCGTCGCTTTGGCGCTGACTGTAGATTCGTGCATCACTTAATAGATATATTAGCGCTGGACTCTGTGTCTCTTCGCGCACATTATTTTGAGTAGGGTAGAAACAGAGCTTCGTTTATAAATGGCTGAGCGCGAGATTATCGAAAACTCGAAAGTGCCTTCGTCCGGCGCCGGTTCATCCGGTGATGAGTCGACGGGAAATCAGCTCGTGGATAAAGCTGTTGGTGACATTAAAGACGCGGCGCAGTCTAACTCGCCTGTAACAGAGCAGAAGTTGCAAGCCGCGGAGCAAGCGCTAAAGGCTCTGCAAAAGTCTCTCGGTAGGGAAGACTTTAATAGCGTTATGAACAAAGTGAATGAGGGCGTCAACTCAGTCACGAACCTTGGCGCGCAATATTTGCCGTTTCTGCAAGTTGTGGGGGTTGATGAATCCGGGCAGATTAGAGTAAGAGATTGGGCTGACGATGAGGTAGAACGGCTTGGTATCGATAGTGGTGTCATCGGTCCGAGGGCACCAGTTGATAAAAATGTTAGTCGGCAACTGTACGCGGCCGATGGTTCTGTTTTGCCAACGGCTGTAGAGCAGGGGCGGCTGGCTGATTGCTATTTCTTAGCAGCGTTGCAGACACTGGCGCAGCATGCACCGGACAGAATAAGAAATATGATTAAAGAGAGCTTTGACGAAAACGGAAGGCATCTTTATACCGTGACGTTTCCCGGTGAAAGCTCGAACCCGATTACAGTGTCGGAACCTAGCGTTTATGAGACTACTGCGTTCAACCAAGATCGCGATGGCTTGTGGGCTTCAGTGCTGGAGAAGGCTCACCGTAAGTTGACTGGATATCAATTGAACGATCCTGGTGGCGACTCGGCAGACGCGATGAAATTACTTCTGGGCCATGATGCCACGTCAATCCCGATGAATTATTTGAGCACTGGTGATGATACTTCCAACCTGGCGGATTTTATGCAGAAGATCATTGCACAGAATCAGCTCTTTACGGTGGAAACTCGATACGATGTGGGCAAGGTGATTGATGCCGCTGGTAATACCGTTGAATTGGATCCCAAACATCAATATGCACTTGTATCTTTTGATCCGGTATCGAATATGGTGACGCTGCGCAACCCGCACGGCAGCAACGATGTTGATGGGACATTCAAAGTCGAGCCCGACAATATCTACATTCCCTCGAAATTCGATGAGATGTTAAACCGCCAAAATACCAAACGAGAAAAGAAGAACGAGATAGGCGGATTGCTGCGTATAAACCTGAACGACTTCGCCAAGAATTTTGAATCAGTCGCAATTGCAGACCTCTCCTAGGAGCCGGCGCTCCCAGGGGAGTGCATGGTAAAATGTCTCGCGTTAGGCACCGATTTAAGCGTCCGCGTAAAGGAATCAGGTCGCATGCATTTAGCCGAATTACCGCACGATGTGCAGAAATTGCTGGAAAGACAAAAGGCGCCCGCAAGATTGATCGCCCACTTGCGCCTGGTGCATGATGTAGCATGTCGATTGAATTTACTTCTAGAGCAACGATTACCGTTATTGGAGTATGACCGTGCGGCTGTCGCTTTCGGGGCTGCAACGCACGATATTGGAAAAGCCGTCTGCCCGGCGGAGCTTTCTGAGCCGGGCAATACTCATGAGGAAAAAGGACGTGATTTATTATTGAGTGAGGGCTTCCCTTTTGATTTGGCGCGTTTTGCCTTTACTCATGGCGGCGCGTCTCGCGAGCCCAACCCCACTTTAGAAGATCTTCTCGTGCGAACTGCGGACGCTGTCTGGAAGGGAAAGCGTGAATCGAATTCCGAGATGGAGTTGGTCCGAAAAGTTTCTGGTGCGATTGGCATTGAAGAGTGGCTGGCGTTTTCTCTAATCGATGGAATCTTAACTGAGTTAGCCGACGATAGCGACGCGCGATTGCAATGGCAATTTCTGCACGCTCTTTAATGGGCGCGACAGCGTGAGCAATCCGCAATAGATTCTTGGTTATAGCTTTATCAAATCTGCGTTGTACACTGAAAGCCATGGGGATTTCAGTGCCTTACTGCTTGCCCGACCCGCGAACTCATTTCTGTTTCTCTTGCTTCGATCTCCATGCCAGATATTGAAGCAATGATTCTATGTCTTCGTCAGAAAGCGGACCGCCCTTGCGCTTGGAGAATCCTGGCATTGAGCGGTGTGTGGTGCTCCCCTCGGTGATTATTTTTCGCAGAGCTTCAACAGTTTCACTATTATCGGCAAGCTAACCCCGGGCTGCGGTCGCTACCTGCCGCCCTGGCTTCCCAGCTTAAGTATCCTCCCGAAAGGCTGCGAACCTGATAGCCGTTCTGGCGCAGAAAACGTGAAGCATAATACGAGCGCTGCCCGCTCTGGCAATACACGATAATTGGAGTGTCTTTTGCCAGCTCGCTCAGCTGCTTCCTCAACTGCGGTAATGGAATGTGGAGGCTGCCGGGAATGCAACCTTTCTCGCGTTCGGCTTTGCTTCGAACGTCTAGTAGACAGTGCTGGCTGCTGCCGCTAATTTCGCTGGGATCTACTTGCTGAAACATATTTTCCAACAGGTTGCGTCCGATCATTCCGGCAAGGTTAATCGGGTCTTTTGCCGAACCAAAAGGTGGTGCATACGCCAATTCCAGCTCGGCAAGATCTGAAGCCGTCATGCGAGCCTTCAATGCTGTGGCTAGAATGTCGAGCCGCTTATCGGCTCCGGCTTTGCCCACGACTTGCGCTCCAAGCAATTCGCCAGTGCTCTTATGAAACAGAAGTTTCATATCCAGGCGTTCGGCGCCTGGGAAATATCCAGCGTGATTACTTGGGTGCAAGCGAACAGCTTCATAGGGAATGTTTGCCTGTTTGACATCTTTCTCATTCAATCCGGTCATTCCGGCTGTGAGCTCGAAAACGCGTAATATAGCTGTTCCTAAAGTGCCGTTGTATGTTTCGTTTGCGCCGAAAATATTGTCTGCGACAAGGCGTCCCTGGCGATTCGCCGGACCGCCAAGAGCAATGCGCGTATATTTCTGACTGATGGGATGTCTAACTTCGATGGCATCGCCGACTGCCCATATGTTGTCTAAATTGGTTTGCATCTGAGCATTTACGGTAATGCCACCGCGCTCACCAATTTGCAATCCGGTCTTTCGGGCTAAAGTTAAATCAGGTCTGATGCCGAGCCCAAGTATGACGAAGTCGGCTGGAATGGGTGCGTTGACGCCGGCGCTTACCCAGCAACTTTTGGGTTGGGCGCCGCTATATGTAGATGGCTCGCTAAATTGTTTTACCAGACTGCCCAGGACCAACTTGATTCCGTGCCGGCGCAATTCGTTTTGAACCAGACTTGCCATCTCTGCATCCAGCGGCGCGAGAACTTGTTCGCTGCTGTCGATCAATGTTACATCGAGTCCGCGGCGAACGAATTGCTCAGCCATTTCTAAACCGATAAATCCGCCTCCTGCAATCACTACAGTCTTCGGCTTATGTTGCTCGATCCAGCGTTCAATGGCTTGGACATCTTCGATAGTTCTAAGCGTAAATAGTCCTTCTAATTCTGCTCCTGGAACATCGGGTTTGATCGGTACAGCACCCACTGCCAGGATCAGGTCGTCGTAGGTTTCGTCATAACACTGTCCGGTAATGAGGTTCTTGACCTTCACTAATTTCTTTTCGGGGTCAATCTCTATAACTTCATTGTGAATTCGAACATCGAGATTGAACCGTTCTTTCAGGCTGGCCGATGTTTGCAAAATCAAATTGCTTTCCTGTTGTATCTCACGGCCAAGGTAATAGGGAAGACCGCAGTTTGCAAATGAGACGAATCCAGTTTTCTCAAAAACAACTATCTCTGTTATTTCAGAGAGTCTTCTTGCTCTTGCAGCAGCGCTCATGCCACCGGCCACGCCACCAATAATAACGACCTTGTGCGGCCCGTTTATTGATTTTTCTTGATGCATTTCTTTTTTTCTCCAATTTATTTTAGTTAGCCACAGCACGAAGGCTTGTTGCTTTTCGTGTCCGCTGCGCTAGGGGAACTCGGCATGCGCAGCTGATTCCAGGAGGCTTTAGATAGAAGAATTCCTAAACCGCATGTACCAGTGATGCCTGCAAATGTCAGTCCTGCGCCGAAAAATAGGGGGAGTATAAAGAAGTACTTGTTAATGAATATGCCGGCTAAAACGCCGCCAAGTACACCGGTTCCAATTACCAGTTGGATCTGTCGTTCAATCGAAATGATTTTTTTACCTTCTACAACCGGAAATCCGAGGCTGAGCCACGCCGTAATGCCGCCGCGCAAAACGATTGGATGGAAACCATTGCTCTTTAACATATAGGCGGCGCGCTCTGCTCGTTTGCCTGACTTGCAGATTACAACGAGTTTTCCCGGGTTTTGTACAGTATTTATCTGTGATTCTAATTGATCAAGCGGAATATTCACCGCGCTGGCAATGTGCTCGCTCTGAAATTCCAGGGGGCTTCTAACATCTAAAAGGAATGTTTTTTCTGATGAGTCGCGCAGTTCTTTCGCGTTGAGATATTCAAAGTTTATTGTGGATTGTTCGGACATATCGTTTACCCTGACAGTTAACGATATGACTATATCGCCAATTGGTTATATAGACAATCAGTCTTTAGGTTGATTGCATATTATGCTTAATTGGTTGTAAAATCGGGGAGAGCTGGTATTTCTAGTCTGGATGTTTTGCGATGAAAAACAAGCACAAAAACCTATCCAGAGCAGCCCTGGAGATAGTTGCTGCGCGCTTTCGGGCGCTATCTGATGCGTCGCGTTTGCAGATTTTGCAATTACTATTTGAGCAAGAACGCTCAGTTCAAGAACTCTGTGAACTGAGTGGTATGAGCCAGGCTAATGTGAGTAAGCATCTTTCCGTTCTGGCGGAACAGGGGATAGTTGAGAAGCGCCGGCAGGGACTGTTTGTGTTTTATAGTATCGCTGATCCTACCATTTACGAACTCTGCGAAATTGTCTGCGGAGCAGTAGGGAAGCGCTTCGGTCAGGTAATGAAAGAATTCTCGGGGCGCTAGTTGCCTCCAGTCGCCACACGCACCACAAGCTTATTGCCGCAGCTGGTGTTATCGGCAAGCTACCCGGGAGCGCCGGCGTCTTAATAACCTAGTTTCCATTCGAGGACATGTACAGCGTTTGCAATTGGGCGGCTAATCTTATTGTAGAGATACAGCGGATTGTAATCGGAGCGCTGTTCACCTTTGCTATCAAAAAGTACGTCGCTAAGCTCCTTACTATCCTGGCGTCTGCGCGTGATTGCTTCGCTCAAGCTGCCGTCTTCTCTAAAGGAATAGTTGGCAAAATTATGCTTGGTGCCATACTCTTCTGCCCTTGTAAGCTGACTGTTGTCGCCAAAATGTGCAACAAATTGACTGTCGAAGCCGCCTGAAGAAATCTCTAGCACCGTTGGAGTCTTGCCGTCGTCTTGAAATCCTAAGGAAACAACTTGCGCAGAATTATTTGTCTCAAGATCTTCTGGGTTGTTGCTGCGGATGAAAGATTGGTTGTTTCGGACTTTAGTATCGCTGTCATAGCAATCCTTCTCTCGGACGTTGCCTGATGCCGAATCGCGTGAAATGCAAAAATCGTAATTGCTTGGCTGTGTTATCATCCAGCCTTTCGCTTCTAGACTTGCCCTGTCATCGTTAATCACGGCAGGCGCTGGGGTTTTATCTTTGTCTAAAGTTTGCCACCAGGTGGATTGAGCCTTGAGACGGTCGCTTGTTTTGTCCGATGCAATATCGTCCAGAAACGCCAGGGAATTATCGTTAAGCAGCCGCTGCTTCAGTTGATCGACTGTGCTTTTTGTTGGCTCAATGGCTTTGGATAATTCGGATTCTGTCATATGCTCGCCCCGCATTAAATACATTCTGGAGGTATCCAGCGCTTCATTAACTGTTGTACAACAAGTGGGCAACCATTTGACTACATAAATCACCAGCAAATTGGCTTCAGGTTTGCCCAGAGGCTTCGCTTCATATACTATAAGTAACTTCGATATACAATAGAGTCGACACAGCGGAGGAAATTCATGGTCGCCATTGACGTCAGTTCTAAAGATCCCTTTGTAAACCCAACGAAGGAGTTTTTTCAAAATCCATATCCGTTTCTTGAGCAAATAAGAAGCGAAGGCGACCTTGTCTGGAGTTCAAGCGGAGAGCCTCGATGGATCGTATCGAGTTATGATCTTTGTTCGAAAATATTCGCTGATCAACGCTTTTCTGTGGAAGTTCCAGAATCGCAACTCGAACAATTTCATGATCTGCGCCACTCAATGGCCTACAACAATTTGATCGTCGGTTTGACCAAGTTTATGCTGGCGCAAGATCCACCGCGACACACTCGTGTTCGCAAACTGGCAAATAAAGCTTTTACCAGAGCCGAGATCGGAGAAATGTCGGGGCGCATCGAAGCTATCATCGACTCTCTCATTGATAAATTTATTGCAAAGGGACAAGTGGAGCTTATCTCGGAATTCGCTTTTCCTCTGCCGATTACGGTAATTTGTGAGTTTCTCGGTTTGCCGGCATCGGATCATCAAATGTTGCGAGATTGGTCTGACCCGATCGCAAAGGCAACTGAGCCGGTTGTGCTAAAGGCTGATCTGGCTGCTGCGGCGAAAGCGGCTGATGGGTTGTTTTCGTATTTGAAAGATCTGATCGAAGTGAAAAAGAAGAAGCCTGATAGCGGGCTGTTAAGCGCGTTGATTCAAGCTGAGGATCAAGGAGATCACCTTGACCAGGATGAGCTGCTGGCCAATATGTTGCTGCTGATTATTGCAGGACACGAAACTACTGTTAATCTTATCGCAAGCTCCATGCTTTGCTTCATTCAAAACCCTGGCACGATCGAACAGATGAGCAGCAACTCTATACTGATTCCGATGGCTCTGGAAGAGGTTCTTCGCTTTGAAAGCCCAATTCAGTCAGCTGATCGTTACGTGCTGGAAGACATGGAATTTGGTGGGCAATCGCTAAAGAAAGAACAGCGACTCTCTGTGCTGATTGGAGCTGCTAACCGCGATCCGCAACATTTCGATTCGCCTAATACTTTTAACGTCGATCGGCAGCCCAAGCATTTGGCTTTCGGCAATGCGATTCACTTTTGTCTCGGAGCACCACTCGCGCGCTTCGAAGCGAAACTTGCTTTTGAACGATTGTTCGCGCGAATGAAAAATATCAAGCTTGATATTGATGTGCCACAATATAGAGAGTCGGCTTCATTTAGATCATTGGCTTCTTTGCCGCTGAGATTTGAAGCGAAATAAGACATTGCGCGGCTGGCATTTAAGTCAAAAGTTATGAATATGGATATGAGTTTTATTTGCGAAGGAAAAAAACTCTACATTCTGCCGACTTTTGACATGAGTTGGTCGGCTTCTTTTTGCATTCCCAGCGTTAAATACATCACTGCTAAATCTTTCATTCTCGCCTTTGTCTCTTTGCTCTTTGGTCCATAGACTTTAGAAGAGACTTGAACGGATCTTTCCAGAAGCTCTACTGCTTCATCACATTTCCCCTGGGCATGGCATTCTTTTGCCAGCGTGACTAGATGATCAACTTCTGCGGCTTTGCCGTTGCCGGAATTGGCGATTTTATTGCCTGACTCGCTTGCAGATGAACTGTCAGCACTTCCTGCGCCGTTTGGACTGCTTGCGGCTACAACGCCGTCGGACTTTGTAGCGCTCACTGTTGCAATGGAATCGGTGCTAGTTGCAACGCGGCTTCCGTTCGTTGCGCAAGCCATGTCAGCGCTGTTAGTTGGATCTGTATCAGTATGTTCTCTGCGATTTGATAGATTGGTCATAGCCAATGCTGATAATCCAAGCAATACTATCGCGCCCCCGACCAGAGCAAGACGCATTCGCGACTTGGCTGGGTTTAGTTCGGACACCGTGTGAATCTTATGAGATGCGTTAGCTTGATCTTGGCTGCTGATTTCTTCTTTCTTTGGCTCGAAAGAGTCGTCTTGGCGGCGGCTGTTTTCTTCTTCTCTCGGATTAACTGCACCGTCTTGATTGCGACTTTTATCCTCTTCCCCGAGTCTGGCAGAAACTCCATTTATGGTGGCACCAGAAGAGCTTTTCTCCGGAGTCTTCCCCCGTTCGATAATGCATTGCAAAATCGCCGCTGCCACTTGTTTCATTGTTTGCGGTCTGTTAGCCGGATTTTTCTCCAGGCAGCTCATAATAAGCTCCTCAAGTCCATCCGGCAGTTCTTCACCAAAGACTTCGGAGAGCTTTTCGGGCTCGTCATGAATATGCATTTGGAATGTCTCTAAAAGATTGGATCCACAAATCGGAACCATCCCGCTGATGCACTCATACATCAGACATCCCAGCGCATAAATATCAGACCGTTCGTCCGCGACCTTGCCTGAGCATTGTTCAGGACTAACGTAAAATGCTGAGCCCAAGATGCCATCTTCCAGGGTGAGCTTCTGCATCTCATTACCTGGAGCAACAACGTGGACGAAGCCGAAATCAATAATTTTGACGAAGTCACCACCGTCGATATTTGTGGCAAGCAGAACATTGCTAGGTTTCACGTCGCGGTGGATGATGCCAGCCGCATGTGCATGGGAGAGCCCTTCCGCAATATGCTTGAATATAAGCAGCGCTCTACCAATTTCGATCTTCGTTTCTTCGTCCAAAATGTCTTGCAGTGTTGGACCATTCAAATACTCGGTGACTAAAAATGGATTCGTATCGGCGAATACACCATAGTCGAAAATGCTGACTATATTCGGATGCGATAGACGGCTTGTGTGCTGCGCCTCTCGTAAAAAACGTTCATAGGCGCGGTCGGCAATGTCAACGCTGCGCGTCAGCATTTTTACAGCCACAGTTCTCTGCAATGTTAAGTCAAACGATTTAAAAACGTCACTTGTGCCGCCCTGACCCAGCATGGTGTCGATTCTATAACGATTTAGGAGAATTTGCCCGATCATCCAAACAGCTCAAATTCGACTTGGTTAAAACCCATCTCCAACTATCTACATGTCATACCCAGTATTTAGGCTGTGAATCGTCCTTCAATGAGTCTTCGTGATTGAATACACGTTCAGCCCTTATGATTCATAGCCGCGATGGCGAAAAACGCGACCATTAGAATCAGCGGAGTACTCTGCGCACATGATTTGAGTTAAGCCGTGGGTAAAATATTTTGATCGACATTTGCTTGGATCATGAATCAAGATTGAAAGTGTTTTGCAACACAACTAATTTGATCAAATTGACACTCTTCTAGACGCTGCTACCCAAATCGCCGCGATAGCGGCCGGTGTGGCAAAGATGTAGCAACGACTATCGTTGGGATGGGCTTAAGATCATCGGGAAAATATATACGCAATGTTTGGTTCAAGCACGCTTGAGATTGCAATCGGCATTAGTTTCTTGTATCTGCTTTTAAGCCTTGTCTGCACAACCGTCAATGAAATCCTTGAGATTTTTTTGAAAAGCAGAGCAAGGCTGTTGGAATCGTCGATCAGAGAGCTTGTCGGAGGAGCTGCCGATGCTGCGCTGATCGAGGCGATTCTGAGATTTCTACAGGACGCGCTTAGATTGAATTAGCGAAACTGCAATCATTGCTGGGAATACTTGATTCGCTCCCTGAGCCTAACACGGCGCCTAATTTGAGCGACATAAGTTCG
>Ga0182030_10016122_pt1 | contig 14588 bp, 11 predicted proteins | sample 812S3MmetaG_FD_121299 | JGI IMG/M metagenome (GOLD analysis project Ga0182030, IMG submission 121299) | Permafrost microbial communities from Stordalen Mire, Sweden - 812S3M metaG (Illumina Assembly) | ecosystem: Environmental > Terrestrial > Soil > Wetlands > Permafrost | place: Sweden... | reverse complement strand
TGTTTTTTCCGGGCGGATCGATCGGCGCGCTGGCCGTGAATGGAACGGTCAACGATCTCGCGGTCTCGGGCGCGGAGCCGAAATATCTCAGCGCCAGCTTCATTCTGGAAGAAGGGTTTCCGTTGGCGCAGCTTGCGGCTGTCGTGCAGGCCATGGCGGATGCTGCAGCTACGGCGGGCGTGCGCATCGTTACGGGAGACACGAAGGTCGTTGAGCGTGGACACGGCGACGGCTGCTACATCAATACGGCGGGAGTCGGCTTGCTGCGGCCGGGCATCAACGTGGGGCCGCATCGCGCGCAACCCGGTGATGCAGTGCTTGTCTCGGGAACCATCGGCGATCATGGCATGGCGATCATGAGCGTGCGTGAAGGGCTCGAATTTGAAAGCCAGATTCGGTCGGACTGTGCGGCGCTCAACGGGATGATCGCCGAAGTGCTCGATGCGGCGGGAGAGGCGGTCCATGCGATGCGCGATCCGACGCGCGGGGGTCTCGCGTCCACGCTGAATGAGATTGCGATTTCGTCGAACGTGGGGATCGAGATTGATGAGGCGAGCTTGCCTGTGCGGTTGGAAGTGCAGTCGGCCTGCGAACTGTTGGGGCTCGATCCTGTATATGTTGCGAATGAAGGCAAGGCGGTTTTCTTTGTCGCTCCAGAGGCCGCTGACCGCGTGCTTGAACTGCTTCGCGCACATCCACTGGGTCGTGATGCGGCGCGCATCGGCCATGTAACTGCGCAGCACAAACACATGCTGGTTGCGCGCACATCCATCGGCGGAAATCGCGTTATTCCGACGCAAATCGGCGAGCAGCTGCCGAGAATCTGTTGAAGGCGGGGAACAGGAAAAGAGAGACCTGCACCATTAGTATCCGCGCATGACTCCGCCTGTTTGGATCTGAGCTTTCCCACCCATTCGCCAGGAAGAAGGCGAATGGATGGGGCACGGAAAATGGTTGGCAAATATGCGGTGAGAGACCCAGTGGCAGTCTCGGTTATCAGTGCACAGTCACAGTCACCGTTGCAGTCGATCGGCCGTATTGGTTGGTCGCGTTCAGTGTGTAGGTTGTTGTGGCTGCGGGCTTGACGCTTACACTGCCGCCGCTTACGCCGCCCAGCACATCAATAAAGTCGTACGAATCGTGCGTTGTGTCCCAGGTCAGCGTCACCGCTGTTCCCGCCGCGACTGAGGTTGAGGATGCGGCGAAGCTGCCGATCGTGGGAGGCGCTCCGGTGGGCGCGGTTGCGTCGTCGTAACCCGGATACGTCGGCGTCATCTGCACGACTTCGAAGTTGGAAGACTGGATCGAATCGAGATTGACCAGGTCGTTGTCGTCCCAACGCGGATCGGGAACCCCCTGGAAGTAGAAATAACTTCCGTTGTCGGCGAGGATCATGCCGTACTTCTTCATCGCGGTCAGGATGACCTGGTTGGCCGCGGAATAGCCCGAAATATCGAAGCTGGCTTCAAGACGGATGCGCATCCCCATCACGTTGCTCACGCCCCAGTCCGTGCCCGCCGCGTGACTCGCTGGTTCCACAAAATAGCCGCCGTTGGCATCGTTCTTGGTGTGTGGCAACGTGAAGCGGATGGCGTGATTGATTGCGCCGGAGGCCACTTCATCGTAGCGTACGAGACCGGGGAAGATGGGCAAACCGGCGGCATCGGCGGAGGTCCATCCCCAAGGGCGCTGCTCGTAATTCTTCAAGTTCCAGATCGTCTCCGAGTCCGAACTCCAGGCTCCGTTGCAACGCGCAGTATTGAATGTTTCGTAAAGCATGCACGCGTTGCGATCCAGCACCAGCACGTGCTGGTCTCCAGCGTAGTGATTGGGGCCGCCGGTGCAATCTGCAGGGGAACCCTCAATCGGCGCAGTGATCGGGAACGGAGCCTGTGCAACGTCGCTCTCACTGGCGTAGGCGACCACGTTGATCGGGACCAGCGGAGTGGTGCTCGAATCGACGACGACATAGGGAATGCCGTAGTTTCCACCTGCCACCGACGACCAATCGTGATGCAGATGCTCTCCGGCAAATCCTGAGGCTGAGGTGATGGTGGCGTTATTCGGGTCAAGCGGAGCTTGCGAGATATCCGTGTTCCATGCGCTCGTCGACGGGAACGGAACGAAGCCGTTGAGACTCGCGTTATTACCTGTACTCATCTGGGAGCAAGCCGAAGTTGACCCTGCCGCTTCGATGGTCAGGTTCAGATTCGCCGATGCCGACAGCGCCGTGGGCTGCGTCGCATCCGTAACGGTGACCGTTACCGATGCCGTCCCTACATCCGCCTGCGTGGGATTCCCCGTGATCGTTCCCGACGTGGCGTTCATCGTAAATCCGCTCGGCAGTCCAGTCGCGCCGAACGCATAGGGCGTTGTGCCGCCCGTCGCTGTTACCGTGCCGCTGTACGAGGCACCCACCGTTCCTGACGGCAGCGACGCTGTTGAGATGGCCAGTGTGCCGGACTGTCCCGCACCGATGGTGAGGCTCAGAGACGCCGTTGCGGTCTGGGCAGTGGGCTTCGTCGAATCCGTCACCGTGATCGTCGCGTTAGAAGTTCCCGCAGTGGTTTGCGTGGGAGTGCCGGAGATGGTGCCGGTTGTCGCGTTGATCGAGAGTCCGCTCGGCAATCCCGTGGCGCTAAAGTGGAAAGGCGAAGCGCCGCCGGTCACCGTGATGGTCGCGGTGTAGGGCGCGTTGAGAGTTCCATTGGGAAGGGAAGTGTTTGTGATGGTCAGTGTGTTCGCTGACGCCGCGCTCACTGTCAGGCTGAGCGTCGCCTTCGCAGACTGAGGCGGCAGACCTGCGTCGGTAACCGTGACGACGACGGACACGGTGCCCAGAGCGCTTTGCGCCGGGGTGCCTGTAATTGCTCCGGTCGTGCTGTTGATTGAGAGCCCGCTGGGTAGACCGGTCGCACTGAATGAGAAGGGAGTTGTGCCGCCGGATGCCGCGACGGTGCTGCTGTACGCCGCGCCAACGCTGGCTCCGGGAAGCGCAGAAGTGGTGATCGCGAGTGTGGCAGTCTTCGAGGAGACGACAACGGTGGAACCGCATCCAGACAGGAAAACCGCCACTCCCAGCAGGAGACAAAAACCAATCCTTCGCATGTTTCCCGCTCCCGTTCTTTCCGCTTAATGCGCGACTTAATCGCCTGCTCGCCGCGATCGCTTTCGCGCCGCGTGGACACTGGCTCGGACCATGAAAATGCGATACGTTGCTCTGTCAGGAATACAGCCGCAATCGCTCAAATCAAATTCAGATCCGGGATGGAAGGATTGCCGTTTTAGGTAAAACGTGTATTTCGGTCCCGCCTTGCGACAGGGCCAAAGTTAGATAGGATTCAATCAGGAGCCGCGTTTCCTCTTTGTCTTGTTCACGCTTCGTGAGTCATATTTCCAATGCAATTTGGCCACCGTTCAATAAGGTGGTGAGCGTGCGGTCCATTTGTCTTAAGAGGAGCAGGATTGGCAAAGGTCTACAAGCGAATTTGCGGCGAATCCGAGGCCGCGCTGTTACCTACGTCATGTGCGGCGCGCGGGTATCACGAGGGGGCTGACGAGGTGTTGCCGTTTCCATGCGCAAGCCTGCCGTCCGATGCCCTCAGGTCCAACCCTCAAAGCAAATCGAAAGCCTTCTTGATCCTGTCGGGTAGGGTCGCGGGCGGGTCGTTCAGCGTGTGGTTGATTTCGAGAACCCCGGCGGGCGGTGTTGCCAGTCCACCCAGGGACTTCGCGACTGCGGGCCAGTCGATGGTCCCATCTCCCGGCCAAAGATGCTCGTCCTTTGTTCCGTGATTGTCATGCACATGCACGGAGCCGATCCGGTTGCCGAGCGTCGCGATGGCTTCCGTTACGCCGGAGCCGATATGCGCGTGGCCGAGGTCCAGGCAAACCCTTACGTTCTGCAAATGGCCCATGTCGAGGATGGTCAACAGGTGCTCGGGGGTGGTGGCGTCGCTCAATAGGTTCTCCACCAGGAGCTTGACGCCGAGGGGGTGGGCGAAGGCGCCGAGATGCTCCAGGGCCGTCATGCCATATTCAATGCTCCGCGGCGACCATTGGTCGTCGTTCTCGCCCAGATGTACGACCAGGTTCTTGAAGGGAATTCGTTCCGCGGACTCAAGCGCGCGCTTGATCTCATCCATTGCGTCGATGCGGCGCGACTTCTCCGGGTGCAGCACATTCACTGCAGGAGCGCCCGCCCGGCCCATTTCGCGGTCCGGAAACATAGGCGCGTGCAGCGAAAACGGTTCCAGAGAATTCTCGCCAAACCACGAGGCAAGCTCGCCCACGTGTTCGCGGCTGGTGTAGTCGAAGTGTTGGCGTGCGGCAAAAACTTCAACCCCCTGCGCGCCGCCGCGACAGGCGACTTCCAACAGCCCAGGGTGAAGACGCTGGTTCAAAAATAAGTGCGTGGATAAGACTCGAAGCATGATGGAAAAGAATTCCTTCGCGCCGGATTGATTGCGGCGTAATCCGGAAACTGTCCCTATTGTCGCATTTTTCCAATAAGTTACCGCGAAATAGGGCGCTCGCCCGTTGTTGCGAATGGTAACCGTCCGGCGGGTGATCGCAGTCAATGCACTGGACAGTGGAACGTAAGTCTCCTATGCTACCGACACTGCGATCCCCTGCCGGACCCCATCCAGACGCCCTACCGGGAGATTCCGGCCCCGAGCCTCGCACCTTCGCATGGTTTGAGCGTTTGTCCAGCGACTGGGCTAGACTGCACGTCTGGACACTTTGCACAACTTGTCGGCGAATCGAGGAGAGCGTTGAAGATTCCAAGCGCCAACTCTATCGACCACCTTTCATGGCCCATCCGCACTCTGCTTGGATGCGGCGCAGCAGTCGTGTCGGTTGGCCTGACCTATGCGATCGAGCCGTTGCGCGCTTTCCCTCTCCTTCTCGCTTTTCCCACGGTGGTCTTGAGTGCGTGGTTCTTCGGGATGGCGGGCAGTTTCGGATGCGCAGTTCTCGATGTGACGCTGGTGGACCTGCTGCTGACCAAGGCGCAGTTTCGGTTCTCGACCGGATTCGCGCAGGAAGAAGCGCGTCTCTCGCTGTTTCTGGTGTTATCTACATTGTTGGGGGTTCTGATCCGGCGCTGGGCCGACCAGCGCACTGAACTAAACGCGCGGGAACTGAAAAAGAGTCTCATTCTGGCCCAAACCCACCGGCAAATGGCGGAGGAGCGGGCGCGCGCCGGCGAGGCGTTGCGGGATCGCGATGCGGCACTCCAGATTGCCCTGCGCGCCAGTGGTATGGGGCTCTGGAGCTGGGATATCGTGAGCGAATCCGTTCAGTGGTCTGACGAGATGTTCCGAATCATCGGCTATGGACCCGATGAATTTGAGCCCCAGAACAAGATCTGGTTCGACGCTATTCACCCCGACGACGCGGAAACAACGAGAGACGCGTTCGCTCACGACGTCGAACATGGTGACGAATTTCGCCGCCAATACCGCGTCGTGTGGCCGGACGGAACTGTGCGCTGGGTCGAGTCGCAAGGACAATGCGTGCGGGACAAGGATGGCCGCGCGACGTTACTCATGGGTGTTGTGACGGACGTGACGCATCGCAAGAAAGCGGAAGAGGCGATGTTGCGCGCGGAGAAACTTGCCGTGGCTGGGAGATTGGCGGCGTCGGTGGCACACGAAATCAACAATCCCCTTGAAGCGGTCACGAACCTGCTCTACCTGATCACGATGAGCGGTACCGCCGAGGAAGCGCGCGCGCACGCACGCAATGCATTGGACGAACTGTTTCGCGTTTCGATGATTACGCAGTCGACGTTGAAATTCCACCGCGAGCAGGGTACCCCGAAGATCACGATGCTGTCGGAGATCGTGGACGTTGTGATCGCAATGTTTCGCCCCAAGCTAACGGTGGCGGGAATCACGGTCGACGTTCTCGCAACAAATGAAATCGCTATCGCCTGCATGCCCAGTGAGGTGCAGCAGATCTTCGCGAATCTGATCGCCAACTCGATTGAAGCCATGCCGCAAAGCGGAAGGATGGTGATTCGGCTTCGTCCTTCGCACAATTGGCGCGATCAATCGGTGGAAGGAATGCGAGTGACCCTCTGCGATTCCGGCGTGGGGATGGATCGCGCCACGATGCGCCGCATCTTTGAGCCGTTCTTCACAACCAAGCCTGAGACTGGAACCGGCCTGGGAATGTGGGTGGTTGCGCAGCTTGTCGAACGTCATGGTGGCAACGTGAGAGTGTGGAGCAGACAGCGCCACGGGGCAAGCGGGACGGTCTTCTCTATCTTTCTGCCCACGGTTCTCCGATCTGCAGCAGAGGGCGTGGAGATTGAATCATCCCCCGCGCAGGCAGTGCCGGTCGAGGCTCCAGCGGAGAATTCGATCGCGTAGAAGTGACCGGGGCTGCTAGTAGCCAGCCGCCTTGCCATAGTGGTTGCGATGGTCCTGGCCGCCTTCCAACTCGCCTGTCTTCGGATCTACGGCGATGCATTCGCCATTCGACCAATGGCCATTGCGTATATCGAGCGTGTAACCCATGGCGCGTAGATCGTTCAGCGTGCCTTCGCTGAAGCCCGGTTCGAGATAGAGCCTGTCGGGCTGATATTGATGGTGGAAGCGCGGAGCGTCCACGGCTTGCTGGATGTTTAATCCGCCGTCCGCTGCCGACAAGAAAATGTTCGCGACGGTCGTGATGATGCGCGCTCCCCCGGGCGAGCCAAGCACGTAGCGCAATTCTCCGTCTTCCAGCACAATCGTTGGCGTCATGGAACTGAGCGGGCGTTTGCCGGGAGCGATCGCGTTGGCCGGGCCCTGGATTAGCCCAAACATATTCGGTACGCCCATCTTCGCGGCAAAGTCATCCATTTCGTCGTTGAGCAGGAATCCCAGCGAGCCTGCCGTGACATGCGAGCCGAAGCTGTCGTTGAGCGTTGTGGTCACGGAGACTGCGTTGCCCTCGCCATCGACAACGGAATAATGCGTCGTGTCCTGCGACTCGACGCGCCGATGGCCAGGCGTGGTTGGGGCAGCCGGCAAGAAGCCCGGGGGCCGTTGCAGCGAAGTGCTGGGGGTTGCCGCTTTCGGCTCGATACTTGCGCGCCATGCTTCTGCATACTTCTTCGCAGTGAGTGCGGCTACTGGAATGGAGTTGTAATCGGGATCGCCCAAATAGTCCGCGCGATCCATGTAGGCGCGACGGTAGGCTTCGGCGATCAAATGCATCGAGGCAGCGGTGCGATCGCCGAGCGAACCAAGATCGTAGCCTTCGAGAATGTTGAGTGCACTTACCAGCACGACGCCGCCTGAAGAGGGCGGCGGTGCGCTGAGAACCGTGTAGTTGTGGAATGTGCCCGTGACAGGCGTGCGCTCAACGACGGTGTATTGGGCAAGGTCGTCGAGCGAGAGGAGTGCGCCGCCCGGCTTCAGCTCGTCGATCAGTTGCTTCGCCATTTTCCCGTGGTAAAAATCATCGGGATTTGCGGAAATCCGCGCGAGCGTCTGGGCAAGCTCGGGCTGCTTGAAGATTTCGCCGGCTTTGTAAAGCTGGCCGTCGCGCTGAAAAATGCGCTTTGAGTCGGGGAATTTGGCCAGGTCCTCATCGGTTAGCTCGTGGGCCTCCTCGGCTGAAAGCTCAAAGCCCTCGCGGGCCAGCTCGATTGCGGGCGCCATCACCCGCGCAAGTGCCAGCTTGCCGTATTTGCGTTCGGCATATGCGAGGCCCGCTACGGAGCCGGGCGTTGCAATGGAACGGTAGCCGATCACGCTCGATTCCAGGCTCGTTGCGGGTAATACATTGCCCTGCGCGTCCTGGTACATAGTCTCGGTAGCAGCCAGCGGCGCCTTCTCGCGATAGTCGATGAAGGTGGCCTTGCCGTCATGGGTGCGCAGCAGTAAAAATCCGCCCCCGCCGAGATTACCGGCTGCAGGATGTACCACGGCAAGAGCGAAACCGGTCGCTACAGCCGCATCCACCGCGTTGCCGCCCTCGCGCAGCACTTCGAGCCCCGCGTCGGAAGCCAGATGATGCACGCTCACCACCATGCCTGTGCGCGCACGCACAGGCTGCTCATCCTTGTAGGCGAGGCCCTGCGTCGAACCCTCCTGGCCGGTGAAATACGTCGACAGGAAGAGCGAGGAGCCGGTGAGAGTGGCCAAAAGTGTGCCGTAGAGCAATCGGTTCATAGAGTCTTCACAGAATAACCCGGCGAAGTTCTGTGGCCGATCGAAGAGCGAGACACGACTTTCCGCTTGTGAAGAATGTGCAGGCGGGCGCTCAGCTTCTATGCACGATTGCCCGTGCCAAGCTTTTCCCGTAGCGCATTCTTATCGGCGAGGAACCAGACGGAGCCTCGCCGATTCGATTCGTAAATGAAGTCGTGAAGAGATTTGCTCTGGGACTCGAGCGGACCGGTGTCTCCGACAATTGCGACCACGACCTGGTACGTGACGAATTTCTGCACCATCTCTCCAGCGATTCCGGTGCGCAATTCAAAAAATGCTGGATCGAGGCGCGCGATCGGGACAACGACCAGACGCGCTCCCGCGGCCTTCGTTTCGGCAATCAGATCGTTTGCATCTTCCCCGGTGCGCAAAGGCGGCCCTTCTGCAGGCAAATCGAGAATGCGCTGGCCGTGGAGTTCGTACACGTCGGTCTGCATAGCGGTCTCCAATGGAAAGGGCAGATGTATTTACCGGCCGGCCACTAATACGAGTGGGTCGGGGGCAACTTGACAGGCGCGGCGACCAGCGACAGCCCAGGTGGAACCATCCTTATAGGTCAGCGATTCGAGCTGAATCAAGAGGACAGTCGTAAGGCCGGGGAGGATAAGATCGGTGGCAACGTCCCGTTCGCCTTCCGACGTGAAGGCAACGTCGAGAGTCTTCGTCAGGTCGAACTTGCTTGTCTGATTTGTGAGGTCGAGCGTGCTGTAAGATGCCGGTTCGACGCGATTCTTACCGGAAAGGCCAAAGACTTTCACCTTTGCGACGGCGATCTTGGTCGACTTCGGATTTGTGAGAATGAGATGGATCCGCTGCGAGACGCCCACCGCTCGTTGATCGCCGCGCACGGCAACCTGACCGGTCCCGGACCCTTGCAGTGCATGCATGCTGACCGGGCAGGTTGGTAAGGATAGAGAGAGGACGAAGTTTGTTGCAGTCTGAGGGTTCTCCTGGCCGGCTGATGAAGTCGCGCTACTCTGCGCAACTAATATTGTCACGGGGAAAAGCAGAGTGAACCCGACTACGACGGCACGCTTCATTGGCAGGCTCCTGGAGAAGAAATCCGCGCACGCAATTAGAGTACGCCGACCAGAATGGCCCGGCAATCCCGTTACTGAACTATCGTTTCGACAGAGGAGGAGGAGCGTGCCAGGCCCGCTCTCCTCTGTGATACCGTTTCAATACGGCGTTCCCGTTTCCGTTCTGTCATGATGGATCGTGCGCCGAAAAGTTCATATTGACGAATGTCTCAGCAGCCGGAATTGATATCGCATCCTTTGCCCGCGAGCCCGGCTCCTGAACCTGGCTCCCTGGCTGGCGGTCCGTCCGGGGCGTCGGTGGCGGACCACCCCCCGCAACGAATTCCGCGATGGCTCATCAGGGCAGAGCTTTTCCTGCGTGTAACGCTGCGGATCTACATCGGATTGGCCGTTTGTTATGCGCCTTGGTCGCCGTTGTTCTGGGATCAAAATCCGCTCTTCGTCCAGTTTCCGACGCTCTCGATCTATGCAGCCAATGGCGCGGTGAGGGGCATCATTTCCGGGCTGGGGTTGTTGAATTTGTGGATAGCGCTCAAGGATGCAATCCGCCACAGAAACGGGTAAGCCATGAGCGAACAAGAAAGCAAAAAGCTCTCCTCAGCAAGCGCAGATCGCTCTCCACGAACCGAGGGTAGCAGCCCGTCGCCGCCCCCACCCGTAGTCGACGATGTCGCCAAGTTGCCGGGAAACGGACTGCCGCCGCCACTTGCATCGGCCCCGCTGGCCTATGAAAATTCCAACTTTCTTAACAGCGCGGATGGGCGGCTGATTCGGATTGTGGCCGAGTACATGGAGCCGCTGGCGCGATTTCGCCGCGAGCGCATTCAGGACACGGTAGTTTTTTTCGGGTCTGCGCGCTTTCGTGGCCGCGAAGAAGCCGACCACGAGCTGGAACTTCTCGATAATACCGGGTCGACGCGTCCCGCACCGAGTGAGGAGCAGCCGGCCAAGCCGCCCGAGATTGCGGCCGGTAAGGCAACCGACTTGCAGCGCAAGCGCGCCGTCGCAGCCGTGGAGATGGCACGCTACTACGAAGACGCACGCCGCCTCGCGCACATGCTCACCACCTGGGCCAGGACGATTCCCTCGCGCCGCCATCGCTTCGTAGTCACCTCGGGCGGAGGGCCCGGCATCATGGAAGCGGCCAATCGCGGCGCCCACGAGGCCGGCGGCAAAACCGTTGGCATGAACATCCAGCTGCCCTTCGAGCAGTCTCCTAATCCGTACATCACCCCATCGCTTAACTTCGAGTTCCACTATTTCTTCATGCGTAAGCTTTGGTTTGCTTACTTGGCCAAGGCGCTGGTTGTCTTCCCGGGCGGATTCGGCACGCTCGATGAGATGTTCGAAATTCTGACGCTGGCGCAGACGCATAAGCTGGCGAAGAAAATCACAGTCGTCATCTATGGATCGGAATACTGGCGGCGTGTCTTCAACCTGGAAGTGCTGGTGGAGACGGGCGCAATCTCGCCAAAGGACGTCGAGCTCTTTCAGTTCGCCGATACACCTGAGGAAGCCTTCGAGATGCTGCGCAAAGGACTTACCGAGAACTACCTGATCCCGGAAGCGGCCGCCGAGCATGCGTCGAATGAACTGATGCCGGCTTCGACGCTCGAAGATTTCCTCGGGCCGGAATTGGCCAAAACGAACGGCTAGGTCCCCCAAAATCCTGATAAAACAGGGAAGCGGTCCCCGAGCGCTCGTGTGCACTGGAAATGGTGCTAAACCACGCAGGCCGGCAATTTCCTGGACTTTCCGAAAGCACACTTTGGAGTGCAGCTTTCTCCGTGTTTTAGCCGAAAACATCGGGTTTTACTGGAATTTCTGGTTACTGTATTGATTCTTTCCGCAATTGAAGCCACATTCGCACTCTCTTAACGCGATATTGACGGCAGTCGGAGGATACTGACCATAGAAACTCCAGTCAGATCGCGGGCCAGCTAGAAGGCAGGGTGCGGCAAAAGGAGCGGATGTGGCAAACTCTACGATCAACTACTTGTGGCGCGACCAGAAGGCCGCCAAGGGATTTCGTTCGGGCGTTTCCCTCCACAGCCATACCAACCAATCCAAGGAGACGCTGGATTTTCTGGCTAATTTGGGAAATCAGTATCCTCTGATCCGCCCATTGATTGCGCGGCTTGAACGCCGATCCAAAGCCGTTCACGGAGTTTGCATCGACTACGCGGCCAGCTACTGGACGCCGCCCATGACGCCCAAGCTGGCCTACGATCTCGAGAGCCGGCAAATCGAGAATCTCGATGTGGCTCCCATGGTGTCGATCACCGATCACGACAACATCAAGGCGCCGATGCTTCTGCGCACGGTCCCCAGCGCCCGCACCATTCCCGTTTCGGTTGAATGGAGCGCTCCGTACGGAGGGGTGCAGTCGTTCCATCTCGGCATCCACAATTTGCCAAGCGCCAGAGCCGCCGACTGGATGCGTGTGCTGGAAGACTTCACTGCCAATCCAAGCGACGGTGAACTCACAGAAATCCTTGCCGCGCTGCACCAGGAGCCCAATGTCCTGGTGGTGTTCAACCATCCGATGTGGGACCTCTACCTTGTCGGTCAAGAGAAACACGAATTCCTTGTCAACGAATTTATCCAGAAAAACGGCACGTGGCTGCACGCACTGGAACTGAACGGCCTGCGCCACTGGGATGAGAATCGCGCGGTGCGGCGCCTGGCCGCGCAGTGGAACATGTTGCTGATCAGCGGGGGCGATCGCCACGGCGTGGAACCCAACGCCAACATCAACCTGACTGACGCAACCAGCTTTACCGAGTTTGTCCACGAGATCCGCCGGCAGAAGAAGAGCAACGTGCTCTTCATGCCCCAATATGCGGAGCCGTGGAAGCATCGCATCCTGCAATCCACCATGGACGCGATTCGCAACTATCCGGAGTTTCCGCAGGGCTCGCGCACCTGGGACGAGCGCGTCTACCACCCCGACGCGCAGGGTGTGGTCCGCCCGTTGACGGAGATCTGGCCCGGGGGGCGCGCCCCGCGCGCCATTGGCTGGACCATCGCTATGGTGGCAATGCTTGGTATGGGGCCCGTATCCGGTGGCCTTCGAATTGCGTGGAGCGACTCGCAAAAGCTGCGCCTGGCACTTGGCGAACAAGAGGCCTGACGCTTTGATTCCGATTTCCTCCAAACCGCTTTTTCGGTAACTGTAAAACAGGGTTATGAACGCATCTGTGCCGCGCGTGGCGTATTTTCCTGACTCCTTCCATGAAGTGAATGGGGTCGCCCACACCAGTCGCCACTTTGAGGCATTCGCGCGCCGGCGCAACCTGCCATTTCTCTGCGTACGAGCCGGCGATCGCACGCAGGCCATCATCGAAGAGGGCAACGTTTGGACGTTGGAGCTGCGGCGCGGCATCCTTTCCATTGCCTTGGAAAAGGATCTTCGCTTCGATCCCGCATTTCTGCGCCATATTCCATTCATTGAGGAAGTGCTGGAGCGCTTCAAACCAGATCTGATTCACATTACGGGGCCCAGCGAAGTAGGCATGCTGGGCGCGGGGCTGGCGCACCATCTGGGACTGCCGCTAGCCGCAAGCTGGCACACCAATGTGCATGAGTACGCGGCGCGGCGTTCGGAGTGGTTTCTGCGCCTGCTGCCGGCGCGCCAATCGTCCGCTACCGGCCAGACAATCGAGGATCTCGCGATGGCTGCAGCGGCAAAATTCTATTCCATTGCACAGGTGTTGTTCGCACCTAATCCGGAGCTTTGCCGGCGGCTTGAGCAGATGACGGAGCGGCCCTGTTTCCTGATGCCCCGTGGCGTCGACGCGGATCTCTTCCACCCCGCGAAACGCAACCGCACGGACGACGACCGAGACCAGGTGTTGGGATTTGTTGGCCGTCTCTCGGTCGAGAAGAATATCGCCGGCCTGGTGCAGGTGCAGGATGAGCTGGAACAAATGGGCCATCGGAGCTTTCGTTTTCTCATCGTCGGTCACGGTGGCGATGAAGCGTGGCTGCGCGGGCGTCTGCGCCGCGCGGAGTTCACCGGTGTTCTGCGCGGGGAAGCGCTCTCGGCGGCTTACGCCAACATGGACCTTTTCGTCTTCCCGTCGCATACCGACACCTTCGGCAACGTGGTGCTGGAGGCACTGGCCAGCGGCGTTCCGGCGGTAGTGACTCCCGACGGGGGTCCAAAGACGATTGTGCGGGACGGCGAAACCGGCCGCATCGTGCCCGACGCGGAGTTCGCTTCGGCTGTAGCAGGAATTCTGGGCGACCCCGCGAAGCATGCTGCCATGAGCAAGGCCGCACGGGCCTACGCGCTCACGGCTAGCTGGGATTCTGTGTTTGAGGGGGTGTATGCGGCGTATGATGCGATGCGATCGAAACACCTGCGCCAGGCGGGTTAAAGCTTAGTTGAGACGGATTCCGTTTTTGAGGTCGACTGCAAACGGCGCTTCCTTGTCGCTCATCATTTCCCAGCCCAGCCCACGCAACACAACACCTTCAACGCTCGAGATCGTCACGCCTTCGTCAGATAACTTGGCGGATTCCCATGCCTTGCCCTCCGCGCCCCAAGCCAAAATGCTGTGATGGCCGACAAAAAGCAGCAAGCCGTGATCGAGGATCGCGCGCACCGCGAGGACAGGCCGATAGGCAATCATCGTGAAGTTTTCGGGGGCTGTTGTGTCGATCAGGTAGGCATACCCTCCCGACACCGCGCAAATTTCTTCTGGTTTTGGACAAGACCAGAGGCCGGTCGGCACAGCCGGATCGCGAAACCCCAGCGCACATGTTGCGAGAAAAGGCTGTGTGTGCGGCGCATCAGGCCGCACCAGTACTTCCAGCGCGCCGCGTTCGATCTCTTCAGCGTCCCGTGGATAAGTGAAATGCCGCGAAGGCAGAATCAGAGGACGCGCCGGAAGCACTTCTGCACTCCAGCGACGCGGGAAACTCACGTCGATTAGAGATGAGTGCACGATCAGACCCCGACAAACCGTTCGACCCGTTCCCGGATGCTCGGCACTCCCACGCGAAGAGTCGCCCCCTGCTCGATCACCGGAATCAGCTTGTCAAAATCAGGGCCGGAATGCGAGCCCGTGATCGCAATGCGGATCGGATGATAGAGTTCCGTGCCTTTGATTCCGGTGGCCTGTTTGATCTCTTCCATCCACCGCTTGAAGACTTCGGCGGTCACTGGCTGGCTGTGTGCACGGACGCGTCCAGCCAGCTCGCCGAGCACTGTACGCGCGGAATCGGCGGCAAGAACCTCAGCGTTCTCGGGCTTGGAGCGAGCCACCTCCGGATCGAATCCAAAAAGGAAAAGCGCCTTCGCCGTCAGTTGACCCAGATGATCGACGCTGGG
>Ga0182030_10016121_pt1 | contig 14588 bp, 15 predicted proteins | sample 812S3MmetaG_FD_121299 | JGI IMG/M metagenome (GOLD analysis project Ga0182030, IMG submission 121299) | Permafrost microbial communities from Stordalen Mire, Sweden - 812S3M metaG (Illumina Assembly) | ecosystem: Environmental > Terrestrial > Soil > Wetlands > Permafrost | place: Sweden... | reverse complement strand
TCAACCCGAACTACTTGATGCGTTCGATGCACCTCATGCCCAAACGCCTCGACAAGCCCGAATGGCGCCACACCCAGGACTACTGGGCCGAGCGCGACGAACTGCCGTTGGTCGATCTCGATGACGGCTGTTTGGTGTTCGAATGATCGCGGCTCAGTTTCACCGAAGAGTCGCATCCAGCGATATCGGCCCAGTGATCGCTGACAAATTTGCTCATTATTAAGTTGAATCTTGCGTAAGCCATCGCTTACACTACCTCGGTGGACAGTGCACTGAAAGCAATCGCCGATCCCAAGCGTCGCGAGATCCTGCGACTCGTCTGGTCGAGCGAGATGCCCGCTTCGGACATCGCGTCGCACTTCCGTGAGGTCACTCGCTCGGCGATCTCCCAGCACCTCGGCGTCTTGCGACAGGCGAATCTGGTCCGCGAACGCCGAGACGGGAATCGTCGGCTCTACGTCGCGAACGTCGACGAGATGACCCGACTTCGCACGTTCCTCGACCAGTACTGGTCCGGGGGCCTTGATCGACTGAGAACCGCCGCGGAAGCGGCCCAACGAAAGAAGGACAACAACAATGGCTGAACTAACGCGCGAGGTCTTGGTCAAGGCCGAACCGTCAACGATCTTCGCTTTCTTGGTCGAGCCCGGGATGCAGTCGTGGCTCGGCACCGACGTCGAATTCGACGCCCGTCCCGGCGGGATCTACAGCGTCAACGTCGTCGGGGATCACCCCGCGTTGGGAGAGTTCACCGAAGTGGTGGAGAACGAAAGAGTCGTCTTCACCTTTGGCTGGAACGAACCGGGTCACCCGATCCCGGCCGGCTCGACCAAGGTCGCGATCACGCTCATTCCCGAAGGTGACGACACTCTCGTGCGACTGGTGCACTCCGGACTGCCCGAGGACGCCATCAGTGACCACGAGAACGGCTGGCAGTTCTTCTTGGATCGTCTCGCCACCGTGGCGAGCGGCGGCGAACTCGTCGAATCAGGCGAAGGGCCACCCGGATGACCAGTTCGCGTAAGCACACGGCCAAGTTGAAGGAGAGTTAATGAGCGATGACGTCAAGACCTGGAAGATGATCCACGACGAGCGCGAGCGTTCGGCCGACATGCTCGAATCGCTCTCGCCCGAACAGTGGAGCGCGGACACCCTCTGCGAAGGTTGGAACGTTCACCTGGTCGCCGCGCACATGATGATCGCCGGCGAACAGACGACGGGCACGTTCATGAAGGGACTGCTCGCCAGCGGATTTCGCTTCAACGTCATGATGGACCGCGCGGCCCGTGAGAGTGGTCAATTGCCGACCAGCGAAATCATCGCGCGCATAAGGGCGCGCACGACGACCACCAACAAACCGCCGGCTCCCGCGATGGCGATGCTCGGTGAGGTCGTGGTTCACGGTACTGACATTCGTCAGCCGCTGGGCGTCGCGGATGACACGTCGAGTGAGGCCAAACTGGCCTGTCTCGACATGTTCAAAGGTTCAAACTTTCCGGTCAAGGCGAAGAAGACGATTGCCGGGCTCCGACTGCGCGCGACCGACGCTGATTGGTCCTACGGCAGTGGTCCGGAGGTGGCGGGACCGATGGTCGCGCTCATCATGGCGATGACCACGAGACCGCTCCTGGATTCGTTGAGCGGTGACGGCGTCGACACGCTGCGCGGTCGACTCACGAAGTGACCGACTGGTTTCGAACCGATGGTAGGGGGAGATGACGTGACCGAAGGTACGAAGAGTGATCCGTGGGAGTTGACGACACCGCCCGGTTCGTCGAAGTATTCGATGTACCGCGACCCCGACGGTGATCCACCGGCGCTCGTATGCGTCGTCGGCTCCACGACGCTGAAATATCACCTGTCGGCGATCGACGACCTGCACGCGTGGCTCGTCGCCCAGGGCGACTGGGTCGCACTCGGTGCGGCCGATGAGAACAAACCGGCCGCCGACGACACGGTCGAGGCCTGGGGACGGTCCTCGACGAACCCAGTCGGCGGTTGGTACGGACTTCGCAAGGGCTACCGCGGTCGATTCGGGATGTACCTTCCTCCCCTGCTCGAAGAACTCGGACTCGCCGAGATCACCCACGATGCTCGTAACAACAAGATGCGAGCGCGCTAGGCGAAGCGGCGTCGCACCCACCAGTAGCTGAGGGCACCGAGGAGCACGGCGATCACCAAGTAGATCGTCATCTCGATCCACTGGAAGGTCCAGAATCGGTACGCCGGCTGATACAAGAGAACTTCGTGGAACGACGCCGAGATCTTGTCGATGCACTCGGTGAAGGCCTTTGGCCGAATGCCGGTTGTGACATGACCGCCCTTCCCGGGATTGGGCGAGTTCAACTGGAGCAGTGAGCGGCAATTGTCCCTCAGCCACTGTTGGGTCACTTCGCCGCCATGCTTGCCCACGACCGACGTGCTCGCGACGAGCGAGTTTGGTCGTTTCACGTCGCCGGCGATGAAACTCACTCCGTTGGGCGTTCGTTCGAATCCGATGTTGCCCACACTCTTCAGCGAAGCGGCCAGTGTGACCGGCGACAACAGATGGGGCCTCACGAAATGATCGAACGGAACACGTACCGCAACGTAGGCGGCGATGGTCGTTGCCATGGCCGGCACTGTTCGACGCCACAGCACACCGGCCGCCACGCCGAGCGCGAATGCGAAGGCCGCGTAGCCGATAGGTGCGATGTAGCTCGTGTCGAAGACGGCCGAGCCGAAGCGCGAGGCGTTGAGGGTGTTTATGGGATCGGCCCACCAGGTGAACATCCAGCTCAACAGCCCCGTCGCCAGCATGCTCGCCCCACCGACGACCGCGAGTTTGGTGAGGACCCACCGCGAACGAGTGACGCCCTGGGTCCAGGCCAACCGATACGTACCGGATTCGAGTTCGCGCGCGATGAGTGGTGCGCCCCAGAACATTCCGAGCAGCGCCGGGAATATCACATCGAGCGCCTGCACGAAAGGCAACTCTTTGTTGTACGTGTTCAGCAACGAACTCGTGAGCGAATCGCAGTCCCCGTGGGCTTTGCAAACCTTCAGTTCGCCGTAGAGGTCCGCCAAATGCGGACCCGTGACGATGAAGAACAGCGCGACGGCCACCAAAAGACCGAACACGACCAGGGCCTGAAAACGGAACTGTCGCCACGCGAACCAAATCATCGGGCACCGCCTTTCGCACGGACGAGATCTCGGCGTTGCTCCTCGGCTTGACTCATGTAGGCCAAGACCAGATCCTCCAACGTCATCTCTTCGACGCTCCACGCCGGATCAAGAATCGGATCGACGCTCGTGACGGTCACCGTCGTCTGGCGCTCCACGTGACTCTCTTCAATGACGTGCACCGAGTCCGGCAAATGATCGAAGGCTTGGCGGGTTCCGACCAGTCGATAGTGCGATGCCAGGAGGTCGTCGATCTCTCCGTTGACTTGCACCCGCGAGGCGGCGAGGACGACCAGGTAGTCACATACGCGCTCAAGATCGGCCACGAGGTGCGAACTAAGGATGACGCTGACCTCGTGCTCGGCGACGACCTCCATAATCGTGGCGAGGAATTCGCGCCGTGCCAAGGGGTCCAGACTGGCCACCGGTTCGTCCAATAAGAGCAGCGACGGTCGCTTGGCGATCGCCAACGTCAGAGCCAACTGCGCGCGTTGTCCGCCGGAGAGCCCACCGGCGCGCTGGCTGGGGTCAAGACCGAGGTCGTGTATTCGACGCTCGGCCAGTTGCGCGTCCCAATGAGGATTGAGAGCGGCGCCCATATGGAGATGCGTGTCGATCGTGAGATTTGGATAGACCGGCGTGTCCTGGGCGAGGAATCCGATGCGACCGAGTTGCTCCGGGCTCGACGCGGGCTTTTCATCGAGAACGGTCAGGGTCCCCGTAGTTGGGGCCAAAAGTCCGACGGCCAGATGCAACAAGGTCGTCTTGCCCGCGCCGTTGGGACCGACCAGGCCGACCACGTGGCCGGCCGGAATATCCAGTGTGCAACTGCTCAGTGCCCATTTCCGTCCGTAGCGCTTCCCGAGATCAGTGGCGCGCAGGGCCGAGGTCATCGAACTACTTCTTTCGGCGCGAAGAGAAACGTGTCGACGAAGAGCGCTTCAATGCTTTCGTCGTCCAATCCGGCTCGACGCGCCTTCTCAAGCCATACCTCCAGGGATCGCCGCAGTGTTCGCTGGGCGGCGTACGTCGTCTCGTCGAACGAGCTCACCACGAACGTTCCGATACCGGGTCGCGCGGCGACCAGACCTTCGTGTTCGAGTTCGCGGTACGCCTTCAGCACGGTGTTGGGATTAATGGCGATCTTGCCGACGACCTCCTTGACCGTCGGTAGCTGATCACCGATGCGCAGTCGCCCGAGACGCAACGCGCTCTTCACCTGCTGGACGATCTGCTGATACGGAGAGACGCCAGAGTTGCCATTCAGTCGAAATTCGATCACGGCATCACACTTTCACTAGGACACTAGGTGAATATAGTATTACCGTACTCGCGCCGCAATGGCCATCCGGAAAAACCCTCAGATCGGTCTCATCGGCTCAGGGTGGAAGAACCAGATGCTTGATCGACGGAATCGCGCCGATCCCGGTTAATGACCTCTGATCGCCAGCCGGTTCTAGAGGAGGAGCGGTGCTTTCCTTTAAATCATTGGTGAATGACAACGAAGAATAAGGTGTACGATACAGTACAGTACTCAATTACGGTGACGAGAAGGAGAAGGTGATGGACCAGACTGAAGTCGTCAATCGACGTTTGGCGCTCCAAGGTGCCCACGGCCTCCGTCATCGCGGCCACGCACTCGATACGAGTCGCGATGTGGCGATTCGTGAGGCCGCGCTCGATCTGCTCTCTGAGATCGGTTACGACCGATTGACCATGGACGCCGTCGCGGCACGTGCACACGCCAGCAAGGCCACGATCTATCGACGTTGGCAAGGCAAGGCCGCTCTGGTCGTCGACGCGCTGAACTGTTCGAAGGGCTCGATGCTCGAACCGGACACCGGTTCGCTCGAGGGCGACTTAGCGGCCGTGAGTCAGGCTTCGTGCAGCCAGGAAAGTCGCTTCAATGCGCAGATCATGTTGGGCCTCATCACTGCGCTCGCCCACGACGCCGAACTGCGCGACGTCGTACGCGAACGAATGATCGAACCACGAACCATGGTCATACGATCAATTTTTGAACGGGCGGTCGAGCGCGGTGAAATCTCGACTGAACGCAACCTCGACCTTCTCGTCGCGCTCCTTCCGGCACTGATGATTCAACAAGTGCTCATTACCGGCGAACTTCCGGACACCGACTTCTCAACCCACGTCATCCATGACGTCATCCTCCCCCTCGCCACCGCATCAACCCGTCCCGTCAACTCCTAGCCCCAAGGAACTCCATGTCAATCACCGAAGCTCCGGAACTCACCGGCAGCAACACCGAGGGCAAACACCTCGGCCTCGCACTGGCAGTCATCGCCGGTGCTCAGCTCATGATCGTCCTCGACGCCACCATCGTCAACGTCGCTCTCCCAACGATCCACCATGATCTGCATTTCTCCGTCAATAATCTCGAGTGGCTCATCACGGCGTATTCGCTCACTTTCGGCGGACTACTGCTCTTCGGTGGTCGCACCGGAGACCTTTTCGGCAAACGTCGAATGTTCATGATCGGCATTGCCATTTTCGCGGTCTCGTCGCTCCTCGGAGGATTCGCGACCACTGATATCTGGCTCATCATCACCCGGGCGTGTCAGGGCGTCGGTGGAGCTATCGCCGCACCGACTGCACTTTCATTGATTGCGACCAACTTTCCGGAAGGGCCACAGCGCAACCGGGCCATGGGCGTCTACGCCGCGATGGCGGGGGCTGGCGGTGCCGTCGGGCTCCTCCTCGGAGGCATGCTGGTCGACTTGGTGTCGTGGCGTTGGATCTTCTTCGTCAATGTGCCGATCGCTGCATTCATCCTCTTTCTCACTCCGCGCGCACTGAATGAGTCCTCGACGACGTCCGGAAAGATGGACGTTCCCGGGGCCTTGAGCGCGACCGGTGGAATGCTCGCTCTCGTCTACGGCCTCTCCAACGTGGCGGGACACAGTTGGACTGCCACGAGCACGCTCGTCTCGCTCTTCACCGCGGCGATCCTGCTTCTGGCGTTCGTGTTGATCGAGACCCGAACGGCCGAAGCGTTGATGCCGCTGCATATCTTCGCCAATCGCAATCGCTCGGGTGTCTACGCCATGATGCTCTGCATTGGTACAGCGATGTTCTCGATGTTCTTCTTCTTGACCCAGTTCCTGCAGAACGTCTTGGGGTGGAGCGCTATTCGCACCGGCGTCGGCTTCTTGCCCATGACGGTCGGCATCATCGCGGCCGCAGTGCTCGCCTCACGAATGATCACTCGGATCGGCATTCGCATCCCCCTTCTCGTCGGCCCGGCAGCGGCGGTCATAGGTCTCGAACTGCTCACGCGTTTGACGATCCACAGCAGCTACGGAGCGATCGTGGTCCCGCTGCTGATCGTGTCACTCGGAATGGGACTTTCATTCGTTCCGTTGACGTTGACGGCCGTCTCGGGTGTGGAGCCCAAGGAGGCCGGCTTGGCCTCGGCTCTCCTCAACACCACCCAACAAGTTGGCGGCGCATTGGGCCTCGCCATACTCTCGACCATCTCCATCGACGCGTTCAAATCGAAGCTCGCCAGCCTTACGGTCGCCGCCCACGGTGCAGCATCACACCAAGCGGCGAATATCGCCACGACTCACGGCTACACGACGGCGTTTCAGGTTGGCGCGTACATCGCCTTCGCCGGGCTGCTCATTTCGGCGATTGTGATCCGGACGCCGAAGGAGTTAGGTTCCGACTCGAATCCATTACCGGCAGCACTGTAAACGAAGGCGCGTCAATCTCGACGGCGCGCAGGAATGACCTAACGGTCTCTCGCGCGTGGAGATTGTCATGCCGCATTCATCGCGCGTCAATGCTGGTCGGCCACGTGAGGAGTCGAACAGCGACCCGTATTCGGTGTGGTGAATCCGAAAAGTCTTCGTGCGGTTTAGTAGTTGGGTGCCGGACTACAAATCAAGATGAAGATGTCCTTCGGCGTTGAACTCCGAAGCGAAGGATTAGAGAAGTCGCCACTAACCCGAGAATGAACTCGACGAACTCGGCCCGTTGAGCGAGACCGTTGTTCGGCCACGTGAAGGGAACATAGGGAATGTCACCCACGCCGATCCTGCTGAAGGTCCACCGCGCCGGAGGTTCCAATACCAAGGCTAGGGACACCGGTAGCGCGTACGCCCAGTAGCGAACGGTGCGCCAACGGTAGCCAAGCAAGCCAAACGCCGGACCCGCAACCACTGCGAACGCGAACCATTGCCCTTGACTCAAGAGAGTGTGAAACAGCAGACCGAAGCTCATTTGATTCCACGAGCCGTGAAGATGTGCCGGCGCCGGTCCGAAGTGTGTGCCTTCCATTGGGCTGATAATCATTAACACGAACGCGAGAAGTGACAGGCAGGTCGTACAAAAACCCATAACGACGGCCTTGCGTTGATTCGACATCATGAATCCAGCGATGAATGGAACCACCAGCCAGAGAGCCGACAAATCCAGGCTCACTTGCGTCCAGAACATGTTGTTGTGTGCGCCTATCCACTGATCGAACGCACCAAAGAGAAACGCCGCAGTCAGCGCGACCAGAACTGCTAATGATTGCCGCCTCACCGCTGCGTTCAGTGGCATTTATTGGAATTCGCCGCGTTTCAAATGCCCGTACACATCACAAGTCTAAAGGAGCGGGCACATTGATTTCTGTGTCGAAGTTCCTAAGCTGAGAGCACGAATTCGATTCTCGCCGCCTGCTCCACTTGGGCTGGTTCCCGAAATGTGGTCCAGGCCTTTATGACAATGAGACCTGGGTTGGTTGGGTTGAGTGTTGAAAACCCCGATTATTTCCATAATTTTGCGACGAGATCATGGCCGTTTTGCGCATTCTGAGCAGGCAAGATATCTTCTTATAAACCAAATCGAAGCGGGAGCAATGCGACGAATTCCGCATTTGATAACTGTCGGTGTGACTGCCATCTCCTTGTTGGCTCTCGGACTGACTTTCGCAATCTCAAACGCGAGCGCGGCGGGAACGCTGCCGGCAACCGTCAACGAGGTCGTGGCTGTGACAAATTCTCTCAGCGCTGTGGGCTGTCCAACGAGCCTTGCAACTGTATTTTCCTCGGCGATCGTTTATACCAGTCTCGAAACTGCGGTCCAGAACGCAACAAATGGGCAAACCATTTATGTGTGTGCAGGCAGCTACAGCATGGCGGCGTACCCGAATGGACAGGTGCTCATCCCATCCGGCCTGCAGGTCACTATCGACGGCTACAACTGGAACTCACCCCCATCAGGATCCGACACGTCGAACTCGGTTGACTCAACGACGCAATCAGAGTTTCAAGGCGGCGCGGGAATTCTGGTCCAGTCTTCGGCAGGGGTCACGATCAGCGGTCTAACGCTTTACGAAAACAACGCCATCGCCACGAACGAGACCCAATGTGGTGGCAACGCATGCGGGAATTCCATCGACGTGCAGAGTTTGATCACCGGTCCTGGCGACCAGGGTGAGTCCAACGTCACCATCAGCAACAACCTGATCGTTAACACGGGTGGTGGTTCCACGGCCGAAGTCGGGGACCTCCATTTCGGCCTCGGCGGATTCATCGAAGACGAGTCATACGAAACCGAGGCTGACGTCACCGCCCTTGACACGAATGACGTGGTCGAGGACAACGTATTCGTACAAGACCAGAATTTCGAAAATAACGGCCTCGAGATGACTGACACCTACGACGCTCTTGTCACGGGCAATACCGTTACCTACCCTCTCAATAATGGCACCGGCGCGGATGACGGTGAGTTCAGCGGGATATCTTTCCCCGGTTATGACCAGGGAACCACAATTACGAACAACACGTTGAACGGTGGCGGGATGTTCAGCGATGCGGGCTCCTCGCCAGACCTTTCGAACCCGAAGTCCGGCATCAAGGTCGAAGATGTGTATGGCGACGGCTGCAGCGATCAAGTTATCACTGGCAATATCATCTCTGGCTTCGTCTATGACATCGACGTGTCGACGAGCGGCGACACATTAAATACGAACACCTTATGCTCGGTCCCGACGGGTCCGACAAACTTCACCATTTCGAACAACACCCTTTCGGATTCACGAATTTATGGAATCTTCGTATCTCCCAACGCGACGCTTGGAACGATACGCGGGAACCTCGTTAGCGACACCGATTCCGAAGGGTATACGCCAGACGGTTACACCGCGGGCGAATACGACTACTTCGACGGCAATGGGAACGCAACGTCGAACACGTGGACTGGAAACAGCGGTGATGGCACGTCCTCCCCTTCGGCAATCGGTGAGACGTCCTCTACGACGACGATTCCCGTGACCACGGCCACTACGTCAACAACCACCACGTCGACGACGACCACGACTACGGTTCCTGCGGCCACCACGACAACCACGACGACTCCGCCGAAGCCATCGGTATCCATCTCCGGCGTCACCCTCGCGACAGGCGCCAAGGTGCGCGCGACGCTCCACTGCACCAATGCGAGATGCGCCGGGAAGGTCCAAATCACGAAGTTCGTCCCAGTAAAAATTCAGATAGGTCACTCGGGGAAGTACAAGGTGGAGACGAAGGTCGTGGTGATTGGAACTGCCAGTTACGCGATGGCAGCGCGAACCGTGCGCCAGCTCACCATCCAATTGAACGCGGCGGGCGTCAAACTCCTCAATTCAACCATCGGTCACCATTTCACCTGCGAATTAACCGTGACGGGTGCGGGAGGGACGAAGCATGAGAACGTCTCACTCACCGTCCGGTAGGACAGTCCCGAAAAGCGCGGAATTCGTTTGATGGATGTTCTCGATTCGCTTGAGTTTTTGCGACGGAGAACGTGAGTACCTATCAAGAGTTGATCGCGAAGCAGCGCGCCGATCAGTCCGAAGGCTTTCTCATCTCTGTGCGCCGTCTCAGTTGGTCGGCGGAACGCCTCTCCGCCGAGCGCGAACGGCGATTGAGAGAACTTCTCCAGTGGTCGTTCGATCACTCTGACTTCTGGCGTGAACGACTCGCAGGCCACGATCTCTCAACATTCACTGAAGCGGACTTGCCATCTCTGCCAATTCTCACGAAGAAGGAGTTGATGGCCAACTTTGATCGAGTCATGACAAAACCGAATCTCACGCTGGTACGAGTCAACGACCACGTCAATCATCTCGACGGTGACGCCTATCTCGATGACGAGTACCGGGCCGTCGTCACCTCGGGCACGGGCGGTACACGAGGAATTTTCGTGTACGGCTGGAGCGAGTGGATTACCTACGCGCTGATCGCAACTCGCTGGCGCACCCGATCAGGTGAAGACCCATTCGCTCCTGTGGGCACGTTCTTCGCTACGAACACGAAGCACGTCTCAGGAGCGCTGCACGCGTTCTCGCGAGACTTCGCGGGCGATGGACCACTTGCCGTCACTCATCTGCCCGCATCACTACCGATTCCAGAGATCGTCGTCGGCCTGAACACGGCCCGTCCGACGGTACTCACGGGCTACGCCAGTGTCATACATCTGCTCGCACTCGAGGCCCTCGCGGGCCGCCTGACCATTGAACCTAACTGGGTGTCAACCAACGGAGAACAACTGACGGACGACATCAAGCGCGCGGTACGTGCCGCCTGGGACGTCGAAGTCTATGACACCTGGGGATGCACTGAAGGCGTTTTCGCTTTTCCGTGCAGGCCCGGGAGGCCGATGCACTTACCTGACGATCTGGCGATCATTGAACCCGTTGACGAAAACAACGATCCAGTCCCCTACGGTCAGCCCGCGGCCAAAATTCTCTTGACCAATCTGTACAACAAGACCCAACCGCTGATTCGTTACGAAATCAACGACTCGATGACCATTATCGACGAACCGTGCGAGTGTGGCAGCGGGCATCGGCGAATCACCGATATCCGGGGACGCTTTGACACGTTCTTCGAATACGAGAATGGCACCATCATCCACCGACTCGGCATGGAGGGGGTACTGCTCGGTGACCCGAACGTGGTCGAGATGCAGGTGACCCAAACGCACGGCGGCATGGCGGTGTCGCTCGTCACTCAAGGAGAGTGCGACACCGCGGTACTGCGCAACAACCTCATAGAGATGTTGATTCGTTCGGGACTTAGTGATCCCGACGTCACCGTCGTCAAAGTCGAATCTCTCGAACGAATGTGGTCAGGGAAACTTCGCCAGTTTGAACCGCTCGCTCGCTAGGCAATCTGCTTCGGCATCGCCACCAGAACCGTGGTCGTTGTCGTCGTTGTGGTCGTAGTCGACAGAGTGACCGTGGTCCGGGAAATCGTCGTCGTAGAGGTTCCCGCTCGGCAAATTGCCAAAGAGCTGGTCAACGAGGCGATGTTTATCCACGTCATTCGGAGCCCCGAAGCTGTCCACGAGGGACTTACGACGCTCGTGAAGAGTAATGATGCAGAGAAACTCATGCCCTCTACCAGGATTCATTAATTCGACGTCTGTGCGCTCCCCATAGGACTGGTGGCTCAACGATGGACGGTTCTGAGCAGCTCATCGGAGACTCCTCTCGCGCGGCAGTCGCTTCCTCATCGTGCACCGAGTGGTCCGGTTAACATCCTGCCATGATGGAACGTTCCCTCATTGGCATCGATATTCAGTCCATCGACGAAGTCCAACGGTCCTTGCAGATTTTTGGGGATCGTTATCGCCGACGTCTTTTCACGGATCACGAATTGGAGTATTGCGGTGACGGCCCCACAACTGCCTCGAGACTTGCGGAACGATTCGCTGCGAAAGAAGCAGTCTTGAAGGTCCTCGATGTTGGTGACTTCGTCCCAACCTGGAGATCCATCGAAGTGAGATGTTCCGCAAGTGGCCGACCGGAAATCGTTCTCTATGGCGAGACCGCCGCCCTCGCCCAGTTGCAGGGAGTTCATAGTCTTTCTCTCAGCCTTAGCCGTGGTGGCGGAATCGCCGTCGCCGCGGTAGTGGCGACTCAGACGTCTAGCCTCGCTGTTTAACAAGGAGCAGTTCCGCAGTCGTCGTGCCTAACATTAATTTTACGGCGCGTACCCGTGCGGCGGCTATTCGCCCGTCCTCTCGCGCCGCAATCGAGGCACCGCCAAGGCATCCGCTTGAAGATCAAAGCGCGAAGACCGATTCTGGATCTTCTGACCACAGTGAAGAGGCTGTTAACGCCCTTCGGAAAGTGACCGGCCTCTAGTTGACGGTTCGTCTCTCACGTACCGTTGTCGGCGTCTGCCACGCCGGGCAACGGTGAAGCGACGCGAGCGTACCGTTCGACAACAAATTGATCGAGTATGTCCACCACGTGCCGCCTACCAACGGTGCTGAGCATGGAATGGTCCAATCCCGAGACGATTCTGATGTGGAGGTTCCTCACGGAGACCAGTCGCCGTCGTAAAACCGCGCCAAGAACAGGGACCCGGCGAAGAGGCGAGAGATCATCCGGACTGAGAATCAATAGGACGTCCGAATTTCCCGAAACTAACTCGCGAGGCATTTTTGGCGGATAAGTCGATGAGAGCATAAACCTCAAGACTCCTCTGATCAGCTTGTCGGCTCGTCGGTGACGATTGAGGTACGCCTCCGCGCGGTGCACGATCGAACGAGTTGACTCTCGGCCCGACAATTTCAGTCGGGCAAGGTTTGGAATATTTCCCGCCCCAACTTCGAGGTTGATTACCAATGCACCGCGGGTCGTGAGTTCAGTCGCAACTTCTAGGGCTAGGTGTCCCCCTGAGCAAAATCCAATCAACACGGTATTGCCCGGATCAATGGGTTCAAGTGATCGCACCGCGGCCACAATGTCGTGGTGCCTCGTTATATCGAATACGGGTCGATCGGGTTGACCCGGCACCCAGGGACTTTCGCCCAATTCACTCTGGTCAAATCGAGCGCAGCGCAGACCGAGGGCCGCCCATCGCCGCGCGAGTTCGACCCACAGTCGCGCGGGACCGACGTGGTCTTCATTGACGCCATTCACCATCACGATGGTTGGTCCCCGTTGGCCACCGACGGGTTCGCTTACTATGCCGAATATTTGACTTGAACCGAGCTCCAACACGCGCTCACGCACCTGATATTTGCCTGTTTCCCTCGACACGATGACGTCGGGCGAGGGTGCTGGAGTCTTGAAGGACACCGGGTGCGACGAAGACGAAGTCAGCCACGCCCTGAGATTCGCGATAGTCAGCTCCGGCTGTGCCGAAACAGAGAGTTCCGTATCTAAGAGCGCTTGCTGCTCGGACGTAAGAGCCCATTCGGCGTGTGCCGATTCCCACTTAGAACGAAATTTACTCGAAATAGGCCGATCATCTCGCGTGACGACGAGGACTCTCTCGGCAATCCGATTCGTCGTGCGCTCGACGAGACTGAACTGATCCAATCGCTTCTCGGCGTCGTCACTCAGGGCATACTCCAACATCTTCGTCGGTTCGTCGGAGCCCGGCTCTCTGACGTCTGGCCCTAGTGCTCCCAGTGCAACTAGTTCACGCACATACGCCCGTCCCGATTCGCAGGGATCCCACATCGCGAACGAAGTGAGGCCCAAATCGAAGGCTGATGCCGCTGTTCCTACGATGGTCGCACCCATTCGCATGCCCACCGCCGACACCGAAGTAATCCCCAGGGAACGTAGTAATTCCACACCTTGCACGACCCCTTCTGTCCACGCGTGATCGAACTCCATGTCGTCCATCGACCCACTCGAGTCTCCCGTCCCGAAATGGTCATATCGAAGTGAAACGTATCCGTCTTCTGCCAGGCAGATCGCAAGGGTTCGAAGAGCGCGGCGAGCAAGTCGCGACTCCCGGCCAATCGGCGGTGACAACAGCACGGCACCTTTCGTCGTCCCACCAAGTGGTGTCGTTAATCGACCAAAGAGCGGTCGATTTGTCGCTCCAAACCAGAGACTCACTTCACGAACCTGCTCCGATCGTTCCGGAGTGGTCACCAGCATTCCAATACCTTTGTCGTTGGCGGAAATGTGGTTTTAACGTTCAGTTCTTGCGGCCGCGGTATGTCTTCACTCAAAATTCGACGGGTGATCGCCACGGTTTCGAGTGTACGCCGGTACCGAGTGTCGTAAGGAACGAAGTCGCCCTCTCGACGCTGATCCGCTTCGTCGCCGCCCGTGATGAAGTGGATCGCGAACCTCCCACCACCAGAGAGGTGATCAAGCGCGGCCGCCATTCGCGCGAGTACCCCGGGCTGGACGAAATCACGCCAGTGAACCACCAGGACTTTCAGCTTCCTGATGCTGTTCAAGACCGAACTGGCCACAGCCCAGCCTTCAAGACCAACAGCTCCGTGGCCAATCAAGACTCGATCAAAATCGCCTTCATCATGGGCTCGAGAAGTAGCAACCAAATAGTCGCGGTCAATCACTGGCCCGTCAATCCAGTCGACAACGGGACCGTCCACCAAGGACCCCTTGCTTTCCGAGGCGTCCCTAGTTCCCACCATCCCAATGTTCTCAACCG
>Ga0182030_10016120_pt1 | contig 14589 bp, 10 predicted proteins | sample 812S3MmetaG_FD_121299 | JGI IMG/M metagenome (GOLD analysis project Ga0182030, IMG submission 121299) | Permafrost microbial communities from Stordalen Mire, Sweden - 812S3M metaG (Illumina Assembly) | ecosystem: Environmental > Terrestrial > Soil > Wetlands > Permafrost | place: Sweden... | reverse complement strand
TAGAAAAATTCTTTGCGAACATCAATCAAAAGCACCATTCGGAATTGAAGTCTCTACTTAGCTTGAAGTTCCAATTCTTTGATAAAAACAGTCCACTAATTTATCCCTTGTGAAGTATAGTATGATATTGCCTGGCATAAAGCGTAGCTATCAATTCATTTATACTTCCGACCCAAACATAAATGGCAAAAATTTTAGAAGATTGATCTAGCATTTTAAACCTGATGAGGGCGCATATACTTGAAAATATAAAAGAGAGATGATAGAAAAGTTCAATATCCTTCATCGTTTTGATTGAGGCTGCACAATTAGCGTATCCGATGATGCAGTTCCCTGTTGTGGGCAGTTCTGTGGGCAAGGTTGGCAATGGTCCTTTACCATTGGACATTGTGATTTTGGGTAATAGTAGAATACGTAGTTACCTTGCGCGTTATATCCTGCAATAACCAAGGTTAATGCGCCACTCTGGTAACCACAATTCAGTCCGTATCCCCCACCATTGATATAGTCAGTAGTATGAGCGAACATGAATTTTACACCCACCACCGTTGGGTCTGCTAAAAATGTTCTTAATGAGTCTGCACTGTATATGAGCGAATGAAGGTCTGTATCATTATGACCGATACTTGTCAAATAACTGTTGATCATTACGTTCGCCGTATCTGCGGGAATAAATTCGCTGGACGCCGTATCTATACTTCCTACAGGATGCGTGGGGTGATATTTGTGGATGGTTAAACAATGTTCCGCAGGCTTATTATCATGATCATGATCATTACATCCCGATAAAATAAAACCGGAAAGGGCGAGCATTAAAAATGTCTGTTTCATAAAGTGTGTGTGCGTTGTTTGAGTTAGTAAAGCTTTTGTTTATTATTTATATGCATTTTTTTTCAAAAAATTTCCATCCACTGAAGTATTTATTTCTTTTGTCACTAGCCCAAACTGCATGGCAAACATTGCAAGCCCTATCCTGCTGTTAATGCCCAACTTCCTGCATAAGTTATCTCTGTGGCCCTCAAGGCTTTTCTGAGTAACACCGATTTTTTCTGCTATTTGACCATAACTGAGATCGCTGCAGCAATGATTTAAAAGCTGCATCTCACCTTCCGTAAGCCTCGGCAACATAACTCTTTCACTTTTCACATCGTTAACTAAGTTCCTGGTGCGGTAGTCGGCATAATACATCCCATCATTATGTATGGCAACTATGGCCTTTTTAATTTCGTCAGGGTCGCAGCTTTTCAGCAAATATCCGTTTGCACCATAGGAGATCATACGAACCAGGTAGAGTTCCACTTCAAAAGCGGTGAGTACCAATACTTTTATTTTTCGCCACTTTTGTTTTAACGCTATTGTAGTATCAAATCCATTCATACCTGGCATGTTAATATCCACAATGCACACGTCCGGTATTATACCTGATTTTTCTATTTTTTCTATCAGCTCCTTTCCATTGTCGGCTTCTATGACCACTTCTATACCGCCGAGTTCATTTATAAACGAAATAATGCCCTTTCTTACCACCTTGTGGTCATCTGCATAGGCTACCTGTATTACTGTTTCATCTGTCATATTCTGAAAGTTGTTCGGTTAGACATTGTTTAACAACATATTCATTTGAAGATGCAAACCTACTGCCTTACTTTGATATATTTTACAGGTAAAACACTGAGAATATTTTTATTTGCTATTTTAAAAATCAGCACAAAACAGGATAGATGAATAATGCCCGCCAGCAAAACTGATCCCTACGTAATACTTTTGAATACCGTATAGCGCAGCAGCATTTCCAATACGAGACAGAGTACTGCTATCATTGCAAACGGAAAGAATAGCTCAGCATAGTGCTTGTAGGATGTTATATCCACCTTAGTTTTTTCCATCTTGTCAATATCTTTATAAATACCCTCGAGCGATTGGTTATTGGTAGCCCTGAAATACTTACCATTTGTTCCCGCTGCTATTTGTCTGAGCAACGGTTCGTCAATGTCTACCTGCATCATTTGTTTTTGCACACCATTGGCTGTTTGCACCGGAATTATCGCTTGTCCCTGTGTACCTATGCCTATCGTATATACCTTTATCTTGTACGCCTTGGCAATCTCCAATGCGGTCAATGGATCTATTAGCCCCATATTGTTGACGCCGTCTGTCATGAGTATGATCACTTTGCTCTTCCCTGTGGCAAAACGTAGCCGGTCAACGGCAGTCGCCAGCCCCATGCCAATAGAAGTGCCATCTATGATCATCCCATTTTTTATCTGGGCTATTTGCTCCTTAAGCACATTATGATCTATTGTTATCGGGCACATAGTAAAGCTCTCCCCTGAAAAGATAACAAGCCCTATTCGGTCAGTAGGACGCTGATCGACAAACTTAAGTGCAACAGCCTTGGCCGCCTCAATTCGGTTTGGTTTAAAATCTTCAGCGATCATACTTCCAGATACGTCCATTGCCAGAACTATGTCTATACCCTCACTGTCTATATTCTCGGTTGTATTAGTAGATTGCGGCCTTGCGAGGGCAATACATAACGCTACCATTCCGATGACGCGCAATACAAAAAGTATGGGTCTATATCGGGCTTTACCGCCAATGAGCGATCTGTCAATTCCTGATAGCGTAGTCAGCCGGAGCGCAGGGTTGTCATCTTTCTTACTTCTTAATTGCCACCATACCATGAGTATCATCGGTAGCAGAAGTGCAAAAAAGACCGGCTGCGCAAAAACAATATGATTCCAATCTAAAAATTCTTTCATTGCAATTATCTGTTATCGGTTGTATTATCTGTTGAGGGATTAGTGTTGGGTTCTGTTTTTTCCTGCGCAATTTCGGCCTGCTTGGAAGTGTACACAAATTGCTTTGCTTTTTCCATCGCATCCATGTGTTCCTGTGGTAATGGCTCAGCTTTGGCAAACTTGGCAAGGTCTGCGGTATGAAGTATGTCAGCAAGCAGGTTATAATAATGCACCAGCTCCTTATGTTCTTGTACCTGGCCAAGCAGCTCGTCCGTAGTCTGTTCCATTGCCTGTGTTCGGAACCTGTCTTCTATGTAATTCCTAATAATATCGGTAAGTTCCACATAGTATGTTTTCACTTGTTTTTTCTGCCATAGCTGTTTTGCATCAAGCTCTGAAAGCCGCCGCAGGGTGTATTCATTTAGTGTTTCTGTGGGGCCCTGGGCCTTGGGTGGAGCATTCTTTTTATTGTTTAGAAAATACAGGATCATAAATACCAATAGCACAATGAATACAATGCCTCCAACTATGTACCATATGTAGTCCAGCCATGACCCCTTCACTTTCATGATACCTTTAATGCCCACGAACCCCTTACTTGTGTCCACCGCTACTGTTTGCACGAGTAGGTTGAATGAGTCTGTTTGCACTGTATAGGCGCTGCCTGCATTCGGTATCACAGAAAAGACAAACGCTGGAATTTTAAAAAGCCCTGAGTCAAATCCGGTGACAAGCAAGCGCTGTCGGTAAGTGACTACATCTCCTTGATTCAGCGTATCTATCTTTCCTTTTTCCACGACCTCCAGATTATTGAAGGAATCTGGTATGGCGGCCCATTGCAGCCTTCCGGCAGAAGGATTGTTTTGCACCTCAATGAATAGCCGCGCCTGGTCTCCTATCAGTATCTGCTTGGCATCTATACGTGCGCTTGCTGCTGCATTTCCCTGCGCAAAAGAACCACCTGTTGAAAGAAATAAAAAACCCGCAATTAAAAAAAACTTCGTGTTACCCTGTATGTTCATGACTGTTTATATCATTTTCTTATTGCAAATTCTTTATCCGGCAAAAGCACTTAGTTTTTCTTTGAACAGATTGGGATCCAAATAAAAACGCTCATTATGATTCATTTCCCTGTTACTGCCATAAATACAATCGTAGCCATAGTTAAACATTGTACAAATATGCCGGTAGTGATCAGGTCTGGTATCAGCGGGAAATATTTCCAAAACCTTCAAAGGCTTACGGTCCCTGAAAATAATATTCGTCAGCCCGGCGCCATGTATTCCTATGATGCTCGCGGTATTGGCAAATAATAAAACCTGCTCTTTTAGGCTCATACCTTCTGCATCTTTTATCTCAAACCCAGCAGCGGCGGCTGCCTGCTCAATTTCTTCTGTATTAATTATCGCCCGCAACCTATCCTTCGACCTTTTCAAAAAAATCTTCCTGCCCTCCCCTTTTTCCCTATGGGCCATATCTCCAAAAGAAGTCACTACCTCAAATATAGAATCAGAATAAAAGGTATCCTTGCATAGAAAAAGGTTCTTCACAGAATAATACTCGTCTTTCTTTTGCACAATGATTTTTCTGCCTGATAAGAAATCTGACTCTTTCAAAAATTCAGTAACATACTTAATTTCGTTAAAGAAATAAGGCACCAATATAGGCACGTCAGCAGGCACCTTGTCTTTTGCAATGTACACCTGTGACAGGGTATCAATAAAGAAATGGTAATAGTTCTGCCAATAATACCTGATGGGGATGCAACTATCTATTTCAATTACTTTTTTGGGCAACAGATAATTTACCAGCGAGGGCTTGCGTTTATTTTTGTCCCAAATATCCGATACGTAGGGGAAAGATCTTTTGAACACCTCAAATTTGCCAGGTATGGCCCACCCGTATAAGGGTTCCACCATCATCTTCTGTTCAAACTTATAAACGTAGGCCATGAACTGTTCCATAAGAAAAATGTCTTCGGGCTTGTCATCTTTCAGTCCATCCGCATCAATGTGCGGATAGAATTTATTGACAAGGTCTTTATCATATCGTTTATAGAGCAAGTAAGCATCAAACTCATCCTTGCTAAACTTCCACACCCTGCTGTCTATCTTATTTAATAGCTTAACCTGTAAGTAAATATCAATCTTTTTCAAAAATGAAATCATAAAATTGACATTATCCTTTACATTATCACCAATCAATAATCATCTTCCTTTAAAATACCCCTGCAATACTTTTACATAGTCTTCGTCAGTGCGCACATGCAGTAAAGATGCGCCGCTCTTCCTGAACGACTGTATGCAGTATTTATTCTTCTCTTCATAGGCGCCTTCATATTGCTTCTTCACTGCTTTGTTATCCGTGTCCAACCAAAACGTTTTTCCGCTTTCCGAATCTACTACCTGCACCAAACCCGCTGATGGAAGTTCCTTGTCATACTTGTCGTAAACATGAATGCCCACTACATCATGCTTGCGGGAAGCAAGTTGCAGAGCACTGTCGAAAGGATGGCTTACAAAATCGCTGAGCAGGAATGTTATCGTGCGCTTCTTCAGCACATTATTCAAAAACTCCAGCGCCACTTTGATATCCGTATCCCCGGTATGGTTAGGCTCCAGCGCTATCAGTTCCCTGATTATGCGCAGAATATGGCTTTTGCCCTTTTTAGGCGGTATGTATTTTTCTACCTTGTCGCTAAAAAATATTACCCCCACCTTATCGTTATTGGTAGTCGCTGAAAAGGATAATACAGCGCCCAACTCGGTGATCAGTTCACGCTTCAGTTGCTTCTGGGTACCAAAGAGTGAGCTGCTGCTGATATCAACAAGTAACATCACGATCAGCTCTCTCTCCTCTTCGAATACCTTTACAAAAGGATGAGAAAATCGTGCAGTCACATTCCAGTCTATAAACTTCACATCGTCTCCGGGCGTATATTCCCTAACCTCGCTAAACGACATGCCCCGCCCCTTAAAAGTGGAATGGTACTCCCCGGCGAAGATGTGGTTGCTCAGCCCCTTCGTTTTTATTTCTATCCTTCTTACCTTCTTAAGTATTTCAGTAGTTGTCATTTTCTAAAAAAGTCGCAAACCGTAGTTTTAGTTATATGTCAACACAATCGTCGAATGATTAAATTGTCGCCTTAGCGCCAGCTATTACTCTATGCAGCACCTCGGCCATCTTATCCGCCCGTTCCTGGGCCTGCCCTTCATCCCACATCAAGCTTATGGCCGATGATATACAACGGCTCATAATAGCGTCACTTGCGGCAAAAGCCTGGTTGCTGTAATGCATTACCTGTTTTTTCTGCTCATCATACAGGCGGTGCATCCAACTGCCGTTTTGCAGATGTTGCCATTTGCGAATGTAATGCCAGTTATTGTCATACCAGTAAAAATTACCGGTAATGCCCGCCGCGTTAAATCCCGCAACAGCCTCCCTTGCCATATCTTCCGTAGGCAGGAAGAATGACAGGAACGACCCAGTATCTCCTTTGGGGTCAGGGATGATGCGGAATGTGAGCCCGTCTATCTTTTTAAGTGTATTGGCAATAATGCTATGGTTTCGCAGTTGAAGTTGTAAAAACTCGTTCAGCCGCCTGATCTGTGCCAGCCCTACCGCAGCATGAAGCTCAGATATGCGGTAGTTGTACCCAAGATAAGGGTGCAGGTCTGCCCCACGGTTCTTCCCTGCATGGTCATGGCCGTGATCGCTGTATTGGTCGCACTTCTTATAAACCTCTTCTTTATTAGTGATCACTGCCCCACCCTCGGCGCAGGTAATGATCTTCACAAAATCAAAGGAGAAAGTACCGGCATCGCCTATAGTACCCACGCTCTTGCCCTTGTATCTGGCGCCTATGGCCTGGCAAGCGTCTTCCAGCAACAGCAGATGGTGCGCATCGCATATAGCTTTCAGTTCATCCATCTGACTCATGCTGCCACACATATGCACCGGCATCACCGCCTTTGTACGGCTGGTAATAGCAGTTTCTACAGCCCTAGGATCCATCGTAAGTGTCTCGTCAATATCTACAGGCACAGGGATCGCCCCCACCGAAAGGACTGCCTCAATACTGGCCACAAACGTAAATGTGGGCATGATCACCTCATCGCCGGCACCTATACCCAGCGCAGCCATAGCAGTAGTGAGCGCGGCAGTGCCGCTACTTACTAACTGGGCATGGCCAGCACCAAAGGTCTTGCAAATTTCCTGTTCCAGTTCTCTGGCCTTCCAGACCCCCTTGCGTGGGCCATCAAAGCCATAGCGCATCAGGATGCCTGTTTCCAGCACATCATTTACTTCCTTGCGCTCTTGTGCGCCAAATAATTCGTAGCCTGGCATAAAGTAAAGATTAATGGTTAATCGCGGTCTGTTTCTAGTACAAAAGTAACCGTTCCTAGGCTTATATTACAAGTATGAAAAACTTAAAATTTTCTCAAAATGCTACGTTTGTAATATAAACGTATTTTTATATACACAATTCAAAATGTGCTTGCTTTTAAGAATTATTTTTTACTTTTGGCAACTCAAAAAAACATTATAAACAATTAAAAAAACAATTATGAAAAAACTGTTTCCTATTGCGATAATCGCTGTATTTGCCGTTATGACATTCACTACTTCCTGCAAAAAGACTAATAGCAGTGGCCAATACACATGCACTTGTACCTACAAGGTAACTGGGGCAACTGCAGATTCCACGACAAAAATAGTTTTCCCAACCGGCTACACACAGAGCCAGTCATCAAGTGCTTGTTCGAGTGAGCAAACAAGTTTAGCCACATTGTGGCCGGGAGCTACATGCAGTTTATAATTTTATGCTTCTATAAAAGAGAAGGCTGTCTTGGAAGACAGCCTTCTCTTTTTGGACCCTGTAGTGACCATTATGGATGCGGACAACTAAATGATCCTGAAACCGTGCTTGAATCCTGGTTAGTATAAGAGAATGTACCGGTAAGCAATGGCGAAATAGTATTGATCTTGATCATTCCATGCTGAGACAAGTCAGATATGGTACCTCCCGGCCCTGCAAGGCCATAAGATGCTGATCCATTATAAGTGGAATTGTTAGTAGGACTCGAAGGGATATTACTGTCAAAATTAAAATTAACGGTTTGCGCAGCTCCTGCATACAGGTAGTCGGTTAAGTTGATATTTATCAGGTTGGGTTCCCAGATGATGCCTGTAATAACAAGTTGGCTGAGCGTTATTGATGCTGTCACATGCGTCGCCCTCAATGCTGTAGTAGTGCCCCCCGAAGTGTAGGTGCCAGTCATTAACCCGGACGAATCACTTATGCTGTATGTATTATTGGCGGTTATGTTAGCATTTCCCCCCGCCGAGTTGGTAATAGAATTAATCGTGATGTTAGTCTCCCCGCTGTTCGGAAGTGATGGTGTCTGGAATGTACCATTACCGCCGCTCATAGTGAGTGAGGCTGTTTGGCCAGACAAGTTATTTGCGCCACTCATATCAAAGTTGACCGTAAAAGTGCCATCACCGAGGGTCGATGAGAGAATGGAGATCGTAGAAGCTGCCCCCTTTACGAAAGCTGTAGCCGCCTGCAATTCGAAATTAACAATATTAGGGATTGCAGCTAATTTAGAACCGGGCTTTGTGCAGCCAGTATTAGCGGTCATTGCCATCATCGACAGCAGGAGCGAAAAACTAATTAGTTTTTTCATACTTTTTTTTTGCTAAAATAAGAAAAAAAGAAAAAAAGAAAAAGGTAATTTTTCTTTCGTGCATATTTTTTATACAAGTGTGCTGATTAACTAGCCTATAAGCGTGTTTAGTGACTAGCTATGGGACTTTGGGGCAAAACAAGTTTTAACTATATAATCTTACTTTTATACATTTAAATTTGAGGATTATTCGGCTTGGTTCATGCACAAGGTTTTTCGTTCTGTTCTCATACTTTTATCTATAGCTTCGGGCGGTCTGTTTCTTTATTCAGCCTATACCAAGTTATTTCCAATACTGGCATTTGAATACACCATGGTGGAATTCGTGCATCTGCCACTTTGGTTAGCTGCCATAGCTGCACGGTTTTTTATCGGACTTGAGGCGGGCCTGGGTGCTTTGCTGGTATTGCATCTTTTTGGCAAAAATAAATGGGCGCTTAAATCTGCCTTTGTTTTGCTCATTATATTCAGCATATACCTCGTATACTTATGGATAACAGCCGGCAATAATGTAAACTGTGGCTGCTTTGGTGACGCTATCTGGATGAGTCCGGCAGCATCACTGATAAAGAATGTCATACTGCTGGTTACAATAAGGCTGCTGATCAGGTACCATCATGGCTTCGCTTATAAATGGTCAGCAATTGCCGGGCCATCGCTTTTTATCTGCGCCATAATATTGCCCTACATCCTGTTCCCTGTATTCACCCGCTATAAGATCGACCTTAAGCCCCTTTATACAATAGATAAAAACCTGGCACCCACTATTGACCTTAGTAAGGGCAAGCATATCATTGCTTTCCTAAGCCCATCTTGTATCCATTGCCGGAGGGCTGCATTTAAAATGCACCAGATGGAAAGCAATAATCCTGCCATTCCTTTCTTCATGATCATAGTGAGCACTATGGGCAACATAAATGGTTTCTGGGATGCCTCTAAAGCTCAAAACATCCCTTATACCCGCCTGGCTGAAAAACCCTTCATGAAATATACCGGCGGCGTTTTTCCGCAAATATTCTGGGTAAATAACGGTTGGGTAGAAGAAAGTACGAGCTACCCGGACCTTGACCAAAAGGTGATAGAGAAATGGATGAAGTAAACTTCGGGAATGGGTCTCGGTTGTTGGAATTTGGAATCGACTAAAACGTATTGGCTTTGATTTCTGGAGATTGCAAATGACAAGTTATTCACAAGTACAGTGATTAATGATAAACAAAAAAAAGCAGGAGCGACACTGCGCTCCTGCTTTTTAGTATCAAAACGAAACATACTATTACTCTTCAATCACCATGTGGAATACCTGGTTTGCAGATGCACTGCGCAGGCTTACCAGATACATGCCATTGGCAAGTGTACTGTTAACAATGATCTGTGCATTAATGCTGCCGCTATGAGACATTACATTCTCCGTATATACCACGTGGCCTACCATATCGGTAATCTCCACCATCACGGCTTCATCATCTGTTGTACCTAAAGTACCTTTGATGGTAAATGCACCCTTGTTAGGATTCGGCAACAAGGAGATATTACTACCAGAAGATGTGATCTGTTGTACTCCAACTGTGCTTACGGCAATTGTTGTGGAACTGTTTGCCGAGAACCCACCGCACATACCTGTGCTGGTTACTTCGCACCTTACCGAATCGTGATTAGCCAGTTTGTTGGTGGTAAAAGTTGCGTCTGTAGCGCCTCCAACCGGAACTCCGTCGATGTACCATTGGAAGGTTGGCGATGTACCCGCAGATGTTACATTTGCAGTAAAGGTTACTATTTGCCCCGGATTAATCGTGCCGGTAGGATTTCTGGTAGTACTAATCGTAGGCATCAGTAAAGTATTAATAGCTATTGTAGCTGAGCCCTCCATGTTATTCGTGCAATGAGTGTATTGATCAGTAGCTACCACTGTATAATTACCCGCTGCTGTCAACAAACCAAAGTCGAGCTCGGTACCTGATCCCGCCACAGCAGTATCTACAGTAGCAGTACCATTGTAGAGCTGGTAATCGACATCTGTATTAGAGCTGCTCAATTCAATATGAACACCGTTACCGCCGGTGCAGTAATTACCGCCGCCCATCATATTGTATACGTGTGGTAAAGGAGCAACAATGATCAGCACGCTGCCTGCCATTGTAGTACTACATCCTGTGGTAGAGTTTGTGGCCTTAATAGTATAAGAACCAGGAGTGGTTTGCGACAAAAAGTTAAGTGAATCTGCTCCGGTGCCAACCACAGCGCTGCCCGAAGCCGTAGACCCATTATATAACTGATAAGTTGTTTCTGAAACTGACGCATTTAAGTATATGGTTTGTCCTGTACCACCGGCGCAGTAGGTACCACCTCCGATAATATTCTCAACAGTTGGCAAAGGATTAACCACCACTAGTGCAGATCCTGTCATGTTGGTTTGGCACGTCCCCCCCGGGCTGGCAACTATGGTATAAGTACCAGGTGCGGTCTGCAGGCCAAAGTCAAGAGCAGCACCAAGACCTGTTACGGGAGCGCCGACAGTTGTACTTCCGATCATTAACTGGTAAGAAATGCCGTTAGTGGTCCCCAGGAGTCTCACATCCTCGCCAGCACCGCCGGCACAATAGGTGCCACCACCTGATACTGTATTTACAGCAGGACTCGGAACAACAGTGATCACTGCACTGCCAGTCATATTACTTGTACAAGAGGTAGTAGTATCAATACCTTCGGCGGTATAAGTGCCAGCACCTGTCTGCAAACCAAAACTAATAGCAGAACCAGTGCCGTTAACAATAGTCGGTGTGGGCAAGCCAGCATAATACAACTGGTAATTAATACCTGCAACCGAGTTATCAAGCCCTATAGGAGTACCAGCGCCGCCGGAGCAGATATTGCCCGTGCCATTTACGGCAAACGGAGCGGGAAGAGGATTAACGGAAATAGTAGCACTACGGGGCATATTATTCGTACAGCCGGTTGCGCTATTTATAGCTACAACTGTATAGGTGCCGGAAGTATGATTGCCGAAGCTGATAGGAGCACCGGTACCCGCTACTGCCGCGCCGGTTGCTGATGTGCCATTATAAAGTTGGTAGCGGATACCTGCAACTGAACCAACCATACCAACAGGACTGCCGGAAGCCGATGCACAATAGCTCGTGCCATCGCCTGTCAGAGAAAAAGTATCAGGCAGAGAATTGGCAACCACTGGCGCAGTTCCGGCCATATTATTGGTACAGAAAGTGGTAGCATTAGTTGCAACGACTGAATATGCTCCCCCTGTTGACTGATAACCAAAATCAAGAGCCACTCCGGTTCCTGCCAGTACAACGCCACCAACAGGCACCCCACCATTAGTGAGCTGGTAATTTACACCCGTGTTTGAGCCGCTTAATCCAACGCGCGCGCCGGGCGCACCTACACAATAGTTACCGCCTCCCGTTGTCGTATAAATATTAGGAAGTGGGTTGATCGTTATTGGTACATTGCCAGACATATTGTTCTTACACACAGGCAATGTTGTACTGGTGGCAACAATGGTATATACACCAGGGAGCATCTTATATCCAAAGTCAAGAGGAGCGCCTGTACCGGCCATACTGGTGCCTATTGGCAATGTACCCTTGTACAGTTGGTAAGTCGCAGTGTTGTCAGACCCAAGTAACTGTATATCTACACCTGCGCCACCCACGCAATAACTGGAGCTCGACGTGCCTGTCATAACACTATAAGCATTAGGCAAAGCAGCTTCGGTGATCAGGTCTGTGCCAAGCATAGTGTTGGTACATCCTGAGGCAGTATTTGTTGCAACAATAGTGTAGGTACCTGGAGCAGCACGAAGTCCGAAAGCAAGCGCTCCGCCGGTACCTGTCATTGCACTGCCCGAAGGTGTTGCACCATTATATAACTGGTAAGAAACACCCCCTGAGGAACTGCTAAGGCCTACCGGAGATCCGGTACCGCCGGTGCAATATTGGCCACCGCCAGTCATACTATAGGCAACGGGTGGAGTGTTCTCACTTACCACTGCGCTGCCGGTCATATTGCTCACACAACCCGTTGTAGTGTTAGTAGCAACTACAGTATAAACGCCCGGAGCTGTTTGCAAGCCAAAATCAATGCTCGAACTTGAACCCATGACAGCTAAACCTATACCCGTACCCCCAACATATAACTGATAGGAAATACCAGGATCTGAGAAATTTAAACCGACATGAGCACCACCAACACAATATGCCCCACCACCGTTCACTACGTAAGGGGTTGGTAAGGGATTGGGGATAATTACTGCGGAGCCTGTCATATTAGAAGAGCACGCAGGGGTAGTGCCGGTAGTAGCCACAATAGTATAATTTCCGGCTGTTTGCAAACCAAAATCAAGCGGCGAACCTGTACCGGACATAGAACTGCCGACACTCATACTTCCATTATACAACTGGTAATTGGTGCTAATATCTGAGCCTTCGAGCATAATGTCTGAACCCGCAGCATTAGCACAATAAGGGCCTCCGCCAGAAACGACATAAGCATTAGGCAGGGGATTGATACTTACTGTAGCGCTGCCGGTCATAGTGCCTGTACAACCTGCACTGGTAGTAGCAAACACAGTATACGAACCGGAACCGGTTTGCATACCAAAACTGATAAGACCGCCTGCCCCTGAAACTGCCGCCCCAACCGGGCCTCCGTTAAGCAGTTGGTAAGTCGTCCCAAAGTCAGAATTAGATAACGTAACAGCCACTCCCGTCCCGCCGTTACAATAACTGCCGCCGCCACCAACAGAATAAGAAGTAGTTGGTAAAGAATTAATTGAAATCGTAGTACTGCCTGGCATGTTACCGCTGCAACCCGTTACCGGATTGGTGGCAAATACTGTATAAGTTCCGGCTGTGTATTGCAAGCCAAAATCAAGACTGGAACCGGCGCCAAATATTGCGCTGCTGGCAACAGTCACCCCTCTGTACAATTGGTAACTAATCCCCGCATTGGCATAAGACAGGCCTACATGAACGCCTGCTCCCTGGCAGTATGGACCACCGCCGGTTATGGAATAGCCTGTAGGTAATAAATTCACAACCACCGGTATAGTTGCGTAACAACCTGACGGGTATGAATAACTAATATTAACCGTACCAGCCGACACCCCTGATACCAGGCCCGACGCTATACCCACCGTAGCAAGTGACAAGCTGCTGCTGCTCCATGTGCCGCCAGTTGCCGTCTCGGTAAGGAGTGTTGAAGACCCCGTACAGACATTTGCTGTTCCAGTGATTGCAACTGGTGTTGCGTTAACGGTTATCACCTTGCTGACGTTACATCCGCCGGCAAGAGTATATGTTATTATAGCAGTGCCCGGAGTAATGCCGGCTACGCTGCCAGACGATGGGCCTACAGAAGCTACTGCGATATTGTTGCTGGTCCATGTACCACCCGTTGGTGTAGCGCTGAGACCAAGTGAAGACCCAACACAAACACTGGAAGGTGCGCTACCGGTCAGCGTTGGATTAGGATTTAAAAATACTGTTGCACTACCAGTCATAGTGAGATTGCAACCCGACGGAGCGGTTGCAACCACCGTATACGTACCAGGCGCAGTGATCGGGCCGGCAAAAGTTATTGGAGATCCCGTACCTGCTACAGGAGAAGAAGTCACTAATGTGCCGCCGCTCCATAAGTTGTAATTTATGCCGGTAGACGAGCCATTAAGGCCAATGAATACCGTAGGACTGCCGGCGCAATATCCGCCGGTACCGGTCACTGTTACAGTATTATAAGGAGGAGATACATTAACAGTAACAAAGTCTGTAGCTGCACAACCCGAGGAAAGTGTATAAATAATGCCCGCCGTACCAGTGGCCAATCCCGTTGCGGCCCCTGTTGTACCACCGGTAGAAACAACCGATGCCGCTAGAGTATTTGTACTGCTCCATGTGCCACCGCCCGGAGAAGCCGTTATAGTAGTTGACTGGCCTGTGCAAAGAATGGGAGTTCCTGAAGTAATGACAGCCGCCTGGCTTACCGTTATTACTTTAGTAGCCAGCGCACCAACGCCGCCGCAGGGATTAGAAACATTGTACGTTATCGTTACTACGCCGGGTGACACGCCGGTTACGACGCCCGTAGACGAGTTAACCGTAGCAAAAGTAGCGCTGCTGCTCCAGGTACCGCCACCCGCAAGGTCT
>Ga0182030_10016119_pt1 | contig 14590 bp, 16 predicted proteins | sample 812S3MmetaG_FD_121299 | JGI IMG/M metagenome (GOLD analysis project Ga0182030, IMG submission 121299) | Permafrost microbial communities from Stordalen Mire, Sweden - 812S3M metaG (Illumina Assembly) | ecosystem: Environmental > Terrestrial > Soil > Wetlands > Permafrost | place: Sweden... | reverse complement strand
CGTGCTGGCCTTCATCTACGCCGACTTGATCGTGCTGCCGCTGCTCGACGTGTACCGCACGTACTACGGCGTGCGCATGGCCGCGTACATGTTCGGCGTGTTCTTCGTGACGATGGTGCTCTCGGCCATCATCATGGACCGCGCGTCTCGGTGCTGCACCTGGTACCGAAACCCAATCCGAACGCCTTGCACGACCTCACGATGTTCTCGTTCAACTACACGTTCTGGCTGAATCTCGCGTTCGGTGGGTTAGCCGTCTACCTGTGGCGTCTCGATGCCGCGCACCCGATGGAACACATGGCGCACTGCCACGAGTAGCAAAGCAGCAGTTGCTCGGGATGACTTGGTCTACAGCGAACGGCCGAGGGAGTTCCAGAACGGGCATTTGTGCTCGGCGTTCACGTCGGTTCCCGGCGCGACCGCGTTCGGCACGAGTTGCTGCACGTCGGTAATGAGGTTGTAGTATGGCCAGTCCGGCAAACCCGGACCGTTCGGATTGCCGTTCTTGATGTAGTTCGTCCAGTAGCCGAGCATGATCGTGGACAACGCCTTCGACGCGGGCGAGGGTGCTTTGGCCGCACCGCTGTTGTCGCCGCCCGGAAAGAGATAGGGTAACTCCGCCGTGTGCACGGGACCCGGCACGCCGTTGACCCCAGAGGCGTTCGGATCGTTGAACTCATAGGCGTAGATCGGCGCGCCGCCGGACGCGCGCGTGAGGCGCCAACTGGTGACGTCTCCGCAAACCGAGATCGACTGAGTCGGCGCAGAGGACGTTTCAACCGTAGCAAGCGCCATGCCGCCGTTGGGGTATTTTGCGTACGGGTACTGCGCGGCGATGGCGGCGGCTTGATCGCCGTAGTCGCGTTGCAGCGCGGCCTGATATTCGGCCGCCGACCCCGGCGGCTTCGGCAAAACGGTGTAGCCGGCTTCGAGGAAGTTGCCGCCCAGTAATAGCGGGATGCGCGCGAGATAGGTGCGCGGCTGCACCGGGATGTCATCGCCCTCGATGCTCGGCGTGAAGGTTCCGCGCGCCAGCGCTTGCTGCACGGCGAGGATCTTTTGCACGGTGAGGCTGGGCGAACGCAAACAGGCTGCGAGCTCGGCGCCCGATCCGGTACAGCCGAGTTGCGCCGGAATCGCGGCGTGCTTGGCTTCGACGGCCGATACGGTCGGAAGCGGAACGGCGCACGGACCGCTCTCGACGATGGCCCGGACGAACGTTCCGGCCGATTGCGTCGCGGCGAGGTTGGCGCAGGTGCTGATCGCGCCGGCCGACTCGCCACCCAGCGTGACGTTGCGCGGTTCGCCGCCGAAGTTTCCGATATTCCGCTGGACCCAGTGCAGGGCAGCTTGCTGATCTTCGATGCCGTAATTGCCGGTGGCGGAGCCGCCGTTGGCGAGCGCGCTGTTGGCGAGGAAGCCGAAGATGCCGGTGCGGTAGTTCAGCGTGACGACGACGATCTTGCCGCTGGATGCCAGCAGCGAGCCGTCGTATGCGGCGGCGTTTCCCTGAATGAAACCGCCGCCATAGAGGAAGACGTAGACCGGCGCCTTCGACGCGCCGACCGGTGCCCAAACGTTGAGGTACAGACAGTCTTCGGTGGTGTTCTGGGTGGCCGTTCCGGCTTGCGGGCACATCGAGGCAGCTTGCGTGGCTTCGCGCACACCGTTCCACGCCGTCGCCGGCTTGGGGGCACTGAAACGCAGCGGTCCGACCGGCGGCGCCGCGAACGGGATGCCGAGAAAGACGCGCATACCGCCGTTGAGCGTTCCTTGAATCGCGCCCTTATCGGTTTGAACGATGGTCGGATCGCCGCTCGGGGCCGCATGCGCGGCCGCGACGTTCAGCACGACGGCGACCGCGCACGCCAGTAGCGTGCGCAGGCTACGCACGCGGTTCGGCCGCCGCATTCAGGCCGGAGAGCCGCCCCTGACAGGTAGCACGTGCCAGACCGTGTTCGCTAAATCCGCCGGCCGTTTCACCGCATGAATACAGTCCCGGGATCGTTTTCCCGTGCATGTCTTGCACCTGACACTTGCCGTTGATGCGCAAGCCGGAACGGGTGTCGTGCAGTACCGGCGTTGCCCACGCCGCGTAGAACGGCGCTTTGGCGATCTTGTAGAGCGGCTTCGGCCGCTCGAAATCGCTGTCGACCCCGCTGTCGACGAAGCTGTTGAAGCGGGCCACGGTCGCTTCGAGCACGTCGGGCGACATCGGCGTGCGCTGATACTTCATCTTGATCGCACGGGCCAAATCGGCCAGCGTATCGGCCTGGAAGAAGAAGCCGCGTGCATTGTCGGTGTTGGGCGGACGCGGATCCCACTTCTCGCGGGCCACCGCGTCGGCATCGAAGATCGCCCAGATCGGGCCGCCGCCGTTGTGTCCGTCGTCGACGCCGGCGAGTGCCGCGTTGAGGAAGTTGCGCGGGTTGTACTTCTCGTTCTTGGCGTTGCGATAGCTGCCCGGCGTATACGGATCGACGCTCTTGTAGTCGTTGGCGGAAAACTGCGGTGCCGTTTCGTCGTAGAAGCGTTTGCCGAGCATGTTCACGAGGATCACGTCTTGCCAGTCGTTCACGTGCAAGCCGGTCGCGTGGGCTTTGTCGAACACCGGGCTCCCCGGCATCCAGCGCAAGTTCACGTAGCCGTACTGGCTGCCGATCGATCCGGGTTTGGTGATCCCGTCGCCGAACTCGCCGGTTTGGTTCGCCATGCCCCAGAGCGAAGCACCAACGGCCAGTCCCGCGATCTCGCCGCTCGCATCTTGGAACGAATACGGTGTGCCGGCGACGCCGCAGTATTCTTCGGTCAAGCGCGGATCGAACATCCGCCGCCAGTTGATGTTCGAGGTTGCACCGCCGGTCGCGAGAACGACGGCCTTGAGCGCGCGGACGTTGAGGCTCTTGCCGTTGTGCGTCGCCGCAATGCCGAGAATGCGGCCGGCGTGCGGGCTCTCGCGGTGGAGCGCGACGAAACGGTGTTCGAGTAAGTACTGCACGCCCAGCTTGTGGGCAGATGCGAGCAGCGGTCGCAGCAGCCCGTTCCCCGACGACGTCGTCGCCTGGATGCTGGGATCGAGCGGAGCGCCCGTCTGCACGGTGGGCCAGTTCATCACCGCCGCGTGTGCCTCGCGCGGGACGGAATTGCCGACCGCCTCGCCGCCGAGCGTGTCGGGCGCTTTGTCGACGAAGACGACGCCGTGCGCGATCAGCCACTCGAACGTGGCCGCCGCGTTGTCGGCGAATGCGCGAATGATCTCGCGATCGTTGTAGCGGTAGTCGGGAAAGCCGTTGGATTCCACCACCGACCAGTCGGTGAGATCGTGGTAGAGGAGATCGGGTGAATCGACGATTCCGTATTTCTTTTGCAGACTCGTCCCGCCGCCGAGCGGAACGTTTCCGCCGCTGCAGATGCCGTGGCCGCCGAGATGCTTCTCGGTCTCGATCACGATGACCGAGTTGCCGGCTTCGCGCGCGGCAATCGCGGCCGGCGTCCCCGATGCTCCGGAACCGATCACGACGACGTCCGCCGTATGCTGCCACACGAGCGGCGTACCCGATTGCGCATCGGCCGCCGGCGGTGATGCAATTTGCGCGCCGGTCAGTGCCGCCGCCGTGATCCCGCCGCCTCGAAGTAAGACATCGCGCCGTTTGATCGTCATCGTGCGCCCTTTGCGCCACGCCGCGCGGCATCCTCGCGCGAGGTCAGGGGCCTGGGGCCGTGCAAGGTGTCCATGGAGGTGTGGAAGATAGATGAGACCGCTGGTTCTGATCGTTGACGATACCCCGCTTGCCCGTACGATCCTAAGGCGCACGCTCGAGGACCGGGGATACCACGTCGTCGAGGCCGGTTCGACCGCCGACGCCATCCGCGTGTACCGTGAAGAGTGGCCCGACGTCGTCACCATGGACATGCTCATGGATGGACACAACGGCATCGTCGCGATTCAAGCGTTGAAACGCATCGATCACAAGGCCAAGATCATCGTCTGCTCGGCCACGTCCGATCAGTCGTTCGTGAGCGGCGCGCTGGCGCTGGGGGTCGAAGCCTACCTCAACAAGCCCGTCGACGCGGAGCGATTGTTAGCCGCCATGGCAACGGCAATGGCAAAGGCCTGAGTGGAGCGAATCCGGTTCGCGACGGAGGGCACGATGCAGAGAATGCCGGCGCAAAAGCGCAAAGCGCATCTTCACGATCTCGCAGAGACACACAAGCTGCTGGTTCCGGCCGGGTTTCCGGCGGTATCACGCGATTACCGTCTCGGCCTGCCCGATGGTGAGCTCGAACTGTTTCCGGATCCGGCGACGATCCCGACGATCCAACACGCCGCGACCGATTTCAAAGTGATGTTCTTCCCCACGCTGGGCATGCCGGTCGACGTTACGGAAATGGATGAAGAAGGCTGGCTCGCCTATCTGCGCGCGCGCATCGAAGACCTGAAGGCAAGCCGCTAAGCGGCATCCGTTACTTCGAGCCGTTCGGCTTCCCAGAGCGAGGGAAACAGCCGCGCGCAGATCGCGGCGACGATCAGCGTTGCGATGCCGCCGCCGACAACCGAGGGGACCGTGCCGATCAGCGCGGCCGCCGTGCCGGATTCAAACGCGCCCAACTCGTTTGAGGTGGTCGTGAACACGGACTGCACGGCGGTGACGCGGCCACGCATTGCATCGGGCGTGTTGAGCTGAACGAAGCCGTTGCGCAGCACGCCCCCGACCACGTCGAAGGCGCCCAGAACGACGAGTGCGCCGAGCGAGAGCCAGAGGTTCGTCGAGAGACCGAACACGATCGTCGCCACCCCGAAGCCGATCGCCGACATGAAGGACAGCTTACCGACACGCTCGCGCGGCGGCCGGCGCGAAACGAACGCGGCGACGATGGCAGCGCCGACGGCGGGCGCGCTGCGCAGGTAGCCGAGACCGGCGGGCCCGATGTGCAGGATCGTCGCCGCATAGACCGGCATCAGCGCGGTTGCGCCGCCGAAGAGCACCGCGAAGAGATCGAGCGTGATCGCACCGAGGATCACCGGCCGCGAGCGCATGAACGCGAGCCCGGCGAGCGCGGTTGTCCACGATTGCGGTTCGGGCGCGCGCACTTGCCGGCGCACGCGCAACAACGCAAACGCCACGGCCGAGATCAGGGCGAGCACGATGGAGGCCGTGAACGCTGCGTTGGTCGATATCGCGATCAGCATTCCGCCGAGCGCCGGGCCGCCGATCGTCGTGATCTCGCGGCCGGAGGCGTAGGTGGCCTGCGCGTTGAGGTAGCGTTCGGCGTCGACGATGTTGCGCAAGTACGACTTTTCCGCCGGCCGCCCGAGCGCGCGTTCGGATCCCAGCACCGCAACGACGGCGAGGTAGAGCGGAAGCGCGGTCACGCCCATCGTCACGAGAAGCAGCAACGCCGCGGCGCACGCCATTTCCACGACGCGGCCGATCGTGACGACGAGCCGGCGATCGAAGCGATCGGCGATCATGCCGGACGGAATCGCAAGAATGAGCGCCGGGAGAAACATCGTGAAGCCGATCAGCCCCAGATCGAATGGCTGATGGGTGAGAATGAAGATGTGCCAACTGATCGCCAGAAATGCGATCTGTACGCCGACATCGCCGCAAAGCACCGCAATGAGGTACTCGCGAAAGTTTCGATCAGCTAGCGAAATGATCTCCCGGCGTCACGAGTTCAGGAAAATGAGCACGGAGATCTCGTCCACTTCCGCTCCGTCGGAACTTGCGACGAACACCCCTTTGTCATCCATATTCGCGAGCAGCTTCACCGTGAGTTGCGGGCCCGGGTCGTCCGGGATATTGACACTGTAAGCGCGTTTCTTGTCGCCATGCGGACCCGCTTCAAAGAGGAGCAAGACCAGATCCGAGGCGCTCACCGTCGCCGTTGTCGTGATGCGCGGCGGAGTGGGTACGCTCCATTCCTGGCCGAGGCTCTTGACGTACGTTTGAAATCCGACGCTGGTGCCGTTCCGGATTTCGAACGTCACCTTTGTCGGCTCTGCGGCGTTGCTCGTACCCGGAAGCGCGATTGCGGCGCCGGCCGAGAGCATCGTGAGCATCGTGCGGCGATTCATTGGACCGAGATGTTCCCGCAGAGCGTTGGAATGACCGAAACGGTGGGGTATTTTGCCGAGAGGCGCTCGGCGCTCGCGTAATATGCGGGCGGCAATGCCGCCTCGGCAAATGAATTGTAAAAGAGCGGGATGCGAACGATCTTGGCCAGCGGTCGTCCGTGAACCGCGGCTGCGAGGCATAAATCCGTCGCCCAGAGATGCCAGCCGAGTTCGCGATCGAGCCGGTGCCGCGTCGAGCGGTGGACGGCAATCGCAAACTCGTCGAGTGAAATTGCGCGATCGGAAGCCGGAAAATCGAACCGATGGATGCGGTCGATCACGAGCCCGGATTTCATTGCTCGTGATTGCTCGTCGAGGGCCATGCCGGCGAACCCGATCAGGGTATCCGGGGCTTCGTCCTCCGGAACGGACGCGAAGAGGCGGCTCAGTGCATAGCCGCTCCCCTTCGGAAAATAGACGTCCTGATGAGCGTAAATCACCCACGGCGACGGCGCCTGTTGCAGCCCTTGCTCGAACGCTTCGGCGGCCGAGGCGGAATTACGGCACAACGCGACGTGCGCACCCACTTCCGCGAGGCCGGGCGAGTGCAGCAGATTCATTTGCAGCTGATTGTCCCGATTGACCGCGGCGATCACGGTGAATGGCGGCGCATCGCCGGGCGTCGCGGCCGGAGCCTTCGTGCACTCGACGATCAACTGATACATGAAGAGGTTCCGCTCGACGGTTTGCTGCGGGATGCCGATCGTCGCCGCGGTAGCGATGAGCCCTTGTACGAATTGCGGGTTGGCATGGCCGGCCGAATAGTGGTCGACGAGGTGCGGCATCCAGCCGGCGTCCAAGAACGTTTTGAAGACGGAGGCCGGCGAGAAGAAGCGCAGGTGGGTTTTGTCGAGGAGACCGTTCTCGTCGTAGGTGATGTCGCCCGCGAGCATGCGTTCCAGAACGCTGATATGAGCCATGTTCGGGATGCAGCACACCAGCCGTGCGTCGGCGGTCGAAACCTCGAGGAGGCGCGTGAGGACGCGCTCCGGGTCCTTGAGATGTTCCAGCAGATCGCCGATGACGATCGCGTCGTAGCCTGAACCGATCGCGTCTAGCGAGTCGACATCGAGATCGAGCGCGAAAGCGCCGTCGAGAACGTGCGCTGCCGTCTTGACGGCTTCGGCGTTGAGGTCGACCCCGTACCAGCGCGCATCCGGGTGGAGTTCCTTGTACCGGCGCCCCAACCGCCCATTCGCACAGCCGAGTTCCAGAACTTTGCCCGCGTCGGGCACCGCATGGAGCAGCTTTTCGTTCAGCCCGTCGTAGTAATTATCGACCGCCGTGGTCACCATTTACTGATGATTATCGGCAAAGCGCCGAACCCTTTTATGGCCTCTTTGTCGGTGCAACGACCGGTTGCAGCATCATCGGGTGCGTATCGATGGTCGTCAACGGCTTGCCCGGCGTTTCGATGTTCGCGTAGCTCAACACCAGCGTTTCCATCGGCGGAGATCCACCGACCGGGTGGACGCTGACGATCGTAACGGGAAGTGTTTTCCGCTGGAGCACGCGGCTTGGATCTTCGGACTCGCAACGTCGACTTGTTTCGTGATCTGCAACGAGCCGAGGCTAACCTTCCCCGTACCGCTCCCGCTGCCGCCGGCGGACAGGGACGCTTGCTGCCCCATGCGTCTGTTTCCTCGGGTACCACGACGACCCGTTCGGCATCACTACATACCGAGCGCAGCCTGTTCTCGCTAGACGGCGGACAGGCCGATCCCGTGCTGCGCCAATAGGCTCCCGACGTACAAAAAATCAGCCGCGGCGAAGAAATCGAGCGTACACTAGGTATGCTATGACAAGCGCTTCACGTCGGTGACCATCGATTCTCAGGCGGTCCGAGCCGTGAACTCGAATTGACCGGCGTGGCGGTGCCCTTCGTTCGGCGGATCTTAGCCGAAAAGGAATTCACCGCCGGTGATTGCGTCGAGTGGAATGAAGGCGGCGCGCCGTTCGTCTGGAGCGACGTCCAACTGATGTTGACCAATCTCAAGCGCGAAGGATTGATCGAGGACGTCGTCTCCGCCTGAACCGGGTGGAAGTACCAGCTCAAACGTTGCGTAACCGGGCCAGGTCCATTAAAATCAGCGTATGAGTATCGGAGCCGTCTCGTCGGCATCGACGTCCCCGGCCGTCAACAACTACCTTACCTCGTCGACGGCGCCGTACCAGGCATCGCCGACCAACAGCAACGCCAGCAGCTTGCCGCTGACCCAGGTGGTGGGCGGCAGCACCGATCACACCTTTACGGCTTCGGTCACCGATCACGAGCTCAACGCAGTAAACACGCCGAATCCGCTCGGTACGGCAGCGGGACAAACGTTCGGTAACAACACGCAGCCGGACACGCTCGCGCAATCCGGCGTCGGCCTTTTCGTCTCAGCCACGACCTGATCTTTGCCGCTCACGCCGCAACGTTTCGAATCAGTAGAGTAAGAGCTTGCGTATGAGCTGCGTTCGCCGGGTGCAGCGCATCTTGCGACACAGACTTTGTACGTGTTCGGAGACCGTGCTCTCGGCGATCATCAACTTGGCCGCGATCTCTTTGTTCGTATACGCTTCGCTAACCAAGGGACAGCACCACCTGTGAAGATCCGCTCGCCCGTCGCACGGTGGGCGCTGCCCATGCGGGCTGCCGTTCAGTAGACGAAGAGCTTGCGAACGATTTGACTTCGCCGTAGGCACCCCATCTTGCGAGACAAATTCTGCAAGTGCTCGGAGACCGTGCTGACGGCGATCGACAGTTCGGTTGCGATCTCTTCGTTCGAGTACGCTTCTGTTAGCAAGGACAGTACCTCGACCTCCCGCCGCGTCAATCCGTAGAGTTGCGTGGCACGCCGCAGTGCCGCCGAGAGCGCGCTCGTTTTCACGAAAACGATCATCGCGGCCGGCGTCGAGTCATCAAAAAGTGATACGATGCGGAGGCTGCAGCCGCCCCCGATCTCGATGAGGCCCGGCACATCTCGGTTTGCATACGGTGCCAGCGCCGCTAAGACGTAGGGCAGAAACTCGGCCGTCTGAGCCCCGGCGTTGTCTCCCGCCAGCTGCATGAAGCGGTCGACCAAGATGAAGTGTTCCGCGCCATCGGCCCTCTTGCGGTCAATGGAACGCAGAGCGGAAAGCGGCATGAGCACCGGCGTCGCGCTTGCGATCGGGTCTCGCGCGTGGTTTTCGCACAGGATGAGCTTGCCCCGGGGCTCGTCGCCCAAGGCGGAGCAGCCGCACCCCCAGTGCAGGCATTCGATCGTTTGCATCGCTGACATTCCCTTATGTTTGATGGGAGCAAAGAAGAAAATGTGAATGGTTTCTTCATAAGAATGAGGACCGGGACTGGCCGCTGCGCGCCATTTGAGGTGCTCGGCCCCGCTCAAACTCGTTGAAGCGATGCAAGTAAACAAAAACCCCGTGGTTACGGGGTCTTAATGGTGGGCCATCCTGGGTTCGAACCAGGGACTCTCATGCTTATTAAGCCGAATTTGAGGCCTTGCTCGTAAGGCGAAATCCTAAGAGTAAAGGAAAAATTACACAATAGACCGCGTTAGGGTCATGAAATCCGGCCGAACCGGCGGCATACGCGTGTCGCCACGCTGGGTTTTTATTCAAGAAATACGCGTTTGAACAGTTGAGAGCGCTTCTGTACACCGACTTTGCGCATGACGCTCTGCACATGATACGTTACCGTTGTTACGGAAATCATGAGTACCGCGGCCATCTCGGCATTCCCCAAACCCTCGAGAAGATAGGAGAGCACCTCATGTTCGCGCTTGGTGAGACGAAAACGCTTCTGAGCTGCAAAGAAGGCCGCTTGGGGATTGATCGTGCGACCTTGCTCCGGCAAAGATAGGTCGACGAGCGTGCAGAGGGCCAAATCGGTACCGCCAATGCGTGTGGCGCCGAGCGAGAGCGCGATGCGATGTCCGTCCTTGTGGAAGTGCTCCATTCGGTACGACCCAACGCCCTGCTCGAAAACGCGGGCGGCGAAAGCGGCTGCGTGCGGTTTCCAATTCGCGGGGGTCAGGGCAAGCCAGTTGACCCTCTTCGCGACCATATCTTCTCGCGTGAAGCCGTGCATCTCCAAAAGCGCATCATTCGCCTCGTAGACGTTCCCGGCCGTATCCGCAATCATCACGCCATTGACGTTGGCCTCAATCTGCCGGTCGATTTGCCGGTCACTGATGGGTTCAGCAGACATGATACTCACGTAATCACGTGTGCGTGCAGAAGTTGTGAATGTCTGTGAAAGAAATGAAGGGCTTCGCACTTGCGAAACAGACCTGCATCGCGGGCCCCGCACGGTTGCCAGCCCCTTTCGCGCGCGCAAAAAAAGCGATAAGGCGCGTGTGTCGAGATCTCGGCGGAGATTGAAGCGCTGCAGAGCCTTGCAACTGATGTTGATCGGCGCCTCCCGGAGCTAATGCAGCGCGAGGTACCGGACCGGTATGAACGTTACGACGAGACCGACCCGCTGAATGAAGGCAAGACAAAGGCCCGCCGTGCGTTGCACGCCGAGATCGACCGGCTTCAGGCACAACGCCCCGCCGCTCGGCAGCGCATCAGTGAGCTTAGGCGTTCTGTCCGCAGCGCGAGCTGAAATCATGCTTTGTCCTCGTGCGCGGCGCTCGTGCTTGCCGTGGCCCAGCGTTCGATGGCTTTACGAAGCCCCTCCAGCCTTACCGGTTTGGCAAGATAGTCGTCCATCCCGGCCGCAAGGCAGGCCTCGCGATCTTGAACGAAGGCATTGGCCGTCATCGCCACAATAGGGATGTGCCCTCCAAACTGCCGCTCTTCGTCGCGGATGATTTGCGTTGCGGATATACCATCCAGGTTCGGCATCTGACAGTCCATGAACGCCATCGCGTACGGCGCTCCGCGTAGCGCCTCGATCGCCTGAAGCCCGTCGGAGACAAACGCGACCGAAACGCCGAGATCGTCAAACTGCAACTTCAGCAGCCGTTGAAGGCGCACGTTATCTTCTGCGACGAGCACCGGAGCGCTGAGCTGAAAAACAACGCTGACGGGCGTGGCCAGGATCATCACGGGACTGTCCGTCTTGCTAGGGCCGACAGCTTTAACGATCGCGTCGAACAGGTGGGATTGACGGAGCGGCTTGCTTAACGGCGAGTCCTTGCCGATCGTGATAAGGCGGGAAGGCAAGAGCGCCCGGATGATCTCGATCGTTGCTCCGATATTGGTGATGCCGATGTCATCCATATCGACGACGACGACCCACGTCAGCGCATCGCCCGATTGGAGGATCTGGGTAACATCAGCTTGGCTTTCAGCGCGCCGGCACGCCATCGACCACGATTTCAGATACGACTCGATAATCTCCGCGACCATATCGTCGCCGGTCAGAATGAGTGCCCCGATCCCATCCAGCATTCTCTTGTTCGGTGCTGCATTCTTATTAGCAGGATCGAAACGGGCCGTAAACCAGAAGTTCGAACCCGTGCCGCGCACGCTTTCAACGCCCACCTCTCCGCCCATCAGTTCGACGAGGCGCTTTGAAATCGAGAGTCCCAGCCCGGTCCCGCCAAATTTTCGCGACGCCCAGTTATCGGCTTGAACGAATGGTTCGAACAAACGCGGTAACACGTTGGATGCGATACCGATTCCCGTATCCTTTATCTCGAAGCGAACCACGATCTTGGTTGGAACGGCCTCGACAAGAAGGGCGCGAGCGACCACTCGTCCCTGTTCGGTAAACTTCACCGCATTCGCAAGCAAGTTCAGAAGAACTTGGCGTAGACGGTCGGCATCGCCCAAGACTGGCGGGATCATCGGATCGACGTACGTGTATACCGAAAGGTTCTTGCCGCGCGCCAGTTGCGCCACCATCTCGGCTGCGCTCTCAAGAACGAGTTCGATTTCCAGAACCGCAGCCTGAAGCTCCAATTTTCCGGACTCGACCTTCGAGAAGTCGAGGATACTGTTGACCAGAGTTAAGAGTGCTTCGACGGACTCGCCGATCGTTTGCACGCAGACCTGCTGGCGCTCGTCGAGTTTCGAACGGCTTAGAAGCTCCGACACCCCGATGATCGCTGCTAGCGGAGTTCGCAATTCATGGCTCATCGTTGCGAGGAATTGCGTCTTGAAGCGTGAGGCGCTCGCCAAATCCTCATTGAGTTCTTCAAGCTCGGCGGCGTGTATCTGAACCTCAGCGTGGAGCAGGCGCGATTCCTCAGCCCGTTTGCGCCCCGTGATGTCGGTGATCGCGGCAAGCGTAAAGATTCCGACGTCCGTCTTGATCGGATTGAGTCCGATCTCGATCGGCACTTCGCTGCCGTTCTTGCACCGGCCATAGAGGTCACGGCCGGCGCCCATCGGGCGCGCGACCGGCGCGCCGCTGAACTCCTCACGTAGTTGGGGATGCGAGCGGCGAAAGCGTTCGGGGACCAGCATCTCGATCGATTGGCCAAGCAACTCCTCGCGTGAATAGCCGAAGAGTCTTTCGGTCTGCGCGTTGACGAGCGTTATCCGCCCTCGTTCATCGACGAGGACGTTTGCGTATGGGGAGCCCTCGATGACGGCACGGAGGAGGTCCTCCCTTTTGGCAACCTCGGCGCCATGCGCCGCTGACGATAGTTGCGCCAGAAGCGCATCGAGGGCGTTCTGCTGATCCGGCGCCAGCTTACCGTCGAGGAAGGCCTTTATCGCTGCTAGCGCGACCGCGACGTCGTTAGCCGCCTCATGGCGTCCTGTCATAGCACGCCCCTTCCGGGCTTTGAGGCACCGAGTATACCACAAATGATCCAACCGTACGGAGTCTTTACTTCAACCTGAATGGCATCCGCTCGGCCGTGAAGACCGGTTTTGGTGGCTCCGGCAGCGGGGTCCGGGCAAAGAAAAAACCCTTATGCTGTAAGGGTTTCTCTGGTGGGCCATCCTGGGTTCGAACCAGGGACCTCATGCTTATCAAGCCTAGAAATGCGATTTCTGCAGAAGACGAAATGCGCGAAAAACCCTTTGTTTATAAGGTGTACACCGCATTTCAGCGATTTCGACGAGGCATCGATCTAGGGGCATATTTGGGGGCAAACTGGGCAAACTTTGGGCAAATACGGGACCTCATGCCAAGTCTGGAAATCGAACAGGTGTTCGATTTCGGCCCATGAACCATCGCCCATGCCCAAGGAGCCTCGCGAGTTCCAGAAGATTCGATACTTGCTCCTGGCTATCAACGACGCGGATCGAGCATACGTCCGCAAGTGGTTCCTCCGATGGGTCGCAGAGGATGGCACTCTGCTCGGACTCCGGCCGCCGTCCCTATATCAAACGGGCGGCATTGAACGGCCGATAATCGAGCAACAACCGATGAAGCGGGGAAAGTCAAACCAGTGAGGGAGCCTAGTACGGGTCAATCGACTCGAAGTCGTCAGCGTCGTAAAAGTCGGGGTTTGTAGGATTGCCCGACGAAGTTGGCTCGCTCATGACCGTGTAAGTGTCATTGATGCAATGCAGTATACCAACCGCCTTTGCGCCACTTTTAAGGGTTGCTTTGACCTTGCGGTTACAGAAGTGGGATACCTGGCTGTCTGTCATTGTTTTAACCGACCTTGGGCTCGGGATGCAAAAGCGCAACCCGTAAGTAGCCTAATGGTAGCCTAATCGGTAAAAGTTTGCAACTGGCAAATCTATCGGCTAGAAAGTTACGTGTCTTTCGTCGGCCTGTCCACGGCCACTAAGCCTCTTTCGGATCAAACCTATTGGAGAGCACCCAGGCAACGGAAGCCGCCGTGATAATCGCGATTTCCAGCGGCAGAAACCATGATACCCCTCGCATGAGCGGAGGGAGCCAGCACGGGTTTCCAGTCGAACAGCGGAACTCAGAAAACAAGAGATGACGACTGAGGAAGTACGCCCATAGACTTGCGCCGATGAAGCCGACGCCTATCGCCTGTCGGTAAGTTTTCATTTTGCGAGCATTGGCGAGAAGCAAGTCGGATGACCTACCTATCACGATTTTGGCTCGGTACACTTCCAAACTAGGAAACTGAAAAACACCGGCCAGTATCCAGACCCAGAAGCGATGGGCCTCTCCAACGGATCGAGCGTGAACCAGAGTGCAAATGCTGCGGAAACGAGGCCTTTTCGCCAGAGCCTGCGCGATCACGATGGCTAACCGCGCGCCCGGCGGCTCCGAATGGCTTTGCCCCCCGGGTCCTCCATCACCCGGGACCTCCCGGGTGATGAGCCGGAGCCCGTCGTTCTCCTCGCCGCGTATCGGACGGGGGTTGCGCTCCAGGCTCGCCTGCCATAGCCTGGGTTCATGCAAGTAGCGGGCATCGTGTTGTTTCGGGCGGTTCTCATTCTGATTGGACTCGTGCTCTTGTTTGCGATCCACTCCGCGGGCTATTTCAGCTGGGCTCAGTTCGCGCTGCTCATCATCGGTCTCTTGGTTGGCTTTATTCTCGGGTCCGATTATGGCGACAGGGCCTTTAGGAATAAGTTGCGAGATGCCACGATGGG
>Ga0182030_10016117_pt1 | contig 14590 bp, 7 predicted proteins | sample 812S3MmetaG_FD_121299 | JGI IMG/M metagenome (GOLD analysis project Ga0182030, IMG submission 121299) | Permafrost microbial communities from Stordalen Mire, Sweden - 812S3M metaG (Illumina Assembly) | ecosystem: Environmental > Terrestrial > Soil > Wetlands > Permafrost | place: Sweden... | reverse complement strand
GAGTACTCGTCGGGACCGGTGACCCCGTCGATGCGGAACTGACCCTGTGTGTCGTGGTGGCCGAGTGAGCGCCACAGCCGGGCGGTCTCGGCCAGCATCTCGAGACCCACCTCTCGCTCGAAGCGCTCGTCCCCGGTGACCTCGACGTAGCGGACCACGGCGTCGGCGATGTCTGCGCCGATGTGGAAGGCGGCGGCCCCCGCCGGCCAGTACCCCGAGCACTCGGCCCCGGTGATCGTGCGCCACGGGAATGCGGCGCCCGTCAGCCCGAGCTGGCGTGCTCGTTCTTTGGCCCTCGGCAGCGTGCTGTGGCGCCAGCGCAGAGCATCGGCAACGGTGTCGGGGGCGGTATAGGTGAGCACTGGGAGCACGTAGGTCTCGGTATCCCAGAAGTCGTGCCCGTCGTAGCCTGGACCGGTCAGGCCCTTGGCCGGAATGGCCCGCCCTTCAGCCCGGGCTCCCGCCTGGAGGACGTGGAAGAGCGAGAAGCGCACCGCCTGTTGGATCTCGGCATCGCCGTCGACCTCGACGTCAGCGCGATTCCAGAAGTCGTCCAGATAGACGTGTTGCTCCTGGGCCAGGGCGTCCCAGCCCATCCGACTCGCGCCGGCGAGCGCCGCGGCGACCTGATCTCGCAACGCCGGCCCCGAACGATCCGCAGACCAGCCGTAGGCGACGAACTTGACGACGCGCAGCCGCTCGCCCGGCTCGAGGGCGGCGGTGATCGTCACCCGGCCCAGATCAGGGAAGCTCTCGGCCGACACCTGCGACGAAGACGGACCCTCGATCCGGTGGTCCATGGCCACCGCGACCCGTTGGCCACTCCGCACCGTGGTGTGCAGGAGGGCGGCACGGGCATCACCGCATTCGTGGGACTCCGAGCACAGCAGCGCTTCGAGCACGGCTGGCAACCGAGGGTCCCCGCCGGCCGCCGGAACGACCTCGTTCGCCACGAGCTCGGACTGGACCACCACCCGCAGCGGCCCGCCGATTGGTTCGATCTCGTAAGCGATCGCGGCCACCGAGCGCTGGACCAGCGACACCAGGCGCGCCGAGCGCACCCGGACCGAGCGCCGCCCCGGCGACACCCACTCGACATATCGTTCCAAGAGGCCCGAGCGGAAGTCGAGCGATCGCTCATGGGTCCGGAGCTCGCCGGAACGGACATCGAAGGGTTGGTCGTCGAGGAGCAGGCGGATGAGCTTGGCGTTGGTGACGTTGACCACCGTTTGACCGGCCTCGGGGTAGCCGTAGCCGTCCTCGGCGTAGGGCAACGGACGGGACTCGTACACACCGTTGAGGTACGAGCCGGGGAGGCCGTAGGGCTCGCCTTCGTCGAGGTTGCCCCGCCAGCCGATGTGACCGTTGGACAGGGCGAACAAAGATTCACTCTGGGCCAGCACGTCGAGGTCGAGCTCGGTCTCCCGCAGGCACCAGGGTTCGACGAGGTAGGCCGGATGCTGGATCAAGGCCGGCCCAAAAGCTCGGCGAGGTCGGTTACGACCGTGTCGGCGCCGTGGGCGCGCTGGGCATGGGCCTGTCCGACCCGATCGACCCCGACCACGAAACCGCCTGCCCGCCCGGCCTCCACGCCGGACAGGGCGTCCTCGAAAACCGCCGCTTGGTCGGGGTCCGCTCCCAGCGCGCGGGCAGCAGCAAGATAAGCATCGAGCGCTGGCTTTCCCGCCAGGTCCGCTTCGACGGTCACATCGCCGATACGTTCCTCGAAGAGGTCGTCGACGGCGGCGGGCGCCAGCGCCTCAGCGCAGTTGGCACTCGACGACGCCACCCCCCGCCGTGGACCGGCAGCGCAAACGGCCCGAACGTAGCGAACCGATCCGGCATAGGCCTCGACACCGTTTTCTCGGAGCTTGCGCAGTACCGTCTCGTTCCTCGCGCGGGCGAGCCCGCAAATGGTCTCGGCCCCGGGATCACTGGGATTGCCCCCGCGCTGGTCGATGTGACTCGACTGAGAGGAACGACCGCGTTCAGTCTGCCCTGGGCTTGCCGTCGACGCAGGTGTCGTAGTCGGCACGGCCGCGCTGCCGGTTTCCGCCCACCTCTCCCTCGCGACGTGAACCGTTCCCCCATCTCCACCTCGGGCGCTCATTCCGCGAGGAGCGCCTGTCGGGCTCGGTCGAGCGCCGCACGCTCGTCGCCACCGGGCTCGGGCAGGTGAAGGTCGAGTTGTTCGATGACGTGGGCCAAGACGCCCCCGACGAGCGCTCGCCCGGCGTACTTGTGATCGGCCGGCACGACGTACCAGGGCGCCCACGGCGTCGACGTCGCGGTGATCGCCTTCTCGTACGCGTGCGTGTAGTCGTCGAAGTACGCCCGCTCCGCCAGGTCGGCGGCCGAAAACTTCCAGTGCTTGTCCGGGTCGTCGAGCCGCTCGAGGAGGCGCTTCTTCTGCTCGGCCTTGGAGACGTGGAGGAAGAGCTTGACGAAGTGCGTCCCGTTGCGCTGAAGATGACGCTCGAAGGCGTTGATGTCTTCGTAACGCCGGTGCCACAGTTTCTTCCCTGTCGCCGTGTCGGGCGGGAGGTGCTTGGCAGCGAGGACGTCGGGATGGACCCGGGTTACGAGCACCTCTTCGTAGTAGGAGCGGTTGAAGATCCCGATCCGTCCTCGCGCCGGGAGCGCCTTCTCGCAGCGCCAGAGGAAGTCGTGGCTGAGCTCGTCGGCCGATGGCCGCTTGAACGCCGTGACCTCGCATCCTTGGGGGTTGACGCCCGACATCACGTGCTTGATGGTGCCGTCCTTGCCGGCCGCGTCGAGCGCCTGGAGAATTACCAGCACCGCGTAGGTGTCGGTGGCGTACAACAGCTCCTGGGCCGGGGACAGCTCCTCTTTGAAATCCTCGAGGTCCTCCTCGGCCAGGTCTTTCGGGCTCGGTTCGTCTTTGGCGTGCAGCCAGCCGCTCTTGGTCACCTTCGTGCTACGGCCCTTGAGGTCGGCCGGCTCGCCCGGGACGACCATGAGGTCCTCGATCACTCGTTTGTGCAGCTTCATGTGCGAGGCCTCACGTCCCTCTCGTAGCCGCATGTTCGGCGCACCACTCACACCGTCGGCGACCGTCCTTGCCCGACTTGTCGTTGGCGTTCTGTTTGATCGCTTGCCCGTAGGGGCAGTCGTCGTTGTCGTGGTACACCGGGTCCTCAGGATCGGTGTCGGTGTGGAACGGGGCCACCGCCGCTGCAAAGGACACGTTGCGCGGCGGACCGGCGGCGGGACCGGCTTCGGGCATGGGTCCGCTCGTCGGCACGACGGCCTCGGTGACAGCGGTCTGGTCCCTCACGGGGTCGAGGAGCCTGTACGCCAGCAGCTTCACCCGGTCAGTCAGGAGGAACCACACCAGCGCATAGGCCCACACGAAGAGCACCCAGTGCCAGCTGAGCGACGGCATGAAGATGCCGAACAGAGCGAGCATCGAGGCGATGGCTTCGGCACCCAGCACGGCCATCAGCAAGATACGCGCCGGGCGCGGGGTGGACCAGAACGGTCCACGGGTGCGGGTCAAGAAGATGGTCAACGACCCCGCTACCGACAGCATCAGGTACATGAGGGTCTGGAGATGGGCGTGGTCGAGGTGGTACACATCCTTCGCCAGGCAGAACAGGCCAAAGGCGGCAATGGGTCCGACCACGCCGAGAACGGTGGCCATCCCGATGACCAAGCGCATGTTCCAAGTCTCGGGCTGGCGCTTGTAGCGGACGTTGTCGTAGGCGATGGACAGGATGGCACCGTCGTTGAGCAGTGCGAGGACCACGATCATGATGGCCGTCACGGGGAAGAAGTTGAAGATCAGGATCGTCAAGGTGACGAACAACAGCACACGCAACGTCTCGGCGATGCGGTAGATGGCATAGCTGTTCATCCTCTGGACAATCCGGCGGCTCTCCTTGATGGCGTCGATGATCACCGAGAGTCCGGGGGTCATCAGCACGATGTCCGCTGCCGCCCGTGCGGCGTCGGTGGCGTCCGAGACAGCGATGCCGCAATCGGCCTCCTTGAGCGCCGGGGCGTCGTTGACCCCGTCACCGGTCATGCCGACCATGTGGCCGCGCTTTTGCAACACGTCGACGATGTGGAACTTGTGCTCGGGGAACACCTGGGCGAAGCCGTCGGCTGCCTCGATGGCGTCACTCGCCGCCTCCGACTCCTTCCGCTTGACGTCACCCAGGCTCGAGGCATCGAGGATGTCCGAGCCCATGCCCAGTGTCTTGGCGGTCTCCTGGGCGATGGCCACCTGATCACCGGTGACCATCTTGACCCTGACACCCAGAGCCTCGGCGGTGGCGATCGTCGCTTTGGCGTCGACCCGTGGCGGGTCAAAGAGGGGCAGCACACCGAGGAACTGCCACCGGCCATGCCCCTCGGCCCGGGCCACGCCCAGGGAGCGGTACCCCCGTTTCGCGAACCCCTCGACCGCATCGTCCACGGCGGATCGCACCTCGCCGGCGTTGGCCGAGAGCTCCATGATGACCTGCGGCGCGCCCTTGGTGACCTTGAACGAGGTGCCGTCGGCCGCTGTGACGGCTGACTCCGTGCGCTTGTGCACCGGGTCGAACGGCTGGAAATGCCCGACCTCGTATCCGTCGAGCGCCGTGTCGTCGCTCAGGCCACCGAGGACCGCCAGATCGATGGTGTCGTTGTCCTCGGCACGCGAGGCCAGGGCACCGGCCACGATGACCTGCTCTGCCGAGACTCCGGCGACGGTGAAGGGATCGCCCAGGGTGAGCTTGTTCTGGGTCAGGGTGCCCGTCTTGTCCGAACACAGGACGTCGACTCCAGCCAGCTCCTCGATGGCCACCAACTTGGAGACGATGGCCTTCTTCGTCGCCAGAAGCCGCGCCCCGACAGCCATGGTGACCGAGAGAACCGTCGGCATGGCCACGGGTATGGCCGCCACGGTGAGGACCAGGGCGAACTGCAAAGTGGTGAGAATCGGGTCGCCGCGGAGGACGGAGACGACGACGATCACCGATACCAGGGCCAGCGCCAGCAAGATCAAGAACTTCCCGATCTTGAGCACTGCCTGTTGGAAGTGGCTGACCGTCGCCGCGTCCTGGACCAGCTCGGCCGTTTTTCCGAAGTAAGTGTCCGCGCCCGTCGCGTAGACGAGTGCACTGATCTCACCCTGGCGGATGATGGAGCCGGAGAACACCGCGTCACCCGGGTGGTCAGTCACCGGGAGGGACTCTCGGTCAGCGCGGACTGATCGACCTGCACCTCGTCGCCCGCCAGCAGCCGGGCGTCGGCCGGCACGATGTCCCCCATGCGCAGGCGGATGACGTCGCCCGGCACCAGCTCACGCGAGGGCGGGGTCACCCACTTCCCGTCACGCCTCACCCTGGCCTTGACCGCCAGCTGGGCCTTGAGGGCGTCGATGGCCTTGCCCGCCGAGTGCTCCTCGGTAAAGCCGACGATGGCGTTCGCCAGCAGGAGGACGAGGATGATGAAGAAGTCGGGCCAGTGCTTGAGGAGGCCTGAGAGGATCACCGCGGCCTCGATCATCCACGGAATGGGCCCCCAGAAATAGGCCAGCAGCTTGAGGAGCGGATTGGCCTTCTTCTCTTCGATCTCGTTCGACCCGTACTGGACCAGTCGCTGGGCCGCCTCAGCCTCGCTGAGGCCATCGGGCGAGGACCCGAGACGCTTCTCTACCTCGGCTATGGGAAGGGATTTCAAGTCGTCGCCCGCCGCGGGCTGTCCGCCTGACTTTTGCCGGAGGACCTTGGACCCATCTGCACTATCGGGATCGTGCTTGGCCTTGCGGTGTGGCAGGTGTGCCACTTTGTGGACAAGTTGGTTCATGCTCATGTGCGCTCGGTCGACGCCGTCTACTTACCGGGGAGCGCGGTCTGGGGTGTTCCCGGTGCGGCGAATCGCTCGTCGCAGGTCGACGTGCCGTCGTCTATCGCCGGCAGCTCCTTGTCGTCAGCGACAGGGGGCCGTTGCGTGGCGACGACCAGCGACGCGATCGCCGCGGTGTTCGCTGGGGTACTCAAGACGCAGCGCCCCACTTCCAGTCGAGAATCTCGGGCATGTCCCGGCCATGGGCATCGACGAAACGCACGTGCTCGACCAGCTTGTTCTGCATGGTCTGCTTCAGGTAGCTCCCCGTGGCTCCCAGCTGCGGGAGACGATCGATTACGTCTTGGACCAGGTGGAAGCGGTCGAGGCCGTTCTGCACTCGCAGGTCGAAGGGCGTGGTGATCGTGCCCTCCTCCTTGTAGCCCCGGACATGGAAGTTGCGGTTCGTCCGGCGATAGACCAGCCGATGGATCAGCCAGGGGTAGCCGTGAAAGCCGAAGATGATGTGCTTATCCTTGGTGAAGATCGAGTCGTAGTCCGCCTCGCTCAGCCCGTGGGGGTGTTCGCTGCTGGGTTGGAGCTTCATGAGATCGACCACGTTGACCACCCTGACCTTGAGCTCGGGAAGATGCTCGCGCAGGATCGACGTGGCGGCCAGGACTTCGAGGGTGGGCGTGTCGCCGCAGCAGGCCAGCACGACGTCAGGCTCGGCATCCTGGTCGTTGCTGGCCCACTCCCAGATCCCGATTCCTTCGGCGCAGTGCACGACCGCTTGGTCCATGGTCAACCACTGGGGCATCGAGCGCTTTCCGGCGACTACGACGTTCACGTAGTTCCGGCTGCGCAGGCAGTGGTCGGCGACCGACAAGAGGCAGTTGGCGTCAGGGGGTAGGTAGACCCGCACGATGTCGGCCTTCTTGTTCACGACGTGGTCGAGGAACCCGGGGTCCTGATGGGTGAAGCCGTTGTGGTCCTGCTGCCAGACATGGGAGGCGAGCAGGTAGTTCAGCGAGGCGATCTCCCGGCGCCACGGGAGTTGGGAGGTGACCTTCAGCCACTTGGCGTGCTGGTTGAACATCGAGTCGACGATGTGGATGAAGGCCTCGTAGCAATTGAACAGCCCGTGGCGCCCGGTGAGGAGGTAACCCTCCAGCCAGCCCTCGCTCTGGTGCTCGGAGAGCATCGAGTCGAGCACCCGCCCGTCGGGTGCGAGGAACTCGTCGTTCTCGCCGATTCGGGCGTTCCACTGCCGGTTGGTGACTTCGAAGACCGCCCCCAAGAGGTTGGAGAGCGTCTCGTCGGGACCGAAGATCCGGAAGTGCCGGCTGTCGGCGTTGCGCGCCACCACATCGCGGAGGAACTCGCCGAGAACGAGGGTGTCCTCGGCATCGATCGCGCCGGGAGCAGGCACCTCCAGCGCGTGGTCGCTGAAGTCCGGCATCCGCAAGTCTCGCAGCAGCACGCCGCCGTTGGCGTGGGGGTTGGACCCCATCCGCCGATCGCCGGTCGGGGCGAGCGCGGCCAGTTCGGGCACGAGCCGGCCGTCCTCGTCGAACAGCTCCTCGGCCCGGTAACTCTTCATCCAGCGCTCGAGGAGCTCGACATGCTCGGGGTGCTCGGCGTCGACGATGATCGGCACCTGGTGGGATCGAAAGGTCCCCTCGATCTGCAAGCCGTCGACGACCTTGGGGCCGGTCCAGCCCTTGGGCGAGCGGAGCACGATCATCGGCCAGCGCGGCCGAGCAGTGAGGCCGTCCTTTCGAGCATCGGCTTGGAACTGCTGGATCTCCGTGACGGCCTGGTCCACGGCGGCCGCCATGAGCTGGTGCATCTGCTCGGGGTCGTCGCCTTCGACGAATTGCGGCGTACAGCCGCAGCCACGGAGGAACTGGTCCAGCTCCTCGGGCTCTATGCGGGCCAGAACCGTCGGGTTGCTAATCTTGTAGCCGTTCAAGTGCAGGATCGGCAGCACTGCCCCGTCGGTGACCGGGTTGAGGAACTTGTTGGAGTGCCAGGCGGTCGCCAGGGGGCCCGTTTCGGCCTCTCCGTCGCCGATGACGCAGGCGACGATGAGACCGGGATTGTCGAACGCCGCGCCGAAGGCATGACTGAGCGAGTACCCGAGTTCGCCACCTTCGTGGATCGACCCCGGCGTCGTCGGGGCGACGTGGCTGGAGATCCCGCCGGGAAACGAGGACTGGGTGAACAGCCGTGTCAACCCGGCCTCGTCCTGGCTGACGTCGGGATAGATCTCGCTGTAGGTGCCCTCCAGGTAGGTGTTGGCGACCAGTGCCGGACCGCCGTGACCGGGACCGGCCACGTAGAACATGTCGAGGTCGCGCTCTTTGATCACCCGGTTCAAGTGCACGTAGATGAAGTTCTGGCCCGGCGTCGTGCCCCAGTGTCCAACCACGAGCGGCTTCACGTGCGCCAGTTCCAGTGGCTTCTTCAGGAGCGGATTTTCGTAGAGATAGAGCTGGCCGACGGAGAGATAGTTGGCGGCACGCCAATAGGCATCCATTCTCTGGAGCAGTTGGGGAGAGAGAAGGTTCGTCGTCACGGAGTGGCCTTCAGATCCCATTCCGGAGGTGTCGCATCGGGTGCAATCGCGAAACCTGGTAACCCGGGTTGGCCGTCCAACCGCCAACTGGGGACTTGGAGCGGAAACGTCCATCTTCGAACTCGCTCAACAGACTCACCTCGGTGATTGCGGGTCACCAGTGATCTGGAGTGACGCACGGTTGCGTGCTGCGTGTTCTGCCGAGGCGCAACAAATCGCCTCCGTTACAAACGTACACGCCGGAGGGGGACGGCGATCCGGCCCGGCGGCGACGTGTGGCACGGGGACTCGCCGGAAGTGGACCCGGGTGTCGGCTCCGCTGGGGCGCAGGCTTCCGTCCTGTCGTGAGCGCTCTTCCGAAATGGGTGGAGACATCGTCCACACGGGTGCGGCCCAAAGTCCGGGGTAGACCGTATGGTTGGCAGATGGCCTTTGGGGTCCCACGGCAGCCGGGCCGGCCATCGGCGACTCAACAACGCTGGGCTCACGAAGGCCGCATGGTGAGGCGAGGCACGTGCCGGCCCGACGGGTCACCTTCCGTGCCGACGTCCCGCAGAGACCCTTGCCGCCGAAGGGTGGCGACAGACTGAGAACCCCCTGCAGACCCCCGGGTTCGCCAGAGCAGCGGACGGACGACTCGATGTCGTCGGGATGGTAGGTCTCTGCGGCGAAGCCGGTAGGCCCGGTCATGCCGGGACCACCTCCTCTCCCAACTCGTCGGCGGGGAGAATCGTCCCGGCACAGGCCAGCACCATGGTGGCGGTGACGGTGTCGACGTCACCCCCGACCCATGCGGTGAAGTACCCGGCGGAGTAGATCGAGGTGTCGAGCCCCAGGCGGCGGAGACGATGTAGGCGACGGCAGTTCCGGGCGACAGTGGAAGCACCGATCCGGACGAGGGTCCGGCCTTAACCGAGCCCTCACTTCCCCGTGAAGCAAGGACCGCGTCGCCCCCACGTGGCCATGAATTTGGGCCAACAATTGCATCCACCTGTCGACGAGGCCTCGAACGTCGTGCCGGGTGATGCCGGCAATGGCCCCGGAGCCGAGAAGGGGAGGCACGTGCGATCGGAGACCGATTCGTCGCGTACCAAGCTGCTTACCCGCTTTCGAGGGTTGGCCTCTCGCACTCACCCCGAGCAACCCGAGGCCGACGCGATCCCTTCACTTCCGGGCGTTCACGAGGTCGTCTTCGGGCTCAGGCGATTCTCCCGTCGGCCCCTTTGGTTCGGGTCCCTCGCCCGTCGGCGCCGGCTCACCGGCGGCCGCTGGTGCGGTCGGTCCGGAATCCCGCCGACGGCGCCAGAGCGCGAACAGCACCCCGAGCAAGGCCAGGAGCACGAGGGCGCCGACGACGATGAGCACGATCACCCAGACCGAAGTCCCCTGCGCCGGGATCTGAGCGTAGACGCCCGGCCCGACATGAACGATCTTCGGCGGGGTGGTGATGGCGGGCATGGTGACGGTGCCGATCCACGTGGCGTTCAGTCCTGTCCCGTAGGCGAGGATCGCCTCGCAGTCCGCCACCGACCCGAATTCGAGACCCGGTGCATTGACCACGAGCACCGCGCCCCCCGACGGCAGCACGGTGTCGGATGCCACTGGGAACGTCGTGCGCTTGCTGTTGTCGGTGCAGGTCACTGTCCCGTGGGACTTGAGGAACGTCTGGCCGCCATTGTGGATGTGGACGAAGAGGCGGGGCAGCGTCGCGACCGCTCCCGAGGTGATCGTGTCGATCCGGAGGTTCGACGCGAACTGCGAGGGGTCACCGACGTTCACGGCCACACCCACGCTGACCTCATCGACGATGACCGCCTGCGCCGTCGACCGGCCGTTGGATCCGACGATGACCGGCGGTGGGGCCACCGCCGGCTTGGCCGTGATCCCGGCAAGGTACTGCCCGGGCCCTGTCCCGGCGGGCACCGTGACGGTGAAGGGCATCACGGTGGTCTCACCCGGGGCCAGGGTGACGGTCGTCGGGAGGCCGCTGACCCAACATCCGGTACCGACACAAGGCTTGAAGGAGCCGTAGTACGAGCTGCCTGAGTTGACGGCCGTGATGCCGGTGGAGGCGCTGACCACTAGGGCCAGGGTCTTGGACCCTCGATTGGTGATCACGGCCGTATCAACGGCGGAGTGCCCCGACGCCACCGATTCGGTGAAGTAGGGCCTCGCCTGGCCGTCGGGCAACTGGGTGGGGGCGACGCCGAACCCGGACTGGCCTCCGATGCCGATGGCACTCGCCGAGGCGATGGGCACCAGGCCCAGCGTCCCGGCCACCGTCAGGGCCACCCCCGATAGGACGACACAGCGGCGGCGGCGTCTCCCGTCGAGTCGCTTACCTGCCGTGCGGGTCATCATCGACCGCCACCTCCTGAGCACGGACCACTTCGGGCCCCGGCCAACTGTCACACGAGAACTGCTTGCTCGATCACGCCGGCGTGAAGTCACGGCCCGGATGCCACCGACACCGTGACCGTCGAGGTGTAGGTGCCTGACAGGGCGGTAGCAGGAACGCTCAGCCACCATCCCAGTGGATTCGTCGCAGTGCTCCCTCCGATCACGATGGCGCCGAGCCCGGTCCCTGCCATTGCCCCGTAGACCTTGACGGGCGTCGGCGAGGAGGCGGCGGTGGTGATGGCCACCGGGTAACCGGAGACCGAGTTCGTAGGCAGCGTGCACGACGTCACGCAGGTCGCCGTCGGTGCGTTGATCGCGGTGGGTGAGGTGAGGCTGCCGTTGGCTATGAAGGTGCCGGAATTCGACAGGGTGTTGGCACCATTGGTGAACGTCGTGGCCGAGACCATGATGTTCCACCCGGCGCCACTGCCGGTGCCGTCGTTCACCGTGAACTGCTGGTCAGCGGGCCGCAGGTCGACCACGCTCTGGAGCGCCCCACTGAGCAGGATTGTCCACGCAAAGGAGGCCGGCGCCGTCAGGCTCAGGGTCCCGGTGGAGATCGTCAGCGACGGGGTGGCACCCGAATCGACTGACAGGCTCCCGCTCCTGGTGGTGAGGGTTGACGAGTAGCTGCCCCCGGTGGCGGTGTTGGTGAGCCCGTTGATCTGGATCGACACCGCCTGGCCGGCGCTGATGGCTGTGGCAGTGAACGAGAAGGTGAGGAGACCTCCGCTCAGGCTGATGGTCCCGGCGGTTGCCATGGCGGCCGGGGCCACGGTGCCGACCGTGGGGCTCCCCGCCGTGCCGGCCGGCACCGTCATGGTGACCGAGGAGAGCGACGAGGTCGAGGCGGTGGTGAATGTGTAGGCATAACTGACCCCGGTCGCCCCGGCAGTCGTCGACGATGACGACCAGGTCGGGCTTACGAGGACCCCGGGGGTGATCGTGACCGCCGGAGTGAAGCCCGAGTACACCGCTGCCCCGCTGTTCTTCGTGACGATCTCGGACGGGTAGCTGCCGGGCGTCGCCGTGTTGGTGAGGCCGTTGATCTGGATCGACACCGCAGTCCCGGAGTCGAGCGTGTGGTTGGCGGTGAACGAATAGGTCAGGACACCTCCGCTCAGGCTGATGGTCCCCCCGGTCATGCCGGCAGGCGTCACCGTGCCGAGGCTGGCCGTTCCCGCAGTGCCGGCTGGCACCGTCATGGTCACGGTGCGGATGTTCGTTGCACTCGTGGCGGCGGTGAAGGCATAGACGTAGCTGGCACCGGTCGCGCCGGCGGTCGATTTGCTGGTGGACCAGGACGCGGCGGTGAGGCTCCCGCCGGTGTTGATCGCCACGGACGCCGTGACGCCGGTGTCGACCGATGCCGACCCGTTGAGCGTGGACACCGTCGAGGTGTATGTGCCGGCAGTACCCGTGTTGGTGAGTCCTTTGATCTGGATCGACACCGCCGTGCCGCCGGGGATCTGGGCGGCGGTGAACGAGTAGGTGAGGATGCCCGCGACCAGGACGACACTCGTCCCGGTCGCCATGCTCGAGGGCGTCACGGTCCCGACCGTCGGGCTTCCCGCCGTGCCGGAGGGCACGGTCATCGTGACCGACGAGAGCGTCGAGGTCGTGGCGGTGGTGAAGTTGTACATGTAACTCACATTGGTCGACGAGGTGACCGTGGACGAGGTCGACCAGGCCGGGGCGAAGAGCGTGCCGGCGAAGATCGTCACCGCCGGCGTGACCCCGGAGTCGACTGCCGATGCCCCGTTGTAGGTGATCAACGCTGACGAGTAGCGGCCGGCGGTCGGCGTGTTGATCAGACCGTTGATCTGGATCGAGACTGCCTGGCCGGAGTTGAGCGACGAGGCCCCGAAGGAGTACGTGAGTAGGGCGCCGGACCGGGCGACGGACCCGCCGCTGATGTTGGAGGGGCTCACTGCACCGACTGTCGGGGCGCCGGTGGTGCCCGGCGGGACCGCCATGGTCACCGATGAGACCGACGAGGTCGAACCGACGGAAAAGGTGTAGGTGTAGCTGGCGGCGGCCGAGCCGATCGCCGTCGTGGTGGTCCAGACCGGGCTGCTCAGTGCGGTTGAGGTGATCGTGACCGCCGGGGTGGCACCCGAGTCCACCGCCGATCCACCGTTCTCGGTGATGATCTCGGATAGGTACCGGCCCGCCGTCCCGGTGTTGGCCAGGCCGTTGACCTGGATCGAGATGGCGGTGCCGGCACTGACGGCGGTGGCACTGAAGGTATAGGTGAGGGTGCCGGAGGAAGAGGCCACGCTCCCACCGCTCACCGTGGACGGGGTCACCGAACCGACCGTGGGGCTGCCCCCGGTGCCGGGGGGCACCGTCATGCTGACCGACGACAATGAGGACGTGGACGTGGTGGTGAGGGCGTAGGTATAGCTGGCCGACGCACCCGTGGACGTCGCCGACGCCGACCAGGTCGGAGAGAGCAGACCGGTCAGAGTTATCGTCAGAGCCGGATTGACACCTGAGTCGACCGGAGTGGACCCGTTCTCCGTGGTGGTCATCGTCTTGTAGGTGCCGGCGGTCGGCGTGTTGATGAGCCCGTTGATCTGGACGGAGACAACCGTGCCGGGGTTGAGGGAGGTGCCGGTGAAGGTGTAGGTGAGGACGCCATTGACGAGGGCGACCGCCCCGCCGTTCGCCACGCTGGCCGGGGTCACGATTCCAACGGCCGCGCTCCCGGTCGTGCCGGGGGGCAGCGTCATCCTCACCGTGGACAACGATCCGACAGTGCCCGTGGTGAAGTCATAGGTGTAGCTGACCCCAGTTGCCGAGACCGTCGTCGTCGAGGCCGACAGACTCGGAGAGGAGAGGGTGCCGGCGGTGAAGATGATCGCCGGGGTGGTCCCGGAGTCGACTCCCAGGGTGCCGTTCTTGCTGACGATGGACGACGTGTAGGAGCCGGCCGTCCCAGTGTTGCTGAGGCCGTTGATCGTGATCGAGACGGGGGTACCGCTGCTGACCGCCGTCGAGGTGAAGGTGTAGGTGAGTACGGAACCAGAAAGGACGACCGCGCCACCGGTGGCCACGCTGGACGGGGTCACCGAACCGACCGTGGGGCTTCCCCCGGTGCCCGGGGGCACCGTCATGCTCACCGCGGAGAGGGGCGAGGTGGTGCCCGTCGTCAACCCGTAGCTGTAGGTCACTCCTCCCGCCCCGTCAGTGGTCGACGTGGTCGACCACACCGGCGAGATCAGGGCGCCGGCGGTGAACGTCACCGATCCGCTCACCCCCGAGTCGACGACCGTTCCCCCGTTCTTGGTGGTGACGGTCGACGTGTAGTTGCCTGCGGTCGGCGTGTTGGTGATCCCGGTGATCTGGATCGAGACGGGGGTGCCGGAGTTGAGCGACGTCGAGCTGCGCGAGTACGTGAGGACCCCGCTCGCCAATCCGACCGTCCCCCCGCTGAAATTCGAGGGGGTCACGGTCCCGACCGCCGGAGCGCCACCGGTTGCGGTTGGCACGGTCATCGTCACCGACGAGACCGCGGAGGTCGAGCTGGTGGTGAAGGTGTAGGTGTAGGTGACGGCGGTGGCCGAGGCCGTGTTCGAGGAGGTTGACCACGTCGGGGCGAGGGCCGCCGCGTTCGCAGACGGTGCGCCCGCGATCCACAGCGGGGTCAGCCCGAGTACCAGGGCGATCCCGGCCGCCGCCCTGAGGGCGGGGTGCGACCGGGCACGGACGGTCAGAAGCCGGGTGGCGATCGTCCACGCCTTCAACGCGACCTCATGATCAGTCCCCGCGGTGCGGGTACCACCATGTCCAGCGAGTCAGCGGATCGTT
>Ga0182030_10016116_pt1 | contig 14590 bp, 11 predicted proteins | sample 812S3MmetaG_FD_121299 | JGI IMG/M metagenome (GOLD analysis project Ga0182030, IMG submission 121299) | Permafrost microbial communities from Stordalen Mire, Sweden - 812S3M metaG (Illumina Assembly) | ecosystem: Environmental > Terrestrial > Soil > Wetlands > Permafrost | place: Sweden... | reverse complement strand
TGTATGTTGCCGAACTGGGCCATCCCGAGTTCGACCGCTTCGATTTGAGCTCGCTAAAGAAGGGCGTGATGTCCGGCGCGGCGTGTCCGGTGGAGCTGATGAAGCGAGTGGCGGAGCGTATGCACGTCAATCGCCTGGTGATCCCGTACGGACAGACCGAAGCGTCGCCGGTGATCACCATGTCGAGCGTAGAGGATTCCTTCGACGTGCGCGTGGCCAGCGTGGGCAAGGCGCTGGCGAATACCGAAGTGCAGATTGTCGACCCGGCGAGCAAGCAGAGGCTGCCGGTGGGCGAGCAGGGCGAACTCTGCACGCGCGGCTATCTGGTGATGAAGGGCTACGACAACGATCCCGAAGCCACCGCGGAGGTAGTCGACAACGAAGGCTGGCTGCACACTGGAGACTTGGCGGTGTTGCGGCCCGACGGCTATTTCAGCTTCAAGGGGCGCGCGAAGGATACCATCATCCGCGGCGGTGAGAACATCTATCCGCGCGAGGTGGAGGATTTTCTGCATACCCACCCGAAGGTTGCGGATGTCTACGTGATCGGTATCCCCGACGCCAAGCTCGGCGAGACGGTGCTGGCGTGGATTCAACTGGAAGCGGGCGAGCAGGCCACGGAAGAAGAGATTCGCGATTTCTGCCGCGGCACGATCGCGTACTTTAAGGTGCCGCAATACGTACGCTTCGTCGATTCGTTCCCGCAGACGGTGACCAAGAAGATACAGAAGTTCCTGATGCGCGAGCAAGAGATACGGGAGCGCGGACTGGAAGAACTGGCGCGTCAGGTTACCGCCTAAGGCGCCTGATATCAGGTTGGGAATGGAGTTGAGGCGCACGCCTTTGTGTGGCAGCCAATCCTGGCTGCAGGATTGCCTGCCACACGAAGTTCGCATATTTTCGCTCCCTTTACTTCACTTCCCCTTCGGGCTTGGCGAATTTCGAATCGTCGATGGCCACGTTATTCTTCACTTCCTTGAGCTGGATGGTGAAACGGCCGTTGGTGCGGGCCAGTGTCCAGCGCCAGGGAGTCTTCACGCCGTCCACTTCGCGATAGTCGGCGTAGTCGATCTGCGTCGGCATGCGTCCCATGGGGGTGTCGGCGGAACGAACCATGCGCTGCAGCAGGCCGGTCTTCTGGTCAAAGTAGAGGACCACCGGCGGCTGGCCGGGCTTGCTCCCACTGATCGTCTCACACATCGTGCCGGCAACATCGGCGGGCCGGCCACGGCGGATCTGCGGGAAGAGATCTTTAAGATGCGCGACCAAATAGAAATCGGCGTCGAGGGAGGAAGCGAAGGCCTCGGTGGGGGACATCTCGCGCGCCGCGCGGCCGGTGGTGCCGAGCCAGCCCATGGTGCCATCGAATGCCGTATAGCTGTCGCTGGTGGGCGACTGGTGGGAGATGGAGACGCGCTTGTTGGGGGCCTTGGTATATATGTCGATCGCCGACTCGCTGCCCATCGCTATCACCGTGCCCTTCATAACGCGGCTGGCGATGGTCTTCATTCTGTCGGCGCCGCCGACGGCCGAGAGATACTTATTGATGATATCGTCCACCGTCGGCGCGGGCGGTGCGCCGGCAGCCGGCGGAGCGGGGGGCGTGGGACGCGCCGGCGGGGTATCGGAATCCTGCACCGGCGGCACGGCGACCGGGCGCAGCGAGCCGCGATGGCAGGAATAACACGTAACCTGGCGCTGGCCGCGGAAGCTGTCTTTATTGATGGCCGCAGTCATAGCCATCATCTCGCGGGCGGTCTTCTTGGCATTCTTATCGTCGGCGTCGAACTTTCCAGCCACGTGGCACGTCTCGCACTCCACACCGAGCGAGACTGAGATGAACTGCATGGCGGCGTTCAACTGATCGGCGGGAGTGCCTTTCAATTGCTGAATGTTCTTGTAGACCTGTTCGGCGGTCTTCACCTCGGGCGTCTGCGCGCTGGCGAATTGCGCGGCAAAAACGGCTGCGAGCGTAACGGCAAAAGGCTTCATTCGGATTCCCCCTCGTCCTATGGATTGTACCCGAGTTCCTGTCGCCAATCGGGATCGGCACGGAGACGCCGTCCAATCTCCGCGGGTGGCAGATCTGCATTAAGGCGTCAGTTTGATGGGCGCCACCTCAAAGGCAGACCGCTCTTGGGCGAACGCCAGGCCGGCGGCAGCCAGCAGTACCAGCCATTTCTTCTTTCAATGGTAAGCCCGACAGGCCGCGGACCGATCGAGCGGGAAACGGTGCAGGCGCGGTTGCGCCGTCGCAGGCGGTCGCCGCGCGTCCCCAGCGGACACCAGCAGCTTCCTCCTTGTCTCCTTATGAAATATCCCCCGGCACGGAACGCACGGCGTCGATCCGGCTGTCATCTGCCGTGCCGGGGCATTTCCGATCAAGGATAGCGACCATACGCCAGAAGGGATCGGCAAACGCTACGGCGTTGGCGACAGGCTATCATCGCCGGGGCACTTCTCACGGTCGGGCGTTAGACGACCAGGTGGCTGTCGCAATTTCGTAGATGCCGGCTCTTCGGCCATTGAGATGTGGTTTGCACCCGTGTGGGTTTCCTCGGCCCGCTGATTCCATTCTTCGATCCGGGCCGGAGTTGGCCTCGTAACCCGATGCGTGCGACTCCGTTCGATCACTCTCCGAATCGGAGAGGTCCGCACAAATTTGGCCTTTAATTGCGTTAAGATCGGTCGCAATGGAAAGCACAATGCCGTCGAAGCCGAACTGGCAAGTCATCATTGCCTACTATTTCTTGGCATGCCTCTGGTCCTGGCCGCTTTTCTGGTGGCGGGACACGCACCCTGCCAGTTGGAAGGCTCTGCCCATTCCGCCTCAATTCCAATCGCCGCTCGTCATGTGGGGACCGGGACTCGCGGCGATCATGGTCTTCTTTGCCTATCCCCAGATGCGAACCCGATTCCTGGCACTCTCTGGTTCTTCCTGGAAGCGATCCATTCTGTGTTTTCTCGTTCCGATCTGTTTTGCATGGATTGCATATGCGGTTGTGTCCAAGAAGTTCTCCGAAAAGCTCGTTTTTGATCTCATCGTGTGGAACTTTGCTTGTCTGGGCGAAGAGTTGGGCTGGCGAGGATTCCTTCAGGGTGCGCTGCAACCCCTGGGAAGAGTCCGAGGCTGTCTGGTTATCTCTCTGATGTGGACCGTCTGGCACTTGCCCACGACATGGGACAGGTTGATTTCGCACCTGGAGGTGCTATTTCCCGCTCTTGTGGCACTCACGTTCGTTATGGCTTTCCTCACGGAGCGCACGGGATCGCTCGCTCTGCCGGTCATATTGCATGCATGGTTCGATCTCTGGTTCTCTCCAGGAGGTTATTTCCAGTGGGCCGCTCTCGCCGCCGTCCCGCTATGGATATGGATGATCTGGAAGTGGCCGAAACCCAAAGTGGAGCCCGCTAACGATTCACCCCTGTCTGCGGCCGCGACAGCCTGATCGCCGGTTCGGGACAAAACGGGGTTCACGGAAAGTGCGAATTGATCCATCCGGACGTGTAGTCGCCAACCCGTCGAAGTGCCGCTCCGGCCGCATCACGCTCCACTCGGAAAGAGGCGAGTCCTTCGGCTGTCGCGTCTCCCGGTTCATAAGACAATCGAGCACGGACTTGATGCCTCTCAACGGACCGCACGCGACGGCTGCCGGCCTGCTGCTGGGGTGAACCGCGACGGCCGACATCGTCGCCGCCCGCGTCGTCGTTTGTGCGCAGCGGGCCAGACAGGCCGTCGTGACCAGCGATGCCATGAATCTGAGGCGCATCGCTCCCGATCTGCAGTTGGTCGTGGTCTGACGCCGGCCCACAGTTTCCGGCCCATCCACCAATTCCCGCTACCATAAACTGGTGCCGACCCGACCGCCGAAACACCGCCAGCCTGCCCCGCAGATGTTCCTCCTGCCGCTACTGGAGCGAAGGTCGACCGTCCTTGCGGTCCTGCTGGTGCTGATCTCGACGGCACGCATCGTCGCGACTTACACAGTCTTCAACCACACCACCGACGAGACAGCGCACATCGCCTGCGGCATGCAATGGCTCGACCGGCACGTGTACCTCTACGAGCCGCAGCAGCCACCGCTGGCGCGCGTGGCAGCGGCGCTGGGGCCGTACCTGCTGGGCATTCGCTCGCAGGGCACGCCGGGCACGGGGCTCGAGCAGGAGTCTCTGGAAGGCGCGAGAATTCTGTATCGCGACCGCCATTACGATCTCACCCTGGCCATGGCGCGACTGGGAATTCTGCCGTTTTTCTGGGTGGCCTGCCTGGTGGTGTACGTCTGGGGAAAGCGAGTGTACGGCCCGGCGGTGGCGGTCATCGCGCTTTTCTTCTTCAGCTTTCTTCCGGCCGTTCTGGCGCATGCGGGGCTCGCCACTACCGACATGGCTCTCACCGCATTCCTGGGAGCGGCCTTCGTGAGCGGCCTGCGATGGGCAGAGTCTCCCACGTGGAAAAACGCGGCGCTGTTCGGGGCTGCGACCGGGCTCGCGGCCATCTCCAAATTCTCGAGCCTGGTATTTTTTCCGGCGGCGATGGCATTGGCGCTCGCCGGATATCTGTTTTTCGATCGGCGGTCGCCGGACCGCCTGATTGCAACGGTCAAGCAGCGGCTGCCATCGTTCGGCCTTGCCGTGGCCACCGGAGCACTGATCATCGGGGCGATTTATCGCTTCTCACTCTCCGCCTTCTTCGCGGGCATTCAGGCGGTACAAGCCCACAATGCGGAAGGTCATCCGACGTATCTGCTGGGACAGCGGAGCAACAGCGGCTTCTGGTATTTCTATCCAGTGGTGCTGGCAGTAAAAACTCCGCTGGCTCTAGTACTTCTGCTCGGCGTGGCGATCTGGTGGACGTGCCGCGATCAGAACCGCTGTCGGCGTGACTGGCCCGTGCTGGCCTTCATGGGAGGAGTCCTGCTGGTGGCGCTCTTCAGCCGTATCAATATCGGCGTCCGCCACATCCTGCCGATTTATTTCGGCTTCTCGCTACTCGCCGCGGCGGCTGTTCCCGATTGGATGGAGCGGGCACGCACGCAAAAGTGGATGCGCGCCGCGCTGGGAGTGCTGATCGTCTGGTTCGCCGGTTCCTCTCTCCTCAGCCACCCCGACTATCTGGCGTACACCAACGAACTGGCCGGCAGCGCGCCCGAAAAGGTGCTGGCCGATTCCGACCTCGACTGGGGCCAGGACATGAAACGGCTCTCCGCCCGTCTGCGCGAGGTGGGAGCCACGCAAGTGGCGTTCTCGCCGACCATCGTTGCCGATTTCGAGGGCGAATTGGGCTTCCCAAGGGTGACGCAGTCGAGTCCGGTGGCGCCGTCGCCGGGATGGAACGTGGTCAGCCTCTCGTTATGGAAAGTGCGCCGCATGGGACTGCTGGAGACGCATCCCGAAGCGGTTCTCTGGCCCGATCGCGTGCCGCCCGGCGAGCGCGTGGGCAAGGGCGTGATGCTTTGGTATTTTCCGCCACCCACGGGCGGGCCGAAGTGACGTACAGTGGGATTTCTATGCTGATTCTCATCGTCAACATTCACATCGAAGCGGACCGCGTCGAGGCTTTCAAAGCCGCCACCAATGAAAACGGGCGCAACAGCCGGCAAGAACCCGGAATCGCGCGATTCGACTTCCTGCAACAGTCCGACGACCCTACGCGCTTCGTTCTGATCGAGGTCTATCGCGACCAGGCAGCCACAGTGGCGCATAAAGAGACGGCGCACTACCACGCCTGGCTCGCGGCAGTGGACGGCATGTTCGCCGAGCCACGCACGCGCGCGCTCTACACCAACGTCTCTCCCGACGATCAGGGTTGGTAGCCGCCATGCCCTTCGAATTCGCCGCCGCCGCGCGCATCGTTTTCGGCGAAGGCGCGGTGCGCGAGGTAACTCCCGCAGCAGCTGCCATGGGACGGCGCGCGCTGGTGGTCACGGGAGCCAATGGCAAGCGGGCCGCCGCGCTGATCGGCAATTTGGAAGCGGCGGGGGTGAGTTGCGTGCCGTTTGCGGTAGCGGGCGAGCCTTCCATCGATTTGGTGCGCGAGGGCTCACGCTTGGCGCGCGGTGAAGCCTGCGATCTGGTGGTCGCGATGGGCGGCGGCAGCGCGCTCGATGGGGGCAAGGCTCTGGCGGCGCTCCTGACCAATGCCGCCGATCCGCTCGAGTATCTCGAGGTAGTGGGGCGCGGTCAGCCTTTGAAGTTTACACCGGCGCCTATGATCGCCATCCCCACCACTGCCGGAACGGGGTCGGAAGTCACCCGCAATGCCGTGCTGGCATCGCCCGAGCATGGTGTGAAGGCCAGCCTGCGAAGCGCGTCGATGCTGCCCCGGCTGGCCGTGGTCGACCCGGAATTAACCTGGGATCTTCCACCGGCTATCACCGCCTCCACCGGGCTGGACGCGCTGACCCAATTGATTGAGCCATACGTTTCGACGCGGGCCAATGCGATGACCGATTTGTACTGCGTGGAAGGCATGCGGCGTGCGGCGGTAGCGCTACCGCGAGCGTACGCCGATGGCGAGGATCATGCTGCTCGCCACGATATGGCGTGGGCCAGCTTGTTGGGCGGCCTGTCGCTGGCCAACGCGGGGCTGGGTGCGGTCCACGGCTTCGCGGCCCCAGTGGGGGGCATGTTCCCGGCTCCCCACGGCGCGATTTGCGCGGCTGTGCTGCCGCACGCCATCGACATCAATGTGCGGGCGCTGCGGCAGCGGGCGCCGGGGAGCGATGCCCTGCGCCGCTACGATGAGGTAGCCAGGCTGCTCACGGGTAACCCGCACGCCACCGCCGTGGAAGCGGTGCAATGGATCGCGGACATCTGCCGGCGGCTGGAAATCCCGCCGTTGCGGACCTATGGCGTCCGCCCGGAGGATTTCGCCGTGCTGGCAGAGAAAGCGGCCAAGGCCAGCAGTATGAAAGCCAATCCCATCGTTCTAACGGCCGAGGAGTTGACGGAGATGATCACGCGGGCGGCGTAAATTTGGTGCTGTCCGCGCGTGGGCGGCCATCTTGCCCAATGCCGCATAGATTTCTTTGGACGTGCGGTCCGCAGAAATTGTGGGGCAGACAATCTTGGCTGCGGCCGGCTTTCAGCCGGCTCTTCGGAGCTTGCGACAGGCAAAAAGCCGCCTGAAAGGCGGCTGCGGGCAGGATTGCCCGCCCCACGATGAAGGCAGAAATCCCTGATTGGGGAAAACTCTGCAGCATTTGGCAATCGTGCCTGCAGGCGGGCTTTCAGCCCGACTCTGGACTTTGGCCATTCTCGGCGTTCGGTCGACCGCAACGTGAGGCGGGCTTTCATCTACCGCTACGTCTACCGGCCGAGGGGGTGCTGCTGAAGCCCGAGAAATTCGCCGCGTGTGGAAAACGGCGGCCTGAAAGGCCGCCTGCAGCCAGGATTGGCTGCCACACGACGAACATCGTGCGACCCGTGTCAGGCGCGCGGCGTGAATTCGCGGGTGAGTAGATTCAATCCACCGCAGGCCGGACAGCGATACCACGGAAACATCCCGGCAATTCTGTGTATCGGTGCATGTTTGTGCAAGTATGGCTCGGAGTGCCCCGATCCGCAGCGTACGCAGACATTGATCCAGGCCTCGGCGGGCTCGGCCCGGCTCACGCTCCCAAACAGGAACGCCCAGCCGTAGCGGCTTAACCTGGTGCCCCGGCGGCGGTCCACGGCGCGCAGGATGGCGATCGACACCGCGAGAAACAGCTCGTTGCCGAAGGCGAAAAGAGCGATCCGGCGCGGCGGCGGAGTCACAAAATTGTGGCGATTGAGGAAGGAAAGCGAGCTGAACAATGCGGTCGTGCGAACCAAAGGCAAACCAGTGAGGCGATGGATCAAACCGGCCACTTCGCCGGACGAGCGGAAGGGGTTTACGTGTCCCCCACCCCGGCCCAGCCAGCGGTAGATGCGGTCCGTCAGCGTGGTAGCGTCCGGTACAGCGACGTACAGTACTCCATCCGGTTTCAGGACGCGGCCCACCTCGCGAACGGCCGCTTCCAGCTCGCTGAAGTGCTCCAGGCTGTGGTTGCCGATTACGAGATCGAAGGAACCTGGGGCAAACGGCATGCGGGCCGCGTCGGCGAGCACATACGAGCCTGGGCCCAGACGGTGGGGCCGCTCCAGGTCGAGGCGAACGATGCACAAATCGGCCCTTATGGTGCGGAAACTACCCGGGCCGGCGCCGAGATCGAGCACGCGTCCGCCGGCAGGCAGGTTGTCGAGGAGATTTAGCATGAGCGATCTTCGATGATAGCGTGCGAAATATGTATCTTTTTAGGTAGCTGGAGCGTCTAGCATTCAGGGTAATTTCAGATCCGAATCCCGGCGGGGGCTGTCTTCATTGGCTCTGAGGGGCTATCGAATCGCTCCGTTAGCTCATTAGAGCAGAAAATGTGCCACTTGCACGCACGCCGGAATCATTTTAAGATAACGGAGTAACGTTACTCCGAATATTGCGGGGGAAACAGGATGATCTATTCTCGTTCGGCCGAATATGCAATCCGAGCATTCGTCCACTTGGCTCAGGTGAACGAAGGCAAGTACGCCATGGTGAAGAACATCGCGGAGCAGGAAGACATTCCGGCTCACTTCCTGGCGAAGATTTTACAGCAGCTTGCCCGCAAGGGTTTGCTTCGCTCGAGCAAAGGTCCCACCGGCGGCTTCGCCCTCCGGGTGGATCCGAGCGAAATTCGACTGCTCGATATCGTGGAAGCGCTCGACGGTCTGGCGCCATACCAACAGTGCGCCAGCGGACTCTCCGAGTGCAACGACGATATGCCCTGCTCCATGCACGATAGCTGGGTAGCCCTTCGAGGGCGTATCATGGATTATCTGGGGCGGAATACGATTTTGGACCTGGCGAAGGCGTTGGATCAGAAAAAGAAGGCCATCGCTACAGCCAAGCAGCGCAAACCCAAACGTACTGTCACCGCAAAACGGGCCTAACAAACCCGCACTCTAAAGGTAGTACGGAGGCAAGATGGGATCAGTCCTTGTCCCCATGGTGGTCGAGCAGACCTCCAGGGGCGAACGTGCGTACGATATTTATTCTCGGCTGTTGAAAGAAAACATTATTTTTTTGGGTACTCCGATCGACGATCAGGTAGCCAACCTGATCATCGCCCAGTTGCTTTTTCTGGAAGCGGAAGATCCGGAAAAAGACGTTTCGATCTATATCAATTCACCGGGAGGCTCGATCACCTCGGGTCTGGCTATCCTGGACACGATGGCCTTCATTCGCCCGGACATCGTGACCATTTGTGTGGGGCAAGCGGCGTCCATGGCGGCGGTTCTGCTGGCGAAGGGCACCAAGGGCAAACGCTTCAGCCTGCCGAATTCGCGGATCATGATCCACCAGCCTTCTATGCAGGGCTTGGCTGGGCAAGCCGCGGATATCGACATCTACGCCCGCGAAATCCTGCGCATGCGCGAAACGCTGAACACCATGCTGGCCGACGCTACCGGACAACCCGTCGAGCGTGTGGCCAAAGACGTGGATCGCGATTACATCATGGATCCCGAACAGGCCGTGAATTACGGCATGATCGATCGCGTGATCACCAGCCGCGACCTGGCGCCGGTGCCGATCAAAGGGTAAGAAGGCTTTCAGGTATACGGCTTTGCGAGGCTCCCGGTTCGCCGGGGGCCTTTTTCTTTATGCCGCGACCTCTATGCAGAGGCCCGTTTGCGCGGCACCAGTTTGAGCGAGCGCTTGCGGCGGGAGTCGATCTTGGCGACCGGCTCGCGACTCAGCCGGTGACTCTCCATCTGGATCGCGGCGCGAAAGGCGGCGTGGGCCAACTTCGCCATGCGAGCTAGCGGCACGCGCTCCCAGACAGCGTCGTGAGCGGAGATTTGACCCTCTCCCAATGCCTTCAGCGCGGATTGTCCAACGCCTGTCAGCATGTGAGGGGTAGTCAGCATGTCGAGGCGCAGGCAGCCGAATCGCGAGCGAGGGCTGAGACGCTCGAACCACACCATGGGGAGCTTCAGCCGCCAGCACCACAGACCGTGGGTTTTCACGACCGCCTGGTTATCGCGGCAGGTGGCGTCCAGATATCCGTTCTCGTGCGCTTGGTAAAGACGGCGCCGTTCCCGGGGAGTAAGTGCCCTCATTTTGTAAACTTCTAGGGTAGCACGCGGCTACGGTCGCTTTAGTGAGGCCTGACTTGGAGCAGGCCCTTCTGTGCGGTTGCGAGAGGCAGGAACAGGGTGCGGGGTCTGCCTGCAACGGCACGAAAGCCGTACTTTTGGTAAAACACCACCGCAGCGTCGTTCTTGGCGTCGACCAGCAACGCGAAGGCAGCCGCGGCGTCCTGCATCGTACGGTGAACGGCGTTCATGAGCATGAGTTCGCCGAGACCGCGCCGTTGAAAACGCCGATCCACCGCCAGCCGACCCATACGCACCGCTGGCAGAGTCGGGTACCGCGACAATCGCTTGGCGTCCTCGGGCGGAAGATCGATCAAGGGGATGCTCGCCGCCGACAACGTATAATACGCCGCAACCGCGCCACCGACTGTTTCGACCACAACGAAACAATTGGCGATCCGGCGGCGGATGTCTTGCGTCACCTGGGCTTGGAAGTACCGGTCGAGAGCCTCGTCGCCACAGCGAAAATCCTTGCGATCATGGCCCTCACCAAGAACGTCGAAGCGGAATGGGGTGGCGCTCATACCGCGCCGAACATCTTGCGGTACCGTTTGGCGGCCTTCTTGAGGGCGGGAGTAGGAGCGGGCGGATTCAGAATCGCAGCGGCGATTTGGCGTTGGCCCTCGATGGAAAGGCGGATGATTTCCGCTTCCTCCAAGGTACGGCATGCCGCCTCATCCGCGGCCGATACGACGAAATCTGTCAGAGAACGTCCGCGAATTTCGGCGGCTCGCTTCAGACGTTCCATTACGTCGTGCGGCAAGCGTGCTTCCAGCCGGGCTGTCGGTGAGGCGCTCTGTTTCATACCATTTCAGTATACGGCAAACTGCCGTACGGGACAATGCGAGAGCTTTGGGGACTTTGGGGCCGGTCAAAGAATAACCGCTCCTTTGACCGCGGCTCGCAACCGACACATACCCGCGACCAGACCAGGATTTAGGTCTGATTTGCCCCCCTTCAATAAATCACCTTCAGCGAAAACTGAATTTGCCGCGAGTTGCTGGCGGTGTGATTGATCTCTCCGAAACCCGGACCCAGCACCACGCTCGCGGGCAATCCGAAATTGACGAGGTTGAAAATATTGAAGAACTCCGCGCGGAATTGCAGGGCAGCTCGTTCGCTCCCGCTGCGCGTCATCAGCGGGGTATTCTTAATCAGCGCGATATCCAGATTCTCGAAACCGGGCCCGCGGAAGGTGTTGCGGCCGAGTGTGCCGAATCGGCCATGGTTCGGACCCGTGCCACCCGGCACGTTGGTGGGGATGTGAAAGAACGAACTGTTATCGGCGCCACGGCCGAAGTAGTCCTCGCGCACGGTACGGGTCGTAGAGAGATCGGGAATGCCGATCTGGCCGGGCCGATCGGAGCCGGCCGATCCCACTCCGGTCTGCTGGATACCGGAATTCACGGTGAATGGCAGACCGGTCATCATGGTTCCGATTCCCAGCAACTGCCACCCTGCCGTCGCTTTCCGATTGAGCATGCGCAAGACAGGCGCACGGTCCGCATGGAGATCCTGAAACAAGCTGAAATTGCCGACCTGTCGGATATCGAAGGCGGATGGCCCTTTCTCCGCGTTGGTGTCGAAGGGATTTTGCGGTGCATTTCCGGCCCCAATCACCGTGCTCACATCGTCGATCGACTTGGCGAAGGAGTAGCTTGCCTGAAATCCCAGCCCGAAACTGGAGAGCGAATTCTGCGCGGAGACTTGCAACGCGTGGTAGCTGGAATGCGAGCGATTAGTCAGTACCGTCGCCATGCCGTAGCCGCCGATCGCCCGGCCGGAGGAATCGAACTGGGTGTATGGCGCGAAGCCGCTCTCCGCGCCGACGAAGCCGTTCAGGTAGTCGATGACCGGCAGCTTATCCCCGGCAGTGCCGACGTACGAGGCATTCACCGTAACACCGTGGAGTTGCTGCTCGATTCCCGTGGTCCACGTGCCGATGTATCCGTTCTGGAAATTGCCGACGATCCCCGCCACAACCAGCGGTAACACCTGATGGTCCGGGCTGAGCGCCGCCATGTCCCGCTCGAATCGCGTCACGTCCATCACGGTATTTCCGGCGACATCCCGCGAACTCCCCGACGCGAAGATCAGCTTCCCATCGGGCGTGTAGATCGCGGGAAGCTGTTGGGGTGTGATGGTCATGCCGAATCGCACCGGTGCCCCTGGCGTCGCGGTCACGCGCGGGTAAAGCACGAAAGGCGTGGAGCCGGTCAGGAAATTGTCGTTCCAGATATTGGGAATCGAGGTAGTGATCCCGCCCGCCGCCACCAGTTGCGTCTTCGCAGCAGCATGCCACCGGAGAGCGAGGCGCGGACCGAGTCCCTTCTTATCGAGTCGGTAGCCAGGCTGTGGGTTGATGAGAAATTGCGATCCGGGTATGCCGCCGCCGGCGCCATTCAACACCGGGCCCGAGGTGCGCCGCGCGCTTTCGCGAATCGGCGAGTCGATCTCGTAGCGCAGGCCATAATCCATAGTGAAATTCTTTGACACCTTCCAACTGTCCTCGAAATAGGCATTGTATGCATCGCGGTGGATGGCGGAATCGCCGATACGGTCGCCCTGCGAGAACATCGCCGGCGCGACCGCCACGGAATAAGTGAACGCGCTGGCGGTGAGCAGACCGGTGAGAGTGTCCGGCAAGGCGTCACCCGGCTGAATGTCGTGCGCGCCCGAGAGGGAGTGGATCGCGACCGGCGCGTAGGCCGTGCCTCCGCCAAACGTATATTCTCCGTTGGGGCTGATGCCGAAGACCGTGGTGTCGCGATTGGACCTGATTTCGGCACCCGCCTTCCAGGTATGATTCTTGCGCACCCAGGTCAGGTTGTGGCGAACCTGAAAGAGGTTTCCGAAGGCGCCCATCACGGAGCCGGCGGCGCTGTTGAAGGGCTCGTATAGGTTGTCGCCGAACTTGAGCGCGGGGTCGGTATGATCGGGCGCGGGGAACGAGGGTGTGGTGCGCGTGAAGCTGGCCGAGAGGTCCCAACTGAACGACGCCGACGGGCTGCGCCGATAGGTGATGACGGCATTGCGCTGGCGGTTGACGAACTCCACGGCAAAGTCCGGCTCGACGGCCGTTTGATTCGGATTGGTGGTGGGGCCAAGGACGTCGTCCAGCGAGAACCGCCCGAAGATCTGCGACTTGGCCGATATGCGATGATCCACGCGCACGGAGAACTGGTCCGAGCTGGTGGCGACCTTCGAAGAAGTCGCATAGGTGCGCGCGCCGTAGGGACCCTCCGGATCGTTCGGCAGCGGATAGCGGGCGATCAACTTGGCGATGCGCGGGTCGACCGGAACGATCAGCGTATCGCCGGGGAATGCCGTGGTGTCGTACCCTGCCCGCTCGGCGACGGTAGGTACCGAAAGCACCTGCGTAGTCCCGAGAACCTGGCGGAAGCCCTGGTATTCGACGAAATAGAATGTGCGATCGCGCCCGTCGTATGCGTGGGGAATGAATACGGGACCACCGTTGGTGAAGCCGAATTCATTGCGGACAAATGGCGGAATGCGGCGGGGATTGGCGAAGGAACGCCTGTCGAAAAAGTTGCGGGCATCGAGGTCGGCATTGCGCAGAAATTCGAAGACCGATCCGTGCAGGGAGTTGGTGCCGGAGCGCGTGATGATGTCGGTAAACCCCGCGGCGCCGCGGCCGACGTCGGCGGGGAGCCATCCGGAACTCGAACGGATCTCCTGCACGGCGTCGACATTGAAGTTGGAGAACGTGGTGCCGCCCATTTCGGGATCGCTCGAATCGGCGCCGTCCATGGCGAACACCGCCGCGTTGCCGCGCTGCCCGTTTACGGCGAACTGTTGAGTGAAATTGGCGGAGCCGTTGGTGTCGGTCATGGTGCCGGCGGCCAGCAGGAGCAACTGACTGAAGTCGCGCTTGTTGAGGGGCAACTCGGAAACGGCTTTGCTGGAGAGTTGCTCTCCGCCGGTGCCGGCCGGCGCAGTACCGCCCGCGATAACTGAGAGGCTGCCATCGGCCGAAAGTTGCAGCACCAGGGACGAGCTCGCGCGCGGCAGGTGGATGGCCTCTTTGCAGACTGACGTCACGTCATGGTAGCGGACGGCAACCACGTAATCGCCGGGCGGCGGTTCGGGGATGGTCACCTTACCCTCAGGTGCGGGGTTCGATGTGAGAAGAACGGCGCCGGAGCGAATCTCCACAACTGCGCCGGCAAGGGGCGCGCCGTGACTATCGCGGACTTCGACGGGGAGGTTGGTCTCCGCAAACAGGGCGGAAGTTACCAGGAAGAGGGCCACTCGCAATGCGATCACAGAATCAGGATATCTGACTCTGAATGGTCGCGGAAGCGCTCCAGGATTATCTTTTGAGCGCTGGGTTGCACTTATGTGGGGCAAGATGTCATCTTGCGGCCGATTGGTAATCGGCCTTCCGATTCGTGCGCTTCATGGCACAGAAGGT
>Ga0182030_10016114_pt1 | contig 14592 bp, 10 predicted proteins | sample 812S3MmetaG_FD_121299 | JGI IMG/M metagenome (GOLD analysis project Ga0182030, IMG submission 121299) | Permafrost microbial communities from Stordalen Mire, Sweden - 812S3M metaG (Illumina Assembly) | ecosystem: Environmental > Terrestrial > Soil > Wetlands > Permafrost | place: Sweden... | reverse complement strand
TTATGCAGTTGGCAAAAATAAAGTAAGCCAAAACATAGAAACAATTAATGGCCCCCCTGATTATTGGGAGAAAGTAAATATAAAAGACATTCCCGGATATATGTTTGAAGACAGGATTTTATTGGGGAAAGATTTTATTCCCTTGCCGACCTTACGAGCCACTCCTTATACTGGATTTGGCATAAGATATAAAAAAGTTCAAAGCTCAGGACATTTTAATACACTCAACGATGGTGATCTGCCATTTTTAGACCCCACATTTGTTTTTGGTTTTAATCGTTCTGAGCTCTATTATTATATCCCAACAGGTATTTCGCTCGATTTAGCAGCGATCAAGGGTTATGAAGTTAGCCTGAAATTGGAATATGATTATCTTGTAAAAGGTTACCAAACAGATGATTACTCTGATCTTGATTGGTATGGTTTGCCTTTGGGTGCTCCAAGTTCGAATATGCGGTTTTCTCTAGATCATGGGTGGGGAGGCAGGTCTTCTTTTAAACTTCTTAAACATTATTCGTTGGTGGATATCTATTTTGAACTATATATTCGCTATTGGCATATCAGCGCATCTAAAGTAACTCCAGGATTGCTTTTAGGCGCAGATAATACTTCTACTGCAAATAAGAATAGTACCTTTGAAGCCGGTTCCAGCCTCGGAGTTCAGTTTTAAATAATCCAAATATTTTTATTCAATTCTAAATTGTTTATTCGTTAAAAATTAATATTTGCATTTTTATCAATAATATGTTATATTTTTATTATCGTCCCTTATTAAGAAAATATTTTTTGATGGATCGCATAATTGGAGGATAAGATATGAATAAACAATTCAGAAATCTTATTTTAACTACGATTTCTTTTGCGATCCTTGTACCGGCAGAAATCAAGGCAGATACAGGTTCAACAGGGTATATAGGCGCATCCAGCACATCGTCTTCTCCAAGCGTTCCTTCGACAAGTTCAAATAAAAGTGTCATTGCGAGGAGCCCTCAAGGCGACGAAGCAATCTCTAAAGGAACAACAAGTTCAACATCCGCCTCAATCGACACCAGCAATACATCTACTTCTACTGATAAAGGTGCACCCGTAAAAAAGGCTTCTGCAATGGCTATTTCCAGCGCTGTCAGTGCCAATGATTCCAGCTCAGGGGCAAGCAGTGCCGGAGTCGGCACCAATGTGCAGTCCGCATCAGTGCAGGTCGAGCCCTCTAGCGGTTCCGCTTCTTTAAGCGTCCCCATTACAGTCCCCGCCGGACGCGCCGGAATCCAGCCGAATCTGGCCTTGGTCTATAACTCCGGCATGCGGCAATTAGGGAATGCGGGGGTGGGTTGGAATTTAGATTTAGGCTCAATCCAAATTTCCACCAAAAAAGGAATTCCCAAATATGACGGCAAAGATATTTTTACGATGTCGCAGAACGGGGGGACACAGGATTTAGTCGCAGATCCGAGTACTGCCAATCATTATTATATGGAAACAGAAGGTTCTTTTGCCAATATTCAATATATTACGGACCACTGGGTGATCACGGATAAAAAAGGGATCAAATATTATTATGGGAACACGGATGATTCCAAGCAATATGACACAAGCAATGCCAGCCGCATTTTTCGCTGGGCGCTTAACAGGGTGGAGGATTTAAACGGCAATTATATGATTATTAGTTACCTAAAAGATAATGGCCAGATATATCCTCAGACCATCAGTTATACCGGCAACGACACCGCTTCCCTAATATTAAGCACATATGCTCAAGTGAGTATCAGCTATGTTAGTGCCGCTCAATCCAGCGTTTTTTATATTTCAGGATTTGGGGTAACAACTGCTCAACGCATTGATCACATCTCTGTATCGGTCGGGGCAAATATTCAATCCACCTATACATTTACCTATAAACAAAGTGACAGCACTCAACGTGATTTACTGCAATCCGTACAGCAAACCGGCGCTGATGGTAGGACAAGCTTGCCACCGGTTAGTTTTACCTACAGTGACGCGGCCTCTTCTTTTGCCCCAGCCAGCACAATTACCAATCCTTTTCATGGCGATAATCTGTGGGAATTTTCCTGCAATGGCGGCTACGACCACGGTCACAACAATTACGGTGTCATGCAACCCAATAATTTTGGTTGGGGTACTGTTCTCAGTGGTCCGTACATACAAAGTTCGGGTAACGCGGGAACAGGGAATTGGTCCATCGATAGTAAAGGCAATCTTTCTTTTCAAGGCCATCAGGATTCAGCCAATCAGTTTTGGACCTACCTTTATGTCAAAACCGCCAGGACTCTTTCTGTGCCTATTACCGGGGCTGATGTAGGAGGTGCATTTGTCAATAACTATACGAATGTCGGAAGTACGTGGCCCCTGCAGGCTGGTTGGAATGTGGTGTACATAACCTTGTACAATCAAAATCAAGGTATCAATTATAATTTGAATTATGAATTGGCAGACCAGGTGGACCTGATGAATTCCACGCAATTGAATCTTCCGCAGATAGCAGGCGATTTTGATGGGGACGGCCGGTCAGATATAGGGACATTTAATAACAATACCGGGACTTTTAATGTGGCTCTGAGTCAAGGCGGCGGTTTTGCCGGCTCAACAGCCTGGATCAGCGGTTTTGGCGTTAATCAAAACATTATTACCGGAGATTTTAATGGTGATGGGCGTACAGATATCGCCTATTATGACTCATCTTCTAATACCGTGCGCGTGGCACTGTCCGATGGAACAAAATTTGTTGACAGTGGCGTATGGTTAAACACCGGCGGTGTTATTCCGGCGTCACCCACTGTCTTGGCAGGTGATTTTGATGGTGACGGCTTGGAGGACCTGGCTTTTGTTTATAAGGATGGCAGCGGCAATTGGTATGCGCGTATTGCTAAAAACATCGGCGGCGCTTTTCAATTGGGGTCTGCGTATAGTTTGCATGTGGGTAGTTCAAGCGCCATGGTATTTGCGGCAGATATGAATGGTGACGGGCTTACGGATTTGGTTGGTTTTGATCAGGCCAGCGGGACTTGGTCTGTGCATCTTAACACCAATGGATTTAATAATACTGGGTTTTACTCCACCACCGGTTTTGGCGTCGGGCAAACACCGGTACTGGGAGATTTTAACCAGGATGGCATGGCGGACATAGGCTACTATCGGACTTCAGATGGTGTTACTGTTTATCTTCCGTCTGTTGTTAACGGTTTTTCGTCTCAACAACAAACTAATTTTGCTTCCTCTTTGCGGGGCAGCGATACAGAAGTCCAGGGTGCTGATTTTAACGGGGACGGGGCAGTTGATTATATGGTTTCCAGTTCCGCGGGTCAAAACGAGATCTTTAATTCTCAGACTTTGCCTCCTAATGAGTATCTGACACATATCGATAACGGTATCGGTGGCACAACAGATATAACGTATGATTCATCGGCTCATTACCAGAATAAATATATGCCGTTTGTTGAACAGGTAGTCAAATCAGTCACTATTTCTGATAGTTTTGGGCACGGTTACACAACCAAATATAGTTACGCCAATGGTTATTATGACACGGCTTTCCGCGAATCAGACGGGTTTCAAACCGTTACAATCACCGATCCAGAGGGGAATTACGCCACAACGACCTACCTGCAAGACCATTGGCTCAAAGGCCATCCCAGCGAGCAGGATACATATGGCACAACAGATGGCTCCCACTGGAATTTGTACAGCAAATCTGTCAATCAATGGCAGGCACAGACCATTGTTACTAATACCGCCAGCAATCAAATTTCTAAATTTCCTTATGTTTCCCGCACGGATAATTATCTCTATGATGGTAATTCTTCAGCCACGCCCAAACGCACAGCTAAGGAATTCCACTATAACGAAGGGCCACAATACGGCGACGTCACCCAAATATTTAATGACGGGCAGGTTGACCCAAATACAGGCGCCAGTATTGATCCCAATAAAACCATTACCCAAATGGATTATGTTTACAATACTAATAATTGGCTTATAGGTTTGCCTAAAGATGTAATAATTTCAGATATCAATGGATATATGATTAATTATACAATGTATTATTATGATGGTGATACCACAGGTTTTGCGGTGCCTTCTTTGGGCCGTTTAACAGCCAAGGTCAATTGGCTGCACAGTTCCACCCAAGGAGATCCCAAGACCACGTACACGTATGATCCTTACGGGAATCTGCAAACAACCACAGACCCTAATGGCAATACCACAACAATTGTTTATGACAATACTGTTCATATGTTCCCTGAGCAGACAATCAATGCTTTAAAACAAACCGTAACCATGACTTATTACGGGATAGATAACGCCCTGTTGGATGATGGGAATGGTTTACATGGGCTATGGGGACAACAAAGAAGTAAAACAGATGCCAATAATCAAACCGCATATACCACCTATGATGTATTCGGAAGGTCTTCAACATCCATATCACCTTTAGACAGTGTCGCATTGCCCACAGAACAGAAGGTCTATAATATACAGTCGACTTTTGTCGCTATCACAGACATAGCCCGTCAGGACAACGGCTCAAGTGCTACTATCAGCACGGTGTCCTATTACGATGGTCTTGGACGTTTGATCGAAACAAAATCCTTAGGGCCGACTGCCGGCCGGTTTATCATTTCGGGGCAAACCATTTATGATGATCGTGGCCTGCCTGTGACAAAATATTTACCGCGTTTCACAACCAATGATCTAAATACCGTTGATCCTATTGATACTTCAGTGCCGTCTTCCCAGGCTGCCTATGATCCGATGGGCAGGGTGACTACAAAAACAAATCCTGATAGTACTTATTCAAGTGTTTCTTATGATCAATGGACAACGACAAGTACTGATGAAAACGGGCACATGCAGAAATCTTATGTAGATGCTTTTGGCCGATTGGTCCAAAAGGAAGAATACACCGGAGCAGACGGCCGTTCACCGTATTATCCGACTACTCCTTATGCGCTTTATGCGACGACCAAGTATAGTTATGACCCTAAGGGTGATCTAACTTCGGTCACAGATAACAAAAGTAATATAACGACCATTACTTACGATAATCTGGGCCGTAAGATTGCCATGAACGATCCTGATATGGGTAAATGGCAATATGGTTATGATGGTAATGGCAATTTGATTTGGCAGCAGGATGCTAAAACCCAAGTGATCAGTTTTCAGTATGACGCATTAAACCGCCTGAAGAACAAGACCGATGCCATCACCGGGCCGATTGTTAATCTGCCTAATTTACCGCTACAACCGGCGACCTTTAATGTGAATTATAATTTTGATGATCCTACTCAGAATTATGGGATAGGGCGTCTGGGATCTGTTAATTATGATTCCGGTAAGGCAAGTTTTATTTATGACCAATTAGGCCGTGAGGTTTCCTCTAATAAAAATGTTAACGGGGCAAATTACAATGTTACCCGTCAATATGACGCGCTAAATCGTTTAAAACAGTTGCTATATCCGGATGGGGCCCAGGTGGCCTACACTTATAATCAGGCCGGACAGGTGATAGGGGTAGCAGATTCTTTGGCTGCGTTTGTGGCCACTCCCCAATCCTTACCAACCGTAAATTTGACTGCACCCGCTAACAATGCTGTTTTTGTTACTCCGGCAAATATTGCTATTTCAGCGACGGTTACAGAGACCAATGGCACGATAACCCAGGTGCAGTTTTTTAACGGAACCACATTATTAGGGACAAGTTCTACCTCTCCCTATAATTTCAGTTGGAGCAATGTCCCTGTTGGGACCTATTCCCTGACTGCTGTGGCTATAGATGCCAACGGAGTTTCAACGACAAGCAGCCCTATAACAGTTAACGTTTATTCAACACCGGTCATTACCACCCAGCCTGTGAGTGCAACGGTCTCAACGCAATCAACGGCATCTTTTAGCCTTGCAGCAAGCGGAACCCCCGCGCCAAGCTACCAATGGATGCAAATGGCTTCGGGGGCCGGTTCATTTACAGCCATCAGCACAGCAACAAGTGCCGCTTACACAACACCGGCATTAACAGCAGCTGATAACGGGACTCAGTTTGAATGCGTGGTAACCAATGCAGCAGGCCCTGTGACCAGTAATGTAGTGACATTAACTGTTTCAACCGATGGTGTTTGCGGCACAGCCAATAAAACTTACGCAGCTACGACAACAAGCTTTGGCAGCGATACTTTATGTAGCGCAGGTAATTCAAATCCTGCCACCGTGGCATATCCAGGGCTGGGCCAAACTGTCAGCTGGACTTGTCAGGGGATTAACGGTGGTGCAAATAGTTCCTGTAGCGCTAAACGGAATACATATAGATTAATGGGTTAAAATTAAAATAAGAATAGGGGTCAACTCCCTAATTATGGTGACACACAACTTAATTCCTAAAATTATGGTGACACACAACTTTAAAAATTATGGTGACACACAACTTAATTCCAAAAATTATGGTGACCTTATAATAAGAATAGGGGTCAACTCCCTATTAAATAATCTTTGTTGTAATAAGAATAGGGGTCAACTCCCTATTAAATAATCTTTGTTGTGAATTGATTTTACCTATGGAGGAAGAATATGGCTAAATACTTTGGCAGACTTGGATTGATAGTTGCTGTTTTAGCTTTATTGGGTATAGGTATTAATAATTCCTATGCCGCAAATCCTCCGGCGCCTGTGGTAGCCGTCACCAGTCCTGCCAATAATAGTATTCTTACCTCAGGCACTAATATTAGAATTATTGCCACTGCTTCAGAGTCTTCGGGGAAAATTATAGAAGTTGATTTTTATAATGGGGCAACCTTGTTAGGGACCAGTACCGCATCTCCCTACAGTTATACTTGGCCTAATGTCCCGGCAGGCAGCTATTCCTTAACAGCTATTGCCATTGATACCAAGAGTAAATCAACAACATCCGGTGTTAAGAAAGTAACTGTTTCAGATCCGCCGGTAGTCAGCGTAACTTCACCTGGTAATAATGCGACCTATACGTTACCGGCCAGTATTGTTATTAATGCCAGCGCTTCCGCTTCCAGTGGAACAATCACTAAGGTGGCTTTTTATAACGGCACAACATTATTGTCAATAGCGACTAAAAGCCCCTACTCTTATACCTGGAGCAAAACGAGTGGTACCGGCAGTTTTGCATTATCAGCAGTGGCCACCCAAACTAATGGATTGACAGGCTCATCGTCGAAGGTTTCTATCACTGTTAGTCCACATGTTGCGCCAACCGTCAGCTTAACATCTCCGGCCAATAATTCATCCTATTGGCTATCAGCCAACGTACCCCTTACTGCCAGCGCTGGGGCTACTAATGCAAAGATCAGTAAAGTGGCTTTTTACAATGGTATAAAATTGTTAGCAACAATTACAAAAAGTCCTTATTCCTACACTATGAGTAAGGTGACCGCAGGTACTTATAAATTAACAGCGGTTGTAACCGACAGTACAGGGGCGACGGCTACGTCTACGGTGGCTTCAGTCATTGTAACCACCCATGTAGCACCCAAGGTCAGCCTGACATCTCCTATTAATAAAGCTTCATATACAGCACCAAACAGCGTGACACTAACTGCCTCTGCTTCTGCCAGTGATAATGCCACCATTGCTCAAGTTGATTTTTACAACGGTACAACATTGTTAGGCACAGTGAGCAGTAGCCCTTATACCTATATTTGGAACAATGCTCTCCCGGGCAGCTATAGCTTGACGGCGGTTGCAACAGATAGTACAGGGGCGACAAACACTTCTTTGGCAATCAGTGGAACGGTCATAGAGCCGTCTCCAATGGTGAGCTTATCGGCCAATAACAGTACGTATGCGGCGCCTGCGGCGATCACACTTACAGCTACGGCTTCACAAGTTGATGGTACGATCAGCAGGGTAGAAATTTATAACGGCTCAACCCTACTTGGATCTTCCAATAGCAGTCCTTATATTTATCCATGGAACAACGTGGCAGCAGGTAACTATAACCTGACGGCCAAGGCTTATAATAATATTGGCGCAATGGTAACTTCCAATGCAATCACTATTAGCGTCATTGTGCCCAATGTTTATATTAAAGCCACTGATTATAACGCCAATGGCCAGATCACCCAGATCCAATACGGCAATGGGGTGACAACAGCCTATACTTATGATCCCTTGAATTTTCGTTTAATGCGGATTTACACATCTAATACCCAGGCCCAAGTTATTCAGGATTTAAAATATACTTATGATTCTATAGGCCAGGTCTTGTCGATCAAGGACAATGTTAATACAGGCACAGCCTCAATGAACCAGACCTATGCTTATGATGATTTAAATCGTCTGGTTTCCGCGTCGGGATCATATGGCGCTAAAACATATGCTTATGATTCCATCGGTAACATCACTCAAAAAGAGGGATTGACCTATTATTACGCTGAAGCCAACAGCCGTACCAATAATACCGCCGCGGGACCGCACGCGGTAACATCTTTGTCAGACGGCAGCATTTTCAAATACGATGCCAATGGTAATATGGTCAGCCTGCAAAAAGCAGGCAAATTGACCCAGTATGCTTTTGACAGCCAGAACCGTCTGCAACATGTAATGGTAGGTGGTCTCAAGGTGGCAGATTATGCCTATGACGGCGATGGCGGAAGGGTCCAAAAAACAGTTTACCGCCGTGATCTGGCACTTTACAATGATAATACTAATGCATTGCTCTTTGGAAGCGTAACCAAGCCTTTACCGGCTACTGCACAAAATCTTACAGTTGACACTACGAACTATGTCGGCAATGTGTATGAGGAAGAAGGGACGCGCCATTCCAAGTTTGTCTATTTAGGAAGCACGCGCGTGGCGTCTTTAGGCACTGATGGAAGTTTATTCTACTATCATACAGACCATCTGGGCGGCACCAATGATTTGACAGATAGCTCAGGCGCCGTGCGCGAGCTCACTGAATACGATCCCTATGGTCAAGTCACTATCCACGAAAAATACGGCACCGACTTCGCCACCGCATGGTACTACTTCACCGGCAAGCCCTTAGATGATGAGACAGGTTTGATATTCCTGGGTGCAAGGTATTATAACCCGACGCTAGGCAGGTTTATTACGCCTGATACGGTCGTTCCTGGGCCAAGCAACCCTCAAAACCTGAACAGGTACTCGTATTGTTCTAATAATCCTGTTAATTTTACCGACCCCGATGGCCATAAGAAACATAGTTTTTGGGGTTGGTTAGGAAAAATATTTGAGGATGTTGCTTTAGCTATTGTTGCCATAGCCGCTGTAGTATTTCTGCCTGAACTGGCACCAGTCATAGGAAGTTTTATGGCAGGAGTAGTCACAGGTGCTGTAGTTGGTGGGGCGATAGGAGGAATTTCGTCTTCGATAATGGGAGGAGACATGGGGCAAGGAATATTAACAGGTGCCATAGGCGGAGCTATGTTCGGTGGCATAGGGAGTTTTGGTCTATCTGGCCCTGCGGAGATAGGGGCGCATTTTGCTGGTGGGGCCGCTACGGGGGCCATTGATGCCGAGATTACGGGCGGCAATGCGGGAATAAATGCTATAATTAACGGATTAAGTGCGGGAGCATCTGAATGGGCAGGAGAGAGTACTCAACTCTTTAAATTGACTGGAAATTACATGACCGACGTTGTTAAACAAGCGGCGTTAGGTGGGGTTATTGGAGGAGCGGCCTCTTCAGCTATGGGAGGGAGTTTTGGGAGAGGATTTGAAAGTGGCGCAGAAACATCGGCTATTGCTTATACAGCGAATGATTTTGTTCATAGCGCATCAAATGCGTTTGATAGTCAGAAATATAATAGTAATAATTTGGCTTTGTCAGTGAGTGGAAATGATAGTAGTAATACCAGTGCGAATCAACAGGCGGGAGTAATGAAAGCTATAATGTTTGAAACCGCATGGAGTTGGGCTATGGATACACATGAAATTGTGAGTGGAGAACAGGGGCAAGATGACATGTTTATGGCAGTAGCGCAATCCTTTGCTGACCATCCTGAATATGGCAATGGATTTTCTTCTCAAACTAATAGTGAAACTACCAACGCACAAAAGAATTGATTTTAGGCGGAATATGTTTATCAATAAGAAAATAATGCTTCTTATGCTGTTGTTTATTTCTATCCCGTATTATTCGTTTGGTCAAGTGCAACCTACGAGCTTATTAACAGAATATATTAAAACAGGTAAAGAATTTTTATCAAAAAATGAATATAACAAAGCCATTCTAAATTTCAAAAAAGTTGTTCAGATAAATCCTAATGAAGTCCAGGCGTATCTTTTTCTTGGTTTTTCATATGAATCTTTAAATCAATTTAAAGATGCTGAAATTAATTTTGAGATAGCAAAAAATCTCTTTCAAAAGCAAGGAAATTCTTTGGATGTTCAACGGACGGAACAAATGCTTAAAGAATTGCCTCAAATTTCCTTTAATCAAAATGCGATACAAATTAATGCTAATGATGAGAAAGCCTATGTAAATTTAGGAGAAGCTTATATTTTGTCTTATCAGTATCAAAAAGCTGTCTTATATTTTAAAAAAGCTATACAATTAGACCATAAGGATATTAATTCATATTTAGGATTAGGAATGGCTGATATTTCCTTGAAGAATTTTAAAGAGGCAGGGTACTTCTTTCAACAAGCTATTCAATTAAATTCCCAGAATATTATTGCATATTCTGGTCTTGGTATTTCTTATGATGGTCTGCATCAATACAAAAAGGCAATTCTTTGTTTTGAAAAGATTAAACAGATAAACCCTAATTTTGGGATGGCATATAATTTATTAGGGTTGACATATAAATTTCTCAATCAGTCTGAAAGAGCTAAAACTAATTTTGAGAAAGCCAAAGAATTGTTTAAGAATCAGGGTGATTTAATAGATAGTCAAAAGGTGGAACAATTAATTAAAGTGAGCGGTTTTTAAGTCATATTATGGTTTGTTATGAATCTTTATTCAGGAAGTTTAAGAATGTGTTGCTGTTTTTGTTTATAACTATTTTATTCTATTTCTTAACTGAATTTCTAATCAATTCATCCAATGTTAGTAGATTAAGATATATACCAATGGGCTGGATTGGAATGATAATTTCAGTTTGTTTTCTGCTTTATTATATTTTGAAATGTTTTCAAAATGGGCCTTCCGTTTCAATTAATGAAAAAGGAATTACTGACCATAGGTCAGGTTCGGCTTTGATACCCTGGACAGATATTTTATCTTTGAATCTTGCAGAATTAGGAGACGAGAAAATACTTGTGTTATGGGGCACATATTCAAATACAAACATATCCTTCAATGGTCTCAAACCAGGAATAGATGATGTTTGGAAATATATTCAAAAGAATTTTTTAAAAAAAATAAAAGAAGAAAAATAAAATAGGCGGATCGTTTCTGAATAAATATTTGCAATTCTTAGAGTTCTGGCAGAAGTGTCCCCCAGAGCAGAAAGCGGGCAACCCCTGGCCCGGAGAGCGGGCCAGGTCTAAGCGTTCCTTCCTTACCTTTTAGAATGACCTGGTTCTCTTATTGCCTGAAGATGATAATTAAATAGGGCGTTGAACTGATCCCTATTTTTAAAATTGGATCTTATGAAAAAAATATTTATTGGAGTATTGGCAGCTCTGTTATTGACTGGATGTGCTTCCGGTCGCACGCCATTATATCTATCAGAGCAATTCAATGATCAAGTTCATAAGAATTTGATTGTAATAACTTTAATAGATGCCCGGCCTAATAAACCCGCTTTCATACCAAGTGTGAACGCGGTAATTAAAAAAGATTATATGATTCATGATGTAAGGGATCGTGGTTATCATGGAGAATTAATAGAAATTGATACAAGCGCTTGTCCAAGTCTTAACAATTCTTCATCATTATCAGATTTGACGTGCATAAACCCTAATGTCTTTTCGAATGGCGAGAATTTCCTTTTGATTTCAGTAGATCAATATGATGCGCCTTTAGGGATGAATGTTACGCCATATATCAAGATAACTGGTGCTTTGTATACTGGGGCAACAGGGTCTTTATTATGGAAAGATCAACTTAGCGGAGATTTTTCTAGCGCCAATCATGATACGGCTATGTATGGGTTAGCTGGATATTTAGGTGATTTGATGGTTAAGGCTATAAGTCCTGGCATTATTTTAAGGAATAATGTGTATTTTGCTACAGATGCTTTATTACTAAGTCTTCCAAAATCAAAATAATAAGTCGGAACACATTGACTTTTTATTTGAGCAATTCTTTTAACTCGCCGTTTTCGTGCATTTCCGTGATGATGTCCGCACCGCCGACGAATTCCCCGTTGATGAATATTTGGGGGATGGTGGGCCAGTTGGTGAATTCTTTGATGCCTTGGCGTAGTTCTTCATTGGATAGGATATCAAAGCCCTTGACAGGAACACCGTAAGACTTCAGGATCTGCACGGCCTTTCCCGAAAATCCGCACATGGGAGCGTCGATGGTTCCTTTCATAAAGATCACCACTTTATTACTTTTGATGTCTTTTTCTATTTCTTGGCGTAATTGATCTGTCAGCATAATTTCACCCCCACCTGGCCTCCCCCATCGAGGGGGAGGAATTTGATTTTAAAAAGCGTATTGAAATTTGACTTCATTCCATTTAGTTGGAGTAAAGGTCTTTAAGCCCAGGGCATGGACTATTTGAAAAATGTCCTTAATGGCGGCCATGACCATTTGCTGTTGTTTAAACACCGGTATCCCTTCAAATGCAGGGGATATGACAAAGGCTTGCAAATGCGCCCCGTCTTTCATGGGATCAAGCACATAGGCAGTTGCTCCTGGTATCGCTGTTTCGATGCGTTGTTTGATTTCTTCTGGTGACATTGAACTCCCCTAACCCCTCTTTATGTTAAAGAGGGGGAATATAATTTTTTTTGAACCAATCGATTATATCTTGAGACTCATAAAGGGCTTTGTCGTCAATGACAAGGCAGGGTACTTGAGGCTTGCCGCCGATTTTAATAAGTTCATCGCGGGTAGCGGTGTTTTCATGGGTGTCCTTCATAGGAATATTAATTCCCTCTTTAGCCAAATAATCCCTAACCCGCTGGCAATACGGACAGCCCATAAAGTGATATAAAGTTAATTGAGGCATATTTTATAGATCCCCGATCATTTAATCAATTTTTCAACAAAAGAAATGACTTTTTCTTCCAGCTTCACATTGTATAAACGGTTCATTTCCTGCATGCAGGTGGGGGAGGTGACATTGACTTCGATCAAATAATCTCCCAGGATATCTATCCCTACGAAATAAAGGCCAAGTTTTTGTAAATAAGGTTTCAATATACGGATGATCTTTTTATCATTGGCATTGATGCTGATGGGCTTAGGTTTGCCGCCGGCAAAGAAATTATTACGGTGATCACCATCTTCATGTTTGCGAAGCAAGGCTCCCAGAAAATTTCCGTTTAAAAGCAGGATGCGTTTGTCACCCTTTATAGATTCAGGAATGAATTTCTGGACCACAATGGCCTTTTTATAGCGCTCGGTTAGGCTTTCCAGGATAACATTGGTGTTGGTGTGTCCTTTTTCAATACGGAAAACGTTTGTGCCCCCAAAACCATTGGTAGGTTTGGCAATAACATCCTTATGCTTGGCAACAAATGACAACAAATCACTTTTTTGGGCAGAAATGATAGTAGGTGGCGTGATATTCTTAAATTGGCTGACCCATACTTTTTCATTCACGGTGCGTATGCCAGAAGGGCTATTGATAAGCGCGATGCGCTTAGGGAGGTGATCCAAAACCCAAGTATTCATGATGTACTGGTCATCCACCGGTGGGTCAGAACGGATGAAAACCGCGTGTATATCATCCTGGCTTAAACGTGCGGCATGCTCTTCTTTAAATGGCATATGTGGGATCGCTTGGGGGATGACCTTAATGACGTGAAAATACACCTTTCCCTCAATAAGGCTGATGCCATCCTCAGGCAGATAATAAACGTCATGGCCGTGGGCATGCGCGCCTAACATCATCATGAGGGTGGTGTCTTTTTCGAAAATAACAGTTTCTAAAGGGGCCATTAAAAAGAGAAATTTCATGTCAGTCCTTTTCTAAAGTGGGCATTCAGGTCCATGATCTCTTCTCCCGCGGCCGCACCCGCGATACGTCCCAGGATGCGGTAAATGTCGAAAATATTTAAATTGTGCGCAATGCCGCAGTCTTTGCCGTATTTATCCAAATGCGGGCACATTTTTTGGAAAACCATGCCGCCCGGGGAATTAAGATTTTCGCGGGAACCTTTGCTTTCATGGTAACGGTAAAACCCTCCGACAAAATTATTGTCGATCTGGTATAAACAGACTTCGCAGGGGTTTCCTTCGATGCGATGGATGGTGGGTACCCCTTCCTGAAGGAGATAATGCGTGATGGTCTGTGCGTCTTTGCCGCGCGAAAGGTCATTGCGCTTTTTACGGTTTAATTCCAATATTTGCGCCGGGTCTTCAATGGGGACGACCCCCATGCCGTAGGTGCCGGAATCAGCTTTAATAAAGATAAAAGGTTTACTGTCCACGTTATGTTCGTCGTATTTTTTCTTAATATCTTCAAAGAGTTT
>Ga0182030_10016113_pt1 | contig 14593 bp, 12 predicted proteins | sample 812S3MmetaG_FD_121299 | JGI IMG/M metagenome (GOLD analysis project Ga0182030, IMG submission 121299) | Permafrost microbial communities from Stordalen Mire, Sweden - 812S3M metaG (Illumina Assembly) | ecosystem: Environmental > Terrestrial > Soil > Wetlands > Permafrost | place: Sweden... | reverse complement strand
GCCGAAAAAGATCGTGGCGAATCTGAACTACGATGTGCTCGCGGTGGATACGGTGAATCAGCAGGTGAAGAATTAACCGTGACCGTGAGGGAGCGGCAGCATGAGGGCTTGGCCGATAAACCGCCGGGGTCAGCGCTGGCTGGCTTCGCCCGCGGCCACACGCCGATTGAATTCCGTTGAGCGGCCGCGCGGGATGCTGAGGGAGTGCCAGCCGGTGCTGCACAGATGCTTCGCGAGGAAAACAATCTGACCGCAGTGATACGCGTAGTGCGCCAGTTGACGATTGATGCACTGCATCACCGAGTGCGCTTCGCCTCGAATGGTCACCGTGCGCGCAAGGTCGGCGTCCGTGAGAGGCTCGAGCGCAGTGAACAGACACTGCCAGCCTGCTTCCCACGATGCGAGAAGAGCTTCCCTCGTGGCGGAGGGATTTTCGAATTCCGCGTCGCGGTCGCGGCCGGGCTTTTCCCCGTCCGTGGTCAGGAAATCGGGCCAGCGCGACTGCATATTGCCCACCAGGTGTTTGACGATGATGGCCACTGAATTGGATTCGGCATCGGGCGTGAGCAGCAATTGCTCGTCCGTCAGCTGAGCGATCGCCCGTTCGGCGAGGCCTTTGTAATAGCGGAAGAGCGAGAGCGAATCGTCGAGATATGAAGCCGTGAAACGGAGCGCCATGTGCCCATTCTCGCGCCGCGGTGGTTTCGGGCTTTAATTAGACATGAGATTTGTCCTTGTCATCGCACTGAGCGGGCTCACGCTGTTCGCGCAGGCGCCACGCCCTGTTGTCCTGCACGCGGCCCGGCTGATCGAAGTGGACACAGGCCGGGTTGTCACGCCGGGCGAGATCCGCGTCGAGGGTGACCACATCATCGAGGTCGGCTCTTCCGTCCAGCATCCGGCGGGCGCGGAGGTCATCGATCTCGGCGACACCACACTGCTCCCCGGACTGATCGACGCGCACGTCCACCTCTTCCTGCATCCCGGCGCGGAGGATCTGCAGACCGTCCAGGAGTCTGTGGCGCAGAGAACCATCCTGGCAGTACTGGCGGCGCGTGACGACCTCATGGCAGGCTTCACCGCCGAGCGCGACATGGGCACCGAAGGCGCCGGCGCGGCCGATACCGCGGTCCGCGATGCCATCGACAAAGGCCTGATCCCGGGACCGCGTCTGCGCATCAGCGGCAATGCCATCGACATCCTCGGCGGACATGAAGACGCCATCGGGTTCAACCCCGAACAGCGCGTACTGCCGAACGCCACACAGGCCAACAGTGCCGAAGAACTGGTGCGCGCGATGCGCGGTCAGTTCAAAGAAGGAGCCGATTTCATCAAAATCTACGAGACGGGCCACGATGAGATACGAAACGGAGAATGGTCGACGCCTTATCAGTACACGCAGGCGGAGCTGGAAGCAGCGGTTCATGAGGCCGCGCGCGTGGGCAAGCGCATCGCGGTGCACGCCACGGCGGAACCGGGAACGCTCTATGCCGCGCGGGCCGGCGTTGTGTCTGTCGATCACGCTGACGCGCTCAGCACAGAAACCATGCGGATCATGCACGAGAAACACATCTTCGCTGTTCCTACCTTCACGATTTCGGAATACTTCGCCGAACACCCGCTGCCCGGGGACCGCGTCGAGACGGAGCGCGCGAAGCTCGAAATCCATATTCGGGAGTTTGCCAAACAACTGGCGGCGGGCGTGCCGATCGCTATGGGATCGGATGTCGGACCGTTCCCGCACGGCACGCAGGCACGCGAGTTCGTGCTCATGGTGAAGTACGGGATGACGCCGCTCGCAGCGCTGCAGGCGGGCACAGTGAACGGAGCTGCGCTGCTCGGCTGGGAGGATCGTATCGGCCGTCTGAAGCCGGGCTATCTCGCCGATATCGTCGCCGTCGGGGGAGACCCGCTGCGCGACATCGGCGCACTCGAACGGGTCCGGTTCGTGATGAAGAACGGCGCGATTGTAAAGCGATAGACCTGGTGCGTGATTTCAGAGGTTCGCGTTGCCGCTCCCATACGGTCACGGTTCGGAAACCCCTCGCCCTGCAGCAGACGGCGCAGAATGCTGCGTACCCCTTCTATTGCGCGGTCTCTGAAAACAGCATCACTTTCAGAGTATGGAAGATGATGTAGAAATCGAGCGAAACGGCGAGGTTCTTGATGTAGTACAGATCGTATTCGAGCTTCATAATAGCGTCTTCCATCGTGTCGCCGTACTTGTAATTGATCTGCGCCCAGCCCGTGATGCCGGGAGGGACGCAGTGCCGGTAGCTGTAGTACGGAATCTGTTCTGACAACGTCGCGACGAACTCGGGGCGCTCCGGCCGCGGTCCGACCAGCGCCATCTCCAGTTTCAGCACATTAAACAACTGCGGCAGTTCGTCGATCCGGAAACGGCGGATCCATTTCCCGATTGGCGTGATGCGGGGATCGTCTTTTTTTGCCCAGACCGGGCCGGTGCGCGCTTCCGCGTCCACGTACATCGAGCGGAATTTGTAAACCGTGAAAACCGACCCGTTCAGCCCCACGCGCCGCTGCCGGTGCATTACGGGGCCGCGCGAAGTCAGCCTTACGAGTATCGCCGTGATGAGCATGACGGGCGAGGCGACGAGTAGAATCAGGGCAGCGATCGGCAGTGAATATACGGAATGCCAGAACAGGCTGCTCTTGCCCGGTCCCAGTTCGGAAGAAAAAATCAACCGCGCGGGCTGCATCTGACGGGTAGACACGCGGCCGAATGCGGCTTCAAAGGTGACGGCCGCCTCTTCGAAGCGCACGCCGGCGAAGCGCAGCCGGAGCATCTCGGACATCGGAAGTTCGCGACGACGTTCCGTCATGCCCACCACCACGAGATCCGGTTTCAGGGTCTGCGCGATGGTGGTCAAATCCTCAATACGCCCGACCATTCTGCCGCCGGGCAGTTCCGTTGTTTCGCTGATGTCGTCGACGTACCCGAGCACGCGCATGCCGATCTCAGGGCGCGCCACCAGGTGCGCGGCAATTTCCTGATTTACCGGAGCCGAGCCGAGAAACAACACGCGCTGGGACCCGATGGCCTTCATGATGACGCGGCTGTAGAGAACGCGCCACAGCGGTACCACGATCAGCACCAGGACGCTGCCGAAGATCATTCCCCACCGCGGCAGGCTCCATTCGGGTTTGCGGACATACGCGAGCAGAGCCTGAAACAAAAAGGCGAGACCGATGTCGAGACAAACCTGCTGCCACAGCAACGTTACAGATTTGACCCGGATGTTGCCATACAGATTCTGAAAATAAAGCCCGAACACAAGACAGACCGTGACGAGCGCTATCTGGGTCAGGCCGCCTTCCACATACAGGTATTCGCTGAACACCATGTAGGGATTGAGAAAGGCGCCCAGCATCCAGGCGCCCGCCAGGTAGCAGAGGAAGATCAGCGAAATTTCCGAAAGCAAAAGGACGACGAGACTGCCGGGTATGAAGACTCTGAAAAGCTGGCGCATTATCGCTCCAGCGGTTGCGCTTCAGCGGCCGGGGGTTCGCCCTGCCCAAAAGGGGTTTCGGGTCTCAAGACCCTCATTATAAGAGTCGTCAGGAGACAGGGCGACTTTCATGCGGGTTTACTTCGTGGTCGACGACGAATCGGAGCGCGTCCGGTCGCCGGCGGCCGGCGTGGTCTTCGTGGTGTCAGCCGCGGTGCGGAACGGTGAAAAACCTGACAATCGCGGGGCAGACTGCGTGAGCTCAAAAACGGCGTCGCCGACGGCGATTCTGGCAGCGCGGGGGCGTCCGGTAGTATTGGCTCCCGCTTTGTATTCCAGCAGCGCGCTGCCCGATCCCTCCGCGGAAGGAGTGATCTGAATCCAGTCGGGAAGGTTGGCGGCAGCCCAGTGAAAACCGTCCGCAGCGGTAATGCGAAGTTTGCCTGAGCCACCCGCGGGGCTCACCTCCTCCGCGGATGGCTCCAAAGTAACGTTCGACGCGGCCACCTCAAGCACGAGCTGTCCGCGGTTGGCAAGCGGAATCTCATACCCTTTTTCATCGACCAGCGTGACGTAGAGATCGGTGTTGCCGATATCGGTGAATCCGTTGGGCGCGGTCAACCGGAAGCCGGGGTTCTTCGAGTCGATGCGCACGACGGAGTTTCGGACTGCGATGTGGCCGGACCACGAAAGCGGAGCACGATCGACCTTGAGCTCCACGGCGTCGCCCAGTTTCGCTTTCGGCGGGTCGAGCGAGATGGCGGTGGGTTCAGACGGCTTCGGCCTGCAGGACCAGAGGAGGAGACACAGGCCGAAGATAGTCCGTTTTCGCATGGCTGCGGGCGGTACGCTCGCTCATTCTATCCCGCCTGATTGGTTAGACTGTGGGGCAGCATGCACAAGAAATGTTTAGTAGTTTTCGGCGTTGCCGTTCTGGCATCGCTGATACCCGTTGAACTGCGCGGCCAGGATTTCGCCGACCTGAGCAGCGCGCTCGTCAATTACTCCAAAGCGGACATGGAACCCCGCGAAGCCTGCGCGAAACTGGGCAGCTACAAATCGAAAGAGATTGCGCAGATCGCGGCGTCGGTGATGCCGGCCTCCGATGCGGTGGTGGCGCACTGCCGCGTGACCGGCCGGCTGGTCCCCGACATTGCGTTCGAAGTGAGCCTGCCGGCGAAATGGAATGGCCGTTTCTACATGATCGGCAACGGCGGGCTCGCGGGCGAGAGTCTGGACGACCCCGGCCGCGTGTTGCAGCGAAACGGCGCGCTGAAGCTCGGATTTGCCTTCGCGCAGACGAACACGGGCCATGATGCGCGCACGGAACCGAGCGGAACCTTCGTGCTCAGGAATCCGCAGAAGGCCATTGATTACGCATGGCGCGCGGTTCATGTGACCGCCCTGACGACGAAGGGAATCACGAAAGAGTATTACGGCAAGCCGATTTCGAAATCCTACTGGAACTCTTGCTCGAACGGCGGCAGGCAGGGTCTGATCGAGGCGCAGCGTTTTCCCGACGAGTTCGACGGCATCGTTGCCAATTCGCCGTGGGTAAATCAGACGGGTTTCACGATCGGCGCGATGTGGAATCAGAAAGCGCTCAGCGAAGCCCCGGTTACGCCGGCGAAGCTCGCGCTGGTGGCCGACAAGGTGATGGCGAAGTGCGACGCCCTCGACGGGCTGAAAGACGGCCTGATCGACGATCCCCGTAAGTGCGACTTCAATCCGAAGCGCGACGTGCCGCAGTGTGCCGCGGGGGCCGACGGCGCGGACTGCCTGACAGGCGAACAGGCAACGGCAATCGCCAGGGTCTACAGCGGCCCGATCAGCCAGGGGAAGCCTTATTTTCCGGGCTTCATGCCGGGGAGCGAAGCGGTGCTGCTCACAGCAAACGGCAGCGCGGGGGCGAGCGGCTGGATGAACCTGATCGTGGGGGCGCAGCCAGGCGCAAAGCCCGCCGACTTCAATCTGGCGGAAGGCGTGATGCGGTTCCTTGCGTTCAAACCACCGCAGCCGAACTACGACTACAGGACGTTCGACTACGACCGTGACACTCATCTGCTGGACGACTGGAGCAAACAGGCGGATGCGAATAATCCCGATCTGGCGAGTTTCCGGAGACACGGCGGAAAGCTCATCATCACTTACGGGTGGGCCGATACGATTCTGCAGCCTATGATGGGCGTGAACTATTACGAACAGGCCGTGGCGAAGAACGGTCCGCAGACCACTGAGTTTCTGCGCCTTTTCATGGCGCCCGGTATGGGCCACTGCGGCGGCGGGATTGGTCCGGACCGGCATGACTCCATGACCGCCATGGTGAACTGGGTGGAAAAAGGCAAAGCGCCGGATTCGATGGTGGCGAGCCGCATGGTGAATAACCAGGTGGTGCGCACGCGGCCGCTTTGCATGTATCCGCAGGTGGCGCGCTGGTCGGGCCAGGGCAGCATCGATGATGCGGCGAATTTTCACTGCGTAGCACCTTGAACCGGCGCGCCTTTCTTCAGGGGGCATTGACGGCCCCGTTGGCACGCGGCGCTTTCGGCTCGACCACGGACGGTGCGCCGGAGTTTCGCACGGCGAACGTCCGTTGGCAGAGGGCTTACGATCGCGCGCTGGCCGTTCTTGCGGCGAATGTCCGCGTGCTGCCGCGCTTCACCAAACCCGTTCTGATCGAAGGCGCAAACTATGCCGGGATCTGGATGGAGTGCGGGCCGCACGAGGCGCTGGTCTACCGGAAGTTCCGTCCGGATGTGGCGCGCAACAGTCATTTCACGTTCTTTGAACTGCAGCGGCAAGACGGCCAGTTGCCGGCAAACAATAAACTCTCCGAGACCGGCTTCGGACAGATCCAGATGGTCGTGCCGATCGCGGCTACCGCCTGGGAACTCGCGCAGTCGACTGGAGATGACGAACTGCTGCACGCCGCATACGGCGCCTGTTCCCGATGGGACGAATGGCTGATGCGTTATCGCAATACGCGGGGGACGGGCCTGATCGAAGGCTTCTGCACTTACGACACCGGGCACGACAACAGCCCGCGCTGGGCGGGGATCCCGCCGCAGTGCCCGAATAAAGATGCGAAGCAGTGCGCGCCGATTCCGACGCTGCCGCGGCTTTGTCCGGATCTGTCGGCTACGGCATATGGCGGGCGCGTCGCGTTGGCCGCGATGGCGAAGGCGATGGGGAGGAGCGCGGAGGCGGACCGGTGGCTCGAGAGCGCGGAGGGGATTCGAAACCTGATCCTGTCCCGGCTATACGCGGAAGCAGACGGGGCGTTCTACGATCTCGATGCACAGAACCATTTCGTGCGGATCCGCTGCGACATTCTCAGCCGCCTGTGCGGCGAACACGTCCCGGATCAGAAGCTGTTCGACAACCTGTGGGCGCGCCAGCTGCACAACGAGAAGGCGTTCTGGGCACCATACCCGCTGCCGTCGGTGGCGCTCGACGATCCGCTCTTCGTGCGGTCCGTGCCTCCGAATTCCTGGGGTGGGGCATCGCAGGCGCTGACGGCGCTGCGCGCGGGACGCTGGTTCGATCACTACGGGCGCGCCGCCGACTTCGCCGTGATGATGGACCGGTGGTGCGAAGCCATGCAGGCGGACACGAGCTTTCGGCAACAGTTGGATCCGGCGACAGGCGAATTCACGCGGGGCGGCGAGTCGGGCTACTCGCCGGCGGCGCTGGTGATGATCGACTACACGTGGCGTCTGGCAGGCATACGAGAGGAAGAAGATTCGCTTCACTGGAATGTCAGGCCGGGACATCCGGCCGCGCGGTCGGCATCGTTTCGTCTGCAAACCGATACCGGGCGCACCGCCCAACTGCGCTACGATGACCACGGCGCCGAACTTCATCTGGGAGGCAAGCCGCTGGGGCGTATCGAAGCGGGGGCCGCACGGGTAGTCACCGATCGGGACGGAACACCGAAGGGACTGGTCGGAATCAGTGGGCAGCCGCAGAAGATCACGATAAAGTGGGCGGGCCGCGCGCAGCGCGAGATCTCCGTACAGCCGAACAGGAGTGAAGTGTGGTTATGAACGGATTAAAGATCAGCGTGGCTTCCGTCGTTCTGCTTTCATTGACTGGATCAGGTCTGGCGCAGAGCGGCTCTGTTTCCAACGGGGACGCGCGCCGCAGTCTGAACTCCTGGCTGACCGGAATCGGGCGAGCCCAACTGGCGCAGCGCGAACAGAAAGTCGCGGCCATCCAGACGCGGCAGGACGCGGAACGCAGGCAGGCCGAGGTGCGCGCGAAGATCCTGAATCTGATGGGAGGGCTGCCGGAACGGAAAGGCCCGGTGCGCGTGAAGGAATTCGGCACGGTGCAGGAGGAAGGGTTCCGCATCGAGAAGATTGCTTACGAAAGCCTGCCCGATTTCTGGGTGACCGCGAACGTCTACGTGCCGGAAGGCGCAGGGCCCTTTCCCGCCGCGATTGTTGCGCCAGGCCATGGACCGGGCAAAGAGTCACAGGCCAGCTGGGCCGCCAATCTGGCGCGCAACGGCGTGCTGACTTTGGCGATCGACATCCTCGGGGCAGGCGAACGCCTGCAGCACTACGATCCCGAACTCGAGGTCTCGAAGGTCGAGCCGAGCGGCGAACATGAGCACGCCAGCCTCTCGACTCTGCTCATCGGCAAACATCTTTCGCGATACTTCGTCAACGACGGCATGCGCGGCATCGACTACCTGACCGAGCGCAGGGATGTGGACTCGGCGCACCTGGGCGCATTCGGCTGTTCGGGCGGGGGAACTTTCACCGCGTATCTGGGCGCACTGGACCCGCGCATATCCGTAACGGCGACGGCCTGCTACATCACCTCCTATGCAGAATTGCTGAACTCGAACGGCGCGCAGGACGCCGAGCAGACGCTGCCGAATTTCGTCGCGGAGGGTCTCGATTTCGCTGACTGGGTGGAACTCTGCGCGCCGCGGGCCTACGCGATCGTTTCGACTGCCAACGACATGTTTCCGTTCGTGGGTGCGAAGGCCACGTACGAAGAGGCGAGACGGTTCTATTCTCTGTTCAGTGCAGAGGACCACATTCAATTCATCAACGGACCAGGGGGGCATGGCAACCTCGGTCCGATCTCGCCGCAGATTCTTTCCTTCCTGGTGACGAACCTCAGGGCCGGTCGACGGCCCGCTGAATTCAGACCGTTCGTGATGCGCGATCCCGACAGCCTGACCGTTACGCCGACGGGACAGATCTCAAATTCCCTCGGCGGGGAAACGGTCGAGTCGATCAATCGCAAAGAAGCTCCGCCGTTCACCCGGAAAACGAGTGCCGAGCAGACCCGCGAAGAGGTCCGAAAAGTGGCTGGCATCACGGCCACGTCCGGTGAGGCGCCGAGGGTCACTGTTACGGCGACGGCGCAGAAAGAGGGCTATCGCGCGGAAACTCTCACGCTGCAGAGCGAGCCTGGCATCGATCTGGCGGCAATGGCGCTGATCAGCGATGGAGCGGGCCCGAAACCGGCGGTCCTGATGATGCAGGAAATGGCGCTGGATCGTCTGGCGGGGACGCCCGATGTGCAGCGTCTGGCGAGATCCGGTCATGTCGTGCTGCTGTTGCTGCCGCGCGGAATTTCCGCCGATGTGGTGCCGCCTGCGCAGAACTCGATTCTCGGCCCGAACACCGCGATTGCGCTGCAGGCGATGGCGGTCGGCAAGAGTCTCGTTGGCATGCGGGCGGACGATCTGATTCGCGCGGTGAACTGGCTGGTGACGCAGCCTGAGGTCGACAAGACTGCGATCACCATTTACGGGCGCGGGCCGGAAGGGATGGCGGCGCTCCATGCAGCAGTACTGGACGAACGTATCGCGCACGTCGTGGTCGAGAACACGCTTCTCAGCTATCGCCTGGCCTTGAATGCGCCGCTGCATCGTAATCTGTCGGACATCATTCTGCCCGGCGTGCTGCGGCATTACGATGTGAGTGATGTACTGACGAATATTCAGCCGCGCACGGTGGTGTTTGTGAATCCGGCGGATGCCATGGGTGCAACGGCCCGCGCGGAGGTCGTCAACAGGGAACTACCTCAAGGTACAAGCGTCGTGCGCCGCGGATTTCGTGATCCGCTGCCAATCGATTAGCTGTTTGTGGTTACCGCCGCTGCTGCGGAAGTTGCCATTCGCTGCGGGGGGCTGTATTGGCGGGATTACGCCGGGGCGCCCTTTTTCTCTGGGCCGCCTCTCGTTCCACCGTACAGTTGTCTGCGTAAGCGCGCATATCTTCTTCGGCAAACGTCAGATTGCGGGCCTCGTTGCTTGTATCCTGCTTCTCGAGGAATCTGAGGCATAACAGCGGCAGATCCTGCACACGAATCCCATGCGTCCGACTCAGCGCCAAGTCGGCGCTGACGGAAAAGGTTGTGCGCGTTCGATCTGTCTCGATGCCTTCAAAAGCGAAGACACGTAACCCGGCGCTATGACTGAACCCAGTAAGGACGAATTGCATTTCCCGGCCTCCTTGCCGCTTGATCCGAATCAACGGGTCGTTCGCCGGAGCCCGCCAGTTCCGGACTCGCCGCTGACCCTTTGCGGCCCAAAGCACGAATACCCCGGTTTGCGCCGCTTCTTGCCACTTCCTTACGGACCCAGAGGGTACCCCGGTTCAGAAAAGCAGGTGCTGACTCCGCAGGGGTTACTGAACAGCGCGCGTCAATAAGCGGCAACAGCCTTTCCGATTGCCTATTCACTAAGGAGAGGAATTCAGGTAACTTGACTTAGTTCAGGTCGCCTGAAGGGTGAGCGGGAGTGCTCAGACGTTAACCAGTTTAAGTAAATTAACCTCGTATGTCAAGCGAAACAAGGGTGATTGGCTTCCGGATGAGTGGGAGTGGAGGGAAAATGCGAGGAATTACAAACGAAGCCAAACTAAGAACTACGCGCAGGGTGCCGCCCGGTAGAGGAAACTCCGGGCGGCACCTTTCTGCGGGTGAATTTACCAGCGGCTACGGAAGTTACCACCACCACCGCCGCCACCCGAACGACGCATGGCAGGTCTTGCGCCACCTTCGGTCTTGGGGCGAGCTTCGTTGACGTTCATCGCGCGTCCGTTGAGTTCGGCGCCGTTCAAAGCCGAAATCGCTGTTTCGGCATCTTTCCGCTCCGACATTTCCACGAAGGCAAAGCCGCGAGGCTGCCCGGAGTCACGATCGGTGACGATGTTGACGCGCTCCACAGAACCGTAGTGCGCAAAGGCTGCGTTCAGCTCTTCAGTTGTTGTCTGGAAGCTTAAGTTTCCGACGAAAATATTGGTCATGTTTCAGTTGATCCTTTGAAAGTTAATTGTCTCTGTCAGACTGCTCTGGACCATAACCAATGTCAGGTGGTGAGGGAGGAAGGGCGGCCGGAGTACACTCGGTAGATTACTAATGCGAGCAAAGACTGTTTTAGTATAGCAGACGGGCAATTTGAAGTAATTTCTTTTTGGACATCTTTTTGACAGCCATTTTTCACTACGGGACCTATGACCGCAGGCTGCGGGCGGCGCGCGGCGGAGCGCATACCGCGGCGGTCCTGCCTCTGGCCGGACTCTTGTTCTTCGCAGCGGGGACGGTGATGGCTCAGACCGGTACCGCGCGCCGGACCATCTGGGATGGCGTGTATACAGACGCTCAAGCCGCCCGGGGCGCCACCGCGTTCGGGCAGAACTGCGGGGGCTGTCATACTCTCGCGACCGAAGGCAAGTCGCCGGTCACAGGTGAACCTTTCTGGCGAAGTTTCGCGCAAAAGACCGTGGGCGATCTGCTCGACTATGTCAGCGCCAACATGCCTAACGGCGCTCCCGGCTCCCTCGGCGAATCCACTTACAGGGATATTGTCGCGGCGATGCTGAAATCCAACGACTTTCCCGCGGGAACCACCGAGCTTGCGCGCAACACAATTGCAGAGGTACAGATTGTCCCGAAGGACGGACATATGGAACTGCCGGCCAACGCCCTCGCACGCGTGGTTGGATGCCTGAATCGGAGGGGCGCGGACTGGGTGGTGACGCACGCCACAGCGCCCGAGCGAGCGGAACGCGGTTCTCCATCCGGGGAAGATGCTGCGCGACCTCTCGGGGACCGCACTTTCGCGCTGCAGTACGTCATCACGAAGCTGGACTCGCTCGCCGGTGCGCGCGTCGCTGTAAACGGGCTGCTGATCGGAACCGGGGGCATGGACGGCCTCAACGTGACGGCGGTGAGCCGCGTCGCCGATCGCTGCCCCTGAACGGGTCCCGCTATTGGTTCCGGGACGACGCGCTCTATATTAGTAACGTGACCCGCGGGCTTATTCCTTTCGTTCTGGCCGGCTCCCTGGCGTTCCCTGCGTTCGCGCAGCTCGACGATACGACGCGCGGGCTGGCGCGCGACATCTTCCGCGAACTGATCGAAATCAACACGACCGATCCCGCGGGCGACAACACCGCCGCTGCCCGCGCCATGGAGAAACGGCTGCTCGATGCCGGATATCCGGCGGCCGATGTACGGGTGCTCATTCCACCGGGCCGTCCCAACAAAGGCAACCTCGTTGCACGGCTGCACGGGCCGTCGGGCGGCGGGCTGAAGCCGGTTCTTCTGCTCGGGCACCTCGATGTGGTGGAGGCGCTGCGCGCGGACTGGACGACCGACCCGTTCCGTTTCGTCGAAAAGGACGGCTACTTCTACGGGCGCGGCACGCAGGACATGAAGTCGCAGGACGCCATGATGGTCACGACGTTCATCCGGTTTAAGAAGGAAGGGTACAGGCCGGCGCGCGATCTGATCCTTGCGCTCACTTCCGATGAAGAAGGCGGGACCGCGAACGGCGTGGACTGGCTGCTGAAGAATCACCGGGACCTGATCGATGCGGAGTTCGTGCTGAACGCGGACGCGGGCGGCGTCGTGACCGATAAAGGCAAGCCGGTCGACGTGGAAGTGGCGGCGGCGGAAAAACTGTATGCCGATTTTCAACTGACAGTGACCAATCCGGGAGGGCACAGCTCACTGCCGGTGCCGGAGAACGCGATCTATCGGCTGGCTGAGGCGCTGGGGAAGATTGAGCATTACACATTTCCCTTCGAGCTGAACGGGGTGACGCGCGCCTACTTCGAAGGTCTCGCGGCGCATGAAAAAGGGCAGAGCGGCGCAGACATGCAGGCCCTGCTGCGCACGCCTCCCGATCAGGCGGCGATCGTGCGCGTGTCTGCGGACCCTCACTACAACGCATTGGTGCGCACTACCTGCGTGGCGACGCGGCTGAACGCGGGGCATGCGAACAATGCCCTGCCGCAGACGGCGCAGGCGCTGATCAACTGCCGGATCCTGCCGGGACACACGCCGGAATCCGTGCGCCAGGAACTGATTCGGGTGGTGGCAGACCCCAGGGTTGAAGTTCAGTATGTCGGGTCGCTGAATCGGGACGGGTCGGCCGCCGCACAGGCGGGACCGCTGCCCGGACCGCCGCGCGCCGATATCATCAACCCGCTGAAAGGGGTGGCCGACGCGCTGTGGCCGGGTGCACCGGTCGTGGTCGACATGGAGACCGGCGCGTCCGACAGTAAATATACTTATGCGGCGGGGATGCCGAGCTACGGCATCGGCGAGGAAGCCATTGACCGCGATGATGTTCGGGCGCACGGCAAAGACGAGAGGCTGCGCGCGGCTTCTTTTTACGAGGGTGTGGACTTCTTCTACCGTTACCTCAAAGCTTTAAGTTCACAATCTCATTGAACCGCCCGCGGCCTGCGTAAGGCGCTCCGGCGCAGTTACTTCTTCCGTCACGACGACGAAACGATTCAGCGCAGTAGCACCGAAGGACGTGGTAATGGCAACGTCAGCCGCGTCCCGCCCGGTGGCGATGGGCACGCGTCCGATGCGCGGCTGATGATTGCGGGCATCGAAGGTCCACCAGCGATCGCCCAGCCACACTTGATACCACGCGGCGAAATCCATGGGTCCGCCGGGCGGAACACCGATATCGCCGAGATACCCGGTTACATAGCGGGTGGGCATGTGCAGGGCGCGGGAGAGGCTGATGGCAAGATGCTGGAAGTCGCGACAGACGCCGCGACGTTCTTCGTAAACGTCGAGCGCGGTCTTGGTGGGACGCGCGAACTCATAACCGAAGGTCACATAGTCGTGCACCCAGTCGCAGACGGCCTGCGCTCTGGGCCAGCCGGCGGGAATGTTCCCGAACAGCGCCCATGCAAGTTCGGAGAGCCGGTCCACCTCGCAATACCTGCTCGCCAGCAGAAACTGCACTGTATCGGCCGGAAGTTTCTCCGTGGGCAAGACGGGTGCGTCCCAATTCACCGCGTCGGGCTCGCCTGAGTCCTCGATCAGGGTATTATTGCGCAGGCGAAGGGGGCCCGCCGGAGCCGCGATGCGCGTGCAGATGTTCCCGAAGGAATCGAGATACTTATCCTGCTCGACGGCCGGCGAAACGCGGATCTCGTCCGGCTCCCGCAGGTCGGGAACGCGCGATGGATGGACATTCAGCACGGCGATCACGGTCGTCGGGGTGAAAAGTTGAAGCTCGATATCGTAGCCCAGTCGGATCAGCACATCCGATTCCAAGCAAATGCGGGGCCACGTGAGAAAACGAACGTTCAGCCTGGCAGGCTGCTGAGAAACGCTTCTTGCCACTCCCTTATGGTCGCGGTTCGGAAAAGCAGGTGAACCGCGCGCGTCCGCAAGGCCGCTAGGAGGAGCTCAACGGCATCACGTCGACGCCGGAATCGAGGTGGTGATCGGCACCGCCCAAAAGGACCCCGTAAACCGGACTGACGTCGCTGTAGTCCCGGCCGACCGCAACCGTAATGTGGCCGTCCGAAGGCATGCAGTTGTTCGTCGGATCGAAGTCCACCCAGCCCACGCCGGGGCACCACGCGGCGCACCACGCATGCGAGGCGTCGGCGCCGACCAGACGCGGCTGTCCGGGCGGGGGGTAGGTGCGCAGATAGCCGCTGACATAGCGCGCGGGCAGCCCGAGGGATCGCATGCAGGCGATCTGAAGATGCGAGAAATCCTGACAGACACCGCGGCGTTTCTCGAAGAACGTTTCGACCGGCGTGCTGACTTCGGTGGCTTTGCTGTCAAAGCGGAAATCGCGGTTGATGCGGCGCGTCAGATCGAGGGCGGCCTCG
>Ga0182030_10016112_pt1 | contig 14593 bp, 10 predicted proteins | sample 812S3MmetaG_FD_121299 | JGI IMG/M metagenome (GOLD analysis project Ga0182030, IMG submission 121299) | Permafrost microbial communities from Stordalen Mire, Sweden - 812S3M metaG (Illumina Assembly) | ecosystem: Environmental > Terrestrial > Soil > Wetlands > Permafrost | place: Sweden... | reverse complement strand
TGTGGAGGTATCGACCGGGCTCGTTCAACCGACGATAGCCTTGACGCTCCGCTCCCCTTGGCCCGCCCCCACTCCCGCTCCGGTCAATGCTATCTTTTTCGTTGAACTGAGCCGCTACGCGGCAGGGTCTGGGGGCGTTGTTGGCTGGTCCGTGGCCCGGCGCACTTTGACCGGGAAGTTGCGCCCACGCGGGCGCATCCTTCCCGGCCTATGCATACAAACTATCCTTCTATCACTCAATTCCAACAACTCGTCGAGCTTAAAGATTATCGCCTGCCGACCAAGCAAGAGTACGTGCGATATGTCCGCAAACTAGCCGAGCATTTCCAGTGCGATCCCGCCACGTTGAACGAAGACCAGCTTCGCCAGTATTTCCTGTTCCTGCGCCAGGAAAAGCATTACTCGTCGGCGCTGATGAAGGGGGCCAAGTACTCGCTGCTGTGCTTCTACGTGCAAGGCCTCAAGCGCAAAGAGTGGACGGTCTTCCAGGAACTGCGCATTGCCGAACCGCAAACCCTGCCGGTGGTTTTGTCCCGCGCCGAAGTGCAGGCGGTGCTGGCGGCGGTGCAGGAACCCCGGTTTCGCACTTGTTTGCGTTTGATGTATCACTGCGGGCTGCGGGTGGGAGAGGCGGTGGGCCTGCGTGTCAACGACATTCAGGGCCGGGAGAACCCGCCCCGTCTGCATATCCGCAACGGCAAAGGCGGCAAGGACCGCTATGTGCCCATCGCCGTGCCCATGATCGAGGAACTGCGGCAATGGTGGCGGACGCACCGGAACCGGACCTTCCTGTTTCCTTGCCCGGACCGCGGTCGGGGCGAAGGCGCGCTGCCGCTGGGCCAGGTCCTGGGCCAGAGTGCCGCGCCGATGAGCACCAGTTCGGTGCAGTTGGCCTATCGTCTGGCGCGGATGGCCGGCGGGGTCAATCCGGCTTCCACCACGCATTCCTTGCGTCACAGTTACGCCACCCATCTGTTGGAGGAGGGCGTTTCCGTGCGCCAAATCAGCCAGTACCTCGGCCATGAATCTCTGGACACCACCGCCCGCTACACGCATCTGACGGCCATCAGCGAAGCGCGCACCCAGGCGGCGTTGCAGACGCTGTTCCAGCCGCTGCCCACTTGAAGACGTGACAGGGACGCCGCCGGGTGATCCCGCTGGCGGACGTGTTGCGCCGGCATTGGCCGGCCTATGAACGAAAGTTTGGGGCGGACCTCCTTCCCTCCCATCGCCGCGCGGTGCAGTGCATTTTGGCCTGCCGCACCGCTGCTTTGGGCGGGGAGCTTTACCGCTGTCCGGACTGCGGCCGGAATCATTTTGTCTATCATTCCTGCAACCACCGGGCCTGTCCGCAATGTGGCAACGCCGACGCCGCCGTCTGGTTGGAACAGCAAAGACGCAAGCTGCTGCCGGTGCCGTATTATCTGGTGACCTTCACCGTGCCGGAGGGGCTGCGGGCCTGGCTGCGTTCCCACCAGAAGCTGGGCTACGGGCTGCTCTTGCGCGAAAGCGCGGAGACGCTACAGGATGTCGCCCGCCAGCCCAAATATCTGGGCGGGCAGTTGGGCTCTTTGCAGGTGCTGCACACTTGGGGCCGCCAGTTGCAATATCATCCCCATGTCCACTGCGTGGTGCCCGCCGGCGGACTGAGCGAAGAGGGCCTGCGCTGGCGGCGTCCGCCCTGCCCGGACTTTTTCCTGCCGCAAGCCGTCCTGGCCGCGCGGTTTGGCCAGCGGCTCAAAGAGAGGCTGGCCCAGGAACACCCGGACGAACTGGCGCGGATACCCCCGGGCGTCTGGCGGCAGAAGTGGGTGGTGGATGTGCAAGCGGCGGGCAGCGGGGAAGCCGCCTTGAAATATCTTTCCGCCTACGTGTATCGCACCGCCTTGGGCAGCCAGCGCATTTTGAGCGATCAGGACGGGAAGATCACCTTCCAATACAAGGACAGTAAAGATCAGCAGCGGCATACCTTGACGCTGTCGGCGATGGAGTTCCTGCGCCGTTTTCTCCAACACGTCCTGCCCAAAGGTTTTCCGCGCGTCCGCTATTACGGCTGGCTCAGTCCCGCAGCCAAAAGCAGATGGGAACGCATTCTGGCCCTGCTGGATTGGAAGCCGGCCACCCGGCAGGCCAAGCCGGTCGTTCCGCCCCTTTGCCCGCATTGTGCCAGCCCACTGATTTGGATCGCCACCCTGACACGCGCACCTCCGTAGCGACATTCCGTATGAACTTTCTTCCTGGCAAAGCAGTGGACGCCCACAGAAATAATCCGCTTTGGGTCACGGCACGGTGTTGCCTGCCCTCGGCAGAAAAGAGTTTTTTGCTCTCCTTTGGCCCCGTCTGGCCTGGAATACTTGCCCTGTTGAAGTATAACCGTGGCCAGACCGGGCGGGCCGCGGGGCGCACCTGTCCGGCCACGATAATCCGCCCCCAAACCGCCTGAAAAGGAAATCGCAAACGTAACGACTGTGGAGGTATCGACCGGGCTCGTTCAACCGACGATAGCCTTGACGCTCCGCTCCCCTTGGCCCGCCCCCACTCCCGCTCCGGTCAATGCTATCTTTTTCGTTATGGGAAGCCGCTGGATCGAGTCTTCACAGGAACAGATTTTTTGATCAACCGCAGACATAAAGCTGCATCACGCGCCCTTTTCAACATATCCCTTCTTCACTTTTTCGGCGATCAAAAGGTCCGCCTCACGCTTTGCCTTCGCCTCATCGGCAAATGTCTTCGTTTGCGACTGGCCTGGCGATCCGATGCGACCGAACCGAACGGTGAAAGCGTGGCCCGACAAGGAAATCTCCCAATATTTCCGTGATGAGCCCCCTATGAACTCAAAGTAACGGACTGCACCAAGGGCCGAAGCCAAAGCCGGGACAGGCGGCGGCTGAACCGTTGGAGGCGATTCCTGAATCGGCGAAGGCGGAACTGGTCCTGTCGCTGCCGGCACTTCAGGAGCCACCTGGGCCGGCGGTTCGGCAGGTTCTTCGTCTTGAGCGTCGGATTCCACCAGCACCTCCTGCCCTTGCAATAACTTCTCGATTCGACTCAAAACATCATCGGGGTTGTGATACCAGTCTTTCGTCAGCACCAGGGCAAAGCGCCAGCCGAACGCGCGCAGAATGGTCGGCTGCATCAGGTAACGGTCCAGCAGGTTTGGGTTCGCATAGTGGCCGTCGGTGTCCACCAGTATCCCAAGCTGGTACAGAGTGTCCGAGTTGCCGCGCACCGCCAGGTCGCAGCGGAACTTGGATTGGCCCACATTCAGGTCCACCGAATAGCCTCGTGACCGCAACGCTGCCGCCAATCGCTCCACCACCGCGTCCCCCTTGCTCAACGGAGCAAGCGCTTTCCGGCTGAGCGGATTGAGGTTTTCCAATACGCGCCGGGCCGTGGCCGCATCCCCCTTCGACACGGCTTCAGCGTATTGCAGGAAATTCTTCAGGCTGTTCGCCCCGTCGTTGTAGTCGTTGGTGATGTCGTGGTGGCGGATGGAACTGACCAGCGCCATGTGATGTTTGGCGCGGGAGAAAATGACGTTCAACCGTTTCTCGCCGCCGCGCTGGTTGATAGGACCGAAATTCATCAGCATCCTCCCGCCGGCGTCGTGACCGTAGCAGACGCTCATGATAATAATGTCCCTTTCGTCACCCTGCACGTTTTCGAGGTTCTTGACGAAGAGACCACAAAATACGCCATTCTCCTCGCGCACATGCTCGGATTCCAGACGCGCGCCGAAGCCACTGTCCTCGTCGGCCAGCCGGCTCAGGGCACCTTCGATTTCGGACTGTTGTGCTTCAGAAAATGCCACGATGCCGATGCTGCGTTTGGTCTCCCGGCTCAACAGGCCGCGGACGATTTGGGCAATGTAAGCCGCTTCATTCGGATTGTTGCGATCCTCGTAAACACCATTCTCCATGAAATGAAAGCTGATGCTGCGCGCGAGCAGCGCTTCGGCATTGGCCGCTCCCTGGTCCGCAGCCGTGACCCGAATTTCCAATTGGTTGTCCACCGCCCGCTGACGATCCGGGATGGTGAACAAGTTGCCACTGTAAAACGCCGCGTTGGAAAAACTGATCAGTGATTCGTAGCGGCTGCGGTAATGCCAGGCGAGCAGCGTGGACGGAAGGTTCTGGGCGGACTGGGTGAGAAAACTGTCCGAATCAAGGTCCACCTCGACATGTTCTCCTGCCTCTTCGACCACCACGCTTTCGTCCTCGCCACGGCTTGCGGTGAAAAAGGCGGTCGGCGGCAATTGCATCTCATCGCCCACCACGATGACCTGGTGTGAGCGATAGATGGCGGGAATGGCTTCCTCGAGTGGAATCTGGCTGGCTTCGTCAAATATGACGACGTCGAACAAATTCGGATCAAGCGGCAGCGTGTCTGAAACACTGAGTGGGCTCATCAGCCAGATCGGTTTTAAATCCTGAATGACCTGTCCTGTGTCGCCCGCGGCCAGGTCGCGAATGGATTTGTAGCGCATCGTCTTGCTGAACTCGTGTTCGAGATCACGCCGGCCCGCGGCATAGGACTTCTTGAATGCCTTTTGCTCCGGCTGCAATTGCGACACCGGCAGGGAGGAGAGGTTGACATGCTCAAGGAACTTCTGGCGTACCGCGGCGCGGATACAGCGGGCGTTGAGGCCAAGCCAATCGCGGTGATGTTTCTCAAGCTGATCCATCTTGCGCGCGAGGATCCGTCCTTCGAAACGGTTGATCGCGCGGTCCTGCCGGTAAACTTGATTCAAGCTTTTGTGGCCGATGGAGGATTCAAATTCATTGAGCGGCAGATCGGCGCGGCGCAGCGCATGGCTGAAGGGTTCGGGCAACTCAACGAGTTCACCCAAAACTGCCGCCAACTCGGCCAGCGTGCCCGTTTGCCCGCGCAATTTCGATAGAACTTGCGTGAGTCCGGGAAGGTCAAACTGCTCATGCTCTGCCAGGAACGAGTGAAGAGTCGCGTCCAGTTCAGTGAACCGTTCGTGAATGTCTGCGAGACTTTCGAGGAGGGCACCCGCCTCGGCCGACCGCGCCAGTTGTTGAATCAGCGCTTTCACCGAGGCGTGAGCCGTGCGGGGATCTGCTCGCAGTTCCTCGACAAAAGAACGGAATGCCATCGCGTCGTCGCTTTGCCACTCCTTGCGCGCCTGCCCGCAAAGCGCTTCGAATTCTGCCTGCGCCTCGTGCTGGGCGGCCAATTCTTTGAGAATCTTGCTCCATGCCGGCGCCACGGCGTGCTGGGTGAAATCGTACCGGCTTTGCAGCGTTTTCTTCAAACGCCAGAACGCGGGCTGCAAATAGCGGAAGATGGATTTCTCAAATGCTGTAGCTTGCGCGAGCGCGTTCTGGGTGTCATCGGGGGAGAGTGGTTCCTTCCAGGCCACGGTTTTCTGTTGCGCCCGCGCGAGGGCCTGGGCCTTCACATCCAATTCGCCAGCGAGTTTCTCAAACGCGCCCCCCGTTTGATCATTCGTCAGGACGCCTAGCAGATTTCGCCCGACCAGCGGACGGGCCCGGACGGCGAATTCCAGAATCGCCTGAATCTTCTCGAACGTATCCCACAACTCAGCCGACAAGCAGGACAACTCCAGCGCGCTTTCGATGGCATCCAACAAATCTTCGCTTTGATCGAGATAAGCGGAAAGCTTTTCGATGGGACGGTCTGCCCCCAACACGTCTTTGCCCAGCCAGCGAAGCGGATGTTTTGCGAAGCAGAGGTCTTCGCCGAGGTCGGACAAAGCCGACTGCAATCGGTTCACCACCTCACTATGCTGCAGCCACAGCGGATACTCCGGCAGGATGTCCTCAATGGCCGGCGGAAGTTCGCGGGCGCGACCGCGCAATTCCACCAGGCGGTGCAACAGCGAGCGGACCGTGATGCCGGTGTGGATGTGAGGTTGCCCCATGACGTCGGAAAAGCGGCGCAGGCTCGCAAGATCCTGTTCCATGGCGCGCAGCGTCGCCGCGCGGGTTTTCTCCGCGTCGGGGTCAAGATCGGCCTGGCCGAGGAACTTTTCGCAGGTCTGCTTGAGATTCTGAATGAACGCCTTCTTGTCGGTTTGCGAATCATAAATCAAGCAACAGAGTTCATCGAGACCTTGCTGACTGAGGCGGTGGAAAACCACATCAATGGCGGCGCGCTTTTCGCAGACGAACAACACCCGCTTTCCGCGCGCCACATAATCGGCGATGAGGTTGGTGATCGTTTGCGATTTGCCGGTGCCAGGCGGGCCTTGAATGATGTAGCTGGCGCCGGACCGGGAGCGGGCCACCGCCGAAGCCTGGGTGGCATCGCAGGAAATAATGAGATTTTGATCGGCCAGTTCCAACGGAGGCAGCGTTTCCTCGGCGGGCTTCGGGCTGAGGGAAAAAACCGTGTCGAAAGCGCCGCTGGCCATGTCTGTTTCGATGAGATTGGTGTAATCGCGCACCAGCGTCATCTTACGGTAATTGAAATTGCCCAGCGTCAGGCTGCATAGATCGAAGTCCCACGAATACGGATTCTGGTTGCCGCCGTCACGCAGAGAAAACATCTGCCGCTCCGTCTCCAATACTTTGCCGGCATCGCCGGGTTCCGCCGGATCAACGATGCGCGGCAACCGGACCTGCGGCGCAGCTCCCATCACGTCGCGCAGCGGCATTGGCGTGGGACGCACCTTTTCGAGAAAAAGTTGCAGACCGAGCGGGCGAAAATTCTCACGGTCGTAACTGTATTCGGGTTTTGCCGTGCTTCTGGCTTTGCGGGCCTGGATTTTCATCCGGCGGCGGTACTGATCCACCCTCTGCCGGGCTTTCTCGTGAATGAGTTCAATCTGCGGCCGCTCAATCTTGTTGAACGTGACGCCCGGTTCGCTCGCCTGGATTTGCCTCTTGAGCCCTTCGTAAAATTGGTCCAGCGAAGTTTCCTTCAAATCCACAAACTCCGGCAGGTTGAGGTTGTAGAGTTCTTTCAAATGATGCCGCAACGCAGGGTTCACCTCAGCCTCGCTCGTGGCCGGTGCCAAAACGTAATTGTCGCGCACACCCTTCTTCTTCGTCAGTTCGATGGGCAGCAGCAACAGTGGTGAATGAATGCGCTCGTTGGGCGCCTCCTTGAGATTGTTCCAGCGCAGGAAGCACAACACGAGTCGAAGCTGGGCGAAGCCGAACTCCGCGCGGTCGCGCCTCGCTTCGCTGATGATCTTGTCGAGGACACCGGAAATGTAAGGCGCGTCCTCAAAGCGCAGATATGTTCCCAGCGACATCGCCGCACCCTCGGTAATCACCGCAGCAAGTTTGGGGTGCCAGACGAAGAGCTGCTCCCGTTTGATGTTCTTATAATCGAGGAGCAGCGGAACGGAAGCCACCGTCAGATTGAGCATCTGGAGCGTGGGCTTGAAATAGATCAGCCGGTTGCGCCGCGAGATTTCAAACAGACGGTCGCGCAGATGCGCCTGGATCAACCGGCGCTTTCCGATCAGGCTGGATTCTTTGAATCCCTGGATGCGGTTGAAATCCACGTCCGGCGGTTGCTCGCGGTAATTCTCCAGCCGCGAAATCATCTGGCCCAAATCCGGCGCGCGCTGATGCCGGTTCAACTCCGTCATCTGCACAATAACTGAGGCGAGCACGGGATTGAGCCGGTGGTTTACCCCAAACAAATTCGTCCGATTGACGGTAAACAACTCCAATTCACCCGCGTCCGTGAAGTCCAGCCCGCAGGCGATGCTCGCCAGGAGCATCCCGAGCGAAAAAATGTCGGTCAATTCGTCGTGATGTCCAATGGCGTGCTCCCAGGCCGTATATCCCGGAAGAAACACCGGCCTGGTGATGCCGCCATCAGTGGCCCCAACACCCAGGTCGGAAACCGTCAGTGATGCGGCGTCAATATCCGCCGTGCGCCGTAATTCCGCGACGACTTCCACCGCCTGACTTACCGGCGATTGCAGCGCCTCCACTTTGGCTGCGTTCTTCTCCGGCGAACTGACTTTGGCGGGAGCAAACATCAAGTGGCCCTGCTCGGTTACGGTCAGGTCCTGAATGTCATTGAGTGGCGCGACGAGACCCGCTTTGTGCGCCGCGAGCACCTGCTTCATGAGGGGCAGCAACGCCGCCAGAACGTCGTCCGTTTCGAAGCCGCCTTTTGCCTCACCGGCTTCGAGGAATTTCAGGAACGGGGATTCGATCGCCTTACTCACCGTTGGCCTCCGCTTTGGCCAGCATTTCTGCCGCCTGTTCCTTGATCCGCCGCACGTCGCGGACTTTCAGGTTGAGTTCCTTCACCGCCAGCTTCTCAAATTCGGCGTCCATTTCCAGTTGGCGGCTCAACTCCAGAGCCGCCGCCAGCGGCATGTCATCAAGGTCAGGGTCAACTTTGGTGAAATCGAGCAGCACGTAACAAATGTACTCGCGCAGTCGGGTGTCGCTGGATTTCAACTCTTCGGGAATGGACGGGGCGCCGCCATTGACCGGTCTGAAATCAGCAAAGAACAATTTCGCGTGGCCGAGTGTGGCGGATGTCTGGAACCACTTCGGGCGCAGCAAACATTCCAACAGACGCCGCGTGGCTGTAGTCAACCGCATTTGCCCGACTAAATCCAGTCCCTCAAGCGCGGTTGCGCCCTCAATCATGCCACGGATGTGCGCCGCGGCTTTCTCCCGCTGTTCCTGCCAAAGTGCCAGGGCGCGCGCACGAATGAACGCTTCGGGATGCGACAAACCCTCGGTGGCAACATTGCCATTGGCAAAAATCTCCTCTGCTTGCTTCAAATAACTCGCGGCGCTGACCTGTGAAAGGCCTGTCTGGATTTTCACCAACCCCGCAACGACTGGACTGGGATCGCCCGTTACGCATAAGGAGCCGCGGTCCGCGAAGATTTCCGTGTAGAGTTGATACCGCCGTGCGGTCTGCTCGTGACTGGCGGACGCTCGCGGGTCGTTGGCCACAGCGTGGATCAAGCGGTCGGCAATGTGGAATTCTCCGGCGTCCCGCTCCCAAAGCTGATAGTGCGCCAACTCGTGGCCGATCACGGATTTCAGTTCCTCTGCATTCAAAAGTGTAAACATCGGGCCGGAGAACACGATGTGGCCTTGTCCCGGGATGAAGAAGAGCGCTGCGTTGAGCTGCGGGCTGTTTTGCGCCTGATACAGCGTGACCGGGATGTCGAGTTGCAGCCGGGCCTTGGCCGCGTCCAGGCTCTGGTACAGTTCCGGGTGTCCGACCGAATCGAGACGGTAGGTGGATTTGAGCAATTCGAGGCGGAGGTTCTCGGTGTAATCCGCCTTCGCCTTTGCTGATGCGAACCAGTTCCACAATTCGCGCTCCTCCGATTTGAGGTAATCCCTCAACTCGACGTGATAGGGCAATAGTTCCAGAATGTTTGCCGGCTCGTCCACGCGGGATATTAAAGCGAATCAGCAAGCCAAGGTCAAAGCAACAGAGTTTTTCTCAGTCGTTCTCCTTCCCACGCTCGGCCAATTGGTGCATCACGAAACTGGTACATGGAAGACGCGCCGAGATAGCGAGCCTTGCCGGTTCGAACGACGTCATTGAGCGCCTCGAGGGTTTCCTCCAGCGGCGTTTCATAATCGAACCGATGGATGATGTAGAGGTCAATGTAGTCGGTCCCAAGCCGCCGCAAGCTCTGATCCACTTCGGACAGGATCGCCTTGCGCGAAAGGCCGCGGCCGTTGGGGCCTGGTCGCATGGGGCCGTTCACTTTGGTGGCGAGAACCACTTCGTCGCGAAGCGCAAAATCGCGGATTGCGCGTCCGAGCACCCCCTCACTCTCGCCGTTGGAATAGACATTGGCCGTGTCGAAAAAGTTCATGCCCAGTTCCACGGCGCGCTTGATGAAAGGGCGGCTGTCCTCTTCACTCAATGTCCAGGGCCAGGTGAGCATGCCCGGGGTTTTCGCCTGCCCGTAGCTCATGCAGCCGAGGCAAAGGCGCGACACCTGCAGGCCCGTATTTCCCAGCTTTATATAATTCATGGCAATCTCCTGTTTTACATTTAGCCGGCGGACATTGCCGCCTTTGTTGTCTGCAACAGGCCGGGCATGAGGTGATTTCGGCGGAGGCAATTATTCAAACGCGCGACCGACCGAGAACGCCTGGCCAACGAACTTGCCGATTCCGTAATAAGCCTGCGTGTCCGGCGCAAACACCAGTGGTTTGACCTTGGCGATTTCAAGCAAACCGCCCTTTGCCATCACGCTCTCTTCTGCTTTCACGTCCAGGACCTCGCCGACGAACTGCGTGTGCAGTCCAAGCTCGATGACGTGGGCCAGCTTGCATTCCACGATCAGAGGGAACTCCTTGACATACGGGGCATCCACCAGTTCGCTTCTCACCAGCGTTAACTTCGTGGCCGCCAGCTTGTCCCCGCTTCTGCCGGAAACCAGCCCGAAGTAATCCGCCTGTTGGACATGATCCTCGGACGGAATGCTGACGGTGAAGGCCTTCCGCGCCAGGATGTTGCCGTGGGTGTAGGTCGCCTTGCGCAGGGACACCGCAACGCAGGGCGGTTGGGAGCAGCAGATGCCACCCCACGAGGCGGTCATCACGTTCGGCTTGCCCTCTTTGTCGTAGGTTCCCACCACAAACACCGGCGTCGGGTAAATAAGGGTTTTGGCGCCTAGAGATTTTTTTATAGACCACATCATTTTAAGCTGAACTCACACTGCATCCAAGACCACCCCGGCGCCACAACCGTATTGCCCTTGCGCCTGCTTTCGCCCTAAATCCTTCCATGCTGGCCCGCGTTTTATCGGCCGCCGTTAATGGCATCGAATCCTTCCCCCGTCGAGGTGGAGGCCAATTGGGGCTGGGGTGACGCTGTCGTCGTGTTGAGCCTGCTCCCCCAAAGTTAGCCATCAACTGTGCCAGCAGCCCTGAAAACCGGTTCTCCGGTGGCTCGACAAGGGAAAGGCATCAGCGCTTGTGGCAGCACATTATGAATGGCCGGGCTTCTCTGCAACCAGAACGGAGTTCATGCCCTCATCCTTATGCACCACCGCAGGACCGACAAAGCCCGCTGCTTCGAGGTCTTCTCGCAATTCTTCGAAGGTATATGTGCCGCCGCCCTCTGTTGCAACGAGAATGTTCACAGCAAATAACGCGCCCGCCACCGGATGCGTGCGGGCCGGATGCATCAGGATATCGCGGATGACAATCCGGCCCGTCGGTACGAGTGCATGGAATGCCTTGGCGAAAAGTTGGCGATTCTGCTTCCGGGAATTCTGGTGAACAATCGCACTGACCCATGCCAAGTCCGCACCAGGTGGCAGCGGATCTGTCATAAAATCTCCCGCCACAAACTTAACGCGGCCTGCCATTCCCTCTTCCGCCAGAAGACGCTGGGCCATGGAAATTACTTCCGGCAAATCGAACAGAATGGCATTGGCTGCCGGACAGGCGCGGAGGAACGCCTGCGTCCAGGTGCCAGAGGCACCACCGATATCCAGCAGGGTGCGGAAATGGAGCGGTTTGATGCTTCCAATAACCTGATCGGCCACCGGAGCCGAAACGTTGTGCATCGCCCCGATGAACGCCTCTTGGTCGCTCTTCTCACCGCGCACACTGGGGGATCGCTCGGCGGGTTGGCCGGTCTTGACGACCCTGGCTAACTGGACCCAACGGCGCAGGCAGTTGGCCTGGTGCTGGGCCATGTCGAGTATGCTGTGTGGTCCGGAGGCTGTGAGACAAGCATCCGCTCCGGGAGATAGGGAGTAGCGCTCCTCCTCCTTGACCAAAAGCTGCAAGGCGGTCAGTGCATCGAGCAAGATTGTCAGACCGCGAAGGTTACAAGAGAGTCTGTGCGCAAGAACGGGGGCTGTGAGCGCTTCGGCGGCAAGGGCGCTAAAAAGATCCAGGTCTGCCGCGGCAGCCAAAACCGCAGCGCCTTGGTAGCCTCGGGCCAACTCCAACATCCCGTCTGAATTCAAGTTCATTGTTGTTCGAAGCATGCCGCCGCGAACCGGTCAGCCGCCACATAAATCCGACGAACGTTTCCAAGAGCCTGGAGCGATTCTCCGCCTCGATCACCACCGCCTTGTAGTGCCCTTGGAACAGGTGTCCAAAAATCCCGAGGCGCCGATTGAAACGCTGCGTGCAGGCGCCTTGCAGCCATTTCATTCCAGTCACCAGGTTGCGTTCCTGCGTCTCGACCACCGCCCGCCGCAAAGGACTGACTATCAAATGCTGGCTGAAATCATATTTTCCATTTGAATCATCACTCCAAAAGGCGAACTGTAAAACAATGCATCGCCGCATTGGCGGCGACGGGGCGAAGCGGCAATGACCACAACGGTCACCCCCATCCGCCAATGATTCGCCTCAACAAGACAAATGAATATTGAGCTATGAAGACAAGAACGCTTGGAAATTCCGACCTGCACCTCACTCCCATCGGCTTTGGCTCCTGGGCCATAGGCGGCAACTGGAAATTCGGCTGGGGAGCGCAGGACGATGCCGCTTCCATCGCCGCGATCCATCAGGCTTTGGAACTCGGCATTAATTGGATCGACACCGCTGCGGCATACGGTCTGGGCCACTCCGAAGAGATCGTCGCCAAAGCTCTGGCCGACTGGCCGCACGAGCGGCCTCTGGTTTTCACCAAATGCGGAATAATCTGGAACCAGAAAGGCGACGTGGACTATTCGCTCAAGCCTGATTCCATTCGCACAGAGGTGGAGAACAGTTTGCGCCGCCTCCACGTTGAAACGATTGATCTCTACCAAATCCACTGGCCGGCGGACGATCTGTCCGAAACCGTGAAAGGCTGGCAAACCCTGGCAAAACTTCAAAAGGAGGGCAAAGTCCGCTGGATCGGCGTGTCCAATTTTTCAGTCCCTGAAATCCAGGCGGCGCGACAAATCGCGCCCGTGACGTCTCTTCAGCCTCCTTACTCGTTGATCAAGCGCGAAACCGAAAACGAACTTCTGCCTTTCTGTCGCCAACAAAACATTGGGGTGATTGTTTACTCGCCGATGGGATCGGGACTGCTGACCGGGGCCATGACCCGCGAACGCATTCGCTCGCTGCCTCCCGAAGACTGGCGCAACGGAAACCCGGAGTTCCAAGAACCCAAGCTCACTCAAAACCTCGCCCTTGTCGAACGCCTCCGCGCCGTTGGCACCCGTCACGGACGCACCCCAGGCGAAGTCGCCATCGCTTGGACGCTGCGCCAGCCGGCTGTTACGGCGGCCATTGTGGGTGCCAGGCATCCAGATCAATTCAGCGGCATTATCGGCGCCGCCGATTTGCGGTTGAGTCCAGCCGAGATTGTGGAACTCGAAGGCGCACCAGAAAAACGGCCGGACGCGGTTCGGGCGTGACGGCAATTCCTGATAACAGGAACACCCTACACCCGCGACAACATCGTTGCACCCAAAGCCTTCACGATCAGTATCCGGGCACCGGGTCATTTGCGGAATTTTTATGCCAAGAGCGATCGTGCGCTCTTAGTACTCGATGGCATAAATAATCGAGAAGATCCGCACCGGAGAATGGAACCCCCAAGGGGATCATCGGGACCGGCAACAATTTGCCGCCATGGTGGCCAAGGGTTACCTGATAGCGTTTCGCTTGGTAGGGAAAAGCGTGGGGCGAGTGTTGGAAGGGGAGAATGCAGGCCGGGTGGTTCGCAAGGATTACCAGGCCTTGTCTCGGGCTCTGTTCAGCGTGTCGGTGCGCGCCGGATTGCTGGAACTCTATCTACCACATTGTCTCGGTGTCGTGAATATCCTTTAAAGGAGCGCGAGTTGTTGTCCGCTCGGCTCGCGCAGACCGAACGGCTCATTCGTGAATATGGCCCCGGCTTCTCGCGGGCAAATCTGCATGACATGCGCGGTTTCCATGATATGTTTGAAATTCGCTACCCACCGGCTGGCAAATCCTCGTCTGCGTTGATTCCACAGCCGTTGCCCGTGGAAAAAACAACAATCCAGTCCCTCCGAGCCGTCCCGTCCGATCCATTTGCATTTTCAAATCGGCGTTTTACCACATTTTCAAACCGGCGCTAACATCTACCTTTGAATTCTTGAAGATCTGCGTACTACTGCGGCCTGCGAGTACCCCAGCTCTTACGGCATTACAAGACTCTGGAGCCGGTCAAGTTGCTGCGAACCGCCCCGAAGCGTTAAAGGCACAATTCAAGGCGCGATTGCCTCATTGCTGATCAGTAGCACCGGCTTGATGGTGCTGCCGCGCTTCGAGTCGGCAATGGCCCGGTTGATTTTGGTAAAATCATAGAACTTCACCAAACGGTCGAATGGGAACCGCCCCTCCTCGTACAGTTTGATCAGTTTCGGAATGAACTTCTGGGGCACCGCGTCGCCTTGAATGACACTGAGGACATGGCGCTCTCCCGGCAGCCCGTCCGGGGCGCTCGCTCCGCTGAGCAGCGCCGCTTTTCCGCCTGGATTCAGCAGTTTTGCCGCGAACTGCTCCATCTCGTGATCCGCAGTGCTCTCCACAATGTAATCAACGCCGCTGCCCGTTATGGCCTTGATGCTCGCGGCAAGGTCGCTCCGCCGGTTGTTGATGGAGTGGGTCGCCCCTAATTCGCAGGCGAGTGTTAGACGGCGAGGGTTGATGTCCACCGCGATGAT
>Ga0182030_10016109_pt1 | contig 14594 bp, 9 predicted proteins | sample 812S3MmetaG_FD_121299 | JGI IMG/M metagenome (GOLD analysis project Ga0182030, IMG submission 121299) | Permafrost microbial communities from Stordalen Mire, Sweden - 812S3M metaG (Illumina Assembly) | ecosystem: Environmental > Terrestrial > Soil > Wetlands > Permafrost | place: Sweden... | reverse complement strand
GCTGCGCGCCCAGCGAATAGCCCCTTCGACAAGCTCAGGGCAGGCTTTCGGCGTGGCGGGGTGAGAGTTGATCTTTCCCAGGTCCCAAAAGCGGGAGCTGGTGCACCCTCTCTTTATGGGGTGGTCAGATGTGGCGCGTCCAGCGAATGGCCTTCGGCGTGGGGACGGGCGATGGAGGATTGAGGTCTCCCACCCATTCCGCTGAAAAACGCGGAATGGATGGGGCACGGAAGTCTATAGCAAAAGCGAAAATGCAATAACGGCTTGCTATCGTTTTTCTTCCGTCGCTACTTTACCTGGCGTCGGAATTGTAATGTCCACCGGCTGCACTGGCCCCAGGTTCAGTTCGTCCAACGGCGGCTTGATCTCTGATCCCTTGCCCACCACCAGCACGGCCAACTTGTCTGGATGAATGTACTTTTTGGCCGCTGCGGTCAAGTCCGCTACAGTGACCTTTTCCAGAGCAGCCTTGTACGTCTCCAGATAGTTTGCCGGATAGCCGTAGAACTCCAAACGACGCTGCTCGGCCAGAACTTTTTCTCTTGTGTCGTATTGGAAGAGGAACGAGTTGAGGATATTGTCCTTGGCCCGCGCCAGTTCTTCCTCGGTAAACGGCTTGCTGTTCAGACCTGCGATCTCTGCCAACGCGGCCTTGGTCGCTTCTACGGTGGTGGCGCTCTTGGTGCCGACAAAGACACTGAACTCCGCCGGATGGTCATAGCCGTAGCGATAGCCGCCGCCAACGCCATACGCAAGGCCAAGTTCGGTGCGCACCTTTTGGAACAAGCGGCTGGTAAAGCCTCCGCCTAGTATCTCGTTCATCACAGCAAGTGCGGGAACGTCCGGGTTGTGGCGATCCGTGCCCAGGCCCACAATCTCAATGGTGGATTGGTTCACGTCGTCCTTGTTGATGAAATAGACGCCCGACTTTGGCCCAGCAAAAACATCATGCCGTGCAGGCGTTGGCGTCACCGTTGGCAAACGCTCAAGCGCCGTGCGCAGTTTGGCTTCCATCGCAGCAGAATCAAAGTCGCCGCTGATGCTTACTATCAGCTTGCCCTTGATGGTGCGATCATGCCACGCATTCAGATCGTCCAACGTTACTGCGCCAATGGTGGCCAGTTCCGGTTGATGTGTGTACGGACTGTTGACGCCATAGACCAGCTTGGCCGACTCGCGACCGGCAATCTCGCCTGCATCGTCGTTGCGACGAACGATGCTCGTTGCATCCTGTTGCTGCGCCAGTTGCAGTTTCTCGGCGTTGAACTTGGGATGCAGCAATAGCTCCATTGCCAATGCGAATACCTGGTCCGCATCGCCTTTGAGCGAGTCCCAATTGAGAGCGGTCGAATCCACATCGCCGCCAGTTTCGATATGCGCAGCCTTGGCTTCGAGCAGATCGTCCATTGCATCGCCGCTCAACTTGGCTGTGCCGCTGGTGCGCCATGCCTGACCGTAGAGGCTTACCAGTCCAGCCTTGGCCGTATCTTCATCGCGCGCACCGCCGGGGATCAGCACTGATCCATCTACAAACGGAAGCTCGTGATCCTCTTGCAAGAAGACGATGATTCCGTTCTTCAATTCGATACGCTTGGGTTGCTGCGGTTTGAACTCATGCAGCTTCGGCGAGGGAATCTTTTCCCAAGGCTTGTTTTGCTGCGCGTTGAGCGTGATGGGCGCCAGTACGGCTGTGAACAGAGAACCCGCCAACACAGTGCGAGAAAGATATTTCATCAAGAGACTCTTCATTGCGCGCCTCCAGCATTCTGCGCCGCTGCCGCAGGAGCTTCGGTTTCAATCGTTGCGCTGGTGCGATTGCTGAGTACAAAAATCTGATTTGCCACGCGGCGAATATCAGCTTTTGTCACCTTGTCCACGCGATCCAGTTGCTTGAATAACTCACGCCAATCGCCATAGCGAGTCTGGTAAAAAGACAGTTGATTCGCCAGTCCCTGATTGTCAGCCAACCCGTGCAGCAAACCAGCACGAGTGCGCGTCTTGAACATCTGCAACTCATCGTCGGTTACGTCCGCCGTCTTCAACTTGTCAATCTCTTTGTGAATTGCATCGCGCATCTCGGTCGGCGTGTGTCCCGGCAGCGGAACCGCATAGACTGCAAACAGTCCCGGATATTTGTCGCCTGGAAATGGACTGAAGCCCTCTGCCTCTGCTGCAATCTGTTGGTCACGCACCAAGCTGCGATAAAGCCGCGAAACTCGCCCATTGGACAGAATGTCGCTGATGGCGTCATAGACCGCGCTGTCAGCGTCGCGATAATCGGGCCGATGATAGCCTTCCAGATAAAACGGTTGCGTCTGCTCGCGAATGACCAGAGTCTTCTCGGCAAACTGCTTTGGCTCAATGGTGGTCATCTCTTCCGGCTTGGTTCCAGCAGGAATGCGACTGAAGTATTTTTCCAGCATAGGCAACGCCTCGCTGGCCTTTACGTCGCCCACCACAGTTACCACGATGTTAGCGCCCACATAATACTTCTTATGGAAATCCATCGCTTCGGTCGCAGTGATCTGACTGACTTCGCTTGGCCAGCCAATTGCGCTGCGTCCATAGTTATGGGCCACGTAGGCAGTCGCCAAAAACTGCTCCACCAACCGACCAATGGGGTTCGAGTCCGTGCGCATACGCCGCTCTTCGTTTACCACATCGCGTTCTTTGTAGAACTCGCGCGGCTGCACGTCGGCTAGCCGACCACTCTCCAACCACGCCCACAGTTCCAACCGATTCTCTGGCATCGACCAGAAATACATGGTCTCGTCCAGCGCAGTCTCCGCGTTCAAACCCTCGGCCCCATTGCGCTCGGCTACGTCAGTAAATTGGTTGGGAATGACAAATTTGTGGGCCTCATCGATAGCCTGATCAAGATCAGTGTCGAGCTTTCGATATGCTTCGGGGTCATGCCCTATGATTCGAGCCAATTTTAATTGATAGGCATCGCTCGCAGCTTTTGACGCAGAAGGAAGATTCTGCAAATCGCCGCCAGCCGCTTTCTTAGACTCCAACTTAAATTCAGCTTTTGCGGCTGTGAGTGCCTGTGACTTCCCCCAATCGCTCCCGATCACCTTGCGCCTTTCGGCCTCATACGCATCGTTGGCGGCTTCCACCTTGGCCAATGCAACTTTTTCTGCGGCCCAGTCCTTGGTGCCAATCTCGCTGGTTCCCTTGAAGGCCAGATGCTCGAACATATGCGCCAAACCGCTCTCGCCCGATGGATCGTTCACGTCGCCCGCATCAATGAAGGTGGAATAACTGAAGACCGGCGCATCCGGTCGTTCGCAGATAATCAGCGTCAACCCGTTGGGCAGAACCTTGGTTGTAATCTTCTGCTCAAAACTCTTCAGGTCTTGAGCCGGCAGGCGCAGCACGCCGCAAAAGGCCGTCACTGCCAACACCACCAGCACTGCAAATCGCATTCTGCTATGCATCGAAGCTCCTTTAGCGTACAAGCCGCAAACCTGTTTTCCGCACCCTACCAAGTTAGTTCCCCTGACCGGGGAGGGTCAAACCGAGATGCTACTGGCACAATCCCAATTTTGAAACTTCAATAGAATTCTCGTTTTTTCTCTGGCCAGGAAATTGCACCAAAAAAGTACAATTTTTGCTCCTGCACTGGAGAATCCGGCAGGGATGCCGATGAATCGCAGTGAGTACGGTGCGCTTTTGCGCGGGAAGAGTAGTGACCATGGCGACTGCACATCAAATCGTTCCGTTACATCTCTCAGGCAACACGACTGAGGCACAGAATAGGCAACTTCAGGAGTTTTTGGGCGAAGCTGCTCAAGAGGCATACCGGACCGCTATCGAGCAGCTCGACCAGCAAAGCGCGCAAGTAGTGCTTGACATCAACAAGAAGCTGAAGGCCGAAGTGGCCGATCTGATGGTTGAGGCGATTCATCGTCACACGGTCAGCGACAAGTTCAAAGACGAAGAGGTTGGCTCCAACCGCGTCTATCCGCCAACGTATAGGGTACGGCCTGTTGAAGCTCAGGTTACCGAGTTGAAGAAGGTATTTCCATCGCTGGGTAGTTGCCAGGAGAAGCTGGCGCGCCGTCAACTTCTTGAAGGCGCAGAGGCATGGTTTGCCATTCCACGCTGGGAGGCTCTGGCACCCACGTACAACGAAGCTGTGGAGATGGTGCTGGGAGTTCTGGCTGCCCGACGCAAGTTCCAGAACCGAATCGCCGGACGCCTGGGACCAATCTATCTGCGGCCGTCCGAGCGCTTGAAGCTGGCTGCCAACATTCTGGCGGAACAACAGTCGGGTAACGATATTCTTGTCGTGGCAGCGCAGGCTGGTATGTTGCACCGCGGCTGCTCGGCGCGTCGTGCGCGCACGGTAATGGCTGGCAATGAGTTTGGTCTCGGAGTCTTCGCCACTGCCTGTATACTGCTTACGCATCCTGAACGGCTCAGTTCTGAAGACACGTTGATGATTGACTGCGGCGGCGATGAGTACTCGGTGCATGGGGACCATACATTTGACCGTGTGCCGCTGTTTGACTACGACATCTCCGGCATCGAGTTCAGTGTTTTCTATGAAGACCGTTGCCGCAACCTGTGGGGAACTCCCTCCGGCTTTCTCTACAAGCTGGTGTAATTCTGCACTCGGTCGCCCGATTGCCGCCTGCCACGTCTAACCAGCAGGCGGTATTCTTTTTGAACGGGATACGAATGCGAGTCTCATCCATCATCGCTGGCTGCGCTACGCTGTTGCTGGCCTCTCTGCCACTGTTTGCGCAAGAGGTCACACTGCATATGGACGTGCGCCTGGTGAGTATCTTTGTCAATGTTACGGACCAAAACGGTGCCATTGTCGGTGGGCTGGCACGTGAGGATTTTTCTCTCGCTGAAGACGGTCGCCCGCAGCAAATCTCGGTCTTCGAGCGTCAATCCGAGTTGCCGCTCAATCTGACGTTGGCCATTGATACCAGCGGCAGTGTGCGCAAGGATCTGCTTGAAGAGTCTGACGCGGCGCGGCGATTCGCTCATGCGATGCTGCGCAATCAGGATCAGATGAGCCTGCTTCAGTTTGCCACCGAAGTACGCGAGCTGACTCCCTTTACCAACAAACTGAGCCAGATCGACCATGGACTAAGTTTGTTGAAGAGCGATTACGCAACGGCTCTCTACGACGCGATCTACCTGGGTTCCGAACGCCTGGGCGCCAAGCAGGGACGCAAGGTGCTGGTGCTTGTCTCAGACGGCGACGATACAGTAAAGAGCACCACCTACCCGCAGGCGCTCGAAGAGGCTCTTCGCAATGAAGTGATGATTTACAGCATCATTGATGTGCCGATTGAAGCCAGTGCCGGGCGCGACCTGGGCGGCGAACACGCGCTCATTACGCTGGCCGAGCAGACTGGCGGCAAGAGTTACTACGTCACTGACGGCGGACTCGACAAAGCCTTCGCCCGCATCAGCGACGATCTTCGCACACAGTATTTACTTGGCTATTATCCTAAAAATCAAGAACCAGGAAAGACCTTCCATCGCGTGCAGATCACCATCCCGCGCGCCGCCGCCGATGCCTTCAAAATCCGCCACAAGACCGGCTATTACGCGGATGCGTTGGCTAGAGGGAATTGATTTCCCAATCCTCTTTGAAGGTATTGGATCGCGGTCAAAGTTTAAAGTAGTCACTGCGATTCATCGATGACTTCAATCGCGGAGATGGTTGCGTAGTTAGTGATTGGCTCGAATGTCAAATCGAGTTTTCCTTCCGAGGAAGGTCGCAGATGACTGAACGTTTTGGTCAGAGCATGCAGGCTGCCAGCTTCTTTGAAAATGTCGAAGTTGTCGAGCAGTGTTGAGCCGTTGCAATAGACACTAAAGACCCGGCTTCCCACACCCACGCCCATAGAATCTGGAACCCAGTAAAGTTCAGCGAAGTGGAGAACGAGCGTATAACGGTCGCGCGTGTCGACCGGAATAGAGTAGGTGAAATGACCGAAGCGTTCCAGCGCATAGAGGTTTGGATCGGGAGTGCCTTCGACCGGTCGAGGCGGATCAGAGATAGCACCGTTCAGGTAGTAGTTATCCGGATGCCACAGGTTCCCATTGTGGTCCGTAACTGTCGAGTGCTGCGTGACAAGGCGAACGGGAAGCTGTCGATGCGGCAAGCCAGGTAATATCTCAAGCGCGTTCAGAGTTGGGGAAGAGCGATCCATGAAGAACTTCAGGTGAAGAACGCCATCTTTGTCTGGATAGATGTCCCTGAAGACACGTTCATCGGCGATATTGGTTCCGAGAGAGTCGGAGGCGATGTTGAATGATTCCAGAAGCAATTGGCCGTTGACGCTCACATTAAAGTAACTGGATTTGGGATCATCCTGCGGCGAAGCCACAAAAAACAGGTGCAACTCATAAGGCCCAGGGGCAAGGGGGATATCGTAGGTGAAGTCGCCAGTTCGCCAATGGTCAAACAGCATTGGGTCACTAGTCTTGATCACTGGGGAGTATGGACGCTGGAAGGCACCGCCGCTATGAAAATAGCGGTCAGCCAGCCAGTATGCGCCTGCGCTGTCGATCTTTGGAGTTCCATCGTACCCGGCAAGCAAACGCAGCGGAACCTGAGAGGCGTTAGGCGGTGAAGTTGGAGTGGCGTTGAGCGGATGGGAGGCATCGGCGCCCTGCGGATGGCTTGACTTGCTTTGCGCCAAGTACAGCACAGCGCTGAGGCTGACAACGAGCAGAGCGGCAACTCCTATGATGCCGTACAGCAGAGTTCGTTTGCGCAGAGCGCGCAGTCCCGAATGGCCAGCCTCGATTCTGCCCATTTCTGACGATACCAGCGGCTCTTCCTGATCCGCAACAAACGTGGAGGGCAAATTCCCGGCTCCAAGGGCACCCGTCTGAGGTTCATGCATCGATGCCATTTGAGGGGATGAGGAACGGCGGATGAACACCGGAACATAGCTTCCAGATGGGAGTGAAATCTGAATTTCGTGCTCTTTGCCGTCTGTTTCGTAGTACTCTTTCAGCCTTTTTCTCAACCGATGAGCCTCGACGCGTGCAATGGAATCCCTGGAGGCATCGAAAGTGGCCTTTGAGCGGCCCAAGACTTCGGTCGCAATGTTGTACTCATTGATCTCGTCGATTCGATTCTGGAAGTATCTCTCCACAATATACTTAAGATAATTCTCGAGACGCGGTGTACGGACGAGTGCGGCCAGGACAAGTTCCAGCTCGACGCGTTCTGAGTCCTTCGAATGAGAGGCGACATTTTGGTCCATAAATCCACTCCAGTCGGACAAATCTATGTTACAAGGGCGTTTGCAGGATTGCTATGGTAAATTCCCGGATGTACTTGGATGGACAACGACGCCATTGAAGTTAAATATGTTTAAAACATTGAAAACAATAACTAAACATTGGCATCGTGCGTCAACAATACTATTCAATGTTAACGATTGCGAGGCGCTTTTTTCAAAACCTGTTATCTTTCATCGTGGAATCGGGGTCGGGAATATCCGTAACAGGGGTGCTCGGAGTCGGCAAATTGGAAGCGAAAGGCAAAAAAAGCACGCAAGCATCGGCGCGAGCATGAGACCGCTGGTTTTCGGCGTCATGAAGCGGACTATTTCCGTTCAAAAATGCGCTTGGACGTGTGTCGCTGCTTGCTTGGCGAGTCTTATCCTCTTTAAAAAGGCGTCCAACAGGCAGATTCGCGGTGCCAGTTTGGGCTGATGAGTTGGCCGTTGTCGCGGATAACCGGCGACGCAGAATACCGCACAGCAGAATCTCTTCCAACCGATTTTCTCGATTCCGCACTACGGACGGACCCATCACTTTGCGCAGACCTTGAATTCCTGGTGTTAACGCGCCCGTGTAACAAGTTTTGTCTGGCTCGTCATATATACTATTTTCAACACGATGAAGGACATTTAACAGGCATGTACAAGTATGTGCGAAATAATGCTTCACAAGTGTCTTCTCTTCGATGCATTGTTTAATCGCTTTATCTCACAGGAATGATGCTGCACCAAGAGCTACGGCGAAAGGTGAAAGCCAAGGCAGGGCGTGTAAACGTTCGCACTTTGGTTAAATCTCCTCTCGTGACGAAAACGGCAACGAGTAGACAAGGGCAATAGTGCCTGAGTCTTAGCTTCTAGTGGAACTCGTTGACAGCATCTTCCAGAAGCCCCCACCGTTGGTGGGATTCTCTCCTCGCAGTCTGACTGCAAGGAGATCAGGAGGCAGTAAATGCGTAGATCCAATCCAAGAACGATGTGGATGGTCACCATCCTTTTCGCTCTTTCAGCATGGCTACTGGCGGGTTGTCCAGCAGCTTTAGCACAATCCATCTTCGCTAATCTTTCCGGCACTGTTGTGGATCCTAGCGGAGCAGCAGTTTCCGGCGCGAAAGTGGACGTCAAGAACGAGAGCACCAATGTCGTCCGGCATCTCGTCTCGAACTCCACCGGATTTTTCTCGGTCACTGAGTTGCCCACTGGTTCCTACAGTGTCACGGTCCTGGCCGAGGGCTTTGAAAAGTGGGTGGGCACGGGAATCGTGCTGCAAAGCACGGACGACAAGACCCTTAGCATCCCGCTGAAGATTGGCTCTGAAGGCGTGACTGTCGAGGTCAAGGCCAGTTCCAATGAGTTTGCAGTCACCGATTCCGGTGCCAAGGCGGAGCACATCGACGCCGAGGATTTGCAGAAGCTCGCTCTGGTTGGACGCAACGCGATGGAGTTTCTCAAGACCATTCCCGGCGCTGCCCAGGTCAGCGCTGGCGGCACTAACCGGTCTGCCTATAGCGGCCAAGCTATTGGAATCAATGGCTTTACCGTGAACGGCAGTGCCGGCGGCATGTCTGGCGTCAGCATCAACGGACAGACAGGTGTGGGTCTTTCCATGAACATGGATGGACAGAACGTCGAGGATCCAGGCGGTCCGGGCAGCGCAACGCCGGTCAATCCCAACCCCGATATGATTTCTGAAGTTACGGTCCAGGCCTCAAACTTCAGTGCCGACAACGCCAAGGGCCCAATCGTCATCAACAGCGTCAGCAAGTCGGGTGGTTCCAGCTTCCATGGCGGCGCCGCATTCTATGCCCGCAACGCGGCGTTGAACACAGAAGAAGCTTTCAGTAAAGCGAATGAGGCTACTACGGGGAGCGGCTTCACCAAGGGACAGCTCAAGGTTCCGAGCCACTACTACTATCCCGGTTTCAACATAGGCGGCCCGATCATCATCCCGGGCACCCATGTCAACGCGGGAAGGAATAAGTACTTCTTCCACGAGTCGTTCGAGAGCTACCGCCAACTGATCGACGGCGGCATTGACCGCGCATTTGTTCCCACTGCGGCAGCGTTCAATGGCGACTTCAGCGCCATGAATGCTAATGCTGCAAGAACCGGAGCCGTTATCTCGCGCAGCTACTCCTTCGGCAAGGTTAATGACCTCACTGGCACCGACCCGACAAACTCAATCGAGAAAGCTCGTCCGGGATGCGTTATCACCGGCGGCGTTATGAACTCGTCGTGCATCTCCTCGGCGGCGCAGTTGTGGATGCAGGACTCCCTTCCCGCGGCCACGACGACGAACGGGGTCACAAGTGCTAATGGGTTCAACTACACCGCGCCTGTACAGCAGCCCCAGAACTCCACGCACAACATGGTGAAGGTGGACATCAACCTTACCGACAGCACCAAGGCGTACGTGAGTTGGAGTAGGCAACGGGAAGCATCCGTTCAACCCCTGGGCTTGTGGATTGGTTCGGGAGACAACGTCATTCCCTCTCCTACTCCTGACCTCAGCAACAACACCTCCGATTTCTACACGGCGGACCTGGTACACGTATTTACGCCGACTTTGACGGTGGAAGGACGCTTCGGATACACCCACATGGATATGCCGGGTGGACCCCAGGATCCGACCAAGGTTCTGCGCAAGCAGATGGGCTTCCCGTTGAAGGGTGTTTTCGGAAACCAGAATGCTCCGGTTGCAACCAGTTGGAGCGGCGGTATCCCCAACATCGGTGATATTGGACACGACTATCATCCGAACTTCTATGCCGAGAAGGGAATCCCGAGCGCAGGTGGTGACTTGACCAAAGTATTCAAGACTCATACCGTCAAGTTCGGCGCTTTCTGGGAGAACATGTACAACGCGCAGGATGCCTGGTCTCAATACATGGGCGCCTTCTACTACAACGGATGGGGAAATATGTCCGGTAACAGCTACTCCGATTTGCTGATGGGCGTCGGCTTCAGCTATACCGAGCAGCCCTATGTGACAGCCATCAAAATGTCGATTAATCAGATGTCCTTCTATGGCCAGGATCACTGGAAGCTCAACCGCCGCATCACCGTCGATTACGGCCTGCGTCTCGAGCACTATGGCACGAGCACACCCGACACCCCGTTTGGCGATGCGGTCTTCAATCCCGCCAAGTATGCAGCGCAGTATGCAGCGGGGGCCTTTGACCCGGGTGTCTCTTGGCATTCCCTTGACAAGAGCATTTCACTTGCCGGGGCAAGCGTTACTTACCTGGTCTACTCGCCACGCCTTGGAGCTTCCATCGACGTGTTCGGTACCGGAAAGACCGTGGTTCGTGGCGGCTGGGGAGAATTCCGCAACGATGGTTACGCCGTAGCCAATCAAGGCGCGGCAAATACTGCGTATGGTTCATTTTATTGGAGCCCCCCCGGTACTGCCAATACATGGGAATCCATTGACCAGTTCGCCAACAACGGCGGCGCGAACGGAACCAGCAGCACTTGCGCGGCCAATGCGGCTGGCGGAGTCGACGTAGGCAAAAATAACTGCGCCCCTGCACTCGTAACGTACGGAAAGCAAGGGAACTTCGCCAACACAGGTTTTGCCGCTGTGGATCCGACCGACCATGACCAGCCCTACACCACCTCCTACAGCCTGACCATTGACCAGCAGTTGCCGGGCAAGTTCCAGCTCGAAGTGGGATACGTGGGTAGCCACAGCACTATGGGTCAGCAATCGATCAACATCAACTACGTCCCGGTCAATACCCTGAATAACCCAGCGAATATCACAACGAGTGCGGCTGGTCTATCCGCCGGTCAGACTGCCGTTCCGCAGTTGATACTTTGCTCAACTATGGACGCGGGAAGCTACAGCGCGACTAACCCTCTGGCTGTATTGACTGCTCAGCAGAACGATGGCGGTTGCCAGCAAAAGTTCCGCCCCTACTCGGATTACCAGGGAATCAGCGCAAACGAAAGCGCAAAGATAGGTCAGTACGATTCGTTCCAGGCCAGCCTGAAACGTTCCTCCGGTTGGGCGACGATCGGTCTGAACTACACGTTTGGAAAGACCCTGAACAACGCCACCTCTCAACCGGGCTTCAAGGACTATGGCGAGAAGGAGTACTGGTCGGTTGATGGCGGTGATCGCGGCCAGACCTTCAATGCAACCTATGTCTTTGATTTTCCGAAGTTGACACACGGCAGCAATTTCGACCACGCACTGCTGAACAACTGGGAACTCTCGGGAATCACTCAGGTGATGTCTGGAGCGCAGATGGCGGCCGCCGCCAGCGGCGGAGCCAACCTGGCCAACGGCCCGGGCGCTGCATCCTTCGTAGGATCGCCGGATACGAGCATATATGCCGCTCTGACCTGCAATCCGAAGAAGGGTCTGGCAAAGGGGCAGTTTGCCAACCCCAATTGCTTCGCGCTCCCAACCAGCGGCATCGGCAATGGGCGGTACCCATACATTGCAGGACCGATGTTCTGGAGCAGCGATCTTTCTCTGCTCAAGAAGTTCAAGGTCAGCGATCATGAGGATCTGAATTTCCGCCTTGCGGCGTTCAACCCCCTGAACCATGCCTTGCTCTCGTTCGTTTCCAATGACAATAACGCCAAAGCTTCCTTCGATTCGACAGGTGCTTTGAGCAATGGCCCGAATAACCCTAGCAACCACACAGGCCCCTGCCCTGGACCAACTTGCACAGTCTTTGGCTATGCAGACGCACACTACGGATATCGTATTATCGAGCTATCCGCAAAATTCAACTTCTAACCAGTAACCGGAGTACCCGGGGTGACCGCAAGGTCACCTCGGGTATCCTTCTATCTATGCCATCCTTGCTTTCCACTTTCCTTCTATCTTTCATGTTGGCGGTTCCAGCTTTTTCGCTGGCTGCGCCGTCGCCCCCCGCTTCGCCCAGTTTTGAGGTGATTGCCGTGCAGGCCGAGGCAGCCCGCACCCAGGATCGGGTGGCGGATGCGATCCGCTTGTATCGCGAAGGTACGCATCTGCGACCGGCATGGTCGGACGGATGGTGGTATTTAGGCAGCCTACTTTACGATCAGGATCGCTTCTCCGAGGCGGAAGCAGCCTTCCGGCATCTGCTTCCGAGTCCCAAATACCGCGGCCCCGTAAATGCCTTTCTGGGGCTATGCGAATACGAAACCGGCAATTACGTCGATGCCCAGACGCAGTTTCGCACATGGGCCAACGCAGGTTGGCCGGCTACTCCCGAGCTGCGCGATGTCGCCGTCTTTCATTTCGCACTCTTGCTGACGCGGGATGGACGTTTTGTCGAGTCGCTCTATTTGCTGGCTTCGGAGGCACCGCGTCTGGGTGACCTCCCAGAACTCTCTGAGGCCATGGGATTGGCTTCGCTGCGTATGCGATATCTGCCCGAAGATTTCCCTCCCAAAGAGCGGGAACCGATCTGGCTGGCTGGCAAAGCAGCGCTGTATGCAGCGCAAACGAACCAGGAATTCAATCGGGCAGACGAGTTCGCCGCACGGCTGGAATCCCGCTACGGGTCGCAGCCTGGGGTCCATGCTTTTCGGGCGACGCTCTATGGATTTGAACTAAAGAAGCCAGAAGCCGAGCGCGAATATCGCGCCGAGCTAGAGATTTCGCCGAACGATGTGTCATCCATGGTCGCGCTGGCCCTGATCGATTTGGAGAAAGGCGAACTCGCCGAGGCCGACGCGCTGGCACGGCGAGCACTGGACGCTGATTCCAAAGATGCGGAAGCGCATCATATCCTGGGACGTGTGTTGCTTGCCAAGGGGGATCTGCCGGCCAGCTTGAGCGAGTTGGAAACAGCGAAAGAACTTGCACCGGGCAACCCCCTCGTCCGCTCCCACCTGGCCATGGTCTTGAGCAAGCTTGGACGAACGCAGGAAGCAAAGGCAGAGTCTGCCGCTTTTCTGGTGCTGAAGAACAAGCAAGACGTGATGGCGTCAGTCCAAGAGAAGCTGGGCGAAGACACGCGGAAGAAGGCCCATTGATGCGCAAACTTCTACTGATCGCCTCGCTTGCCGCAACTGCCCTTCTCGCCCCTTTCGCCGCTGCGCAAATGGCTCCTGCGGCGCCTAAGCAGAGCTTGGATCAATTGCTGCAGGCTGCTGAAAAGGCGCGGGACGGGAACCGCGATGACGATGCAATTCGGTTGTACCGGCGTGCGGTGGCGCAGCAGCCGGAGTCAGAACAGGGATTGTGGTTTCTGGGGACGCTGCTCTACGAAAAGAAGCAATACCCTGACGCCCGTGACGTGCTGCGGCAATTTATGACGCTTCGTCCGGATGCGGGTCCGGGGTGGTCGATGCTGGGGCTGAGCGAATTCGAGACGAGAGACAATCGGCGCGCTCTGGATCATCTGCAGCACGCCATGTCGTCGGGCATGGGGGATCGCACGGAACTTGTGCAGAGGGTCTTCAAGGATGTGGCAGTGCTGCTGACCCGGTTTGAGCGCTACGACGACAGCCTGGATATGCTCCTGAAAATGCTGGACACCAACGCACAGCAGCCGGATCTGATTGAGCCTGCGGGGCTGGCTGGATTGCGATTGCCACTTCTGCCTGCCGAGATTCCGCCGGACCGTCGCGAACTGGTTGGCCTTGCGGGCCGCGCGGTGATGGCGCTTCAGACGCGGCACAATGAAGAAGCGGAAACGGCATTCAAGCGGCTGGTGACCGCGTATCCGAACGAGTCCGGCGTTCATTTTTTGTATGGCGCCTATCTCATGGAGTTGCATCCGAACCAAGCTGTGCCCGAGTTGGAACGTGAATTGGAGATCTCGCCTACGCATGTGCTTGCGCGCGTACGTCTGGCGGAGGCACTGATCGCACAGCGTAATTTCGATCGAGCGCTGGTTCTTGCCCAGCAAGCCATCCAACTTGATCCCAAACGCGCCTCGGCGCATATGATGGCGGGAGAGGCATTGGTGGCCAAGGGCCAATCGGACGAGGGCATCAAAGAACTTGAAATTGCGCGAGCGGACGACCCGGCGGTGAGCAGGACGCATTGGGATCTGCTTCGCGCCTACACCGCCGCCGGACGCAAAGAAGACGCCGATCGGGAGAAGAAGGAAATTGAAAAACTGTATCACAGCAATCAGCCAGGTGGTTCCAGTGCAGGCGGAGATAACCCTCACGATCAAGCGGCACCTTAACCGCGTTTTTGCGCTTCCCATTTTGTCGGCGAGCGTCCTCGCACTGCTTTCCGGCTGTTCGGCTGCGCAGCAACCATCCTCACCCATCCATTTTTCGTCGCGTCCCATTGCCTTCTCGCTGGACAGCAGCGAGACTCCGCAGCGGCACGCGCCGGAGACCATGGCCGGAGGGGTGGCCGTCCTT
>Ga0182030_10016107_pt1 | contig 14594 bp, 10 predicted proteins | sample 812S3MmetaG_FD_121299 | JGI IMG/M metagenome (GOLD analysis project Ga0182030, IMG submission 121299) | Permafrost microbial communities from Stordalen Mire, Sweden - 812S3M metaG (Illumina Assembly) | ecosystem: Environmental > Terrestrial > Soil > Wetlands > Permafrost | place: Sweden... | reverse complement strand
GCACTTGACAAATTACCCCTGACCGTGTAAAATTAAATCAAGGAAAGGCCGGTTTTTCTAAAAGGTGGTCACGATGGCAGAAAATAGCAAAATAGATCAGCGAGGGGAATATTACTTAAGCCAGGTTAAAAAGAGCGGCGCCCAGTATCCCACCTTCAATTGGCCCTCCGTGGAGATGTTGTTGAACCTGGCCTATACTTATGATGTTGTTTCCGCTAACTTATCTGGCAAAATAACTCCTTATGGGATCACCAGGGCGGGTTTTAATGTCTTGAGGATATTAAGCCGCAGTGAATCCAAGTCTTGTATCCAAAATGAGATCAGCCAATTGATGCTGGTCAGTCGTGCCAATATCACCGGATTAGTGGACAGCCTTTTTCGTAAAGGCCTGGTGGAGCGTATCAATGACCCGCATGACCGCAGGGTCAATATGATCAAGATATTGCCTAAAGGCGAAAAGTTGTTGGATGATCTGTTGCCGGGTTATTACAAACATATGCAAGGGATGTGTTCAGACTTTACAGCAAAAGAGAAGAAAATATTTAATGATCTGTTAACTCGATTGAGGGATAGAACAAGTGAAATTAAAAATTAGAGTCATTCTTGGGATATTTTTAATGACAGCTGTCAGCCAAGGTGAGCTTTCGGCAGACTCAGGCCGTCAGGAAATCAATGAACAGGGGATGAGCTTGAACTTAAGCTTGCAGCAGGCCATTGATTATGCCAAGCATAATAATGTCCTTCTCAAGATTGCCCAAGAACGGATCAATGAGGCCAAAGGCCGCAGAAGCATAAGCGATTCTGATCTATTGCCCCACCTTTCTTTTGGCGCTTCTCAAGGCAGGGTATTTTGGGAGAATTTCGCCGCTCAGGGCATACCATTTTTTGGGGTCATCGGACCGTTCAATACTTTTGATGCACGATTTCAGGTCACTTTGCGTATTTTTGATTTAAGTGCTATTTCTAAATTACAGGCAGCTAATGAGGACGTTAATATTGCCAATTTCCAGGAACAGCTGGCTCTCCAACAGGTGGTCACGGCAGCGGTCATAGCGTATCTGGACGTTTTGCAGACACAGGAGCAATTGCGCGCAGTACAAGAGGATGTACGCCTGGCCCAACAGTTGTCAAGCCTGGCCCAACATCAATTAGATGTAGGGCTCGTTACTAATTTAGATGTAGTCAGGGCCCAGACCCGCTTGGCGCAGCATCAAGCAAGAGAGCAAGAGGGCATTCAAGGGCTAAACACGGCCTTCCTTAGTTTAAAACGAGTTGCAGGACTGCCCTTGGACAGTGACCTTCGATTGAGCGATTCTTTAGAATTTTTTGCTGAAAAGACTTATCAGATCTCTGATGCCATTAATACTGCTATTAAGGATAGATTTGAAATGTCTATCGCAAATTCAAAAGTCAAATATGCTCAATATCAGTTATCACAAGCTAATAGGGAAAGATTACCCAAGGTGGGATTATATGGTGATTATGGTCAGTCTGCGGTAGAGCCCAATAAATATGCCCATAAGGCAGCGCAGATCTCTGTGAATATGAGCGTACCTATTTTTGAAGGGGGCCAGATCGAAGGAGAGATCCGCCAGCAAAACAGCTTAAAGGCCCAGGCCTTGACGTGGCGCGATGATATGCAAACACAGGTCCAGGAGGATGTCCGTTTAGCTCTGCAAACCTTGAGCACCACGACCTTGCAGGTCAAAGCCGCTGGCGAAGCGCTCAGGCTTGCCACTCAAGAGCTGGGGCTTTCTAAAGACCAATACTCCAACGGCGTTGGTAATAATATCGCGGTGGTTGACGCGCAAACTTCTTTGGAGAATTCGCGTCAATCGTATGTGACAGCCTTGGTGCAATATCATATGGCACGGGTTAATTATTACTCGGCATTGGGGAAAACAGAGTCGTTTCATTTAAAGGATTGAAGGGGACATCTATGGTCAGCAAAATCGTCAAAAGATTTCATGAACTAAATCAAAAGTACTGGAAATACGCGGCGGCTATAACATTTGTTACAGTCCTGTTATTAGGCTATAGCCTGTGGTTTATATTTACCCATGAGTCAACCGATGATGCCTTTATTGAAGGCGATGTCACGGTCATTAGTTCCCAGGTCTCCGGACATATTGAGAAAGTTTATGTTAATGATAACCAGATCGTCAAAGCAAAAGACCCTATCTGTGATATTGACGACAGGGATTATCAAACCAGCCTTAGTTTGGCCAAGGCAGAAGTGGATGCTAAAGAAGTTGAAGCACAACAGGCGGCCCAAGATCTTCAGCGTTACAGGAAATTGCTTGCCAGCAAAGACATCCCGCAGCAACAGTATGATAAGGCCCTTCTTCGTTGGAGTTCGGACAAGGCAGAACTCCAAGCTGCCAAGGCGCGTTTGACCCAAGCGAATTTGAATGTGTCTTACACAAAGATCGCGGCACCGGCTGACGGAGTTGTTTCCCGGAAAGACGCCCAGCCGGGGATGTTTGTAGAGCCGGGCCAGGCTTTGTTGGCGATCGTTTTTCCAGAGCGTTGGGTCGTCGCAAATTTGAAAGAAACACAAATGACCCATATTCACCCAGGGCTTAAGGTGACGATCAGAGTCGATTCCTATCCGGGGGTGGTATTCCACGGACATGTTGACAGCATCCAGCAGGGCACAGGATCAAGGTTCAGCCTCCTGCCCGCAGAAAATGCGACGGGTAATTACATCAAGGTCATCCAGAGGGTACCGGTAAAAATAGTTTTTGACGGACCACTTGACCCCCAAAGACCTCTGGAATTGGGGATGTCGGTCGTTCCTACCATTGACCTGTCATACAGGTAAAAAAAAGATGAACGCTATCTCAACAGCAATCAATAGAGATGAATTTAAACCCAATAAATGGATGGTAGGCATCTCCGTCATGATCGGCGCCTTCATGGGTGTCATGGACGTCAGTGTGGTCAATGTGGCTCTTCCCCACATGATGGGCAGCTTCGGCCAGAATTTGTCGGCGATTACCTGGGTGGCCACGGCCTACAGCATTGCCGCTGTCATTATGATGACCATGGCCGGTTGGTGGTCAACATTGATGGGAAGAAAGAATTTTTATTTGATTTGTTTTGTTATTTTTACAGCTGGGTCAATTTTGGCGGGCATGTCGCACACCTTCCCGCAGATGATCATATGCCGCATTTTACAGGGAATGGGCGGAGGTTCTTTGGTGCCTTTGGCCCAGGCGATCCTTCGCGAGAGTTTCCCGAAAAGAGAACAGGGCATGGCCATGGCCGTTTTTTCCATGGGTGTGGTGGCAGCACCGGCTATCGGACCTGTGTTAGGCGGCTGGCTTACTGACAATTATGGCTGGGCCTGGATCTTTTATATCAATATACCTGTCAGCCTGGTTGGTATCCTCATGGTAAGCGCCTTTGTGCATGACCCCCCATATCTTCGACGAGGGATTAAGAAGATCGATATAGTGGGAATCCTTTTGTTGGCCAGTGGTTTGACAGGATTACAGATTTTCTTGGAAAGAGGGCAGCAGGAAAATTGGTTTGATTCTCCTTTTATTTTGTGGTCAGCTATCCTCACGGGATTAAGTCTTTTGGCACTGGTGATTTGGGAATTGTCGGTATCCGAGCCGGTGGTTAATTTGCGGATCTTTAAAAATATGCAATTTCGCATGGGGGCGGTGGTGGTGATCTTATTTGGCGTGGCGCTTTATGGGACCACGTTTATCTTGCCGCAGTTTACCCAGCAGCTGTTGAATTATCCGGCCTACCAGGCAGGTCTGGTGCTGATGCCGCGGGCAGTTGCTTTGATGTGTGTTCTGCCGATCGTGGGTATCCTCTATAACTACGTCGATCCGCGCTCACTCATTATTTATGGCATTACCGTGGTGTGTATCTCTTACTACTTGTTGGCCCATTTAGCTACCAGTGCAGCTCAAGGCAATATTGTCCCGATCCTTCTTTTGATGGGCTCGGGAATGCCGTTTATTTTTGTTTCATTATCCACGGTGGCATTGAGTTCCATGGAAAAAGAAAATATGACCTCGGCATCAGGCTTGTTTAATCTATTCCAGCAAGTCGGTGGGAATATTGGTTATGCCGTTATGGCGACCTTGCTGGATCGTAACACCCAGATCCATCATGCATATTTGGCAGAACATATCAGTCAATTTAATCTTAATTTTGTCAATTTTTACCATCAAACAGTGCAGTTTTTCTTCCGGCAGGGGATGAGCATGCAAGCGGCCAAGGATGCGACGATGGCCACGGTCAATAATTTAGTGACCCAGCAGGCGGCAATGATGGCTTATAATGATATTTCTATGTTTTTGATGTTCATGTTCCTGCTTTGCGTTCCTTTTGTACTGATGATCCCTGTGCAAAAAGGACGTTTTGAAACCATGATGGCCTCGGAATTTTAAAACTTCCCCTCCCCTTTTTTTTCTTTTGAATATAGTATATACTTTAGGTGTGATGATATTTAAGACCCCCTATCCAAAAAAGTGTCAATTATTTATTATTTTGTTGGCTTTTTTAGTTAATTCATTGGGCCCTATGCCTTTGGCGCCAGCCCAAGAGTTTAAACTGCCGGCACCGGGTGTAATGGTCCATCTAAGCCCGCCCCTTGAACCTCCGGTGTTAAAGGGGATAAAAGTCCATCCAGACAATCCGTTGAGATTTGATTTTATAATGGACGTAGGGGATGGTTCTAAACCGTCCCCGAACGGAAGGGTTATGGGCCCGCCCCTTCAATATGAAGCCACCAAACTAATCAAATACTTCTTGGCCAGCTTGACCATTCCCGAGCAAGATCTATGGGTCAATTTAAGCCCTTACGAAAAAGAACGTATCATTCCCCAAAGTTTTGGCTTGACCGAAATGGGCCGTGACCTGTTAGCCGAAGACTATATGCTTAAACAGATAACCGCAAGTTTGATCTATCCTGAGGACTCCATAGGAAAGAAGTTCTGGAAGAGAATATATGAAGAAGCATTTAAGAAATTTGGCACAACCAATGTTCCGGTCAATACCTTTAACAAGGTTTGGATCATTCCCCAGAAAGCAGTTGTTTACGAAAATGCTAAAGCAGGGACAGCGTATGTTGTCGAGAGCAAATTAAAAGTGATGTTAGAGGAGGACTATCTTTCGTTGTCTAATCATGAATGTAGGGGCGGAGCTTGTCTCCGCCCGCAATATGGGCCGACACAAGGTCCGCCCCTACAGAAGGGCGTAAACGCCTTGGGCAGTCAAATCGTCCGCGAGATCGTCATTCCCGAACTTACCCGTGAAGTCAATGAGAACAAGAATTTCGCCCAGCTGCGCCAGGTGTACAACAGCCTCATATTAGCTACCTGGTACAAAAAGAAAATTAAAGAAAGTATTTTGGCGCAAGTTTACGCGGATAAGAAAAAAGTGGCAGGAGTTGAATATGATAAGTCTGTCATCTTCAAAAATACTGTCATCCTGAGCGAAGAGAAGGATCTCAACAAAATTAATTCTTTAAGAGATTCTTCAGCTTCGCCTCAGAATGACACCGAGCTTATCTACCAACGCTATCTCCAAGCCTTTAAAAAAGGTGCTTTTAACTACATTAAAGAAGATCCTGACCCATTGACTCAACAAATAATTCCCAGGAAATATTTTTCCGGCGGAACAGCTCTGGCGTTAATTTCGACATTGGAGGTTTTTGACAAGAAGGTCGATCCTGCGCAAACCGGGACAGACCCAAAAAGATCTTTGGACCTGACAGTTGATTTTGCCATGCAGGGCGATATCCAGGGTAACGCGATAAAGACGGTTGCTAAGGACTTTGCCATGGAAACAAAAGTTTGGCCGTCAGGTCAAAGGGATTTATATTATTATCATGGACGTAGTTTTCCTCCGGAGGAACTTCCCAGTGCCAGGATCGCTATTAGAAATGTATTAAAAAAAGCAAATGGGATCACTCAAATCAATGGCCCATTTACGACCCAGCAATATATCCCGTTGACTCTTCGAGACTCTTATGGTCAAGAAGGAAAGCCTTTGGACATTCATGGAGGAGATGCATTATGGTCTATCTTAAAAGATTTACTTCAATCGCAAGTTTTTAAGGAACATTTTCTTGAAGGGGTGCAAGGGTTAAGCTTAGAGGGGGCCTGGGACAAAAATGATACGATAATTTTAAGTGAAGTTTTTCTGGTAAGAAAGTGGATCAGTAAGGATGAGAAAACTAATTTAGATCAATATACCTTAGATCTATTTCGACTTTTAAGGCCATATTTAGGATCTTCAAATGATATTAATGAGAGACAATATGTGAAATATAGCGATATAAGTCAAAGAATTATTGAGAAATTAGGACAAGATCCATACAAAATAGAAGAATTTTATAAAGAGTACTATGAAAAAACCCAGTATATTTATGATGTTCTTACAAGGGTCCTGGCCCGGATTACTCAAGAAGCTGTGCCGAACATAATCAATTGGAAAGATATCCGAACTGAAGTAAATTGGGAAAGGGAGGATAAACTTCCCAGAGGTTTTTATCTTGGAAAATTGAGACAAGGGGTTTATATTTCCCCTGATCATCAGTTCCATTTTTTAGGTCCGGGAGATCGGCCCGTTGATATTATTGATTTCCCATATGAAAAAAAACCGGGAGAAAACCTTGCCAAAATCCTTGAACAACGGCCTGACCTCTTGGTAAAAATATTTAGATTGGCAGTAGACAAGGACGCTGTTATTTCGCCAAGACTTCTTTTGGCGATTGCCCAGACTGCCGCAGCAATGAACGACGAAGGTCCGACCCCTTTAATGGAAGAAGAGTTTATAAAATTATTAAGATCCGAAAAAAGAAAATCACTGGTCCTTTTACAGATGTATGAAACAGGTGTCTTGGGTAAATTCTTCCCGGAACTTGATAATTTAAAGTTCCATTTTGAAGTGCCCAGTCATCGGTTTTCTGTCCCCCTGCATACACTATATCTTATATATACACTTGAAAATGTTATCGGTGCAGCATCAATGTCAGGGGAAGACAAACGATTGTATATTGCCAACCAAGTTTACCAAAAGGTTTCAAAATCTACGGATTTATTAAAATTATTATTGGGCATTTTATTGCATGATCTTGATAAAAATGGGGAAAGGGACAGATGGGCAAGTCCCCATGATATTTCTGCAGCACAAAGTCTGGTGCCCAGGGCATTAAGTCAATTTAGAAGCGTTAATCTAAAGGATAATATTTTAGAATCCAATGAAATGAATGACACGCAAGAATCCAAGGAAATGGATAACATTCAAGAATTTGTAGTTGATGAGGTGGGGAACCATCCATTTTGGAATTTTAGAGCCAGAAATACTAGAAGACATAAAAGTAAGGGAATCTTTTCTTCTGATTTACTTGATACTCTGCAATTAGGAAATAATTTTTCTGATAAGAATTTTTTAGGCTTATTTTATTTGATTAGCGTGGCCGATGCCATGTCTGTTGACCCTCAAAATGAAATATATTTAAAAGAAGGCGGGGGGTATGACGTTACGACACAAATTTTCCAGCAATTATTAGAATACCTCGATCTTCCGATAAATAAAGAATCTGCGAAGGAAACTTCGGAGGGTCAAGAAATTAAGGAAACAATGGCTGAGAAAAAGGAAATCTGGGAAGGTGAGGCGGCTAAGGAAACAAATGAGATAAAATATGTAGTAAAAGTTAGATTAAAAAATGAGCTGACTCTGAAACGATCAGAAATTATTAGGTTGCCCGATTTAAATTCACTGCTTGATCAATATGTCTCCATGTTCACAGGTTTGTATTTTCGTACTAATATTGATTTTGATATCATAATCTCTCAATTTGAATTATTTGTGGCCGTATGTAATGCCCCTAAAACTCATTTAGAGACCGGTGCCATGGTTTATCAAACCAACACGGAACATGGGCCTTTGACGGAACTCCTTGTCGGCATGAATCATGATAGACCTGGCATCATGTCTGAGATATCGGGTGCTTTGGCAGGGGTAGGATTTAATGTTATCCGAGCCGAGATTAATACCACTTCAGATGGAGCTGTGTTTGACCGTTTAAATGGATACTTTCTGCCTAATGCTCCGGACCTGGAAACAATATGTGAAGATCTAAATAAATATATATCTGACAGGTTATCGCAAATCAACAAAAAAATACAGATGGCATCTCCTGGCGAAGATATAAGAGAACTACAACGCCAAGAGAAAGAATTAGAGTTCCCTCATTTAGATTGGAAAAATGAAACTTGGGATAATGTTCTTCCCATTATCATAAAGCTTATCGTTGCAAAACAAATCAGTGCTGATGAACTGATCGCGTTTAACGGAGCCGTGAAGACGTTCAATTGGTTAGAAGCATCGGACTTTTATCCTGTTAATGTTATTTTTGCATCTATGCCCGGTCAGCCTAATGTCAGTACGGTAACTTTGAGAGCACTTAAGGACCATCTCGGTTTGTTATATAATTTTTATCGTCCTGTATTTGAGAGATTCGGATTGAATATCAAATCGGCCCCTATTAAGACCATCGGAGGTAAAGTTGAGGATAGTTTTATTGTGTCTAAAATAGATGGTAGCTGGTTAGGTGATGATAAGAAAGCAGAAATTGCCGAATTTTTAGAAGTCCTTATCGGAGAACCTACCGGATTAACGCAGGAAGATATTATTAGGGCTTCAAAACCAGTCGAAAGGGGAAGTATCAATACTCCCGAAGACTGGGTGGATTCTTTAAGGGTCCCTTTTCATGGCCTTAGGTATCAAGCTGCCGTTAATCTTGCGAAAGAATTAATTTCTCAGAACCCAAGAGAATGGAACTATAAGTATAAAAAATCAGAGATTGCAAAGGGAGACAACTTTTCGAATTTGCTAATGGCTGGGCCCATAAAGGGGAGCAAAGATTCTTTAAAGAAATTTGTTGAGCTGGTTAATATCAGTGAGCTAGGTCTGGTAGCGAAAGCGATAAGTGAATTGTCCCTGGATAATTACGATCGAAGGCATAATGCTGAGATCTATATTCGAAATTCCGATTTGCCATTAAAATTGAAGGCAGAAGCCTTGATGCGGAATTTTATCGATCCCAAAGTGATAGGGCCCAATAATTACAGTTTAGCTCGAGTGGGGAGTTTCTTTAATTTAAGGATGCTTCTGGAAAAAAGGGAGGCAAGGAGGACTGTAATAGAGGAGGAAAAGGAAAGATCAGATCTGCGAGGTCATGTGCTGAATATATTTGAAAATGGCGCAAAGGAGTGGCTTTTGCGTATGTCAATACCAGAGAATAGTCCCGATGAAGTTTTTAAAGAGTGGTCATCAAAATCAACGCCCCAAGAAGAAAAATTGCTTAAAAGAACTCATTTCGGACATGCGGATATCAGCCCGGTTTTTTATTCAGTTATGACACAACCGGGACCTATCAGTGAGGATCAGAAATTTTTTGAAACAACCCGCCTGGCTTTGTTAGAATCCAGGAAAAGAACGGGAGCCGGGATCGATAACACTATTGAAGGAAGTTTAAAGAAATTTTTTACTAACTCAACTGCTGCGCCCACGGCTAAAAAATTATTAGGCCTGGACAACGCCCAGCTTGCTGCGAAGGACCGGGCGATGAATGTGGTTGTGAGTGATGACCGTGTGGATATGTCAAATCGTATTGAGCTTTTGCGATATAATCAAGAACACAATAGCCGGGATGTTTTTAGGACAACGTTTAATAGTGCTGATTCAGTTGAACAACGTTGGCATGATGTATCTAATTGGCAAAAAAGTGAGGGGGAATCTCTCAGGGGTTCATTTCCATCTACGGAAGCCTTCAATCTTTTCCATTGGGTTTTCTACGAGTTGGTCCACAATGCCGCACTTTATGATCCCACGATTGGCTCTTTGAGCTCTTTGGAGAATACTCATATTGATGTGACATCTTCGGCGTATCCCTTGCCTGATAGGACAGCAGTCGTCCGAATGGAAATTCACCAGAATGCAGTTACAAAGGATGGGTGGGAGAGGATCATCAGAAATGCCAATGGTGAGGAAGTTTTTAATAATCACAACATGGCATTCCGGATGATTAATATTTATTTAGATCTATCCGGTACGCCGTTCCATGTTCAGTACAGGCGTGGCCCGTCTTCGGGACCGCAAGGATGGCGTGATCTTACAACCACCTTGTGGCTCAAGGTCAACCGGATGCCGGCAGTACACTCCACAGAGAGAACAGATGGTTTAAAGGATAAGGCTGCGGTTGCGAAAAGTAATGAAGGTGGTATTGACCTGACGCCTGCTAATATGGATGTTCAGATAAAAAAAGAGATTGCTTCGTCGTTGGGGAGCACTCCTCGCAATGACACGTCAGAAGGGATTAAATTTCATCTTGATCCCGCCATGCTTGAGCAATTGCAAAATGCCACGGGGTTTTCGCCGGTGATCGTTGATGTCCGGCCGCTCAAAAGTCTCTCGGAGTTTTTAGAGTTTGCTTCGTCAAATTAGCCCCAGGCAACTTAGAATATTTTCTAAGTGAAAAAAAATTAATATCTGTTATGATTATAAAAATAAACGGAACTTTTTGGTTTTTAGTTTTGTCTAATTTGGTAAAGAGGTAAGCGAAATAAAAGGGTGTTGACCTGCGTTTTAGATAGTATTAAAATTAAATCAATATCAATATTAAAGCCCCGCCTGTCCTGTTGGGACAAAACGGCGGGGTCCTGTAAGGAGAGTTTTAATATGAAAAAATATTTTTATTCTTTGAGCTTGGTCGCTTTTATCGTTGCCATTGCCGGCTGTAATCCTTATAACAATGAAGGTGAAGGGGCTGCTGCGGGAGGTGCTCTTGGCGCTTTGGCCGGGGGTATTATAGGACATCAAAGCCATGATACCGGTGCGGGTATGTTGATCGGGGGCGCGGTTGGCGCTGTCACCGGTGCGGCAGTGGGGTCTACCATTCAAAAACCGGTTGTTGAAGAACCGGCTCCAGTCGTCGTTGAGCAACCAGCCCAAGTGGTGCCAACCACCACTTATTCCGGAGACTCGGCCACAGTCAATGTTCCCAATACTAACGGGGGTTATACGGCGGTGGTGCTTAAAAGATCAGGCAACGGCTATGTGGGACCGCAAGGGGAATATTATGACCAAGTCCCTTCAACGGCACAACTGCAAGCTATGTACGGAAAATAGGTTAAGCTAATTACCATTTTTTGAAGACAAAGAAAACCGCGGCTATCATTAATAAAAAGCCCACCACAACATTCCATTTCAGGTCTTCCTTTAAATATACGATAGAAAAAATACTAAAGACGATCAGGGTGATCACTTCCTGGATCGTCTTTAGTTGCGCCGCACTGAATTGACCATACCCGATACGATTAGCAGGCACTTGAAAACAGTATTCAACAGAGGCGATCAGCCAACTGATGAGGATCGCCATCCATAACGGCGAACTTCTATATTTTAAGTGGCCATACCAGGCGATGGTCATAAATATGTTGGAAATCGTTAAAAGAATAATAGTTGTCATTTAAAATCCCCCTCCCTAACCCTCCCCTCAGGGGGGAGGGAATACTTGTCTAACGTATATTTTGTTGGTACTGCATATATTCCTGTTGGATCTTTTCTGAGGAAATGGCATAGGATTTATTGTCCTGGCTTAAGCGTTTGGCCATGATCACACCTAATAACTGGCCTTGTTCGTCCAAAAGCGGGCCGCCGCTGTCGCCGTGGGTTAGATCAAGATTTAGTTCGAATAGTTCGGGCTTGTTTGAATCAACACCTATTGTCATATTGGTGATCTCACCACCCAGGATATGTTGTTGGTCATCGTTGCCGATACTTAGCGCGATGACCGGTGACCCAATGTGGGCTTGGGCCGAATCAGCCCACGTGATCACCCGCAGAGGATAAGGGGGCTCGATCTTGATAAAACTAAAATCAGCGTCACTGGAATAAACGAGCTTGGCCTCCAGAATTGTGCCGTCGGATAAACCGACATAGATATGGGGAGCATTGGCGATGATGTGGGTATTGGTGACTATGGTCCCGTACGAATCAATGATGACACCTGACCCTTGGGTTTGGTAGGTGCCGACCTTGGTATGACCGTTGGCTTCGCTAAAAGATTTGCTGTTTACGGTCCTTACTTCCACCAATGAAGGCTGCACGTTTTGTAACAGTTGCGCCGCAGTCTCATCTTGAGCTTGGGATTTTAAGGAAAGTATTGACAAGCATAGGCAATAAATGAATAATCGAATGATAAGCATTGCCACATTTTATAACAAATAAGGAGTTAACTCATGATTAATTTAAAAAATATGTTTAAGCGCGTGTCAGGATTGTTTGTTTTTTTGATGTGTCTAACTTGCTATTCTCACGGCGCCTGGGCCCAGGCTGCTCATTTACCTATAGTTGGCACAGACCAATTGCCCGCAGAATTGACCCTTTGGCAAACATTAAAGGCCGGCGGCGGGGTCATGGTGGTCATAGGACTTCTTTCGGTGGTGGCTGTTGCCATTATTATTTATGATCTGATGATGCTCAATGTGCGTAAGCTCGCACCCGCTGATCTTTTTGAGGGAGTGATGCGCAAACTTGAGATCAGGGATTTTTCCGCGGCCCAAACGATATGCCGTCAGAAAAACAGCACGATCATATCCAAGATCGTCCTGGCCGGCCTGGTGCGTAAGAACCCTCTGGATAATTCCGCCAGTGAGGCCATGGAGAATACGGCCCGCATTGAGTTGACTAATCTTTGGCAAAATATCAGTTATCTCTCAGATATCGTGGCTGTTGCCCCTCTGTTAGGTTTGCTGGGGACGGTCCTGGGGATGATACAGGCCTTTCATGCGGTGCCTTTGCAATCGGCCAGTGTGAAAACAACTCTTTTGGCCGCGGGTATTTCCAAGGCCATGATTTGCACAGCCTCGAGCCTTATTGTGGCCATTCCGTCGTTGGTGGCGTATTCCTATTTTCGCGGTCGAGTGCAACAAGTCACTAATGTGATCGAAATTTACAGCTCTGATATTATTAAGACGATACAAAACCGATGAAATGACACCGGTGTAATACCGGACAGAATGGGGAGTATATGCCAAGATTTGACTTTTCTGAATATCATAAGCAGCGGCCGATGATCCAATTGGCCCCTTTGGTGGACATCGCATTTTGGGCCTTGATGTTTTTTATGATCATTGCGGTTTTTAACCAGATGGAAGTCCAGGTCAACCTCACACTTCCAAAATCGAAAACAGCCGTACAGTCCGCCCAAAGTGCCGGTAAAATAGTCATTAATATTACCAAGGAAGGTCGTTTTATTGTCAATCAAAAGGAATATTCCGGCAACGGCCTGGTAGTGATGCTAAAGGAAGTTTCCCGGTTATTTCCCAATCAGCAGGTCATTATCCGTGCCGATGAACTGACCTACCATAAATATGTGATCAAAGCCCTGGATGCTTGTGCGCGCTCTAATCTTTCGGATGTGTCCTTTTCAACGCTTAAGGACGAGAACACGTAAATGGGACCCAGGTTCATTTTTATCACCGGTTTTTTTTCGCTTTTACTGATTTGTCCGGTACCCGTTGGGGCACAGGAATCTGTCAAAGAAGCCGAACAGCTGGATTTTGCCCAAGGGATGCTTTCACGCGGGATGTATGACATGGCTATCTTGCAATACCAGAAATTCATCTCCCAGTATCCTCAAAGTTCGTATTTGCAGGAAGCCTATCTGTCCTTAGGGGAAGGCTTTTTTTTGTCCCGGAATTTTGATAAAGCAGTTGAAACATTTAACCAATTTAATGGGCTTTATCCTGATTCTGAAAAATTGCCGGTGAGTTTCCTGCGTTTGGGGCAGATCGACATTGAGCAAAAGAAATATGATGAGGCCTTAAAAGAATTAACTTCCATCGATGCGCAAAAAAAGTTAAAAGGGCCGATGCTCCAATCTTTTGATTTTTACATGGCCCAGGCGAATATGGGCCGCGGGGATATTGCATCCGCGCTTGACCTGTTTCAAAAGGCCGCTCAAGTCGAGGGGGCCTCTGATTATACGGCCAATGCTTTGGAAGAGACAGGTAAGATCGAGAGTTCCAACGGGAATTATACGCAAGCCTTGGATGCGTATACAAAAGCAATGCCGCTGGCAGGGGATGACTCTTTAAAAGGAGAGTTGACATATAAAACTGCCGAAGTTTTGTTCTTATCAGGTAAATACCTTGATGCTATCAAGGGATTCGGTCTTCTTCTTGAAAAGTACCCCAGTTCACAATATACTCAAGATGCCTTGGCTAACATGCTGTTGGCTTATTTTAATTTAGGGCAGTATGACCAATTGCTGAAAGTCTACCAAGAGAAAGCCAAACAGATCAAGAATGATGACACCTTTTTTGCCATCCACCTTGCGGCAGTATTGGCCTATATCGAGTTAAAGAAATATGACCAGGCCGGCGTGTTGTTAGACCAAATGCTTGCCGCCCCGGAATTGAAATCCCAAGAAAGGGCCAGGATCTTTATCAAGAAAGCCGATATCCTGATCAGACAGAAGAAATTCAAGGATGGATTGGCGTTATTGGATGCGTATTCCTCGCAGAATCCCGACCATGCGGATGAAAATTATTATT
>Ga0182030_10016106_pt1 | contig 14595 bp, 10 predicted proteins | sample 812S3MmetaG_FD_121299 | JGI IMG/M metagenome (GOLD analysis project Ga0182030, IMG submission 121299) | Permafrost microbial communities from Stordalen Mire, Sweden - 812S3M metaG (Illumina Assembly) | ecosystem: Environmental > Terrestrial > Soil > Wetlands > Permafrost | place: Sweden... | reverse complement strand
GCTCGACGCGCCCTTGACCGTCCAGCGCAAAATCGCGACCGCACACTGATCAACCGGCGATGGTACGGCCTCAAACGCCGCGACTGTGGGCGGCGCCATTTGCGCAGTTTGGGAAGGGGATGGCTCGTCCCCGTCTTGCACCTTTGGAAGCGACTTCAAGCCGGAGGCAACCGGTCTAGGGTCAAGAGCAGGAGCGGAGACCGCATCCTTCGTAATCGTCAGCGGAGGACTCGTTGCCTGTGATTGTACGGGTGATGGCGTTGACTGTGGTAAGAAAACCTTCTTCTTCTTGCCCACCGGACTGGCAGGTGGTGAGTACTGTGGCGTTGGCGAAAAAGCGATGGGTTGCCGTCTGGTGGTGCCGTACCACGCGGCTGAACAGACGACCACCACTATCATGCCAACGAAGGCCGCCTGCCTGGATATCCGGGACAGCAGTCTGAAGGCAACTCCGGCCAAAAAACCGATCATCCAAAATGGGTTGTCATAGGCGCCTCCGAGCGGAAGAATGCTATCTCGACTGGCAGCGGTGCTCATTCTGCCGAAGAACAAAACGGTGCAACCCGACAACCCTAGTAAAAGGGAACCAAGAATGCCTGCCCCAATGACGCTCCCAATCGAAATGGGAGTGCGTGTTCGAACCGGCTTTAGCTGTTGGGTTGGCGGGAAGCTCGGAGAGGGGGGCGGTCCCAGTGAAGCCGGAATTTGCGGCGACGGCGTTGCGACCCGGATCGGTTTCGGTGGAGTGGAAATGAATGGTATAGCCGTAAGGGGCTGTTGCTTTGAAACCGAAGGGAACGGATCAAACCCGCTCAGGATGACCGTACGCTCACACCAGGGACATGCCGGGAGATGGTTCGCGTAAACGTGCCTGCGATTCGCGGGGCATGTGCTCAAGTTTCGTTCCACACCATTTAGCGCGTCTCGCCACTCATGTGCCGACGGCCGGGTTTGGGGGCTTTTGTGGCCATACCCGAAACACCGAACAACGAGCGCCTTCAGCGACGGTGGAAGGATGTCGAATGGAACCGCAACGGGCATGGGGGACACGTTCGGAGACCCGACGTATGGGCAGTCCCCGGACTGAATCCGCTGTTCAAGCGGAGGCGGATCGCCCCGCCCCCGCCAAACTCCGGCATACGGATGCACCCCTTCCATCAAGAGGTGAAAAATCATAACGCCGAGGGCAAACTTATCGTGTGTGGGATCACGGTCTACCTGGCCAAAGTCACGGCCCTGGAGCTCAGGGGGGGTGAAGTCCGGTTTGCCGACGGTGCATCGGAAAAAGCCTCCTCCACCCGTTTTCGGGACCTGCATGGAGTCACAATCTACCAGGGTCACAAGTGCCCGATCCGACACCAGAAAGTTGCTCTCATTGAGATCGCCTACGACGTAGCCACATGCGTGAATGGCTTCCACGACGCTGGCGATATTCGCTGCGCTCCTGAGCAGATACCCCCAGTTGAATCCTGGGGCCACTTGTTGCCGATCCTGCGGATTATAAAGCTGTAGCACCGGCACGTTCGTGGAGAAGTCCACCCGATGCATGAGAAACCCTGCGCAGACTTTCGCTTGACTAAACAAAAGGGCCTTGGGCCAACAGATAGAAACGTGCCCTTGCCCGCTGGTAGGATCTCTAGGCGAGCTACCGACCATAGCCCTGAGCTTCGATGACCGTTCTGATGAATGCGTGAAGTGGATCTTCGCCACCAGGTCCGACTGACCGCTGACCGAATGCACCTCTGCTTCCCCGCCAGCCGCGAGCTTGCGGTCCAGCACAACCGGCCTGCCATTCTCATCAGTGAATGTCATTGCGAACCGCGAGGACCAGCGTCTTGTCGTCATCTGTGCGTTCACACACACGCGCAGACTGAAGAAACTCCTCAAGCTCTGTCCTCGTAGAGTCGGGCTTCTCCGCAAAGTCGAACATCGTCAGGAAGAATGGTTCGTGCGCTGTGTTGTCGCTGTAGCGGAGGGCCAACAGCCCAATTCCATCACTCAGCATGGCGAGCCCGCTAACCTCATTGCTTGGCAACGAGGCGCGATGAAGATGCTTGAGGTAATCCGAAGACGTCAGGAAGGTTGTCTCATTGATATACTCGCTCTGGCCCAATTGCGAAAGAACGCGAAGTGCACCAGAAACTAAGCGGCAGACCACGGCTCCATCGCCGACCTGGATCGTGGAAAGCCAATGATCCGTGATGATGGTTAGTAAGAGAGTGGTGGCCACATCACCAAACTGTTCGCCAGGAGCCAAGGACTGCAGGGCTTTGCGAGCATTAGAGAGTGCGTCCTCAAGTAGGGCTTCACAATCGTCCGCAGTCTGGGGTTTCGCGTCTTGAAGACGTTTGGCTAGATATTCGGTGCTCGTATCCACGGCGCACCGGGACCCCTCCTGAGAGCGTTTTGCCGAGCCGGCACCGTCTGCCACCGCAACGATCAGGACGCCGCTATCTAAAATAAGGACGGCATGGGCGTCCTGGCACGGTAACTTCTGGGTGACATGGCTAGTGCCCATCACAGACGCAGAAACGCACCGCCAGATTGAAACGTCGGGCTTGGCCATAAAAGCTAAACCGGGGCACCAAAACCAATCTGTGGAAGCGCTGTTTGTTCGCCAGGCTTACTCCCGGAAACGCGCTTCTGGCTTTGTGAAAGCCAGACGAACAGATCCTTAAACTTCAAGCCATCGAGCTTCATCGCCCGCTGGGTGATCGACGAAAGGATCTGCATGTTAGCTCCGCCAACGCCGACGGCAAAGAAAGCGAGGGCCTTGGCCGAGCTTTCTGACTGAACCATCTGAGCGGCACTCTGCCATTCGTCCGTAGGCTCACCATCAGTGATTAGAAACACCCACGGCTGGTAATACAGAACACCACTAGACTTGTACTCAGCCTTGCGGCTCTTGACAAGTTGGAGCCCCAGGGCTATGGCCTCGCCCATGGGAGTGCCGCCACCTGCATTCAGGTTTGGCGCGACAAAGGCACCGGCGGATACGAAGTCTTGGACCTTCTGAACTGATCCGCCAAAGGTGACGATGGCGATTTCAACCCTGCGCTTGGCCAAGGCGTCTTCTTGAATGTCCAACTGAAACGCCTGGAGCCCTTGGTTGAGTGCGTCGATGGGCGTGCCGCTCATCGAGCCGGAAGTGTCCAGTAATAACACGCATGCACAGCGAGGATCTGGGTTCGCGGCGAATTCCGGATTGAGTGCCACTTATTGTTCTCCTTTTTCAAAACACACGTAATGGATGATATCTGATCGAGACGGCCCCTGACGACATCGCGCCTTCGAGCCCCGCGATCCTCATTGATTCGGCTGAATCCAAACCTCGTCGCCGTTGACGATGAGCCGATTGCCTTGTATGGCGATGTCCACATCTTTCTGCAACTGGACGATATGAAGTGTCAGCGTCGTTCCAGCTACCGAGTAGGTGCCGCTGAATGACTGACCACCCTCCTGCAACGAGAAAGTCCGGTCACGATTTAACTGGAGCCGGTCACCGGTATTCTGAGAGCTAACGTATATTGGCGCGAGCGGCCCTGGCCGCTGGGCACCGAGTCGGGCGGCTCCATCGGTGGACTGCTTCTCCCACGCATTGCCCGCTTGATCAGTAATCTTGCCGTTCTGGAGCCCCAAGAAAACCGTCGATCCTGTTTCCGCAACCGCTAACTGTAGGTTGTTTTTGTTCTGAACGGCTAGAGAGATCAAATTGAACGAGTAGCGGCCAGTAAGCGAACGCCCTGTGTCTTGCGCAACAAATGAAGCATCCGGATTAAGCTGGATACGGTTACCATTTGCCGGATTTACATAGATCCCAGGAACTGGGGGCGGCTGCTCTGCGACGGCAAGAACCTCCGCGATCGTGTCCGTGATTTGCTTTAGGTTCGCCGGGCTGACATAGCCTGCTTGAAACTGGAACGTCAGTGCCGCCCTGTGTTTCTGCGGGGTTCCCGGATGCAACTCCGTGCATGTTTGCAAGTTGAAGGTCACAGCGGCATCGCCGACTACGATGTCAATTACGTCCACCTTCATGCCAACCGGAAGATCCTCCACGGTAGGAATACGAGTTCGGGGAGCGCGCTTTCCTGCAGATCCCGGCTGCGTGACAGATCCGCCTTGCGAGTAGTAATTCGGGGTGTAGCCAGCAACAAACTCCGGGTTGCCCTTGATGCCGCCTTGGCGGATGGTCAAAATGGTGCCCTCCAGTGCTACGAGGCTAACGCCACTAGCCGGGTCAAAGAGCATCGTGGGAACATATTGGTGTCTGAGCTGTTCACCGACGACCGCTGTAGGTTGAGCGGCGACGCTCCAGCACCAAAGGACCGCAAGAAAGGGCACTATCGTTGACTTCACTATACGTTCGAAACAGCCTCTCATAATGTCCTCCTGGGGCTCTCGGGGGGCAGCAATATTCGGTAGGCAGCCTTGGCAAACGCGATGCCCCGCTCTCTTGTGCGTTTCCGGATGATTCTCTACGGAACCGGTATCTGCACCTTCCACGTCGGCGAACAATTCCTGCCACTTATAGCTATTTCTTGGAGAAGCCACTGCTGTGACGGCTGTTTTTGTATTTTTGCGGACAGCGTGTAGAGTACTGATCCCTTTTTCGACTTCGACTTCGGTCCAGAATCAGCAGACCCACACTCGTATGTCGCGTTCCTCAATTCAAAGATCCCCGTGGCCGCCGTCACTGATGGTTGAGATCCGCCTTGTCCCATGTCGAAGCCGCTGGGCATAACGGTTGGAGTGGCAACTGCGAATGCCTCTTGCGGGAGAGCGCCTTTTTGTTTTAGGTCGGCAAGGAATATACGGACCGCCTGTCCGATGCGCTCGGGAGACGGCAACTCACTTAACATTCGGGCCGCCATGGCGTCTGGATCGCTGGGTTGTGCGTCAGGCGGCGTCACTGGAGCGGAGGCAATCCCTGACGGTGGCGCTGTCCCCGTTTCCGCAGCCAGGGGCACCCATGCCTCATCGCCGTTAACGATGAGCTGGTTGCCGCGGATCACAATGTCCACGCTCTTTTGCAGTTGGACGATTTGAAGCTTCAATGTGGTTCCGGTAACTGAATAGGTGCCGCTGAACGATTGGCCGCTTTCCTGCAATGAGAAGGAGGTGTCAGGATTCAGTTGGAGCCGGTCAGCGCTGTTCTGAGCACTCACATACGCGGGGCTCAGTGTCGCCGCCGCCGGAGAGCCCGAGACGGCAGGCTGGTTTCCGGCGTCGGTAGTTTGGCCAGCACCAGTGGCGTTGGCGCTGGTGTCGATAGAGAAGACGTGCTTGATCGCATCTTGAACTTCGCCGAGTCCGGCAGTCGCCAAATATCCTTTGGGGAATTCAAAAGCGACTTGTGCCTTGTATGATGTCTCAACGCCGCTTGAGCAATTGGCGACATCGCACTGCAAGAAAATAAAGTCGATCCTGTTGTTCTTGAGGCTGAAGCTGGGTGCCACCGCCAGATACACCTGCGACCCTACAGGGAAGGCACGCGTATCGCATTTCGCCGCACCGACGATGCTTTTCTGAACGATTCCGGGCGCGTGCAACTGCCCATCTTTGAAAATGGACCCAGGCCTTACCTGACATGCCGCATTTACGCCGACGACACCGTTCGTCTGAATGGCGAGCACCGTTCCCTGCTTATACTGTGTCGTCAATCCCTCCTCCAGAGACACAGGAGACGTTTGTGCGAACGCAGCAGACCACGGACCAATCCATGCCATTAGCGCCATGGCGAATATCACTGGTGTTCTGAAAAAACGCATTGTAACCTCCCTCTTCTGCCTGCTCGCCGGATGATCCTTCTTGCCTACTGGCCACCACCTGCGGTTCTCCGTATGTCCGCCTCAGTTTGATCGGCTTCTAGATTCAGTTTGGCAACCAAATCTCTCGACTGTGCATCGTTGGTTGGGTTTGGCGGCGCCTGTCCGTCAGCGCTCGGCCTTGGATTTGCAGCGGGGCTGGCCGGCAACCCCTTTCCCGAGTTGCTCGCCAGAGTCTGCATTCCCGACGCGATCTGATTCTTAAAGTCGTTCTGCATGTCTTGCAACGTGGCGACGTCAATCCGGGTGAGGAACTCGGCTGGACAGTCTCCGGCTTTGCTGCTCATCACATCCACGGGAACCTTTCCGTCGCTCGTAATGGATTGCCCAGGTGTGCGCTCGATAATGTCTCCGGCCGACAGTCCACAACTCTCGCCACTTCCGATTGCTGTCACGTCGAAGCTTGTCGACACCACAAACACCCGTTGTTTTAGAGCGGGCGGTGGGACGTCGGCGCCAACTGCCTGAGCAGGAGGTACAGCGGCGGGTTGCGAGGCCGTAAGCCGGTCCACCTCAAGTTGCTGTTTCACTTCCTCGGCGATTTGCGCTTTGATCTCGGGTGTTAGCATCACTCCGTTGCTTTGTGCCATTTGAGGTGGCGGCCCCTGCTGCTGATCCTGATATTGTTGCTGCTGGTTGTCGTAAGCGACTTGAAGATTCGCGGCCAGCAGAAAGTCCGTTAACCACAAGGCCGGTGTATCGTAGACGGGGGCAGGCGCAAAATAGCCACCGTAGAACCACGGAGCAGCGGGTGCCCAACTCCACGAATAGGAAACCGCCGGCCCCCAGGGCCGAGCCGCCCAGCCATAGAAGGCTGGCTGGTAATAAACCCGTGGAACGTAGGTCACGTAGCTGACCGATCGGTAACTATAGCTCCTGTACACCCGGACCTCGGTCCGTCCGCCGACAACGTAGGTTCTGGAAACATAACCTGTCCGGGACATCGGACGCTCCACGAAAGACTGCCGGCCCACAGCGACCACTCTGACGCCGCCTGGGCGCACCACCTCTACTCTTCGTTCGCCATGGAGCCCACGGTCCACAACCATCCTGCTTCCGTCCGGCCTGGAATGTTCAATATGTGCAGCGCCTCCATCGGGCCTGAACCCCCTGGCGGTCAGCCCCGGTCGTTCTAAGGTCGTGATGTGGCCACCTGGGTCGGTATGGACTGTAGTGTGGGTTCGTGGGTCAACGTGAATCTGTGCGCCGTTCGGCTGCTTCGACGTTTGCACGCCTGCTGGCGGATGGTATAAGGGCGCGGCGCGGCGCTCCATCCCGCCCGTGTTGGGGGTCTGCGGGTTCTGGCCTGTAATGCCGCGCGGTTGCTGCCCACCGGTGTTGGGGGTCTGCGGATTCTGACCCGTGATGCCACGTGGTTGTTGCCCGCCGGTGTTGGGGGGCTGCGGACTCTGACCCGTGATGCCTCGTGGTTGTTGCCCGCCGGTGTTGGGGGGCTGAGGGTTCTGACCCCCGAAAGGAGCCTGCTGGACTTGCCGCGGCGGTGTTTGCTGCGCCGGAGGCTGCTGCGCCGGAGCTTGCTGCACCTGTCGTGGAGGCGGCTGCTGCGCGGGGGCCTGCTGCGCAGGCCGGGCTGGCTGCTGTTGTGCTGGGGCTGGGGCCGCCTTCTTTTTGTTTTTGTCGTCGGTAGTTTGGGCGCAAACCAACACGGGAAGCAGGGCAAAACAGCACGCAACAGCTAATGCTCTGCAGAACGGCGTCTTTGTGGTCCTGGCTATCTTCATCGCAGGCTCCTTTATCGCAGCGAACAGTTTTGGGATCTCATTATCTACTAACGTACTCGTCACAAGAATTCCATAAGAATTATCAGAGTATTTTTGCCCTAGGAACGGCGACCGCGATTCAAGCTGGAATCGTCTACTTTGCATACGCGGCCCGAGACGACATGAACATCTCAAAAATCTGGTCCGCGCTGAATTCCACTACTCCGCCTCTTCCGGACGTTTCCGCGTTAGGCGCGTTAGCCGTGTCATTCGCATTCTTCAATTCGTAATGGGTGCCGCGAATAGTCAACTCAACTACTCGCAGCGAGATCCGCCCCTTGTTTCTTTTGCCGGTGCCACGAATCCCGGTATCCCGCTCCAGAAGCACGACGCCAGCGTGTTCGACGGGGAGAAGCAGAGTGCCCCAGAACTCAAAATCTCCGCTGGGCAATTGAGCAAGCGATTTCAGCGAAATCCACAGACGAGTTCCGGCATCGAGCTGAACAGATGGCGGAGAGTCCGGCCGTGCCGGCTCACCGGCGGTATCGACACCGCCGGTCCGTAGATCAGGCTTGAGTATCCGCACGGGGAGCGAGGCACTTCTGGCAATCGATCTAGATGGCGGTTCGACACCATTACCAGTGATTCCCCTGCCCCGCTGCATTGCCACGACTGTCCCCCTTCCGCTGACCCTTGGAGGGGAGGCGGTTTGGGAAGTTCCTGTGCTTTGGACAGATGGAGGAGTCGAAGCTGGCCCGGAAGGCATCTCGGCCTGACTTGGCGGCTGGGCTTGCGCCAGAAGTGGTGCTTGGATCGGTGCCGCTTGGTTGTCCGGCAAACTAGTAGCCGCCTCACCGGGTGGAGAGCTGCGAGCGTCTGCGCCAGGCGAATTCCCCTTCGCGAACGCGGATTCCTTCGGCCGAGGGCTATCGGTCACCTGCGTGGGTGCCCGATCTTCCGTGGCTCTCTTTGCGGCGCGATCTTGCTCAGTTGGAACCTCGGCGGGGCGTCTCCGGGCAACCGTGGAGCGCTCCACCGTCTGCATGGAAGGCATTGTTGCAACGCGCGTTAACAAGTAACCGCTCCCCCCTAAAACGAGCAACGCAGCTGCAGCGCCAATCGCCCATCTAGGCGGAAAGAGGTAAAGCGCCTCTGAGATGCTGGGCTGCGCAGAATTGCGCCTTCGATTCTCCCCGTTCTTAACACTTGAACCGGCGACCAGAAAGTCGTCAATCCAAACATCAAGCCGTATTTCTGTTGCTTGCCATTCGGCCTCATGATTCTTGGGAACCGTTCGATCAAAGGTCACGAGCCTTTGCTGGAGCTGCTTACAGGCCGGGCAGCGTGCAATGTGAGCACGCACGGCAGCGCCAGGGCTCGTCCGAAGCGATCCATCGATGACGGAACTCAGGATTTCGGCGTCCGGACAAGAGTCCGAAACCATTTTCTGGCGTAACAGCGGCATAACGTTCTCCAAACAGTTGTCTTCCTTCCAGCCGCTCATCCTATTTAGCCGTCCGCCTCCTGCGCCAAACTTGCTCACGCCAGTTCAACAGGAGCCGTTCCCTTGGCGAAATTTCGCGCTATCAGCTATAACGCTGGGGGGACTCAAATTCCATACGCCAGGTCGAGAAAAGCGTGTGTGGCCACGGTAGTGGGGAATTCCCAGTCGTGCACCGGATCGACTGATTCGACTTGAAATGGCACCCCGCCGAAAAGCCCTGGCAGCTTTAACCGACAGGGTACGTTCGCGTCTCGCTGCCCTCGGTGAATCTCATCTCGAGTGGACCAAGGCACCTTCAATCCTTCTCCAAAGCATTCGCCGGCCGTTCTGCAAATGGGATTTCACCGCATCGATCGACAGACCAGTCTGAGCTGCAGTTTCCTCATAGGAGTAGCCTTGGATCTTTAATTCAAGGCACAACCGCTGCGCTGGAACAAGCGATCTCATTTCTCGACCAATGCTGTCGACTAACCGCCGCGAATCGAGCGACATGTCCAGTCCGCTGGGGATCGGCAGGTCCGACAGCTCGGCATCTACCAACCCCGCCTGCAAGCGCCGCTTCCGCCATTCATCGATACAGACGTTCCTGGCGATTCGCATCAACCAACCAGAAAAATCACCGCCGTTAAAGTTAAGGAGACTCCGGTAAGTGCGGAGAAAAGTCTCCTGGGTGGCATCCTCGGCCGCCTGCCATTCCCCCAAAAAGCCGCGACTGGCCAAGAAGACCCTTTTGCGGTATCGTGTGAACAAGTCGGCAAAGAACTCGTTCTCTCCAGTTTCCTGGAAGCGCCGGACGAGATCCTCGTCCGAGAGGGGTATTGCTCTGCCTGTCATAACGTATGCGCTACCCAAACGTTCATAAGCGTCCGCACACTATGGATGTTTGGACTCGGCACGACAACCAACGGCGGTCGCCTTCGGGACCGATGTTAAGGCAAGCGGATCATCCGCGCTGAGATCGAACACTTTGTCCTTTTTTCGTAAATGAGCGATTATCACGTCGTCAGAGAGGGCTGCATGGCCCATCGCCATAATCCCGTCTCCCGTCAATTCGTCTGGTTTGGCGCGGCGACCGCAGCAGTGATCTTGGCGGGTACTTTCGTCGTGCGGCCGACCTATTTCTCGGCAGCAGGACCAACCACCAGGCAGTATGATCATCGTAATGGAGCACTCTAATTGTGTGATTACTCGTGATATCGCACTCCGCGGAACCGGCCCAGCGCGGTGAGTGAGCGAACTAGATATTCTCATCATTGGTGCCCCGTCACAATCTTGGGATTGGCTATTCCTGGCGAGCTTCCTGGGTCAGCGATTACGCTGTCACGGCCAGCCCTGGAATCTTGAGGTTCATCAGCGCCTTCTGGATTCGAGCGTGACTCGGCAAACATGGGTACGGCGTTCGCCCCGGCAGAGGAACCAACTTGAATGGCAACACCGGCGGAGGTATTGTCGCTTGGGTTCGTGTCGCCCTGGCTCTCTACGATCACGCCAAGGTAGTATTTTCCGGCAGCGACCGACCCCGGCAGCGTGATTGCGGCCGTCGTGAACTGGTCGTCAAAACCTGTCAGCGAGAATGTACCGGTGCTGAGAAGTTGGTCGCTGGTTGTGATCGTCTGGTCCGTGGACAGATAGACCCACCGTTGGTAAATGCCTGTCGATTTAGAGGTGTTCGTGATGCTGTACGACACCGTGAACGTCCCGCCCGGCGCAATCGTTGACGGCGTAACGGAGACGCCGTTCACGCCGATGTCGAAGGATGTGCGCTGGGAGGTGATGGTGATCGGCAGCGCTAGCGAGGTGTTGTTCGCCGGGTTCGTGTCTCCCGAGGTTTGGACGATTACGCCGATGTAGTAGTTGCCCGAAGCAAGGCTCCGGGGCATGGAATTACCGGTCGAGGTCAGATCCAGGGTGCCTTTCACCAGATCGAACGTTCGCGTATTGACCAACGTCCCACTGGATAGGTTCGCGGGGTCGGTCGAAATGTAGATGCTGCGTGTAAAGGTGCCGGATATGCCGCCCGGCTCGGACACCGAAAAATGCACCGCAATGGGATCGCCAGCGCCCACAAGCGTAGGAGAGATGTCTTTCAATTGCACGGCCAAATCAAACGGAGGCCGCTGGGAAATGACCTGGACCTGCATGGCGCTCGACAGCACAACCCCGTTCGGATCGGTATTCCCGGAAAATGCCACCCCGACGGCTACGGAATAGGTTCCGGCGTTCAATCCCGAAGGCATCGAAACCGAACTCCATGTGAACGAACCATCGGAACCGCTCAGCGTGAGAGTTGCCGGGGCCCCCGTCTGTGCCGTACCGGCAGTGATCGGGGCCGACGGGGAAACGTAGAGCTTGATATCGAGGTTGCCCTGGAAGTGGCCAGGATTCTTGACGGCGAAATTCAGCGTCAGATTGTCTGTTGCCAGAGGCGATTGCGGCTCTACGTCAGTCAATTGCAAACTGACATTTGGCTGCTGCCGGCCACTCGACTTCACCGCCACGTTGACCGGAGGACTGGTCGCTCCGTTGAAGTTGATCACGAGCGGAAACGTCGAGCCGGAAGACAAGTTGTTGGGAACTTGAATGTTGAACTGCGCCAAGCCGATTCCGCCAGGCGTAAGGCCGGCAAAGCCCACCAGGGCATTGGCTCCACCGATTGTCGCCGTGGGCGTCACCTTAGCGGCGGCTACCGGACTCGTCGGGCTAAATGCATCGGTTGCCACCGCCACCGTGAGGTCGCCGATGCCGGTACCGTAAACAACCAGGTATTCTCCCGGCACGGCAGGATCGGTAGGCGTCACCAATTGGTTATCCGCCGAATGGACAATGATCGGATCGAAAACCCCCGAGGCGCGCTGGTACGTGAACACGGACGGCGCATAGGGCGTCAGTGTGACGTTCATGGGCGAACTCGGCACACCGCTGTGTGTGACCACAACCGAAGCCTGGCCCTGAAGAGGAGACTCAAAGGGCACCTGGAAATTGATCTGGTTGGAGTCGGCATACCAGAGCGGTGCGCTCACCCCGTTGACGGCGACCTGCGTGTTGCCAAGAGTTCGCGGCAGAGGCGCGGAAGTGGCTCGTGATGGGCCATCGGCCAAGGAGGTCCCGTACAATGACGCTACAGAACCGCGAGCAATTCCTGGGCTGGAACCGGCTGCGCTCACGATGCCGCCACTACTGATCGAGGGAAGACTCGAACCAGCCGTAACCGTTAGCGAGACCGGGATCGTCACCGGAGCGTTGGAAGCAGACGCATAGATAACGATGGTTCCGCTGTAGCTGCCGACATTCAGGCCTGCCGCTGACGCGCCTACACTGATCGTTCCCGAATTCGTCCCCGAGGCGGGTGATATGCTCAGCCAAGGGACTGAAACAGTCGCAGTCCATTGCAGATTCCCGCCACCGCTATTTGCCAAGGCGATCATTTGAGATGTAGAAGCTTGGCCGGCTGCGGTCACGAAGTTCAGGGCGGTCTTGTCTATGCTTACAGTGGGTTGCGGTATCGACGAGTTCGAGACCACTTGAGAAAGTCGATTGCCCGCGGCATCATAGGTATACACGATTGTGGCACCATCAGAATAGATGACACGGGTAAGGCGATCTAAGGAGTCGTACGAATACCGGATGGAATCCGCAGACGCGGATAGTACGAAGACACTGAGCAAGAGTAGTTTCCGCATAGTCTTATTGAAATAACGACATCAAAGCCTGGCCGCCGGTGTAGCCGGTGCAAAATGTCCCTGCGGCAAGAAATGCATATCCGCCAGCTGTGGCGGTGGTACCCGCAGCGCCGGCATATGCGAGCGCTCCGGCGGATAAAGCGTCGGACGCCTCAAGGAACGATCCGGGATCGTAGCAGACATTATCGAGAAATCCCTGGACCCCTTCCGTCCAATTCGTCAGGCGATAAAATGTCGACTGGGTTGGATCTGGTGGCGTTTTAGGCAAGGAACTCGGGGACAGCAAAGAACTCGGAGTCGAGCCAGCCGTTCCAGTACTGGGCAAGATTAGCAGCGGCGGAGAGTAAGAAGACGGAACGGAGGACTGTTGCGTTGGTGGACTGAGGTTGGAAGTGGCAGCAGAGAGGCCAGTCGCATCAACTAATCTGATAGGCGATTGATTAGCATAAATGAAAGGACTTAGCGTAATATTACGCCCATAGCGTAGGGGGTCCACGCCCGTGAACCGGCCTGATTGCGCATCATAAATACGGTAAGTCATCATCGAGTAGGACCCGAGGCTGGGAATTGAGAAACCACCAAGGAAGGTGAACGAATTTGAAACCTGCTCGATCGTGGATGATAGCCTTTGGCCAAAAGGATCATAGCGGTAGCTGTTTCGTACAGTGCCTGTTGAATCAACGATCGCCGAAGTTGAACCTTGAAGGTTGTGAAGGTAGATGTAAGACTGGCCGCCAGAAATCTGTGAAAACATTCCGCGCGGACCATATACGTATGCGGTTTGGAGCGCACCGCCCGCCGTCACTTCGGCGAGAATTCGGTTACTGCTGGCAGTTGGATCGAGCAAGAATACGCGAGGTGTTCCAGCGCTATCCAGCTCGGCTAGCTTGCCATCACCATAGTACTTTAAGGTTGCATTTACGGACGGGCCAGAGATATTGGTTGCACGGTTATTCAGGTCGTATGTGAAGGATGTTGTCCCGCCGAAGCCAGCCTGCCTAGAGAGATTACCGTTGTTGTCGTAAGCGTTAGCGCCATACGTCGAGCTTGAGAGCTCACTTGCATCGTTCAGGGTATAACCGGTGTTTGCCGACTGCAACCCAGTTGGATTCACGCCAGAAATGTCGCCTGATATCGGGGCTCCGTTCGGCGACCAAGTTGTCGCCTCGGAGTATAGAATGATACTTCCATTGCTATGTTGAATGCGCGTATTCTGTCCCGTGGCATCGTATGCGTACTGGCTCGCGAGACCATTAGAGTAGCTTACACCGGTCAGTCGACTAGCTGGATCAAACGAATAGGTGGCTGAGGCACCGGTCCAGTCTCGCACGTTCGAAATTCGTCCGTCAGCGTCGTAGGTATACTGAACGGATTTGTTGCCAGGGTACTGAATGGCTGTGCGATTGGATGCAGCGTCGTAAGTGAAGCTCAGGACTGCTCCAGCTGGATTCGTGTAGCTCTGGAGCCGGTTCAAATCGTCATAGATATACGTAGAGGTGCCAATCAGGTCCACCATCTTCGCTCGGTTGCCGTTCGCATCATAGGCGAACTGAATGATACCGCCGGTCGAATACGTGACCGTGGTTTGCCTATGGTCTCCGTCGTACTGGTAGGCCTTCGAGTTTCCGTTGCCATCGGTTATCTGGACTAGATTGCCGACGCCGTCGTATTGATTCTTGGTGGCGTTGCCAAGCGGATCGGTTGTCGTTAGAAGTCGGTTCATGCCGTCATATGCGAACTGCGTAATCTTTCCCCGTGCCTCGGTGGCCTGGGTCCGGTTGCCCACCCTGTCGTACTGGAAGCTGACTTGGCCTCCCGCGGCATCCAGAATCGAGGTCTGCCGGCCGGTTGCGTCGTAGGAGTAG
>Ga0182030_10016105_pt1 | contig 14595 bp, 10 predicted proteins | sample 812S3MmetaG_FD_121299 | JGI IMG/M metagenome (GOLD analysis project Ga0182030, IMG submission 121299) | Permafrost microbial communities from Stordalen Mire, Sweden - 812S3M metaG (Illumina Assembly) | ecosystem: Environmental > Terrestrial > Soil > Wetlands > Permafrost | place: Sweden... | reverse complement strand
TAGACGTTTGCGCTGATGCCCCGGACGATGCGCGAGTTCTTGAGACGGGTTAGGAATGCGGCGGGCATGGGGTAGGGCAAGGGTAGCCGAACTCGGGTAAGATCGCCCGCAGACAAGTGCTCCAACCGGCAAAAAAAATAATCGGGCGATCGATCACGGGCATCCTGGGCCCGGACCGGTCGCGCCAGCTAATGAATGCGGTGCGCCGCATGCACTTCCGAATCCGGCATCCGTCCGAGAGCCGGCTGGCGGGACGGGGTTATGACGTGGTGTTCTGCTGCGACCCGATGCGGTGGCAGAACATCAAGCTCGTGGTCGAGGAGCTGGTTCGGCGGCGCCCGGAGCTTCGCATCGCGGTCGCGGTCACGGGCGCGCCCGGCAGCATCGCAGATCTCGGAACGCTCGCCGGAGTGACCGTCATCGCACATGTGACCCAAAGCGCGCTGCCCGCGTTCAAGACCAAGATCCTGTACTTCCCGGCGCCGGATCTGCCGTCCTATCTTCGCCCGGCCAACGCGGTGGTGGTTCACGCGTTGATGTCGATGGCGAGCTTGGACGGCCTGTATCTCGATCACCATTTCGACGGTTTCGACTACGTCCTGTGCGGCGGGCCCCATCATATCGACGCGCTGCGCCATCTTGCGCACCGCCGTCCGAGCCTCAAGGGATTGAGGTTGATTCGCGCGGGCTATCCGAAACTCGATCTCATGCTCGCCGCCCCCGAGACGCAGCTGCCGAGGTCGTCGTCGCCGACAGCCACGGCCGTGTATGCTCCCACCCATGTGATCCCCTCGAACGAGCGGCTGGCGAGCCTGCGGCGCCACGGCGAGCGCATCGTCGAAGCGCTGTTGGCGGGCGGATATCGCGTGATCTTCAGGCCTCATCCGATGTCCTTCATGGACGGGGACCGGCGGCTGGTGGAGAGAATCCAGGCCACGAACGCCGGCAATCCTGCCTTCTCGCTGGATCGGAGCAGGGACTACACCCAAAGCTACGCCTCGGCGGACTTCATGGTCACCGATCTTTCCGGCACGGGCTTCACCTACAGCCTGACCTTCGCCCGGCCATGCATGTTCTTCGCGGCCGACGAGGAAGCCGAGCGCGGTCTGAATGGGGCTCAATTCGACGATCGTCACCGCATCGGCGCGGTCGTGCGGGACGTGTCGCAGTTGCTGCCCAAGGCCGCCGAGCTGTCGCACACCGACATGACGGAGGATCTGCTGCGCTTTCGCGGCGAGTTCGTTTTCAATGCCGGCAGGAGCGCGACCGAGATCGTGAGCGCGCTGGAGGTTATCCTCGCCGGGCGCGATCCGCCGGGCGCCATCGGGCTTTGATTCATCACTGGAGCCGCAAGCGGTTTCCGTAACCGGTGAGCTCCAGGTAGCCCCGGCCCACGGTGCGCCGGGACTCCAACGCGCGGATCGCCCCTTCCCAGTAGATCGTTCCCGCCGACAGCCGCGCGTCGTTTTCCTGATCGTCCATGAGAGGCTCGAGGTCGAATTCCCTCGCTCCGGCGCGCAGTCGCCATGCCACGGGATAGACCACGCCGGTGCGAGGGGATGTCCAGCGGCGGGTGGGCGTCAATGCGATGTCCGATGGCGTGAAGATCTGCGCGCGCCCCGCGGCATCGCGCAGGGTGCCCCCGGCAAAGCGGGTTGTGCCGCGCGCGTCCCGGATTCGAAATATCATCAAAGCGCCGCCGTCATCGAGGTTGATGCCGGCCCAATCCCAGCCCACGGCCTCGGCGTCAAGATATTCGCTCGACCATTCGTGATCGAGCCACGCCTCTCCGGACACCTGCTCCGCGGATCCGCCGCCCCGTCGCACGCTCCCGGCGACTTTCAAATGAGGCACGCTGTAGTAATAGCTTGCCGACGCCTCGGCGGGACCTTTGCGGCTGAAGCCCGAATCTCCGTTGAGCAGCGGCGGCTGCGTCACGGCTAGGCTCAATTGCAGCGCGAGCTCGTCGGCATCGACGGTCACGAGGTAGCTGCCGCCCGCGGCCGCGCCGGCGCCGCCGGCCCGGCGGCGCAGCGCCCATCGATCGATCCACACGTTGGTATCGCCGGACGCGGCCTCGGCGAGACCGAATCCCGCGCGGCGGATGCGTTGCTCGTGCCAGAGCCCCGCGTGCGCGGGATCGCTGATGGCGCAATGCGCGATGAGCAATTGGCGCGCGGCGAACGCGCTCGGATTGTTCTCGTCGGCGGCGGGCTTGGAGCGAAAAAAGGTGATTTGAAAGCCGAGCGATTGACCGCTCGCCGTCGTCAGCCAGCCCGTGACGTACCACCATTCCGTGCGGAAGTTCGGGTGACTGCCGAAGTCGTCGGGGAATCGCAGGGCGAGGCCCGGAACCACCGGCGCGTAATGGGGAAGCGTGGGCGCCGCGGGCGCGGACGTGGGCGCCGCGGGCGCGAGGGCGGGCAGCGCCGGTGCCGACGCCCAACAGGCCGCGCCGGCGGCGACGCACGCGGCCGCGGCCATGACCACCGCCGGGCGGGCGCACCATCGACGCATCCCCGCGGTCACCAATCCTCCCGCACGGCGCCGATGGCCGCTCGATGCGTGGCCGCGCGCCCGCTCCATACGGCCGTCAGGGCGGCGGCCGCGATCAACGTGAGCGACAAGAGGGCAAGCTGTCGCAGCGGCAGCGCGAGCTCGATGCTCCAGTTGAACGACTGACGATTCACGACGAACACCAGGACCAGGCTCAGAATCGCGCCGAGCGCCAGACCGTAGGCGACCGCACAAGCGCTCATCAGGATTCCCTCGCTCGCCAGCATGCCGAGCACCTGGCTGCGGCGCATTCCGATGTGGCGCAGCATGCCGAATTCCGAACGGCGCGCGAGCACGGTGGAGCTGGCCGCGAAGCTCACGCCGATCAGCCCGATGATCACGGCGATGGCCTCGAGCGCGTAGGTGATGGCGAATGCGCGGTCGAAGATCTTGAGCGAGCGCTCGCGCAGCTCCGGAGTCGTCGTGATCTCGAGCGCGCCATTGCGGGCCGCATCGCCATGCGACAGCGCGCTGCGCAGCCCGGCGATGACCGATGCGACCTGCGCGTGTGCGTCGAGCCAGACCGAACCCTCGTTCGCATCGCGATCCCCGGTGGCGGCGGCGTAGGCGTCCCGCGATATCGCCACGGCGCCGGCCGCGCGGGCGTAGTCGCGCCAGATTCCGGCGACGACGAAGCGTATCTCCCGGCCGTTCAGCGGCAGATCGATCGGCTCTCCCAGCCGATAGCCGTAGAGATCCTGGAGCTCCTCCGAAATCCAGGCGGGCTCGCCGGCCCCGAGCCGCGTTGCAGGGAGGCTGCTGAGCAGAGGCAATTGCTCGGCCGTCTGCAGCGCCGTCGCGCCGCGCGCAATCAAGATCACGGGCGGCCGCGCGGGATCGAGGAGCAGCGGGCGGGTTCGCCGGAACTCCGCGCGCGACACACCCGCCGTGGCGGCTGCCGCGCGCTGGTCCGCCGCCGTCCAGTACGCGGTGTCGTTGCCGAGCGGTTCGCGCACCTGGACATCCGCCGGCAGCACCTTGTCCAGCCAGCGCTCGAACGATACCCGGAAGGAGTACACCATGATGGCCATGGCGACCATGAGGCTGAAGCTCACGATGATGGACGACAAGCTGAGCGTCGACATGCCGATGTCGTCTTCCATCTGGGCGAGCGCGGTGTCCGGAACGACGTGACCGAGGCGCGGCGCGAGTCCGAGCGTCTTGAGGGTCAGCATCGGCACCTGCATGACGGCTCCGAACAGCAGTGCGGCGATGGCGGCATATCCGAAAACCGGTATGCCGTGCAGCGGCGGGAGCCACGCGAGCGCCGCGCCCGCGGCGAACAGTGCGGCGCCGCTGATCGATCCGTGGATGGCGTTGCCTCCGTTGCGCGCATCGCCGCCCTTGAGCGCCTGCGCGGGGGATAGGCGCGAAGCCGCGCGCGCGGGCCTGGCGGCGCCGAAGCCCGACACGACCGTGCCGATGACCAGGAAAGCGACGAGCATCGAAGGTGCCGGTGCGAGCGCCGCGCTTTGCGCATGCAACTGTCCGTTGCCGAGATCCCCGCTCAGGAGCCGCAGCGCCGCCTGCGCGAACGATATGCCGAGGAGGAGGCCGATGATCGAGCCCGCCAATCCGATGAGGGCGCCCTCGCCGAGCAACGCCGCCTCGATCTGGCCGGCCGTCGCCCCGAGCGCGCGCATCAGGCCCAACGATGAGCGCCGGCGGAGCACGGAAAGCGATTGCGTGGAGAACACCAGAAACGCGCCCGTCAGCAGGGACACCAGCGCCAGCATGTTGAGATTGACGCGATAGGCGCGGGTCACCGTGAGGGCGCGATCGCGCTCGACCTCCGGCGCGACGGCCACGGTTCCCGGCGCGAGGCGGCTCTTCAGGCGGGTGCGGAAAGCCTGCGCCGACGTGCCGGCAACGAGGCTGAGATCGATGCGGTTCAGCCGGCCGATGTGCTGCAGGGTCCACTGCGCCGAGCCGATATCCATGATCCCGAGTTCCTGGCCGTAGGCGCTTTCGGGCAGCACGCCCACGACCCGCAGGAGCCGCGCTTCGTTGCCGACCACGACCGTCAGCCTCCCACCGGCCTTCAGTCCGAGATTTTGTGCCGCGCTGGCGCTCAACAGGATGGCGTCCGGCGCAAACAAATCGACTGCCTTCGTTTCGAGATCGCCGATCAGCGCCGGCTGCAGAGCGGCGGCGCGAAACGGATCGAGGCCGAGGATCTTCAGGGGATCGCGGTGCCCGGGAATCGCGGCCTCGAGCTCGAGCACCGGGCTCGCGACACGCACTTCGGGGTCGCGCGCGAGTTCGGCGAACAGCTCGTCCGGGAAACCTTCGCGCGGGCCCCGCACCACCACATCGGCCTCGCCCACCAGCCTCTTGGCCGCCAGCGTGAAGTCGATCAAAGCGGTCGTGTTGACCAGATAGACGGCCGCACCCAGCGCGACTCCGAGGGCGACGGCGAGCACCGTGACGGTGAGCCGCAGCGGCTGCTCGCGCAGCTGGGATCGGATCAGGACGCGCCACACGGCCCATCCGCCGGCAAGATCGGCCGCGCCCATCAACCGCTCGCCAGAGGCGCGAGCCCCTGCGCATCCAGCACGTAAATGCGGTCCGCGGTATCGGCGGCCGTCTTGGAGTGGGTGATCAGGATCCCGGCGCCGGCGTTTGCCTTGATCTGGTCGCGCAGCAGCGCGAGGGTTTGCGCGGCGGTTCGTGGATCGAGATTTCCGGTGGGCTCGTCCGCCAGCACCAGCCGCGGCCGATGCACGAGCGCGCGCGCAATCGCGATGCGCTGCACCTCGCCGCCCGACAGATTGCGTGGTTGGCGGCGAGCCGCCGCCGCGAGGCCGACCGCCTCGAGCATCGCGGCCACCCGTGTCGCTCGCTCGGCCTGGGCGACGCCCAACAGCTCGAGCGGCAACGCCACGTTCTGCTCGGCCGTGAGATAGGGCAGCACATGGAAGGCCTGGAACACGAAACCGACCGCGCGGCGCCGAAGCAGTGTGCGCTCATCGTCGCTGAGCGCGGCAAGATCGATGCCCTCGAGCAGCACGCGCCCGGCATCGGGTTGATCGAGCCCCGCGAGCAGATTCAAGAGGGTCGACTTGCCGACCCCGGACTCGCCCATGATGGCGACGTAGGCGCCGGAGGCGAGATCCAGGCTCAGCCGCTCGAACAGCGGTCGGCCGGTCCCGTAGCGCTTCCCGAGATTCTCGAGCCTGAGTACCGGGCTGCCGGCCAAAGCTCCCACCGCCTCAGGCGGCGTCGACGCCGATGACGGCCTTGACCTCGAGGAAGTCGCGCAGGCCGAACTCCCCATACTCGCGTCCGTTTCCGGACATCTTGAAGCCGCCGAACGGGGTCTGCATGTCGCCCGAGGCGCCGTTCAGCGCGACCTGTCCGGCGCGAATCCGGGCGCCCACGCGTCCAGCGCGTTTCGAGTCCTTGGACCACACATAGGCTGCCAGACCGTAGGGCGTGTCGTTCGCGATCGCGATCGCCTGCTCCTCGGATTCGTAGGGCAGGATGCAGAGCACCGGTCCGAAAATCTCCTCGCGCGCGATCGTCATGTCGTTGCGCACATTGGAGAACACCGTCGGCTTCACGTAGTACCCCTTCGACAGCCCGGCCGGGCGCCCCGAGCCGCCGGCGACGAGCTTGGCGCCCTCGGCGATGCCTTTCTCTATGTAGCGCTCGACGCGGTCGAACTGAACCTTCGACACCAGCGGGCCCACGTTGGTGGTTGCGGACGTGGGATCCCCCACGATCACCTCGGCGGTCACGCGCTGCGCGATGGCTTCGACTTCGGCGAGCTTGGCGGCCGGCACCAGCATGCGCGTCGGCGCGTTACACGACTGTCCCGAGTTCTGATAAACGTGCAGGACACTGCGTTTCACGGCGACCTCGAAGTCGGCGTCATCGAGCAGCACGTTCGGCGACTTGCCGCCGAGCTCCTGGTGCACGCGTTTGACCGAAGCCGCCGCGTTCTTCGCGACCTCCGTGCCCGCGCGCGTGGAGCCGGTGAAGGACACCATGTCGATCTCGGGATGGGAGGAGAGCGGCGCGCCGACGTTCGGGCCGTCGCCGTTGATGAGATTGAACACCCCCTTGGGTACACCCGCCTCGTGCATGACCTTCGCCCATAGAACGGCGCTGAAGGGCGAGTACTCCGAGGGCTTGAGCACCATGGTGCAGCCGGCGGCCAGCGCGGGGACCACCTTGGCGGCTACCTGGTTCATGGGCCAGTTCCAGGGGGTGATGAGCGCGCAGACGCCGACGGGTTCCTGAACGAGCCGCACGCTGCCGCGCCTTTCCTCGAATTTGAATGTCTTGAGCACCTCGATCATCGCGCTGATGTGGCCCACGCCGATGCGGGTCTGCGAGCCCTTCGCGAGGGTCACGGGAGCGCCCATTTCGGTGGAAATGGCCTGGGCGATCTCATCGTAATGAGCCTTGTAGGCGGCCAGGACGCGTTCCATCAAAGCCAGTCGCTCGGCAGGGGAGGTGCGCGAGAAGTCATCGAAGGCGCGGCGCGCGGCCGCGACGGCACGTTCCACATCCTTCGGTCCGCCCATGGAGATGACGCCGGCCACCGCTTCGGTGGCGGGATTGATCACCTGGAATTCCTTGGGCTCGGCCGGGTCGACCCAGGCACCATCGATGTAGAACTGCCGGTTGTCGTATGTCATCTCTATTCCTCTCGAATGCATGGGACGCTTCCTCCATTCTACTTCGCCGCAGCCCCCTCGGGGCCGCGACATGTCGCCATCCGCCGACGGGAGGGGACATCCCCCGGGGTTTGGCCGCGTATTGCGGTCCTAGTTCGCAATTTCGCAACTCATCGAGATGGCGGGCCGCCATACCGTTTAGCCTTGTAGGCCACGGTCCGGGAGTCGATGTATGGCGAGTTTGGGAACATTCGTGCCGGTGGCGGTCCTGGCCGGCTGCAGCGCCTTTTTTGCGGGCCTTTGCCCGGCGGCCGCCCCGGCCGCGCCGGCGGCGTCCGCCGAATACAACCCCATTCACGCTGCACCCGTTTCCCTGGGGCCCGAAGCGAACAGGCTGCTGATCGGCTTTCGAGCCACCCCGCAGAATGCGCTGACCCAGACGCTGAACGCGCGCCTGCGGCCGACGCGCCGCGCTGTCACGCTCGCGGGCACCAGCGCCGCGGATGCCCTCGCCGCGGCGGCCCGGGCGGGCCTCGCGCTCGCGCGCTCGCGGCAGGTCACGCCGGACATGCACGTGCTGTTCCTGCAAAAGACACTCTATGGTGTGAACGTCGAGGCCGCGCTGGCCAGGCTCCGGGCCGATCCGGCGGTGCAATTCGCGGTGGTCGACCAGCGCCGCCACCCGCTTGCGGTGACCCCGGATGATCCGCTGTTCGGCCCCAACTCGAGCTCCAGCGGGCCGGCGAACGGCCAGTGGTACATGAACACGCCGAGCTCGATGGTCATCACGCTCGACGGGAACGCGACCATGGATCTTTCCGCGACCGACGCGGTGTCCGCGTGGGGCATCACCACGGGAAGCGACGGGGTCGTGATCGCGGACGTGGATACCGGCGTGCGCTTCGATCATCCCGACCTCGAACGCGCGGGCTTCGGCGGCCGCTTGTTGCCGGGCTACGACTTCGTGGGTCAGGATTACGATCCGACCAACGGCGCCGCGCTCGGCACGTATTTGATCGCCAACGATGGCGACGGGTGGGATCCCGATCCGTCCGACCCCGGCGATTGGGTGAGCAGCACGGACATGCAGAACCCGCTGTTTGCGAACGATACCGTTGCTTCGAGCTCCTGGCACGGCACCCGCGTCGTGGGCGTGATGGGCGCTCTCAGCAACAACGGCGTCGGCATCGCGGGCATGAGCTGGGGCGCGTGGATCTTGCCGGTGCGCGCGCTCGGCAAGGGTGGCGGGTACGACTCGGACATCATCGCGGGAATCGAATGGGCGGCCGGACTGTCCGTGGTCAATCCCGACGGGCCGCCGGTGCCTCCGAACCCGTATCCCGCCGACATCGTGAATCTGAGTCTCGGCGGCGGCACCGATGCCTGCGCGAGCGCCAACGGAGCGGCGTACGAGAGTGCTCTGGGGACCGTGACGGGCTTGGGCGTTCTGGTCGTCGTCTCCGCCGGCAATGCCAACGGGCCGGTCGAGCTGCCCGCCAACTGCAGCACCGTGGTTCCGGGGGTCATGGCGGTCGCGGGCCTGCGCAATGTCGGCACCAAGGTCGGATACTCGAGCTTCGGCGCCGAGGTGAGCGTGTCGGCGCCGGCGGGCAATTGCGTCGCCGCGAGCGGCGCCGATTGCCTGCGATCCATCGATACCACCACGAATCTCGGCGCCACCACGCCCGGCGCGAACAGCTACACGAACGAAATAAATCCCAATCTGGGCACGAGCTTTTCCGCGCCGATCGTCTCCGGAATCGCGGCGCTCATGAAATCGGTCAACAACAACCTCACTCCGGCGCAACTCATCGGCCGCATGCAGTCGGCCGCGAGTCCGTTTCCCGCCGGCGCGGCGGGAGTGCCCACCTGCCCGAATACGGCCGCTTCCGGCGGCGAATGCGCCTGTCCGAACGACGGCACTCAATGCGGTGCGGGCATGGTCGATGCGCTCGCCTCGGTCAAGGCCGCTCAGAAGCCCATCGCCGTCATCGTGCTGCCCGCGATCCTTGCCGCGGGCAGCGTCATCGATGCAAGCTCCAGCGTCGCCGGTTGCAATGCCGGCGCCGCGACGCCGGTAGCGCTTTCCATCGCCTCCTTCGCCTGGTCGGCCGTGCCCGCGGGCATCATCGTGAGCGGGGCGGCCACGGCGAAGGTGACCATCGATCCGTCTCCCGGAACGCTCACGCTCACCGTCACGGACAGCGCCGGAAACAGCGACACCGAGACCGTGACGGTGACGGCGAGCGGCGCGACCAGCTCGGCGCCGTCGAGCTCCGGCGGCCCGAAAAGCGCCTGTCCCGCGCCGCTCGCCGTGACGCCGCTGCCGCCCACGGTAACCGAGGATTTCTCGCCGGCGAGCGTCGCGCCGAACTCGGCATCGACGCTGACCGTGACGATCGCGAACGCCAACGGCTTCGCGCTCACCCAATCGAGCCTGCAGGTCGCGCTGCCGCCCGGGCTCACGCTGGCGCCGGCACCCGCGCCGTCGACCACCTGCGCGGGCGCCGCCCGCTCGCTGACGAAGAGCTCCACGGCCGTCTCCTTGAGCGGAGCGAACATCTCGGCTGACGGCAGTTGCACCATCACGCTGCCGTTGCAGGCGGCGTCCGCAGGCACATACACGGCCTCGATCGGCGCGCAGGCGCTCGCCACCGCGCCCGCCGGAGCCAACGAGCAGGGCGCCAGCGCGAGCCTCACCGTCAGCGCACCCGCGGCGGGCGGCGGAGGCGGGGAGATCGATGTGTGGGATTTGATGCTCGCCGCGGGCATCGTGTTGATCATTCGCGCTCCGGCGGGGCGAAAGCTGCGCGGCAAGGCGACGCCGCCGCGCCCGCGCCGCTGAGCCGTGGCGTCGGCTAGAATGCGCCGATGATGAAACACGACCTGCCGACACACGACCTGCCGACACACACCCGCATCGAATCGGTGAAAACGCATCGCGATCCTCGCGGGAGCCTGTTCGAGCCCCTCGACGATGCCGAGCTCGCCGCGCAAAGAAACGTGCACGTAGTGCTGACCGAGCCGCAAGGGGTTCGCGGAAATCACGTGCACGCCGCCGCGACGGAAATCACCACCGTGATGGGGCCGTGCCTGGTGCGACTGAAAGAGGCGGACGCGATCCGGGACGTACAGGTGCCGCCGGGCGAGGTCTGGAAGTTCACGATCCCACCGGGCGTGGTGCACGCTTATCGCAATACCGGCGACGCTCTCATGGTGCTCGTGTCCTTCAGCAGCCGGGTGCACGACCCCGGCGGCGGCGACTCGAGGCGCGAACAGATCCTCTGAGCGGGCATCGCGCTCACACGACGGGCGCAGCCGCGTCGAGCGGTGTCTTCATGAGGGTCCTCGGTGTGGGGTCAAGCGGGAAACGCCAGCTCGTAGCCGCGCTTGAAATCGCGGATGTGCTTTTCCATCCAGGTACGCGCCACTTCGCTGCGCTTCGCCTTGATCGCAGCGGTGATGCGGCGTTGGGCCTCGAGGATGCGCTCGGACGCCTGGGGAAGCCGGTCGATGATGCCGCTCAGGGCCGGCTCGAGCAGCAGATTGACGGGAGCCTGCGACCAGGCGAGCACCTGGTTGCCGCTCGCGGCGGCGACGGTGGTGAAGAACTCCATGACCGCGGACACGGCCTCGCCGGTATCGTCGAGCGCGCGTGCGAAGCGGGCGCTGGTGCGCGTGAGCTGCTGCAGCTGCGCGGGGGTTCGGCGCGCCGCTGCGTACTGCGCCGCCGCCGGCTCGATGGCCATCATCGCCTCCCAGAGCTCCAGATGGGTCACGTCGTGCAGCACCAGCGCCCGGCTCACGCCGCTCGAGACGCGCCCGGGCTCGGGCCGGGTCACGCGCAGGCGCTTCTCGCCGCGTCCGCGGCCCAACAAGCCATGGGTCTCGAGCTCGCGGATGGCTTCGCGCACGGTGGAGCGGTTGACGCCGAATTGGCGCGCGAGATCGCTCTCGGAGGGAAGCGCGTCGCCGGTCCTGAGCACCCGATCGAGGATGCGCCGTTCGATCAGGTTCGCGATCTGGCGGTAGGCGGGATGGTCGTCCAGCGGCTCGAACTGCGCGAGCGCCTCCGCGCCGCCCGGGCGCGAGGCGCTGCTCACGTCGACTCTCCGAACAGCTCGCGACCGATCAGCATCCTGCGGATTTCCGAGGTTCCCGCACCGATCTCGTACAATTTCGCGTCCCGCAGCAGCCTTCCGGTCGGATAATCGTTGATGTAGCCGTTGCCGCCGAGCAGCTGGATGGCGTCGAGCGAGGCCTTGGTGGCCGCCTCGGCGCAGAACAGGATGCACGCCGCGGCGTCCTTGCGGGTCGCATCGCCGCGGTCGCAAGCGGCAGCCACGGTGTACGCGTAGCTGCGGCACGCATTCAGCGAGGCATACATATCGGCGAGCTTGCCCTGGACGAGCTCGAAGGTGCCGATGGGCTGTCCGAACTGCTTGCGTTCGCGCACGTACGGGACCGCGACGTCGAGCGAGGCCGCCATGATTCCCAAGGGACCGCCCGAGAGCACCACGCGCTCGTAATCGAGCCCGCGCATCAGCACGCGCACGCCCTGGTTCTCGTGCCCCAGAAGATTTCCCGCGGGAACCTCGCAGCCGTCGAACACCAGCTCGCTGGTGCTCGAGCCGCGCATGCCGAGCTTGTCGAGTTTCTGGGCCGTACTGAACCCCGCGAACCCGCGCTCGATGAGAAAGGCGCTGATGCCGCGCGCACCCGCCTGGGGATCGGTCTTCGCGTAGACCACCAGCACGTCCGCCTCGGGGCCGTTGGTGATCCACATCTTGCGCCCGTCGAGCACGTAGACATCGCCGCGCCGCACCGCGCGAAGCTGCATCGAGACCACGTCGGAACCCGCTCCGGGCTCGGACATGGCGAGCGCGCCGACGTGCTCGCCGCTCAAGAGGCGCGGCAGATAGCGCTGCTTCTGGTCTTCGTTCGCATTCAGCGATATCTGGTTCACGCACAGATTGGAATGCGCCCCGTACGACAGGCCGACCGCCGCGGAGGCGCGCGATATCTCCTCCATCGCGACGATGTGGGCAAGGTAGCCCATGCCGGCTCCGCCGTGATCCTCAGGGACGGTCAGCCCGAGAAGTCCGAGGCTGCCGAGCTCCGCCCAGAGATCGCGCGGAAAGACGTTGCTGCGGTCGATCTCGCCGGCGCGCGGCGCAATGCGCTCATCGGCGAAGCGGCGCACCTGGTCGCGCACCGCATCGATGGTTTCTCCCAGACCGAAATTGAATTCGCGGTAGGCGGCACCTGGCATGAGTCGGACCCCATTGTCATCGAGCATCAAATAGTTGGATAATCGGACTGTCCGACAATTCTGCGCGCCGCCAACCGGAATGACAATGGCCAAGATCGTCTCGAAGATCGACGTTCGCTCGACCGAATTCGCAGCCAACGATGCGGCAATGCGCTCGCTGGTGACGGAGCTGCGCGCGCTGCTCGAGCGCAACGCCCTGGGAGGGAGCGAGGCGGCGCGCGCCAAGCATGTGCAGGCCGGCAAGCTGCTCGCGCGGGCGAGGGTGGATGCGCTGCTCGATGCAGGCTCCCCGTTCCTCGAGTTGTCGCCGCTCGCCGCGCATGCCGTCTACGACGACGATCTGCCGGGCGCCGGGATCGTGACCGGCATCGGCCGGGTGAGCGGGCGGCCGTGCATGATCGTGGCGAACGACCCCACGGTGAAGGGGGGCACATATTATCCCCTCACGGTCAAGAAGCACCTGCGCGCACAGGAGATCGCCGGCGAAAACGCCCTGCCGTGCATCTATCTGGTGGAAAGCGGGGGTGCCTTTCTTCCCAAGCAGGACGAGGTGTTTCCCGATCGCGATCACTTCGGACGCATCTTCTACAACCAGGCGAGGCTGTCGGCGCAGGGGATCGCGCAGATCGCGGTGGTCCACGGCTCCTGCACGGCCGGGGGCGCCTACGTGCCGGCGATGTCGGATCATGCGGTGATCGTGCGCAATCAGGGGCGGGTGTTCCTGGGCGGCCCGCCGCTGGTGCGCGCGGCGACCGGCGAGGAGATCGACGCGGAATCGCTGGGCGGAGCGGACGTGCATTGCCGGCGATCCGGCGTCACCGATTACTACGCCGAGAACGACCTGCATGCGCTCGCGTATGCCCGCCGGGCGGTGGCGCGCCTCAAGCCTCCGGCGCCCGAGCCCGCGGGCCGCGGCTCGGCCGGCCCGGCATACGATCCGGCGGAGCTGTACGGCATCGTGCCGCAAACCTCGCGCAAGCCCTACGACGTTCGAGAAATCATCGCGCGCATCGTCGATGCATCGTGGTTCGACGAGTTCAAGGCGCTCTACGGCACGACGCTCGTATGCGGGTTCGCGGACATCCACGGCATGCCGGTCGGCATCCTCGGCAACAACGGCATCCTGTTTTCGGAGAGCGCCGTGAAAGGCGCGCATTTCATCGAGCTGTGCTGCCGCGAGGGCATTCCGCTGGTGTTTCTGCAGAATATTTCCGGATTCATGGTGGGACAGGCGGCCGAGGCGGGCGGCATCGCCAAGGACGGCGCGAAGCTCGTGACGGCGGTGGCGTGCGCGGCGGTGCCGAAATACACCGTGATCATCGGCGGAAGCTTCGGCGCCGGCAATTACGCCATGTGCGGCCGCGCTTACGGGCCGCGGCTGCTGTTCCAATGGCCGAACGCGCGCACCTCCGTGATGGGCGGCGAACAGGCGGCGAGCGTGCTGGCCACCATCAAGCGCGATGCGCTGATGCGCGGCGGCGGGGAGATCTCCGGCGAGGAGGAGGAACGGCTGAAGGCGCCGATTCGCGAGCAATTCGAGCGGCAGGGACATCCGTTCTACGCATCCGCGCGTCTCTGGGACGACGGGGTGCTCGATCCCGCCGATACGCGGCGCGCCTTGGGCCTCGCGCTCGCGGCCGCGAGGCTCCAGCCGCCCGTGGCCACGCAATTCGGCATCTTCCGGATGTGAGCGGCGCCATGACATCCAAGACACTCAAACGTCTCCTGGTCGCGAACCGCGGCGAGATCGTCTGCCGCATTGCGCGCACCGCGCGGCGGCTGGGGTGGACCAGCATCGCGGTGTATTCCGATGCGGACCGCGGCGCGAAGCACGTGCGCGAGGCGGATGAGGCCTATCACCTCGGGCCCTCGCCGGCGGCGCAAAGCTATTTGGACCAGCGAAAGCTGATCGAGCTTGCGGTGCGGGTGCGCGCCGACGCGGTGCATCCGGGCTATGGTTTTCTGTCGGAGAACGCCGAGTTTGCGCAAGCATGCCTCGATGCCGGCCTTAAGTTCGTCGGACCGCCGCCCGCCGCGATTCGTGCCATGGGATCGAAGAGCGCGTCCAAGGCCGCGATGGCGGCGGTCGGCGTGCCGGTGGCCCCGGGCTATCACGGCGCCGACCAGTCGGCCGCGCGTCTC